>Ga0307474_10003188_pt1 | contig 11842 bp, 7 predicted proteins | sample atmos_gasesECM1C_2_FD_203312 | JGI IMG/M metagenome (GOLD analysis project Ga0307474, IMG submission 203312) | Hardwood forest soil microbial communities from Morgan-Monroe State Forest, Indiana, United States - atmos_gasesECM1C_05 | ecosystem: Environmental > Terrestrial > Soil > Temperate... | reverse complement strand
GTAGCCGGGGAGCAGCTCCAGCGAGGTGCGCCCGGTCTTGGGGTCTTTGACGAACTCGACGACGCGCTGACCCAGTGCGGGTCGCTCCGCGTAGCCGTCCAGCGTGATCTGGATGATTTGGGGCAGTCGCAGCCCGGGCTGTTCAAGGGCCGCGGCGACCGCCGGGTCGGGCCGGGCGGCGGCGAATTGCGGGTCGTTGGCGGTTAAGGCGTCGACGCGGCGTGCGAGCCGCTCTTCTTGAGCAGTGGTAGTCAACATAAAGAATCCCTCTTACTGCTTGAGAGCCGGGTAGTTCGAACGCGCGACGTTGCGCTGACCAATCGAACGTTAGTTAAACTAACGGGTATTCCTCAATGACGAGACCGGCCGCCAGTGTGTGAGATTGCGCACCTGGAGCTGCCCAGGGTTAGAGGTCGACCAGGAGCCCGCTCAGGATGTCGATTCCTTCGATCAGCAGCTCGTCGCTGATGGTCAGCGGAGGCAGCAGCCGGATGATGTTGCCGAACATGCCGCACGTCAGGACGATGACTCCGGCCGCATGGGCTGCGGTGGAAAGCGCTTCGGTCAGTGCGGCGTCGGGGTCGGCCGTTCCCGTCTTGACCAACTCAATGGCGATCATCGCGCCGCGGCCACGAACGTCGCCGATCCGATCATCGGCGGCCTGCAGCCGCAACAGCCGCTCGGTCATCACCCTTTCGAGCTGTTGAGCGCGCTCGATCAGGCCATCGCTCTCGATGGTCTCGATTGTGGCCAGCGCCGCCGCGCACGCGACGGGATTGCCGCCGAATGTGCCGCCCAGGCCGCCGACATGCGGGGCGTCCATGATTTCGGCCCGTCCGGTCACCGCCGACAGCGGCAATCCGTCGGCGATGCCTTTGGCGGTGCAGATCAGGTCTGGCTCGATGCCCTCGTGCTCGCAGGCGAACATCGCGCCGGTGCGGGCGAACCCAGTCTGCACCTCGTCGGCGATGAACACCACGCCGTTGTTGCGGCACCACTCCAGCAGCGCGGCCAGGAATCCCTCGGCCGGGACGATGAATCCGCCTTCGCCCTGGATCGGCTCGATGACGAGGGCAGCCAGGCTGGCGGCGCCGACCTGGTTCTCGATGACGTTGATCGCCCGGGCGGCGGCCTTCTCACCGTCGGTGGCCAGTTCCTTGTCGAGCAGGCCGTCCCGATAGGGGTAGGACAGCGGCGCCCGGTAGATCTCCGGCGCGAACGGGCCGAACCCGCTTTTGTAGGGCATCGACTTGGCGGTGAGCGCCATCGTCAGGTTGGTGCGGCCGTGATAGGCGTGGTTGAACGCCACCACGGCGGGCTTGCGGGTATAGGAGCGGGCGACCTTGATGGCGTTTTCGACCGCCTCGGCGCCGGAGTTGAACAGCACCGAGCGCTTCTCGCCCGAACCCGGGGTAATCCGGTTGAGCTGTTCGGCGACGGCGATGTACTCCTCGTAGGGCGTCACCATGAAGCAGGTGTGAGTGAAGTCGGCCACCTGCGCGCGCACCGCGTCCACCACCCGGGGCGACGAATTGCCGATCGTGGTGACGGCGATGCCGGAACCCAGGTCGATGAGCCGGTTCCCGTCGACGTCCTCGACGATGCCGCCACCGGCGCGGGCGGCGAACACCGGCACGGAGACGCTCACGCCCCGCGGCACCGCCGCGGCCCGGCGCTTGGTCAGCTCCAGCGATGCCGGACCTGGGATTTCGGTGACCAGCTGGCGAGTCTGCTCGAGGCCGGCCACGACATCCTCCTCACCGCGGCGCGCCTGTCACGTCGCGAACAAAGCCTATCTGGTTGGCCAGGTCTCGGCCGGGTCGAGCGGGTGACCACGAGATCGCCGGTGGGCGGTCTGCGTCGGTGCCGGTCGGTTGCGAGCTGCGACCTGCCAGACTGAACAGGCACACTGGACCGTTACGAGGTGCGTGACCTCCTGGTCGGCGTGGCGCCGACCCCGGAATACCGAGAAATACCGATAGGAAAGACAGGCGTCGATGGAGAGTTTGGTCTTGTTCTTGCCGTTCCTGCTCATCATGGGTGGGTTCATGTACTTCGCATCGCGGCGCCAGCGGCGCGCGATGCAGGCCACAATCGACCTGCAGGAATCACTGCAGCCGGGCGACCTGGTGCACACCACATCCGGCTTGGAAGCCACCATCGTCGCCATCACCGACGACACCGTCGATCTCGAGATCGCGCCCGGCGTGGTGACCACCTGGATGAAGCTGGCCGTGCGCGACCGGATCCTGCCGGACGAGGCTGACGACTTCGACGAAGGCGACGACCTGGACAACTCCGCCGAGTCCGACCGCCTGGAAGACTCCGGCGATTCGACCGACGATCACCGGGTGACCAAGGATTCCTGACGGGCCGGCGACCGCAGGGAAACGAACCCGCCGCTTGCGCGCAGGGCCGTGAGGTCGACACGTAGGCTCTGTCGGGGGTAAGAACCGATTCTCAAGGAGATACAAGGAACGTGGCATCGTCTTCGGCGCCGGTGCACCCTGCCCGCTACCTGTCGGTCTTCTTGTTGCTGCTCGTCGGCGTCTATCTGCTGGTGTTCCTTACCGGGGACAAGCGGGCCGCCACCAAGCTCGGCATCGATCTTCAGGGCGGCACCCGCGTCACGTTGACCGCCCGCACCCCGGACGGTTCGCGTCCGAGCAGAGAGGCGTTGGCACAGGCGCAGCAGATCATCAGCGCGCGGGTCAACGGGCTGGGCGTCTCCGGGTCGGAGGTCGTCGTCGACGGCGACAACCTGGTCATCACGGTGCCCGGAAACGACGGGAACGAGGCCCGGAATCTCGGGCAGACCGCGCGGCTCTACATCCGACCGGTGCTCAACTCGATGCCGGCCCAAAGCGCCGAACCCAAGCCTGCGCCGCACCAGCCCGCCGGAACGCCGCCCGGGGCTCCTCCCGGTGGGCCGGCGCCCGGCGCACCGGCGCCGCCCGGTCAACCGGCACCGACCGGGCAACCGGGCGCGGTCCCACCACCACCGGCCCCGCAGGCGCCGGCCGGACAACCCGGGGCCCAACCACGGCCCTACCCGCAAGACCCACCGCCAACACCCAGCCCGGCGCCCAGTCCTGCGCCGAGTCCCGCACCCCCCGCGCCCCCCGCGCCCCCCGCGCCCGCGGGCAACGCACCGGCACCCGGGGCGCCGGCGGGCGAGCCGTCGCCGGCTGATCAGCCCGCGCCCGCGCCGCCGGACCCGCGCAGGGATCTCGCCGACCGCATTGCCGACGAGAAGAACTGGCGGCAGAGCACGCGTCAGGGCATTCAGTACCTTGCCCTGCAGTTCGAGGCGACGCGCTGCGACAAGGAGGACATTCTGGCCGGCAACGACGACCCGAATCTTCCCCTGGTGACGTGCTCGACCGACCACAAGGTTGCCTATCTGCTGGCGCCGTCGATCATCAGCGGCGACCAGATCCAGAACGCCACGTCCGGCATGAACCAGCGCGGCATCGGTTACGTCGTCGACCTGCAGTTCAAGCCCGCGGCGTCAAATACCTGGGCTGACTTCACCGCTGCACACATCGGTACCCAGACCGCCTTCACCCTGGACTCGCAGGTCGTCAGCGCCCCGATGATCCAAGAAGCGATTCCCGGCGGCCGGACCCAGATCACCGGCGGCGATCCGCCGTTCACCGCCTCAACCGCGCGCCAGCTGGCCAACGTGCTGAAATATGGGTCGCTGCCGCTGTCCTTCGAATCGTCGGAAGCCCAAACCGTTTCGGCGACATTGGGTTTGACCTCGTTGCGAGCGGGCCTGATCGCGGGCGCGATCGGATTGGTCCTGGTGCTGCTGTATTCGCTGGCGTACTACCGGGTGCTGGGGTTGCTCACCGCGTTGTCGCTAGTCGCTTCCGGCGCAATGGTTTTCGCGATCCTCGTGCTCCTGGGCCGATATATCAACTACACCCTGGACCTGGCGGGTATCGCGGGTCTGATCATCGGTATCGGCACCACCGCCGACTCTTTCGTGGTGTTCTTTGAGCGCATCAAAGACGAGATCCGCGAAGGCCGTTCGTTCCGGTCAGCGGTGCCACGAGGCTGGGTGCGGGCCCGCAAGACCATCGTGTCGGGCAACGCCGTGACCTTCCTGGCCGCCGCGGTGCTGTACTTCCTGGCGATCGGCCAGGTGAAGGGATTCGCTTTCACCCTAGGTCTCACCACGATCCTCGACCTCGTGGTGGTTTTCCTGGTGACCTGGCCACTGATATACCTGGCCTCCAAGTCTCCGACGCTGGCGAAGCCGGCGTACAACGGCCTGGGAGCTGTTCAGCAGGTCGCCCGCGAACGCCGGGCTGCGGCGCACGTGAAGACGGGACAGGGATAGCGCGATGGCCTCCAAGGGCAAGACCGGGACCAAAAACGACAAGACCGACACAGATGCGGTCGAAATCACCGAAGCCACCGACGATGCCGTGGAGCTGACTTCCGACACCCAGCTGCCGCACCATAGCTTCATCTCCCGGCTTTACACCGGGACCGGTGCGTTCGAGGTGATCGGACGTCGTCGGCTGTGGTACGGCGTCAGCGGTGCGATCGTCGCGGTGGCCATCGTCAGCATCATCCTGCGCGGCTTCACGTTCGGGATCGATTTCAAGGGCGGCACGACCGTGTCAATGCCCGCCGCAGGCGCGACAGGCAGGGTCACGACCGCGGCGGTGTCCGACGTCTTCAAGAAGACCATCGGCAGTGATGCCGAATCGGTGGTCGTCGTCGGCAATGGCGCTTCGGCAACGGTGCAGATTCGCTCGGCGACGCTGTCCAATGCCCAAACGTCGAAGTTGCGCAGCGCCTTGTTCGACGCGTTCCAGCCCAAGGGCACCGACGGTAAGCCCAGCAAGCAGGCCATCAGCGACTCGGCGGTGTCGGAAACCTGGGGTGACCAGATCACCAAGAAGGCGTTGATCGCGCTGGTGGTGTTCCTGGCGCTGGTCAGCCTGTATATCACCGTGCGCTACGAGCGCTATATGGCGATCTCCGCACTGACGACGATGTGCTTCGACCTGACCGTCACCGCCGGCGTGTACTCGCTGGTGGGCTTCGAAGTCACCCCGGCCACGGTCATCGGGCTGCTGACGATCCTCGGGTTCTCGCTCTACGACACCGTCATCGTCTTCGACAAGGTCGAGGAGAACACCCACGGTTTCCAGCACACCACCAGGCGCACCTTCGCCGAGCAGGCCAACCTGGCGATCAACCAGACGTTCATGCGCTCGATCAACACCAGCCTGATCGGGGTGCTGCCGGTGCTGGCGCTGATGGTGGTGGCGGTGTGGCTGCTGGGCGTCGGCACGTTGAAAGACCTTGCGCTGGTGCAGTTGGTCGGCATCATGGTCGGCACCTACTCGTCGATCTTCTTCGCCACCCCACTACTGGTCACGCTGCGCGAGCGCACGGAGCTGGTGCGTAGCCACACCCACCGGGTCGTCAGACGGCGCGGCCCCGGCTCGCGCGCGGGAACCGAAACCGCTTCCGACGTTCACGCGACACCCTCCAGCGACGAATCGTCGGAGCCGAGCACACAAGAAAGCACCGAAACCACCGCTGGCGCCACGACGAGCAAGCCCGCACCGAACAAGCCGGCGCCGGGGGCACGGCCGGTGCGGCCCACCGGCACCCGGCGTCCGACCGGCAAGCGAAACGCCGGCCGGCGGTAGCCACAGTGGCCACCTGGTGTCGGCGAACTGGGGGCAATTGTGGCTTTCGCGCCGGCCGGCGGAGGTCGACGACCGCCGGCCTGGTCGCCCTGTTTGCAACGGCTTTCACCTTGACCGCATGTTCCGGTAGCGCCGCCTCGCAGATCGCCTACGTCGTCGACGGAACCCTGGCCACCTACAACACCAACACCGTGGTCGGTGCCGCGTCGGCCGGGGCACAGGCATTTGCCCGCACGCTGATCGGGTTCGGGTATCACGGCCCCGACGGACAGGTCGTCGCCGACCACGACTTCGGCACCATCTCGGTGGTGGGCGGTTCGCCGTTGGTGCTCGACTACCAGATCGCCGACAACGCCGTCTATTCCGACGGCAAGCCGGTGACCTGCGACGACCTGGTACTGGCGTGGGCGGCGCAGTCCGGCCGGTTTCCCGGGTTCGACGCCGCCACCCAGGCCGGCTACCTCGACATCGCCAATATCGAGTGCCTGCCGGGGCAGAAGAAGGCGCGCGTGTCGTTCATCCCGGACCGCAGCGTCGTCGATTACACGCAGCTGTTCACGGCGACATCGATGATGCCGTCGCACGTCATAGCCGACCAGCTGAATGTCGACGTGACCGCGGCGCTGCTGAACAACAACGTGGGTTTGGTCGCACAGATCGCGAAGCTGTGGAACACCACCTGGGACCTCAAGCCCGGAGTCGACCTCAAACGCTTCCCGTCGTCGGGGCCCTACAAGATCGAATCGATCCTGGATGGTGGCGCCGTGGTGCTCGTCGCCAATGACCGGTGGTGGGGCCCCAAGCCCATCACCAAACGGATCAACGTGTTGCCGCAGGCACCCGATATCCAAGACCGGGTCAACAACCGCAACGTCGACGTGGTCGACGTCGCGGCCGGGTCGCCGGGAACGCTGGCCACCCCGGATACCTACGAGCGCTCCGATTCGCCGTCGGCGGGCATCGAGCAGCTGATTTTCGCGCCGCAGGGACCGCTGGCGCCGGCGAAGGCGCGCCGCGCGTTCGCGCTGTGCACGCCGCGCGACGCGATCGCGCGCAACGCTGGGGTGCCGATCGCGAATTCACGGCTGAATCCGGCCACCGACGACGCCATCGCCCAGGGCGACGGCGCCACCGAGGCCGGCCAGTTCAGCAAGGCGGATCCCGCCGCAGCCCGTAACGCGCTGGGCGGTACGCCGCTGACGGTGCGCATCGGCTACCAGGGACCCAATGCGCGGCTGGCGGTCGCCGTCGGGGAGATCACCAAATCGTGCGCCGCGGCCGGTATAACCGTCGCCAATCCCACCCTGGACACCTCGGGCCCCCAGGCGCTCAAGGACGGAAAGATCGACGTGCTGCTCGCGAGCACCGGCGGCGCCACCGGCAGCGGCTCGACGGGATCGTCGGCGATGGATGCTTACGACCTGCACAGCGGCAACGGCAACAACCTGTCGGGCTATGCAAACCCCCAGGTCGACGCCATAATCGGCGCGCTCGCGGTATCGGCCGACGCTGGCGAGCGGATCAGGCTGCTCGCGGAGAGCGCCCCGGTACTTTGGGGTGATATGCCGACGTTGCCCCTGTACCGGCAGCAGCGCACGCTACTGATGTCGAAGAAAATGTATGCCGTGAGCAGGAATCCGACCCGCTGGGGCGCGGGCTGGAACATGGACCGATGGGCCCTGATGCAATGAGGGTGCAGTGAGTGTCAGGGACAACGCTCCGCTGGCCGACATCATCGCGTCGCTGACCAGGAGCGTCGCCGACTTTCCCAAGCCCGGGGTCCAGTTCAAAGACCTCACCCCGCTATTCGCCGACCGGAACGGAATGGCGGCGGTCACCGACGCGCTGGCGGACGTCGCATCCGGCGCCGACCTGGTGGCCGGCATCGACTCCCGGGGGTTCCTGGTGGCGGCGGCCGTCGCCACCCGGCTGGGCACCGGCGTGCTGGCCATTCGCAAGGGCGGGAAGCTGCCGCCGCCGGTGCACGCCGAGCAGTACGACCTGGAGTACGGCAGCGCCACCCTGGAAATCCCCGCTGACCGCATCGATCTGCGCGGCCCGCGCATCGTGATCATCGACGACGTGCTGGCCACCGGGGGCACCGTCGCCGCGGCGGCCCGGTTGCTTACGCATGCCGGCGCCAACGTGACCGGCGCGGCCGTGGTGGTGGAACTCGCCGCGCTGGGTGGTCGCGAGGCGGTCGCGCCGTTGCCGGTACACAGCTTGAGCCGCGCCTAGCCTGGCGACAATGCGCGCCGCGAAGCGGAGTGAGGTGGAGGTACCCCTAGCCGCGGAGCCGCGAGGAGGCGAGCTGGGCAATCAGATCTAGCCTGGCGGTTAAGCGATATCCTCGAGGTCGGAGGTGACCGACGTGGCGGACGACCACAGCGCATCGCAGGCTCTTGAGGAGCCCGCGGAAGCCCCGTTGGTTCCTCAGCCGGTTACCGAGTCGCCGGAACCGCCGGCGGAGACCCTGAAGACCTCCAGCAGCGCATCCCGGCGGGTACGCGCCCGGCTGGCCCGGCGGATGACCGCCCAGCGCAGCGCCCTCAATCCCGTGCTCGAGCCGTTGGTGGCGGTGCACCGGGAGATCTATCCCAAGGCGAACCTGTCGATGCTGCAGCGAGCCTTCGAGGTCGCCGACCAACGGCACGCCAGTCAGTTGCGGCATTCCGGTGACCCGTACATCACCCACCCGCTGGCGGTCGCCAACATCCTGGCCGAATTGGGCATGGACACCACCACTTTGGTGGCCGCGCTACTACACGACACCGTCGAGGACACCGGTTACACGCTCGAGGCACTGTCCGAGGAATTCGGCGAAGAGGTAGGCCATCTCGTCGACGGCGTGACCAAGCTGGACCGGGTGGTGCTGGGCAGCGCCGCCGAAGGCGAAACCATCCGCAAGATGATCACCGCGATGGCCCGCGATCCCCGGGTGCTGGTGATCAAGGTGGCCGACCGGCTGCACAACATGCGGACCATGCGCTTCCTGCCGCCGGAAAAACAGGCGCGCAAGGCCCGCGAGACGCTGGAAGTCATTGCGCCGCTGGCACATCGGCTGGGTATGGCGAGCGTCAAGTGGGAGCTGGAAGACCTGTCGTTTGCGATCTTGCACCCCAAGAAGTACGAGGAGATCGTTCGGCTGGTCGCCGGCCGCGCGCCTTCCCGGGACACCTACCTGACCAAGGTCCGAACCGAGATCGTCAACACCCTGGGCGCGTCGAAAATCAAAGCGACGGTCGAAGGCCGCCCCAAGCACTACTGGTCGATCTATCAGAAGATGATCGTCAAGGGCCGGGATTTCGACGACATCCACGACCTGGTCGGCATCCGCATCCTGTGCGACGAGATCCGGGACTGCTACGCCGCTGTCGGCGTGGTGCATTCGCTGTGGCAGCCGATGGCGGGTCGGTTCAAGGACTACATCGCCCAGCCGAGATACGGTGTGTATCAGTCGCTGCACACCACCGTCGTCGGGCCGGAGGGCAAGCCGCTGGAGGTGCAGATCCGCACCCGCGACATGCACCGCACCGCCGAATACGGCATCGCCGCGCACTGGCGATACAAGGAAGCCAAGGGCCGCAACGGCGTTCCGCACCCGCATGCCGCGGCCGAGATCGACGACATGGCCTGGATGCGTCAGCTGCTCGACTGGCAACGCGAGGCCGCGGACCCGGGCGAGTTCCTGGAGTCATTGCGCTACGACCTTGCGGTGCAAGAGATCTTTGTGTTCACCCCCAAGGGGGACGTGATCACCCTGCCGACCGGGTCGACGCCGGTGGACTTCGCCTATGCGGTGCACACGGAGGTCGGTCACCGCTGCATCGGCGCCCGGGTGAACGGGCGGCTGGTGGCGCTGGAACGCAAACTGGAAAACGGGGAAGTCGTCGAGGTCTTCACGTCCAAGGCGCCCAACGCCGGGCCGTCGCGGGACTGGCAGCAGTTCGTGGTCTCGCCGCGCGCCAAGACGAAGATCCGGCAGTGGTTCGCCAAGGAGCGGCGTGAGGAGGCGCTGGAGGCCGGCAAGGAAGCGATGGCCCGCGAGGTGCGCCGGGGCGGACTTCCGTTGCAGCGCTTGGTGAATGGCGAGTCCATGGCGGCGGTGGCTCGCGAGCTGCATTACACCGACGTGTCCGCGCTCTACACCGCGATCGGTGAGGGGCACGTGTCGGCCCGGCATGCCGTGCAGCGGCTGCTCGCCGAGCTCGGCGGCATCGACCAGGCCGAGGAGGAGCTGGCCGAGCGGTCCACGCCGACCACCATGCTGCGACGGCCGCGCAGCAACGACGATGTTGGGGTCTCGGTCCCCGGCGCGCCCGGCGTCCTGACCAAGCTGGCCAAGTGCTGCACCCCCGTGCCCGGCGATCAGATCATGGGGTTCGTCACCCGCGGCGGTGGGGTCAGCGTGCACCGCACCGACTGCACCAACGCCGCGTCCCTGCAGCAGCAGGCCGAGCGCATCATCGAGGTGCTGTGGGCGCCGTCGGCGTCGTCGGTGTTCCTGGTGGCGATTCAGGTCGAGGCGCTCGACCGGCACCGGCTGCTCTCGGACATAACGCGGGTGCTTGCCGACGAGAAGGTGAACATCCTGTCGGCGTCGGTGACCACCTCCGGTGACCGGGTGGCGATCAGCCGGTTCACCTTCGAGATGGGTGACCCCAAGCATCTCGGGCATCTCCTCAACGTCGTGCGCAACGTCGAGGGCGTTTACGACGTCTACCGGGTGACGTCCGCGGCCTGAAGGCCGCCCGGGGCGGGCTCAGCCCAGTCGCACCGAGTTGATCGTGACCGTGCTGGCCGGAAGGCCCTGCTCCCGATTGCCGGCAATACCCCCCGTGGCGATCTTGTCGATCGTCGCGAGGCCCGTCTCGTCGATCGTGCCGAACACCGTGTAGATCGGTTCCATTTCGGCGTCCTTGAACACCAGGTTGAATTGGCTGCCGTTGGTGCCGGGCCCGTTGTTGGCCATGGCCACGGTGCCCCGCGGGTACAGCACGGTCGCCCTGAGCGCCGAATCGCCGGCCTTGTATTGATCGGCGGGGTATTCGTCGCCGAACTCGTAACCGGGGCCGCCGGTGCCCTCGTTGTCGGGGCCGCCGCACAGCAACAGGCCCCCGTCTGCCGCGTTGGTCAGCCGGCCGCACTCGGTGTTGTTGAAGAATTGTTGCTGCGTCAGGCTGGTGAAGCTGTTCACCGTGCACGGGGACTCGGCGTTGGCCAGCCGGATGCCGATTTCACCGAAGTTGGTGGAGATGGTGGCGTGGATCTCGGGCGGTTCGGTGGACACCCTGCCGGCCGGCGGCGGGGTGACGGGCTTGGTGGCCGCGTCCGGCGAGGCCGGATATTGGCAGTTGGCGCCGAGGTCGGGTGGAGGAGCAAACGCCGGCAGCGGCGGCACGCTCGGGACGATCGAGTCTGTCGGTTTGGGTGGCCTGACGCGGGTCGTCGCCCTGGCCCCCGCCGACCCCGCGTTGTTTTTTGCCGAGGTATCGCTGTGGGTCACCAGCGCGATGACTAACGCTGTCACCGCGGCCAGCGCCAGCACCGACGCGCCGACTATGCCGATGACCAAACGTCGCGACTGTGTCGGCGGCTGATACGCCGGCCACGGGTCGGGCTTGCCGCCCGGCGGGGGAGCGCCGGGTGGTGGCTGTGCGGCGGCGGGTGCTTGCGACGATGGCGGCGGGCCGGACGCCGCGACTATGCCGGTGTTGACCAGTGCCGCTTTGGCGTCTTCGGTCAGTTCGATCGCGCTCTGGTACCGCTCTTCGACGTTTTTCGCCATCCCCCGAGCGACCACCGCATCGAGGGCCGGCGGTACGTCGGGTGCGGTGATGGACGCTCGCGGCGGCGGCGTGTTCAGGTGCCCGTTGAGCTGTTCTTCGAGGCTGTCGCCGGGGTAGGGACGACTTCCGGTCAGGCACTCATGAAGCACGCAGGCCAACGAATACACGTCGGCGCGGTGATCCGTAGTTCCCCTGAAGCGCTCGGGCGCCATATATGCCACGGTGCCCATCGTGTGCCCGGTGTGGGTGAGTGCGGTGTCGGCGGCGGTACGCGCGATGCCGAAGTCGATGAGGTAGACGAAATCTCGCGCGGTGGTGAGCAAGATGTTCGTCGGCTTGATGTCGCGATGTACCAATCCCACGTGGTGGGCGCTA
>Ga0307474_10003187_pt1 | contig 11843 bp, 10 predicted proteins | sample atmos_gasesECM1C_2_FD_203312 | JGI IMG/M metagenome (GOLD analysis project Ga0307474, IMG submission 203312) | Hardwood forest soil microbial communities from Morgan-Monroe State Forest, Indiana, United States - atmos_gasesECM1C_05 | ecosystem: Environmental > Terrestrial > Soil > Temperate... | reverse complement strand
CGGAGACCGCAGGATTTAGATATATCCATGCCGAGGTTATGGGTTTTTAGGGCACCCAGCGATCGCTACCGCTGTGTGGGCGCAAGTTCCGCAAGCCGCCGATGCAACCGTGCCCGCCCCACACCGTTTGGTATACTCGCGCGATGTCATCGAAGAGCAAAACCGCCAAGAAGAAGCGTGCACCCGCCAAGCCATCGAAGGCCGTGATCGGCTCGACCGCGAAGAAGCCCAAGATCGAAGCGAAAGTCGCGAAGCGAGTCGGCGATGGAACCGACCCAAAGCGCGTATCGGCAATTCTTCGGAAGCTCGACGAAGCTTACCCAGAGGCAAACTGCGAACTGAAGCACGAAAATCCATTTCAACTGCTAATTTCCACGATTTTATCGGCGCAGTGCACCGACGTTCGCGTGAACGAGGTTACAAAAACGCTCTATCAGAAATACAAAACGCCAAAAGATTTCGCCTACGCCGATCCGAAAGACTTAGAGCAGGAAATTCGCCCGACGGGGTTTTTCCGCAACAAGACGAAGTCGATCATGGGCGCGAGCAAAGGCATCCTCGAAAACTACCATGGCGAAGTTCCGAAAACGATGGACGAAATCCTGACGCTGCCGGGCGTGGCGCGCAAAACAGGAAATGTCGTTCTTGGATCGGGCTACGGCATTGCCAGCGGCGTCGTGGTCGATACGCACGTGATGCGGCTGTCGCGGCGGCTCGACCTGACCAAACACGAAGACCCGAAGAAAATCGAGCAAGATCTGATCAAGATCATTCCTCAAAACAGCTGGATAAAGTTTTCGCACCAACTGATCTGGCACGGCCGCCGCGTCTGCATCGCGCGCAAGCCGCGCTGCCTCGAGTGCAACCTCGAATCGATCTGCTACTCGAAAGACAAAATCATTTAGTCGTGGTCCGTTCCAGGTGCAGGACGGCCGCCGGAGCGATCTTGGCAAGCTGGGGCGCAGGCAGTGCTGCGCCCTTACGCCTGACGTTCCGCGTTTAGCCTGGCCGAGCTTTTGCGGCTGTTTACTTTCGGAATTCCCGACTATATGCTCGCGCCATGCCGACAACGATTAAATGGGCGCTGCTTGCCAGCGCATTGCTTTCGTTCTGCCTCACTGCTTCTCTCAATGCGCAAGTCGCACCGACGGTAAATCCTTCGCCCAGCGTGCCGACGCCGGAATCCGTGCTCGGCCACAAGCCCGGCGATGACTTCTACCTCGCCAATTACGACGAGTCGCGCGAATACTTCCACAAACTCGCCGCCAGTTCGAACCGCATCAAGATCATCAACGTGGGCAAAACCACACGCGGCCTCGACTGGGAAATCGCGATCATTTCATCGCCGGAAAATCTGGCGAATCTCGACAAATACAAAGACATCGAGCGCAAACTCGCCGACGGCCGTGGCTTGACGCCCGATGAAGCGCGCACGCTCGCACATCAAGGCAAAGCCATCGTGCACATCGACGGCGGCCTGCACTCGACCGAAGTCGCCGGTGCGCAGCAGTCGATCGTGCTCGCCTACAAACTGGTTTCGTCACAGAACGATCCCGAAGTCGACGCGATCCTGAACAATGTGATTCTGATGTTGTGGCCGACACTGAACCCCGACGGACAAAACGAAGTCGTGGCGTGGTACCGCCAAAACGTCGGCACCCCGTTCGAGGTGAGCCCGCTGCCGGATTTGTGGCAGGAATACGTCGGCCACGACAACAACCGCGACGGCTACATGAACAACATGCTCGAGTCGCAGGACGTGACGCGCACCGAGCTCGAATGGGATCCGGTGATTTTTTATTGCCATCACCAGACCGCGCCGTTTCCGACCCGCATTTTCATTCCGCCGTTTGTCGAGCCGATCTCGTCGAATATCCATCCGTTGATGGCGCGCTGGCTGAACGCTCTGGGCACCGACATCGCCGTTTATCTCGACGAGCACGGCATGCCCGGCGCCGTGAATCGCGTCGGCTTCGACAACTGGTATCCCGGCTTCCTCGACTTCACGCACATTTTCCGCAACAGCGTTGCCTTTTTCACCGAGACCGCGCTGTTCCGCTACGCCACGCCGCGATTTTATCCCGTCGATGAATTTCCAAAGGAACAGCGCTCGCTGCGCTCCGAAGTGTTCTACAGCAGCCCGTGGCGCGGCGGCTGGTGGCGCCTGCGCGACGCCGTGAACTACATGGAAGGCGCGTCGATGGCGGTGCTCGATACGGCGGCGAAGTATCACGAGGAATTTTTATTCAATCGCTATCAGGCCGCCGCCGATAACGCCAAGCGATTCACGAAAGAACCACCCTACGCGTACGTAGTGCCGCTGGAACAGCGCGACCTGTACGAAGCATCCGTGCTCGTCCAGAAAATGATGATCAACGGAATCGAAGTGCAGCAGGCGACCAAGCCGTTTCATGCAAACGGCCGCGAGTACGCTCCCGGCACGTGGGTCATCTTGATGGACCAGCCATTTTCGCCGCTGGTGAAAGAACTCTTCGACGCGCAACACTATCCGGATCTGCGCGAAACGCCGTCTTCGCCGCCGAAGCTGCCGTACGACGTGACCGGTTGGACGTTGCCGATGCAAATGGGCGTCCTCGTTGCCCCGGTGCTCGAACCGGTGAGCACGCAAGAGCGCTCAGCGCTGAAGAAACTCGACCAGTATGCGCCGCCGACGGTTAACGTCGATGGAAGCGGCGGAACATTCGTCGTCAGTCGCTCATCAAACGCCAGCTTCAAGGCCATGAACGCGATTCTCGACGCCGGCGGCCACGTGAGCATCGCGACCTCCGACGCCGACACGGCCGATGGTTCGCAATCGGGCGCGATGGTTGTTTCCGGAATCGATCGCGACAAGCTCAAGAAAATCACCGGCGACAATTCGCTGAAAGTGAAAGCGATCGCCTCCGCTCCGAAAGACGTCGTGACCATCAAAAAAGCCCGCGTCGGCGTTTATCGTTCCTGGGTGGCGAATATCGACGAAGGCTGGACGCGCTGGATTCTCGAAAATTACGGATTCGCGCCGATCACCGTGCGCAACGGCGACATGCAGGCCGGCAATCTGCGTGACCACTACGACGCGATCATCCTTCCAGACCAGAGCCCCGACCGCATCCGCAGCGGCTTCGGCCCCGGCGTCGTGCCCGGCATGTACACCGGCGGAATCGGCGAAGCAGGCACGATCGCATTGCGCGAATTTGTCCGCGCGGGCGGCTCGCTGATCACGTTCAACGACGCGTCGCTGTTTGCGATCGATGATCTTGGCCTCCCGGTGAAAAATATTTTGGCCGGCGTGAAAGACGAAGACTTCTTCTGCTCTGGCTGTTTGCTGCGCGTGGAAATTCAGGACTCGGGTGCTTCCGCCGTCTGGGGATTGCCGCACGATCCGATCGTGATGTTCGAGCGCGGGCCCGCGTTTGAACCGAAAGAAGGCTTCCGCGGGCGAATTCTGGCTGCGTATCCGAAGGATCAGAGTCCGCTGATGAGCGGATATTTGTTGCATCCCGAAAAGATTCAGGGCAAAGCGGCCGCCGTCGAAGTGCAATACGGAAAAGGCCGCGTGTATCTGATCGGATTCCGGCCACAGTGGCGCGGGCAATCGCACGGCACGTACAAATTCTTTTTCAACGCGATTTATGAATCGCAGGGATTGTCGAAGCCGGCGGCGGAGCCCGATAAAAAAGCGGCGCCTGCGGCGAAAGAGGCCGAGAAGAAGGAGAAAACGGCAGCCGCCGCAGATGAGGATGGTGACGACGAGCCGGCGAATTGATCGGCTCGGGCTTGCGCGCCGCGGTAACGAGCAGTTGAGATCCCTGAGGCGCCCTGCAAACGCCCCAGGTGACAGGCCGCTTTAGGGCTTCGCCGGCAATAATTCGTAGCTGACAAATGCAATCGTGGTGCTGTCGGGCGACCAGCTCGGTACGTTGATCGTGCCTTGCCCACCGAACAGATGCGTCAGCACTTTGATCTTCTTGTCGCCCAGCGACATCAACCGCAGCGTCACGTTCTGATTCGCAGGATGCCCCTTCACTTCCTTCTCGTAGCTTAAAATCACCATCCATTTTCCGTCGGGCGAAATGTGCGGGAACCAATTGTTCCACTCGTCGTTTGTGATTTGCTCTTGCCCGCTGCCGTCGGGATGCATGCGCCAGATCTGCATCGTGCCGGTGCGTTCGGAATTGAAATAAATATATTTTCCGTCCGGCGAAAATTCCGGCCCATCGTCGAGTCCGGTCGCTGTGGTGAGCCGCGTCTCTTCGCCGCCCGACGCGAGAATCGTGTAGATGTCGAATTCGCCGTTGCGCTGGCCGGTGAACGCAAGCGTCTGCCCGTCGGGCGACCATCCGTGCCAATACGATGGCGGGCGCTGCGTGACGCGCCGCGGCGAGCCACCCGTCGCGGGCACGATATAGATGACCGATTCATGGTTGTCCTTCGCGCTAGAACTGTCGCTGATTGCCAGCAACGTGCCATCGGGCGAAAGACCGTGATCGTTGTTGCATTGAATTGCGGATTCCGTGTCGATAATGCGAATCGGGCCGCCTTCGACAGGCATATTCAGGATGCGGCCGTTGCGATTGAACAGGAGCGCCTTACCGTCGCGGGTCCAGTTAGGCGCTTCAAATTTTTCGGGCGCGACATACAAACTGTGACGCGTGTCGGAGGTAATCGCCAGCGTTTCGAGCGTGCTGTAAAGCGCCGGGGGCGGCCCGTCGGGGGTGAGCGGCGGAAGCGGCGCGATTCCGACATTCGAGAACACCGCGGTCTCGGTTACGTCTTTATCGTGCGAACAGACACCAATGCCCACATAGAAATCGCCCTTCATCGGAATCCGAATCGACGCGCCCGCCGCATGCAGATCGGAGCTGCCACCGCCGAGATAGAGATAGAAAAAATCGCCGCGCTTTTCGAGCCGCATGCGTTGCGTCGAAAAATCGCTGGATTCGATGTCTTTGGTCATCGCGCCTTTTTCTTCGCGATATTGCAGCGCGGTGAGGCCGTTGCCGTGCAGCGCGGCATCGACGTAAACAGAATCGTTGTCGAGCGACTGGCGAATCATCAGCACGCCTTTGCGGTGCGCGTTGCCACCAATGCCGTAAAACGAAATGTCGGCCGAGATGCTGAGGTCGCCCGACATCTTCTTCCAGGCGAATTGAAAGTCATCCTCGGTCATCCACATGTTGTTGCCGCTGCCGGTGATCGTGTAGGTCTTCGCGATGGCGTCGTATTCGGTCGTGCCGGGATGCAGGACTTTGCCTACGTCCCCGTGCGATTCAAACATGCCGACCGGGCCACCGTTTGCGGCAGCGGCAGTGCGCGCACACAAGTTGGGCAGCCACGCGCCGGCGAAGATCACCGCGACGCACAACGAAATCACCGCTCCGAGTCTGACGCTCATTCTCTCTCCCATATTTTCGGTTAAATCGGGCTGCACCTACGGCATCACTTTGATCATCACAACGCCGTGCGACGGCACGGAAGCTTCGTATTCGCCGGTGATTTTGCCGAGATCCTTGTGCGCCCACAGATCGCGTACGTTCGCGATGAGATGCGCAGGATAGCCAACGTCTTGCCACGCAACGGAAATCTTCGATTCCGCCGCGCCGCGATTGAACAGGACGACCGCTCGACTGCCATCCTGCAGTTGCTTCGACCAAACTTCGAGATCGCCGTCTTTTTTCACGCGATGCCCCTGAATGCCGGCAGCATCTTGATCGACGGCGAGCACTTCCTTGTTGGTGAGAATTTCCTTTGTTTCGGCAGGCATGTCGCGCAAGTCGTTGCCGGCGATCAGCGGCGCCGCAAGCAAACACCACAGGCTGAAGTGCGAGCGATACTCGGTCGTTGTCATTTTGCCGTTGCCGACTTCGAGCATATCGGGATCGTTCCAATGTCCGGGGCCGGCGTAGGTTTCCAGCCCGTCTTCTTCGTCGATAATTTTCACGAAGCTGAGGCCGTGCTTCTCGCAATCCCAGCAATCGGAGATGTCGCCGGTAGTGCGCCACATGTTGCCCGTGTCGCCGGCCCAGAGCCATGGCTTGTTGCTGCCCCATTCGCAGATGCTGAAGAGGATGGGACGGCCGGCGGCTTTGAGTGCGTCGCGCATCGTCGCGTACGACCACTCGGCATTGGCCTTGGCAGAATCTTTGCCGGTGTGACACCAATCGAATTTCAGATAATCGACGCCCCACGCAGCGTATTGGATCGCGTCCTGATATTCATGGCCCGCGCTGCCGGGGCGGCCCGCGCAAGTTTGTGTGCCTGCGTCGGAGTAAATGCCGAACTTCAGGCCCTTCGAGTGGACGTAGTCGGCGAGCGCTTTAATGCCATTGGGAAATTGTTTGGGATCGGGAACGATGTTGCCCGCGCCGTCGCGATCGACTTGCCAGCAGTCATCGATGACGATGTATTCGTAGCCGGCATCTTTCATTCCGCTGGAGACCATGGCATCGGCCATGCCGCGAATCATGTCGTCGCTGACGTGGCAGTGAAATTTGTTCCACGAGTTCCAGCCCATCGGCGGAGTTTTGGCGAGGCCGTTGTCGGACGCCTTGGCCGGATTCGCGGTAACAAGGGCCAGCAGCGCGAGGAAGATCAATGGCAGAACTTTTTTTGCGTGACAGGACACAGAGTTGACCTCGACGCCCGCAATTTGCCCTCCGGCGGACGGCGGTCATTTTATGGGAGTCGCTGGGGTTGTGCCACGAGTTTTGGCTTGGCCTGCCCCCGGGCAAATGAGACCCCGGGTCTGGCCCCCTTGGTTCCTCTCCTCTGGCGGCCGACCGGGCTCATCCAAAACAGGCGGCCTCCCTCGCCGATCGGCGGGGTGAAGAATCCGCTCAAGCCCATATGGTTTCTGGAATTTATCCGATTACCGCCCTTCCCCGTTACCTTTTCCCGCCTTTTCGCGTATTGTGTACGTCAACGATTGCTTGTGCCCGTCCCGCGGTTCGAAAAATGAGGCTCCAGTCGCTGGAGTTTTGCTCGCATGACCAGCCCCAATAAAAAGGGCTCCGCCCGAAAGGGCGAGCCACGGGTGACGCTGAAGACCGTCGCCGACCATCTCGGTTTGACCCCCGGCACGATCTCCGCAGCCCTGAACAATTCCGCAGCCGCGCGCTCCATTCCCGAGCACACCAAGAAACGCATCATTGCCGCCGCGAAGGACCTGAACTACCGTCCGAATTATTTTGCACGCTCGCTGCGCTTGCAGCGCACGTACACCATCGGCGTGATCGCCGAAGAAATCGGCGACGCCTATGGCTCGCTCGTCATCAGCGGCATCGAAGACTATCTGCGCCGCCACAATTTCTTCTTTCTCACCGTGATTCATCGCCACGATCAAAATCTTCTGCAAACCTACGCGCAGATGCTCGTGGCGCGTGGCGTCGAAGGATTCATCACGACCGACACATCCATCACCCAGGAACTCGAGCTTCCCACCGTCGCTGTCGCCGGCCACGGGCAAGTGGAAAATGTCACCAACGTCGTTCTCGATCACAAAGTGGCCGCACGGCTCGCCCTCTCTCACTTGCAAGATCTCGGCCATCGCGACATCGCCTTTTTCAAAGGCAATCCTGTCAGCTCCGACTCCGGCGTGCGTTGGGCCGCGGTTTGCGAGACCGCGCAGGAGCTCGGCATCGCCATCAAGCCCGAGCTCACCGTACAAATCGAGAGCACCAGCTCCACTCCGGAGCTGGGCTATCCGATCACGAAGCAGTTGCTCGAGTGCAAGGAGCATTTCACGGCGCTTTTCGCCTACAACGATATTTCTGCGATCGGCGCAATTTGGGCGCTGCGCGAAGCCGGGCTTCGCGTCCCCGAAGATGTCAGCGTGATGGGGTTCGACGATATTCCGGCTGCCGGATTCAACAGCCCCGGCCTCACCACCGTGCGTCAGCCGCTCGAGCGCATGGGGCAAATCGCCGCAAAAACATTGATCGATCGCATCGAAGGCTCCGCCCAATACGTCGCCGAAATCGCCATCGAGCCGGAGCTCGTCGTCCGCGCCTCCACCAGCCGGGCGGCATCCCATCGCGCGCTTTCCGCGGCCGCGATCATTCCCGAATAGCTAAAAATCTGGCGCGTCGATTGTGTTTTTGAATGAGCTTTGCGCCGGCCGCCGGGCATCGTAGAATCCGGTGCGCACTTCCGGTGAATCGACAAATATGAACTCACACACGCGACGCTCGTTTCTTGAAACGCTCTCCACTCTCGCTGCAGGAAGCATGATCGCCGGCTCGATGCCGGGATCACTCTCCGCCGCTTCGCCCCAGGGCAAACCGCACATCGATTTCCCGACGGCACCGCGTGAACGCATCGCGGTCGCGTCATACCCCTTCCGCATGTACATCACGGCGCCCGGGAATCGTTCCCGCGACGCCAAGCTGAAAGGATTTCCTCTTACGCAGTTCCCCGCCGAAGTCGCCGAAAAATTCGGCGTTCATGGCATCGAACCACTGGCCCAGCACTTTGAAAGCACCGAACCGGCATACCTCGACAACTTTCGCGCCGCGGTCGAACAGGCCAAGGTCCGCATCGTCAATATCCCGACCCATGTGCGAGAGAGCTTTTACGATCCCGACGCATCGGTGCGCCAGAAGGCCGTCGATGTTTCCAAGAAATGGATCGATGTCGCCGTCGCTGTCGGTTCACCCGGCGTTCGCCCGCACGTCAACGGTTCGAAGACATCAAAGCCCGATGTCGATCGCGCCGCCGAAAGCCTTCGCAAGCTCGCCGACTATGCGGCCGAGAAGAACGTCGTCGTCACCCTGGAGAACGACGACCCCGAAACCGAAGACGCCTTCTTCATCGTCAAGATCATCGACGCCGTCAATCATCCCTATCTGCGCGCGCTGCCCGATTTCGCGAATTCCGTGCTCAAGGGCGATCTTGATTTCAACTACCGCGCGATGAAGGAAATGTTTGCTCGGGCCTATAACATCTCGCACGTCAAGGATGGCGAAGCCGACGACAACGGCAAAATTCTGAATATCGATATCAAGAAGACCTTCGAAATCGCGAAGGCCGCTAACTACCGCGGATTCTACTCGATGGAGTACGACGCTCCGGGCGATCCCTATGCGCCGACGAAAAAGTTAATCGAGCTGACCCTGCAGAATCTTTCCTAGTCGCAGGGAAAAAGCGGCTTGACGGCTGCCTTCCAAATCGATCTAGTTGTTGGCGAAGCGTTCGGCCGAGCGAGCCCTGGCTTTGGCGGCTTCCTCTTCGCGATTCTTGGGCGGGGCGGTGGTTTCCAGCGAATGCAGCAAGCGGCTCGAGATTTTTGCGATGTCGTTGATGGCTTGCTCGAAGGCTTCTTCGTTGGCCTTCGACGGTTTATTGAAACCAGTGATTTTTCGCACGAACTGGAGTGACGCCGCGTGGACCTCTTCCGGCGTCACCGGTGGCGCGAAATTAAAAAGCGTTTTGATGTTGCGACACATGGCTACCTCGGGTACGAATCCAGGCCGCTTGCGGTCCTCTCCTGACCGGGCTGCCTAACTCCGATGATACACGCGATCAGGCGGCAGCTGGATCGCAGTTCACCATCCAGGGCACGCCGAAGCGATCGACGCACATGCCGAAACGTGGAGACCAGAAGGTTTTATCGATGGGCATCGTGATCGAGCCGCCCTCGGCCAACCCCGCGAAAACGCGATCGGCTTCGGCAGGAGTTTTCACGCCGACCGAAGCGCTGAAACCCTGAGGCTTCGCATAGTGATGCGGCGGTGCGTCCGAACCCATCAGTACGGTGTTGCCGATCTGCATGCTGATGTGAATGACTTTGTCTTTCATTTCGGCGGGCATATCGTTGGCCATCGGAGAATCGGAATATTTCGACATCAGGATGACTTTGCCACCCAGCAATGTTTCATACAGCGCGAAGGCTTCGGCACAGTTGCCGTTGAAGTGCAGGTAAGGAATGACGTCCACGGAGAGCTCCTTGGAAGGGTTGACCGCGCAGGCGAGTTTGCCGAGACTACTTTTGAAATGCAAGTAAAAAGCTGATACTGTCGAAGCATGGCGAAAGAAAGACGCGCAGTGAAGCGGCGCTCGGAGTGTCCGCTGAATGCGTCGATTGAAATTTTGGGCGATCGCTGGTCGCTACTGATCGTGCGCGACATGATGCTGCGCGGATTCAAGAGCTACAAGGAATTCATGGATTCGTACGAGCGGATTGCGACGAATATTCTGGCGGACCGGCTCAGAAAATTAGAGTTTCACGGAATCATCGAAGCCGAGCCCGATCCGCTCGATGGGCGAAGGCTAAATTACGTGCTGACCCGCAAAGGGATCGACCTCGGGCCGGTGATGACCGAAATGGTTTTGTGGGCCGGCTCTCACGAGCGCGTCGAAAATCAGGAATTGATTGCGCGGATGCGCAACGACAAAGTGAAATTTATCGCAGAAGTCCGGGCGCGATGGGAACGGGATCGCGCGGAGCGCGACTCGCGGCGCCAATTCACGAGGAACGCTAGCGATAGGCCGACACGAACCTCTGGTACTCCGCTTCCGCAGTCTGCGGCGAGGCAATCTCAGAAAATATAACCACGCGATAGCGGAACGTTACGCTTTCGTGGGGTGCAATCGTGAAATTGAGCGGCGGCTCCTTGCCGTTGGTGAAAATGCTGCGGCCCAGCGGATTCGCGGCGAAGAGGCCGTAGCCGCGAGCGTGCCAGTATGTCGGAAAGTTTGGATTTTTCGGATTGTCGAAAATCGCGATCGTGACTGGATCGTCGCCGACTTTACCGCTGAGCATGCACCATTTGCCGCGCGTGCTCCACGCTTGGTCTCCCTTCTTCCCTTCGCTGGTGAGATAGCTTCCGTTCACTCCGGTGTTGTCGAGTTTCGCGACGGTCGTTGGATTCCCGTTGGCGTCAGTGAAAACTTCGGCGGTCGTGGATGGCATTTCGAGGGCATGCGTTACGCGCATGCCGAGCATGCCTTCCTTGTCGTCGTGGAAAACGACTTTCTCGTCCTGCGCTTGTAGCGTGGCGATGCGATCGATGGTGCGCGAATTTTTATCGCCGGAGAAAATCAACTCCGTGTGCTCTTTCAGCAGAAGTTTCTGAGTTCCTGAAATCCAGTCGGTTTCGACGATGAGTTCGCCTTTTTCGTTGCCGCTTTTTGCGGCGGCGATCTTGCGTTGGAGGATGTTGCCCATTTTGTGGGCGTCTTCTTTTTTGATGGCGTAAGAATTGTTCCAGAAGTCGAAATCGTTGACATTGCCGTAGTTGAACCACAGGCCGACGTGATGGGGATGGTCGATGCGTTCGCCGGGGCGCGGCTCGAGCGGAAAGCCGCGCGTTACGACGGTCCCGTCGGCGGCGCGCAGCGGATAGAGGACGGGCTTGGCGAGATTTTCGGGCCAGATGTAGGAGGTGAATGGTTTTCCGTCGATGACGACGTCGACGCGGCGCGCGGATTCGTCGGGAAGAATTTGGATCCGCGGCGTGGCGGCGCCGTTTTGTTTTGCGAGGGCGAGGCCGAGGATGAACAAGGCTGCGATTGTGGATGCGGTGGTGAGGATGGTTGCGGAGTCGCGCATGGTGTCGGTTTCCGAGTTCGATGAGTGATGCGTGCAGATTGTTCGGTGCAAATGTATCAAAAAAGATGGTCGGGCGAAGGGGCGCGGAAACAGCAAGAGAAAGAGCAACCCAGCGAGGTGAATTTCTGAGATCGTGTCGAGCTGGGGCGCAGCCATGCTGCGCCCCCAAATGATTCAGGCAGGGAGGGCGGAGGACGGGCACGGCAGTGCCCCGCCCCCCTACCTGGAGTAAGATCACGGATCGTTTATGGGCATGATGAAACCGATCGATGGAGAAAATCGCGCAGAGGCGAAC
>Ga0307474_10003186_pt1 | contig 11843 bp, 10 predicted proteins | sample atmos_gasesECM1C_2_FD_203312 | JGI IMG/M metagenome (GOLD analysis project Ga0307474, IMG submission 203312) | Hardwood forest soil microbial communities from Morgan-Monroe State Forest, Indiana, United States - atmos_gasesECM1C_05 | ecosystem: Environmental > Terrestrial > Soil > Temperate... | reverse complement strand
TCCCGAAGGTGGCCCATTCTAAATTTCGCGTTCTTTGCGAAATTTAGAGTGGGGATATTGGGAAGCTGACAATAAGCGAAGGTGGCCACTCAAGCCGGGTTTTGGCTTGAGTGGGGATTTCTTCACAAGGTCAAGGCTTGCCGCCACCTGCCTGTATGCCTTGCTGCAAAAGACTAGGCAGTCCACTCAGGCCCGAAGGTGGCCCATTCTAAATTTCGCGTTCTTTGCGAAATTTAGAGTGGGGATATTGGGAAGCTGACAGTAAGCGAAGGTGGCCCACTCAAGCCGGGTTTTGGCTTCAGTGAAGATTTCTTCACACGGTCCAGGCTTGCGTGGGCAACCTGCGAAGCAGACGCAAGAGAAGGCCGCTAATCAGGCGTTGCGCGAGATGTTGCAACGTGCCGAGGCTGACCCGGTGATGGGTGAACGAATGAACCGGGCGAAGGCGCTCAAGACTGAAATGGAAAACCTGTTGACACCTGTCAGCAAGAGCGCGTCAGCAACGTCCTAACAAACAGCCCTCCCCAAGGCACGAACTAATTATCATCGAAGGCTCTAACTGAACCACTTCATCAGAAAAGCCAACGCAAAAACACCCGTGTCCTTTACGAAGCACCCGACGTAATAAAGCGATACAGGCCACGTCTTTCTGTGGAGAGCAAACAGCCCCGCCAGCAAGGCATAGGCTAGGATCAATAGCAGTTGAGCGTTCTTCGCAAAAGCAGGGTTCCCAATCAATTCGCGCATTTGTTCCTCCACCACCATCATATGAATCCATGCGACACGCGGCGATAACAAAATCTAACAAGCGCCCGTGAAGCAATCGGACCCCCAGCCCTCGGCGAAGGCTCTCAAGGCCGCGATGGAGAACCTACTTGCGCCTGCAAGCAAGAGCGCAACTTCGTAAACAACAGCCTTTCCCCAAGAACGCCCATTCGCGGTTTGTTCGCCACTAATCTGCTATGCTTCGGATAGGCTGCCCCACAATAAGACTTAAGGAGCCGGAACATATGGGCAATTCCATCGAGTGGCTTCAATGGATTTAAGGAAAGTGGTTTCTCGGTCACCCCTTTGTGAGTTCTTTGCATTTGAGGTTGTCGGGTAATTCGGGACAGACGGGACGTTTACCATGTAACTCGCCCTCATCAAGATCGTGAGCCGCCCACTTTTCCACACCCTCTCCGTGACAACCGACCTTGCGCACAGCCCACACCTTCTTCCATCATTGTCCCAGCAGATGCGAGCGCACACTGCGAGAAGACCTAAAACGTCCCAATATCTAAGTCCTTTATCCGACGGATTTTGCCTCTAAGCTCTTTAGACAACTTATTTTGCAGAAAACCACCCCGCTAACCTCCTGATTCCACACAGAGGGGGGTATAGGGGTATCTATTACCAATAAGTAAACATACCTCCAGAAACCGCGATCTGGGCTGACTCCTGACTTACCTTGCCCCACACGCGAAATCCCTTTTCCACAGAATTATTCCCGGCAAAGTTCATCCAACCTTGCCGAACAAATCCCAACCTGCAAATCTTGAAGTAGCCGGGTTCGCTAAAAGCCGATGTGAACCCGGGCAGGGAGTGAAGCGATGGGAATGTTTGAGGCACCCAGGTGTCAGCATGTGAAGATGAATGGAACGCAGTGCGGGTCTCCGGCGCTGGCTGGCGGGAAACTGTGCTTTTTCCACCGGCGGGTGCGGCAGCAGCGCTTGCGGATTGCGACGGAGGTAGAAGATCCGCAGCCGTTTGTTCTGCCGCTGCTGGAGGATGCGAACTCGATCCAGATGGCTCTGATGCAGATCATGCAGATGATGATTGCAGGACGCATGGACCGGAAGATGGCAGGGACGCTGCTTTACAGCCTGCAGATTGCGAGCTCAAACCTGGCGCGGGTGAACTTCAATCCGTGGGTCCAGGATGTGGTGATGCATCCTAACCAATTGGGGCGGACGCCCCTGCAGGGTCATGTATGGAACGAAAGTTATAAAGGCGAAAGAAGAGAGGAGGACGAGGGGGAAGAAGACTTTGAAGGGGGTGGTGCGGAAGGAGCGCTGGAGCCGCGCGTGAGCGAGGGCCCGAATGAAGTGTGGCAGGATGCTCTTTCTGCACCTGAGCCGGGACAGGTGGGTATGGAGGACGTAAGGAGGCATATTCGCGAACTGGTGGTGGATGCGCTGCCGGAAATTATGGTGGCACTGGAGAAAAAGGGTGAGGTGCAGTTCCGGCTGGAGCCGCCACGTGGGAAGGGTTAGTTGGGCCCTGGCCTACTTAAGCGCGGTTTTGGCTTGAGTGGGGAAGCTCACATTGCCCCAAAACGACCTACCGCGCCCGCGCCAGCACCAGCGTGATGTCATCCGGCTGCTCGTTATCGCCGATCCAGTCATCCACCGCGGCGGTGACGGTTTGGCTGATTTGTAACAGGGGCGAGCTTCGATTTGTGCTGACCATGTCAATCAACCGGTCCTCACCGAATTCCCCAAATTCATTCTCCGGCTCGGTGACGCCGTCACTGTAGGCGAGAAAAAGTTCTCCGGGATGCATTTCCACCGAACCCTCGTCGTAGGTCATGTTGTCGAACAAACCAACCACCGTGCCGCCGGCTTCGAGGCGCCGCACCGCGCCATCTCTGCCGATCAGAATCGGAGGCAAATGTCCTCCATTGCTGTAGGTCAACTGACGCGAACGGCCGTCATAGATTCCCAAAAAGAGCGTGGCATATTTTTCCGGCGGAGTGCTCTCATAAAGCTGGTGATTGAGCAGCCCGAGCAGCGCCCCCGGCGAAACCTCAACTCCCTCCGGCCATGCCGCCATCAATCGTCCCGCGCCTGCTACCGCTCCCACTGCAAGCGGCTCGCGCATCTGCGGCAAACTCTCCACGCTGTAGGCGCGCACCGCCGAGTGGATGGTGGCCATCAACAGCGCCGCGGAAATTCCCTTTCCGCTGATATCGCCCACCGCAAGAATCAGCTTGTGCGAGCTGGCGGTAAGGAAGTCGTAGTAGTCGCCGCTCACCGTACGCGCGGGACGGCAGAAGCCGTGTACTTCCAGCGACTCCAGCTCCGAAACCTGCCGCGGAAACAGTTGCGCCTGCACCTCCTGCGCAATGGCGAGTTCGCCCTCCAACCGCTGTTTCTCTTTCTGTTCAAGAATCAGCTTCTCGATGGATTCCGTCATCGAGTTGAACGACAACGAAAGCTGCGCCAGCTGATCGGCGGACTTCACCGGAATACGATGGCTGAAATCGCCGCGATCTACATTCTTCGTGGCATCGTAAAGGTGCGCGACAGCGCCGGTCACAGTCCGCGTCATTCGCGTCCCGATAATCAGCGCAATCAACTCAATCACGGCAAAGAAAATCAGAATCGCCAGCAGGATGTATTCGACGCCCTTGGCGAACTCTCCGAGCGCCGCGAACAAATGACCGTACAGAACGGAAGGGCGCGTGCGAACTTTTACCAGCGCGCCAGCGGGCGCGAGCTCTCCTGTCTTCCAGTCCACGACTGGAAGCGGCGTGCCAAACGTGATTTCGCGGTCCGTCCAACCCGAAGGTGCAGCCAGCGCGCCGACGGAGAACGTCGGATGCAGTACTTGCTGGTCGCTCTGGACATGCGTGCCGGATCGTTTCTGCGTTATGACGATGGCGTCGCCCTTCTTTTCAGTTCCGGGAGAATTTATTGTGGACTGGTTTTCTTTGATTGCCGGTTTCGAATGATCGTGCTCATTGCCATCGAGCGTGATTCCCGCCGCGTACAGCGTAATTTCGCCCAGGTTTGTGGCTATGTCGGCGACCAGATTCTTGTCCAGCGCTTCGCTGGTAAGGACTGTCAGTTTTTCCGGACCGACGACAAAGATCGAGGCCACACGCAAATACAATTCATCCTTGTCGCGAACAATTTCCTTGAACGGCCGCCCTTCGCGAATCGCCTTTGCGTAGGAGCTGTCGTCCCTGGCGAGAAAGTCAGGAAGCTGCAGCGAAAGGCTTTCCGCTACGGTCAGCGGAAGCTCTTTCTTCCCATACCAGGCACAAACCAGTCGCCTCTCCCAGGCGCGGTCGCGCTTTTTCAATCCCACCAACGATTCAGCCGTGGGCGGCTGCTTTTTTTCGATACGTGCCGCGAGTTCGTTGCTGACTGCTGCATTCACGGCCTGCATGCTGCGCAGTTGTGCATTGATCTCCGAGGTGACGACAAAACTCGCGAACTGGCCCGCAAACAGGTAAATCGTGATAAACGCCATCACCACCAGCAACACGGCGGGAATCACGCCGATGAACACATAGGTAACGATGAGCCGGTTCCGCAAACGCCACAGCACTCTTCGCCGGAGAGTTCGAAATGCAACGATGAAAAAGAGCAGAGCCGCGTCAAAGAGAAGAAACTTGACCCATCCATCCAGGCCGTCACTCCACTTCGGCGCAAAGAGCTTCAGCACCATTTCCAGGGCAAAGAGCGCTACTGCCAAAATCAAGGAATAACACGCTCCGCGCGCGACCCATCCCTGCGGCCATACTCCGGCCGCCTGCATCTTCGTGCGCAATTGCCAATAAGCTTCTCGCATGGAATTCGAATCGCTTCCCAAAGTTACGACATCGAAGACACGTCCCTGTCAGCCCGCGTCGGCGGTCCCCTAAAAACGGCTAAATCTCGGGATAAAGATCGAAGAATGCCTCTAAACTGGTACGTAATTGTTTCTCGATTTCTTCCTTGCTCCCCTCGAGCACGTGCATGGTGACGTGCGCTTCATGCCCGTTGGTAAGCTTCACGGGAGCCTGGCCCACTTCCGCCACATCTTCCGAAGGCAGCAGCCGCATGCCATAAACCAATGTTAGATTTGCCATGCGTGAATTCTAACCGCCCTGGTGCCCCGCACGAAAACTTTTGCGCTTTCTAAGGGTGGAGATTCGCTTCATCATTTAGAATCCAGCCGTGCTCTCAAAACTCACTCTGATCCTGACCAGCATTATGGCGGCGCTTCCGGTGGTCTCTCAGCAGGCTCCGGATGCTTCTCAGCCGCAAGTGAAAGTCAACCTGCTGAACGTTTGTACTCCATCTGCTGAAGAACAAAAGGAAATCGCCGCAGCCCTGGCACGCATCCCAAAGCAGCCGCTTTTCAGCGACGACTTCGAAATTTCGCATGGCCGCTCGACCTTGGCCGACGCACCGAACTTCCTGCAGCCTGGCAAGAATACTCACGTTTCTGATGAGCCTTCGATTGCCAACTATGTTCGAATCCGCCGCGAATTTGCCGTTCAAGCTCTGTTTTCCAGCGTGCAGTACTCATTTAGTGATGACGGAGAGAATATGATCGAAACGCTGGTGCTGCATGTTCGCGATCCTAAGGATTTGATCCAGGTATCGATGGAAGACAGCGCCTCGGCAATCACCAATGCGGAAAGCATGGTTGGCGCGAACACCCCTGTGAGCCGTATCCGGCTCGAGCGTTTTGGCAAGTCCTCGGTCGCCCTGGCCCGCTGTTCGGCGTCGGAAAACGGGCCCGCACCCGACCAGAGCGTCTACGAACCGCTGTTCCATAGCGCCTCAGAAGTGCTTGCCAATTATCGCAGCCTGCTGAGCGTGAAGCGAACCTTGACCGTTGAGCTAGCTCAGATTCCCAGCGCAAAAAAAGAAACTACAAAGTCGAAGGCTGTACGACCACATGACGAAAAAAAATGACCCCGTCTAATCCTGTGGCCGCTGTGTTTTAAGCTTTTGATTCTCAGTGTCCGGAACGCCGCAATGCATCGAAAACCAGAAATCCACAATCTAACGCCTAGCACGTAAATAAATCATGAGCGAAACCCGCAACGTCGTTATTATCGGCTCCGGCTGCGCTGGACACACAGCGGCGCTCTATACCGGCCGCGCCAATCTGCAACCCCTGGTCGTCGAAGGTCACGAGCCCGGAGGCCAACTCTCTCTCACCACATTGGTGGAGAATTTTCCCGGCTTCCCCGAAGGAATCATGGGACCGCAACTGGTCGAGAACATGCGGAAGCAGGCCGAACGATTCGGCGCCGAATACCGCATGGCCCACCTGACCAGCGTCGACCTCAGCCAGCGCCCATTCCTGCTTCACCTTGGCAAGCATCAAGTGCACGCAAAGACATTGATCATTGCGAGCGGAGCTTCCGCCCGGTGGCTCGGCCTGCCCAACGAGCAGAAACTGATTGGCCACGGCGTGTCTTCGTGCGCCACTTGCGACGGATTCTTTTTTTCGGGAAAGGAAATCGTCGTAGTCGGGGGTGGTGACTCGGCGATGGAGGAAGCCACATTCCTCACCCGCTTCGCCACGAAGGTGACGCTGATTCACCGCCGCGGCAGCTTTCGCGCCTCCAAAATCATGCTGGAGCGCGCGCAGAAAAACCCGAAAATCCATTTCCTCACCGACACCATTGTCGAGGACGTTTTCGATCACTCGAAAAACGAAGTCACTGGTCTGAAGCTGCGCAACGTAAAGACCGGCCAAGTCTATGACTTCCCGACCAGCGCGCTCTTCCTGGGCATTGGACACGAACCCAACGCCAAGATCTTCAAGGGCCAACTCGACGAAGATGCCGACGGTTACCTAAAAACGCACAACTACGTTCACACTCGCGTCCACGGAGTTTACGCCTGCGGCGACGTGCAGGACCGGCGGTATCGCCAAGCCATTACTGCCGCCGGAAGCGGTTGCATGGCTGCTATCGAAGTAGAGAAATTCCTGGAAGAACACACAGGATAGAACGCCTCCCTGATCCGTCACGCAAGAATCACTTCTTTGCACGTTCCATACTCGATAGAGTTTGACTGAGATGCGAAACCCGCGGAGCAAGGGTCCGAAGTCCAGCTCCTCGGTGTCTAATACGAAAATTGCGCGTGCCGAGATCTTCGCGGAGGTGTAGCCGTCATGATCGCTCGCTTCGTCTGCTTTGTTGTTCTTTCTGGCCTTGTTCCCTGGAGTGGCCTTTTCGCGCAGCAGTCTTCTCAGCCCTCCCTCACCATCTACAACCAGAATTTCGCCGTCGTGCGGCAGCAATTGCCGCTCGATTTGAAGTCGGGCGAGAACCAGGTCAGTGTGAATGACATCACGATGCATCTTGAGCCCGACTCGATCATCCTGCGCGATCCGACGGGCAAACATGCCGTGCAGGTGCTGGAGCAAAACTATCGCGCCGATCCGGTCTCCGAGCCTCTGCTGCTCTCGCTCTACGAGGGCAAGACGATTGACTTTGAAGTGAACACCCCGCAAGGGACGCAAACGGTGAAGGGTAAGGTCATCCGCAGCGGATACGTCCCGCACAACCAGTCCGCGATGAATCTATACGGCCAGCAGTATTACCAGTCCCAGATGGCTGCCGGTTCCGAGCAGCCCATAATCGAAGTCAACGGCCAGCTGCGTTTCAGCCTTCCCGGGATGCCAGTGTTCCCTAACCTCAGCGACGACACCATCCTTAAACCACGCCTGGAGTGGCTGCTCGCCACCGACAAGGCAGGAAAATTTCCCGCCGAATTCTCCTACATCACCGGCGGCATGACCTGGCAGGCCGACTACAACATCGTCGCGCCGGAGAAGGGAGATCTGGTTGACATCGTGGGCTGGGTCACGATGGACAACCAGACCGGCAAGACGTTCGAGAATGCGCGCGTCAAGCTCATGGCGGGGGATGTGAACAAGATTCAGCAGACGGGAATGAATGGTCGCGGTTATGCCCTCGCCGGCGTCGTAACCGGAGCGGACGAAGCCGCACGGCCCGTTTCCGAGAAAACCTTCGACGAATATCACCTCTACACACTCGAACGCACGACCACTCTGCGCGATCGCGAAACTAAGCAGGTGGAATTCATTCGCGCCGCAGGCGTCGGCACGAAACAGATCTACATCTACGACGGCGTAAGGATCGACAGCAACCGCTACAACGGATGGAACTGGGACAACTTTCGCAACGATCACTCCTATGGCACCGAATCCAATCCGAAGATTTGGGTGATGCGCGAGTTTCGCAACTCCGATGCGAACCACCTCGGCATGCCCCTGCCCAATGGCCGCGTGCGCTTCTATCGCCGCAATGACGATGGCCAGATCGAATTCACAGGCGAAAATATGATCGAGCACACGCCCCACGATGAAACTGTACGTATCTACACCGGCAACGCCTTTGATCTTGCCGGGGAGCGTCGCCGCAGCGACTATATCGTCGACAACAACAAGCGCACCGCCACTGAATCCTTCGAGATTAAGGTGCGCAACCACAAGAAGGAACCGGTGGACATCCGCGTGGTCGAACACCTCTACCGGGCCGTTAATTGGGACATCGCTTCCAGTTCGACTGAGTATAAGAAAAAAGACAGCCACACCATTGAGTTTCCGGTGACCGTCGCGCCCGACGAGGAAAAGACGATTACCTATAGCGCGCACTACACCTGGTAAAGCGCGGCTGAAATCGATCAGGCTTTGCAGCAATTACCGAAGTAATTTCACGCCTGATTAAATCCCTCTTATTCTGAAGATGTACTTGGGGTCCTTATGAAGAACCGCATCACTCACTATTTTTTTATAGTAGTGTCGGTTTTCGCGCTTGTTCCGACTCGCGCACTATCCCAACAGTCCGCCGAAATAGTCCGTAAGGTTGTCTCGCAGGTAGTTCCGCAATATCCCAGCCTAGCCCGCTCGATGAATATCCAGGGCGTGGTGCGCGCCGATGTCACGGTTGCTCCCAACGGCAAGGTGAAATCCATCGACCTTAAAGGTGGACACCCGTTGCTCGGGCAAGCGGCCCAGGATGCGCTGCGCCAGTGGAAATGGGAGCCCGCTGCTCGTGAGTCGATCGAGAGCGTGGAGTTGAGATTTCATCCCTAGTTGCCATATCAGCCGCCCAACGTGTTCTCTTTGTTTTCACCTCAGTACGATCCGCTTCCCTTCCTTGTTGTGATACAACTTTCTGTGCTCTTCCATCTTCATCCAAGTCTGTCGCGTGCTTATCCTCGTTCAGGTGCGGAATGCTGAGAACTTTCTTCGTACGTCTTTCTGAAAATCCATCTCTGCGCAATTTTGCCGAGCGCTCCTCCGTGGGGCGCCGCGTCTCCAGCCGCTTCGTTGCCGGTACCGAGATTTCTGACGCTGTTCGTGCCACGCAGGCGATCAACCGCGGGGGTATGAGCGTTACCATCGATAACCTCGGGGAAAATGTTACGAATCCTGACGAGGCCCGCCATAGCGCCCAGCTCTACGATCAGATTTTAGACGCGATCGTTGCGAACCGACTCAATGCCAACATCAGCCTCAAGCTCACTCATATGGGGTTGGATGTCGATGAGAGGTTGGCCAGAGACATTGTTGCGGGCTTGGTAGCGAAAGCCGCCTCGATGAATCCTCCGGGCTTTGTGCGCGTTGACATGGAAGGATCGCCCTACACGCAGCGCACTCTCGATTTCGTCCACGAACTTCACGGCATGCCGGGAAACGCAAATTCGGTGGGTACTGTTATCCAGGCATATCTGAAGCGCTCTGAGAGCGATGTCGAAAACCTTCTGGCCGAGCGGATCCGGATTCGGTTGTGCAAAGGCGCTTACAAAGAATCCGCGGATATCGCTTTCGCCGCTAAATCGGATGTCGACGCAAACTACGTCAAGCTGGCCAAGGCTTTGTTGAAGAGCGGCATCTATCACGGACTCGCGACGCACGATGAGAACATGATCCAGCAAGCCGAGGCCTTCGCCATCCGAGAAAAGATTTCGCCTGACTCCTTCGAGTTCCAAATGCTTTACGGAATCCGCCGCGACCTGCAACAGCGTCTGGTGCGCAAGGGTTGGCGAGTCCGCGTATATATCCCATTTGGCACCGAGTGGTATCCCTACTTTATGCGGCGGCTGGGCGAGCGCCCCGCCAACGTATTTTTCATCGCACGCAACTTATTACGCTCCTGAACCGCCTTCCGAATAAGAATACGGACCTACGAAGATTTTCGTTGACACTACGAACATCTTCGTAGTATGGTCCTACCCATGAAGCCTGCCCCGCAAAAGCCTACCGCGTCAGAACTGGAGATTCTCCGCATTCTTTGGGCCCGGGGCCCCTCTACGGTGCGGGAAGTACACGACTCCATGAAAGAAAAACGGGAGATGGGGTACACCAGCGTCCTGAAGTTTCTTCAGATCATGACCGCAAAAGGCACGGTCCGCCGAAACGAAACCCAGAGGGCGCACGTCTATGAGGCATGCCTGCCGGCAGAACAAACCAAACGCCAGCTTGCGGGAGACATGCTGCAACGCGTCTTCGAAGGGTCCGCCAGCCAACTGATGATGCACGCTCTGGCCGGCCGCAAAGCTTCGCGCGAAGAAATTGAAGAACTACGCCGCACGCTGGACGAATACGAAAGGAGCCGGCGATGACCAGTCTTACCCATTGGCTTTCTCCGAGCATGTTGCATTCGCTGGGCTGGACACTTCTGCATTTTCTGTGGCAGGGCGCAGCGATTGCGGCCCTGGCAGCGGTTCTAATGAGCCTTTGCCGCCAGGCCTCTTCCCGTTACATTCTGGCTGTCGGCGCACTGGTCCTCATGCTTGCCGCTCCGATCGCCACGTTCCTTTTCCTGACGTCTTCTTCTGACGCAGCCGTTGTAGCTACCTCCGTTCCTGCGGCAGGTCAACCGTTGAGAGCTACAAAGGTCGGGGAGAGCCCCTCGAAAGAAATATTCCGCTTCTCGTGGTCGCAGGATGCTCTTGCCCTGCCCTGGCTGGTGGAAGCGTGGCTCCTCGGAGTCGCGTTTTTCAGCCTTCGATCCGCCGGCGGATTTGTGCTGCTGGAGCGCGAACGACGCAGGCAATCGATTGCCGCGAGCGATTCAGTCCTTCAGATGTGCCAGGCCCTGCAATCTCGCCTCGGCCTAGATCGCACAATCCGATATTGCGAGTGCCAATGGTTGCAGGCGCCCGCTGTAATCGGATGGTTCCGGCCCATCGTACTGTTGCCGATCACTGCGCTTACCGGCCTTTCTGAAGAACAATTGCAGTCGATCATTGTCCATGAGCTCGCCCACATCCAGCGGCTGGATCCGTTCGTGAACCTGTTCCAGATTTCGGTCGAGTCTCTGCTGTTCTACCATCCAGCCGTATGGTGGATGAACAAGCGCATCCGAGCCGAGCGCGAGCACTGTTGCGACGATGTCGCCGTTTCGCTTTGCGGAAACCCAGTCGAGTACGCCCGCGCCCTCACCCTCATAGAGGAGTGGAGAAATGCGCCTGCCCTGGCGATGGCGGCAAATGGAGGTCCGCTCTCCGAACGCATTTTCCGCTTGCTGGGCCTTAAGGCGATCGGCTCTGGAACGCGCAGTATTGGACTCAGCGGCGGCATCCTTTGTTTGACGGCTGCACTGGTCGCGGGAAACGCATTGCTGGGGATTGCTTACCCAAAACCCATTGTGCACGCCAGTCAAATCGCTTTGGCGCACCTGAGTCAGAGTACGGCCGCCGCCGCGCAATCTACCCCGGCTGTAGCGCCCGCTCCTGCCGCTAAGCCTTCCGCGGCACATCCACAGACCGCTCCGCAGACCGCGCCGGAGGCCGCTTCGTCCGGTTCCTACATCGACGCGATGAAGGCCGCCGGTCTCGGCGATCTCACCATCGATCAACTCATCGAAATGAAGACGCAGGGCGTCACGCCTGCTTACGTGCAAGGCCTGCACGACCAGGGACTACAACCTGACGTCGACAATCTGGTGTCGATGCGCATTCAAGGCGTCACGCCTGAGTATGTTCGCGACGTCCACGCTCTCGGCCTGAAGCCGACGGTGGACGACTTTATTTCCATGCGCATACAGGGTGTCACGCCTGAATACATCAAAGGGTTGCAATCGGCAGGATACA
>Ga0307474_10003185_pt1 | contig 11845 bp, 5 predicted proteins | sample atmos_gasesECM1C_2_FD_203312 | JGI IMG/M metagenome (GOLD analysis project Ga0307474, IMG submission 203312) | Hardwood forest soil microbial communities from Morgan-Monroe State Forest, Indiana, United States - atmos_gasesECM1C_05 | ecosystem: Environmental > Terrestrial > Soil > Temperate... | reverse complement strand
CGCATTCTCCGCGTCCGTCACCACGGCCTCATCGTTCTCGGCCTCGCCGAGTTCGATCATGCCGATGTTGTCTTCCAGTTCCCCCTCCACCCTGGCGATGCCGTTGAGCGCATCCTCAAGCGAGGTCCGCTCCTGCATCAGCTTCTGTGCCTTCTGGGGATCGTTCCAGAGATTGGGGTCTTCGGCGAGCTTGTTCAGCTCGGCTAGACGCGCGGTGGATTTTTCGACGTCAAAGATGCCTCCTCAGCAGCCCGACCGACTGCTTGATCTCTTCGACTAGACGTTCGACTTCGGCGCGCATGGTTTTCCTGATCTCTCGGCCGTCGTCATTGTGACGAGGTGGCGAGGATGTAGCGGCGGACGCCGCAAAGCGCAATCAGTACAAACCGCCAGTGCCGGGACGGAACAGGCTGCGATCCGCATCCGGCGACGGCTGCAAGAGCTGACGGCCATCGGCGTCGGCGACGCCGATAACGGCGTAATTATCCGGTGGCGCGGTACCCGGTTTGAAGGCCTCGAGGATTGTGCGGCCGCTGTCGGGACCGGCTCGCATGCCGCTCTTGGCATCGACGCGAATGAGCTTGATCCCGGCTGGCACCTTGAACGGAATTGCGGGCTTGTCGGCGAGCGCAAGCTTGAGGAAATCGCGCGCAATCGGTGCGGCCAGATGGCCGCCGGTGGCGGCATTGCCTTTGCCCAGCGGGCGCGGCTTGTCGTAACCGAGGTAGATGCCGACGACGATGTCCGGCGAGAAGCCGATGAACCACGCATCCTTGGCTTCGTTGGTGGTGCCGGTCTTGCCGGCGATCGGTTTTCCGACCTCCTTCACTACGATGGCCGTGCCACCCTGCACCACGCCTTCCATCATGGAAGTCATTTGATAGGCCGTCATGGTGTCCAGCACCTGTTCGCGACGGTCGATCAATTGCGGTTCCGTCTGGTTCTTCCACCCCGTCGGCGCGTCGCAGCCGCGGCACTCGCGGGCATCATGCTTGAAGATGGTGTGGCCGTAACGATCCTGGATACGGTCGATCAAGGTCGGCTTCACGCGTCGGCCGCCATTGGCGATCATCGAATAGGCCGTGACCATCCGCATGACGGTGGTTTCACCGGCGCCGAGCGCATAGGAAAGGTAGTTCGGCAACTCGTCATAGACGCCGAAGCGTCGCGCATATTCGCCGATCAGCGGCATGCCGATGTCCTGCGCCAGACGCACGGTCACCGTGTTGAGCGACAATCTGAGCGCGTTACGCAGCGTCGTGGGACCGTTATACTTGCCCGAGGAGAAATTCTCCGGACGCCAGACGCCGGCACCCTGCCCCTGGTCAATTTCGATCGGCGCGTCGACCACCACCGTCGACGGCGTATAGCCGTTGTCGAGTGCCGCCGAATAGACGATGGGCTTGAACGAGGAGCCCGGCTGCCGATACGCCTGCGTCGCGCGATTGAACTGGCTCTGATCGAACGAGAAGCCTCCCACCATCGCCAGCACGCGGCCGGTCCAGGGGTCCATCACCACCATGGCTCCCGAGACTTCCGGCAATTGGCGCAGCCGATATTGGCCTTCCACGGGATTGCCGTCCTTGAACAGCGGATCGGCGTAGATGACGTCACCAGGCGACAAGACTTGCGAGACCGCACTCGGCGTCCGGCCTCTGGCCGCTCCAGTTATGGCTTTGGCCCATCTGACACCATCCAGCGTGATGATTCCGGTTTGCCGTTCCTTGCTCACCGCGCCACCGAGTTCGTGGCCGGGTTGAAAGCCGATCCGCGCCGATTGGTCGCTGGTTTCCAGAACCACCGCCATGCGCCAGGGCGAAATATCCGACAGCGATTTGACATCGGCGAGCTTTACGCCCCAGTCGCCGGAAATATCGAGCTTGCCTTGCGCGCCCCGCCAGCCCTGGGCTTCGTCATAGTTGACGATACCGGCGGCCATGGTTTTGCGTGCCATCACCTGAACCTTGGGATCAAGCGTTGCCCTGACCGAAAGGCCGCCTTCGTAGAGCTTCTTCTCGCCATAGCGTTCGAACACATCGCGGCGGACTTCCTCGGCGAAATATTCGCCGGCGAAGATGTGGGCGCCGTTGGTACGGCTGGTCACGTTCAACGGGTCCTTGCGGGCCTTGTCCGCGTCGGCCTGCTTGATCCAGCCATTTTCGAGCAACCGGTCGATCACGTAATTGCGTCGTTCGATCGCCCGCTCGCGGTTACGCACCGGATGCAGCGCCGCCGGCGCCTTGGGAAGCGCGGCAAGATAGGCGGCCTCGGCGACGGTGAGCTCGTTCACCGATTTGTCGAAATAGACGAGAGATGCCGCGGCAACACCGTAGGCGCCGAGGCCCAGATAGATTTCATTGAGATAGAGTTCGAGGATCTTGTCCTTCGAATAGGTCCGCTCGATCCGCATCGCCAGCAGGGCTTCCTTGATCTTGCGGGTGAACGAAACTTCGTTGGTCAACAGAAAGTTTTTTGCCACCTGCTGGGTGATTGTCGAGGCGCCCTGTGGGCGGCGATTGCTGCCAAGATTTTGCGCGTAGAGAACCGCGGCGCGCGCCATGCCCGAGAAGTCGATGCCACCGTGCTCGTAGAAATTCTTGTCTTCGGCCGCAAGGAACGAATTGATGACGAGCTTTGGAACCGCCTGAATCGGCAGATACAGACGCCGCTCCTTGGAATACTCGCCCAAAAGCGCGCCATCAGCGGCATGGACGCGGGTCATCACCGGCGGCTCATAGTCCTGAAGCTGCGAATAGTCCGGCAGATCACGCGAGAAATGCCAGATCAGTCCGGCGGCGGCGGCGACGCCCACGAGGAACACCACGGTTCCCGCGGCAAACAAGAAACCCAAGAACCGAACCAGAAAGCGCATTATCGAACGTCCGTTTCAGCCTGATGTCGGGATAACCGACGGTTTAACGACAGGCGCGTCATAGGTTGGCGCGAGGCGTTCGCGATCGATTCCCGAATGCCTCGCAGCGTTTTTTTATAGTGCCGCCGCTGTGGCCAAACTAGGGCTTGGAGCGGGTACCTCATCGGTCAGTTTCCGGCCCCCGCGGTTGCGAGGCCCTTGGCGAAAAAGCTGTCAATGGCGTGCGCCACCGATCCGGCGGTACGCGAGCGCCAGTGCTCGGATACCAGATGTTCGAGGTCATCCTTATTCGAGACGTAGCCGAGTTCGATCAGCACCGACGGCACATCGGGGGCCTTGAGCACCTTGAAGCCGGCGGACTTGAGCGGATGTTTGTGCATCCTCGTCGCTGTCTTCATCTCGGCCATCAGGATGCGGGCAAAACGGTTGGAAAATGTGCGCGTTTCGCGCTGCGCGAGGTCGATCAGAATGTCGGCAACCTCGGTTGGCTCCTCCGTCAGGTTGACGCCGCCGATGGCATCAGCCTTGTTCTCCGCTTCCGCCAGCCTTTCCGCCTCCGCGTCCGATGCCCGGTCCGACAGCGTGTAGATCGTTGCCCCCTGGGCGTCTCCCTCGCGACGGGGCAAGGCGTCGGCATGAACCGAAACGAACAACGCCGCCGATTGATTGCGCGCAACCCGGACACGCTCGCTGAGCGGAACGAACGTGTCGTCCGTGCGCGTCATGACCACGCGGTATTTACCGGCTTTCTCGATTCGATCGCGCAAGGCGAGCGCAAATTCCAGCACCAGGCTCTTTTCCGTCTCGCTGCCCGACTGTGTGCCGTTGTCGGGCCCGCCGTGGCCGGGATCGATAACGATTACCGGACGCGGATCGGGAGGCGCCTCCGGCTTTTGCGCCGTTTCCACGTTGGCCACCACCGGCGCCGCGGTCTCCTTGACGTCGCCGACCGCCGATTTTGCTTCCACCCTGGTGTCGGACGGCAGCGCCTGCAGGAAAGTCGCGCGGTCGACCTCCTCGAGTTCAAGCACGAAGCGGGGCGGCTGGCCATTTGCCGCGTCCAGCACGTAGGCGTTGGCAACCCTTGCCGGTCCGGTCAGATCGAACACGATCCGCGAGCCGCCGGGCATCACCAGGCCATACCGAAATGCCTTGATCAGCCCGCGGCCTTCCCCGCCAACTCCCGGACGAAGCTGAAAGCTGACCTGGGGGATATCGAGGACCACGCGGTAGGGATCGGCAAGCGGGAACGCGTGGAACGGGATTGACTGGCTGAGGTCGAGAATGAAACGGGTTTGCCTGTCATCGCCGGCGAGGCGAGCATCCGAGGCAATCGGGAAGCTCGCGGCAGGCGCAGGCCTGTTCGCCGCAGGCGCAGACTTGTTCGCCGCAGGCGCAGAATTGGCAGGCTGAGTTTCGACTGCCCCTGCCATACCCGCCGACGAGCAAAATAATGCCGCGCTGCACAACAGCAACCAGCTTAGCAATATCGTTATGCGGCTGGCCAACGAATCTCTGCCTCCAGGCAGCCCCTTTTACCGCAACCGAACCGCGGGGTTAACTGCGGCATTCATCTTGGCGGTGAATAAGGCGAAGTGTTGCTACTCTCACGACGCCTCACTTGCACCAGCCGGTCAATCCACGTATGTACAACATGCTGACGGCTAAAATTCCCGGTTGTGTCGCATTCAGCCTCCCGGTGCAGCGCAGGGACCTCCAAAAGGCGGAGATTCCAGCGTCTTTCCGGCCCTCCGCAGCCAGCGCAGCGCGCGGCTGACAAGGAGCGGCGGTTTCGAGCCCGAGCGGCGTCCGGTCCCAGGTTACCATCTTGTTCCAGGGACGGCTGTAGATTCGGCTTAACCGATTGTCGGGCCGCTTCGTCCCGATATGCGATCGCCGGTGGGCGCCTTGGCGCCGTGCCGGGCCTTCAGCGAGAGACAAGGTGGCAGTTTTTGCCGCCAATCTGTTCAGACGGGCCGACGCTTGATGCGCCAGACTGTGTTGCCGACCATGATCCCGGAAAAAATCGCGCCGACGCGGAGCAGAACCTCTGCGCGTCGTCTCGCAACCGGATCGGCGGCTCCAGGATTGCGTTTTGGCCTTCCCCTAAACCCCGAATCAGGTGGACCGTCGCGTCACCCGGCCGCGCGAAACGCGCGCACCGTCATACGCGCCCGCCGCCGCCAAGAGTTCAAAAATGCCCAACAAAATGCTTATCGATGCCACCCACCCGGAGGAGACCCGGGTTGTCGTGGTCCGCGGCAATCGCGTCGAAGAGTTTGATTTCGAGACCGCGCAACGCAAACAACTTCGCGGCAACATTTATCTCGCCAAGGTCACGCGCGTAGAGCCGTCGCTGCAGGCGGCTTTCATCGAATATGGCGGCAATCGCCACGGCTTCCTCGCCTTCAGCGAAATTCATCCCGACTACTACCAGATCCCGGTCGCCGATCGCCAGGCGCTGATCGAGGCCGACGAGCGCGCCCATCGCGAGGCCGAGGAAGAATCCGAAAACCGCTCCAACCGCCGCCGTCCGCGCCATCGCAGTTCGCGCCGCCGGGGCAATGGCGATCGCATCCGGAGCGAGATCATCGAGAATGCGGGGCGCGACCCGCAAGCCACCGGCGATCCGCAGGACCTTTACGAGCATGCGGTGCACGAGCTGGTCGAACACGATCACACCGGGCACGATCACACCGGGAACGATCGCGCTCAGCACACCGATGCCGACGTTCGTCATGGCGATGCCGGCCATGATGCCGAGCATCAGGAGCACGCATATTCGCACGATGACGATCGTTCGCGCGACCACGAGCATGCTGACGAGGAGCATGGCGACCTTCAGGCCGATGCTGCTCACGCCGACACGATACCGGAGGCGCCAACTGCACTCGATGCGGACCTCGCGGAGGCGTCCGCCGAGCCAGAGCCTCCCGCCAGAGCGGAAATCCAGGAAGGACATGCCCATGACGAGGCTCACGCGGTGGAACCGCGTGAGGCCGAGGCTCATGGCGACGCCGTCGGCCGTGAGGAAGGTGAGGGTTCCGAACCTGCCGAATCCGCCAGTGAAGAACATCCTGCTTCGCCCGACGAGGTACATGCCAGGGGCGAGGAAACGGAGGAAAACCAGGACGAGGACGACGAAGGCGACGAGGCCGAGGAGGAAGTCGTCGAATCCGTCGGCGGCGACGACGTGCTGGAAGAGGTTCCCGAACGTCCCTACCGCCCGCGCCGCCAGTACAAGATCCAGGAAGTCATCAAGCGTCGCCAGGTGATGCTGGTACAGGTCGTCAAGGAAGAACGCGGCAACAAGGGTGCGGCGCTCACGACCTACCTGTCGCTTGCCGGTCGTTACGCGGTGTTGATGCCCAACACCGCACGCGGTGGCGGCATCAGCCGAAAGATCACCTCGGCGCAGGACCGTTCGCGGCTCAAGGAGGTCGTGCAGGATCTCGACGTTCCGGAAGGCATGGGCATCATTCTGCGCACGGCCGGCGCGGCCCGGACCAAGCCCGAAATCAAGCGCGACTTCGAATATCTCATTCGCATGTGGGAAACCGTGCGCGACATGACGCTGAAGTCGCAGGCGCCTACCCTGGTCTACGAGGAAGGCTCCCTGATCAAACGATCGCTGCGCGATCTCTACAACAAGGAAATCGACGAAATACTGGTCGCGGGCGAAGGCGGCTATCAGGAAGCGCGCGACTTCATGAAGATGCTGATGCCCTCGAACGTGCGTGCGGTAAAACAATATCGCGACGGCCAGCCGTTGTTCTCCCGTATGGGGGTGGAAAGCCAGCTCGATGCGATGTTCTCGCCGACGGTACAATTGCGGTCCGGAGGCTATGTCGTCATCAACCAGACCGAGGCGCTTGTCTCCATCGACGTCAATTCCGGCCGCTCGACCCGCGAGCACCATATCGAGGATACGGCGCTAAAGACCAATCTGGAGGCGGCCGAGGAAGTCGCCCGCCAGTTGCGTTTGCGCGACCTCGCCGGCCTTATCGTCATCGATTTCATCGACATGGACGAAAAGCGCAACAACCGCGCGGTGGAACGCAAGCTTTCCGATTGCCTCCGCCAGGACCGTGCCCGAATCCAGGTCGGACGTATCTCGCATTTTGGCCTGCTCGAAATGTCGCGCCAGCGCATCCGCGCCAGCGTGCTGGAGAGTTCGACCGAACCCTGCCCGCATTGCGGCGGCAGCGGTCATGTCCGGTCCGTATCCTCCGTGGCGCTGCAATTGCTGCGCGGACTTGAGGAAATCCTGATGAAGGGTGCGACCCATAATCTCGTGGTGCGCACCCGCACCGATGTCGCGCTTTACGTTCTCAACCACAAGCGCGGTCATCTGCGCGATCTCGAAAACAGCTTCAAGGTAAGCCTTTCGGTGATTGCCGATCCGAGCGTTAGCGGGCAGCAATCGTTCGTGATCGATCGCGGCGAACAGGTCCACACCCTGGAAGCCGCCAAGGCGCTTCTGGCATCGCAGGCCGCGGCCAACCCGTCGCAAGGTGATGAATCATTCGACGATGAAGAGCGGTTCGATATCGAAGTCGAATCGGAGGTGGAAACCGACGAGACCGAGGGGCTCACCGACGAGACCGCTGCGCTCGAGGAAACAGGCTCGGAGCCCTCAAACGACGGGCAGAGGCGCAGGCGGCGCCGGCGGCGGCGCGGCCGGGGTGGCGAGGCGCGAGACGGCGGAACTCCGCGCGACGAAAACGACTTTGCGCGAGGCGCACCCCTCCCGGCCGAAGCAACGGGTGGCGAGGAAAACGATTCGGACGGAGAGGAATCCGAGGAACGGCCGAGCCAGGCGCGTCCCGATCAGCCGACAGGTGGCGAGCGGCGGCCCCGACGGCGCGGGCGGCGCGGCGGGCGCCGACGACGCGGCGGAGTGGAGGACGGTCTTGCCGGTTCGATCGTGGACGAACTCGAACCAACCACCGCGCCAGAGGCAACGAGCGCAGTCGCCGATTTCGACGGCTATTCCTCGCAGCCTGCACAGTCGGCGGTTCACCGGGAAACCGATGAAGCCCCGCCTGAGCAAGATCGCGCTACGCCGGAAGTGTCTCACCCAGGTGCCGAGACCGAAACGCAGGAGGCCGAAAGAGCCGCGGCGCGACGTCGCTCGACGGTGCGCGAGAAGGTAAGCTTCCTGGCGCATGCCCAGCCCGACATGGTGGCCCCCGAGAGCCAAAGCCAGCCCGAGCCGGCAGCGGCCTCTGCTCCCGCGACCGCCCCCGCCCCCGACCCGGTTCCCCAGCCTGCATCCGAATCGCCGGCCGCAGCCCAGCCTCGCCGTGCAGGATGGTGGTCGCGACGCTTCGGCGGCGGCGAATAAGCTCGCAATTGCGGAAAATGAAAAACCGCCCGGGCAAACCGGGCGGTTTTTGTTGTCGGAAATCAAAGCATGCTTCAATCGGCATCATACTCCAGGGCAGAGGTGGTTAAACCAAAATGATCGCGCTTCAGCCCGTCGTGACCGCCGTCTCCACGTCGGTCGGATCGATCTGCCGCCCCAGATTGCTAAGCAACCGCTCGCGGTCGAGTTCACCCTCCCACCACGACACCACCACGCAGGCGACGCCGTTGCCGCAAATGTTGGTCAACGCGCGACACTCGCTCATGAACTTGTCGATCCCAAGCACGACCGCCATGCCGGGAACGAGCCGCGGATCGACCACGGCAAGCGTCGCGGCAAGCGTGATGAAGCCGGCCCCGGTTATGCCGGAGGCCCCCTTCGAGGTCAGCATGGCCACCAGCAGGATCGTGATTTGCTGGCCGAGCGTCAGATCGAAACCGAGCGCCTGGGCGATGAAAAGGGTGGCAAGCGTCATGTAGATGTTGGTGCCGTCGAGATTGAACGAATACCCGGTTGGCACCACCAGACCCACCACCGACTTGGAACAGCCAAGCCGTTCGAGTTTTTCCATCAGGGAAGGCAGCGCGCTTTCCGAAGACGAGGTACCGAGCACGATCAACAGCTCGTCCTTGATGTAGGCAAGGAATTTGAAGATCGAGAAGCCGACTATCCGCGCGATTGTGCCAAGCACCACGATCACGAAAAGCGCGGCGGTGACGTAGAACGTCGCAATAAGGCCTATGAGATTGAGGATAGCGCCGGTACCGAATTTGCCTATCGTGTAAGCCATCGCGCCGAATGCACCGATCGGCGCGGCGCGCATGACGATTGCGATCACGCCGAAGACCGCCTGCGCGGAATCGTCGATGAAGGCGCGCAAGGTGCGGCCGCGCTCGCCAAGGGCCATCAGGGAAAAGCCGAACAGGATGGAAAACAAGAGTACCTGGAGGATTTCACCGCTTGCGAAGGCACCGACCACCGTATCGGGGATGATGTGAAGGAAGAAATCGACGCTCTTCTGGGCTTTGGCCTGCTCGGCGTAGGTAGCCACTTTTTGGGCGTCAGCCAAAGCTCCGCCAAAGCCGGCGCCGGGGCGGACCAGATTTCCGACGAGTAGCCCGATGACCAGTGCGAATGTCGAGACCACCTCGAAATAGACCAGCGCCTTGATGCCGATGCGGCCGACTTTTTTGGCGTCCTGGATATGCGAGATGCCGGAAACCACCGTGCAGAAGATGATCGGCGCGATCACCATCTTGATCAGCTTGATGAAACCCTCGCCGAGCGCCTTGATCCAGTCATTGGTTGCGAAATCCGGGAATTTCCAGCCGATGAAGGCGCCAAGGACGATGGCGATGAGTACCTGGATGTAAAGCACCCTGTACCAGGGTTTCGCCGCGCGCGTCGGGCCTGCGGATGCGATCGTTGCCGCCATGGATTTACCCCCCTGGTGTCCTGATTTTCGAAGTTCGCATCATTTTGCCGCTCTCCCGTTTTCGAACTTCGGGATCGAAAGGACAGATGGCCGCCGGCGCGGACCGCCGGGCCGCCCGAAGAGCCAAAATCGTTTATTTCCGCGGAGTCAATGGTTTCGTTTAATTTCGGCGAAACGACAATCAGTTGCGCACTGCAGTTCGCAAACATGGTCACCCAAGCCATCGCGCAATACGCTCGACGGCCTCATGCATTTCTGAGGCCGAACGCGCGTACGAAAAGCGGATGAACCTGTGACCGTAAAGTGGATCGAAGTCGATGCCGGGTGTCGCGGCAACGTGCGCCTTTTCCAGCATCTCTCCGGCAAATTTGAAACTGTCAGAGGTGAAATCGGAGACGTCGGCGTAAAGGTAGAACGCGCCGTCAGCGGGCAGAAATTTAGTCAGACCCGCGCGGGGCAACCCTTCGATCAGTATTCGCCGGTTTTCCTCGTAACCGCGTTTCACCCCCTCCATTTCGGCGCGGCCCTCGAATGCCGCTTCGGCCGCGATCTGGGACAGCGTCGGAACCGAGATTGCCAGATTCTGCTGGAGCCGTTCGATGGGGCGAACCAGCGATTCGGGCACCACCATCCAGCCGACCCGCCACCCGGTCATGCAGAAATATTTTGAAAACGAATTGATCACCAGCGCATCGGAAGAAAGCTCGATCGCCGATACGGCCGGGAACGCATAGTCAAGTCCATGATAGATTTCGTCCGAAATGAACCGGATACCGGCACTATCGGAGGCCGCTATCAGACCTGTCAGCGCCTCGCGTGACATCATCGTACCGGTCGGGTTGGCCGGACTTCCGACCAGTACCCCCTTGAGCGGTGCCTTTCGGTGCGCAGCAAACAGCGCGTCGCCGGTCAGGGCATGGCGATTCTCGCTCGATGTTTCGATCATTACCGCTTCGCAGCCGAGCGCGGTCAGAATGTGCCGATACGGGGGATATCCGGGAACCGTGACTGCGACCCGATCGCCGGGTTCGAACATCGCAAGAAAGCCCAGGATGAACGCGCCCGAAGAGCCGGTGGTGACGATAATTCGTTCGGAATCGACTGTGAACCCGTAAGTCTCGCGATAGTGGCGGGAGATACGCCGCCGCAGCGACGGAATTCCCAACGCCGAGGTGTAGTCGATCCTTGCAGCGTCGAGAGCCGTGTGCGCGGCCAATATTGCCGATTTCGGCGCAGACGCCGCCGGTTGCCCGACTTCCATATGGATGACGTGGCCGCCGGCCGCCTCGATTCGCGCGGCGGCCGCCATTACGTCCATCACCATGAAGGGTGGAACATTGCTTCGTCCGGACGCCATCAACAGGCCCCGTGCACGCTCTCCAAGTATCGCATCAAGCATCAATTTCTGATATCTCTCGCCCCGCCCAAGACTAGCCTCATTCGGCGGTTTGTTAGGGCATATCTCGTATCAGGCCAGCCGCCAATCATTAAAGACTGATCGATGCTGCTCCGCATAGCCCTGCTCCGGAAAACGATGAAATTGACCGCCATCGCCACAGCGCTCGCGCTCACGCTTGCGCCGCTGGCAGCCCTCGCTCAGGAGGAGAAGGGATTGGCGATCCTCCGCGACACGGAAACCGAGCAACTGCTTCGTGACTACTCAAGGCCGATTCTGCGGGCTGCCGGTCTCGAGAAACAGAACATTCAGGTCACGATCATCAATCAGCCGGTGTTCAACGCCTTCGTCGCCGACGGTCGGCGGATTTTCGTCAACCATGGAGCGCTGCTGCAATCGGAGACCCCGAACCAGATCATCGGGGTACTGGCGCACGAGACCGGTCACTTGGCAGGCGGCCATCTTGCCAGACTGCGCGAGCAACTTGCGCAGGCCCAGACCCAGATGATCATCGCGATGCTGCTGGGCGTCGGCGCCATCGCGGCTGGTGCCAAAAGCAACAGCGGCAATAGCGGCCTGACCAATGTGGGTGCCGCCGCGCTTGCGGGACCGCAGAGCATGATCATTCATTCCCTGCTGTCCTATCAGCGCCAGCAGGAAGAAAGCGCCGACCGCGCCGGCGTGAAGTTTTTGACGGCGACGGGGCAATCCGCCAAGGGGATGTACGAGACCTTCAAGCGCCTGAGCAATGAAACCCTGTTTGCGGCTCAGGGC
>Ga0307474_10003183_pt1 | contig 11848 bp, 14 predicted proteins | sample atmos_gasesECM1C_2_FD_203312 | JGI IMG/M metagenome (GOLD analysis project Ga0307474, IMG submission 203312) | Hardwood forest soil microbial communities from Morgan-Monroe State Forest, Indiana, United States - atmos_gasesECM1C_05 | ecosystem: Environmental > Terrestrial > Soil > Temperate... | reverse complement strand
TGGTTGTTCGTATATAAGTGGAAACAATCACCGCTCAAGGTCTATCGCCTGAACATTCTGACCGGACAGAGGCAGTTTTTCAGAGAAATGACTCCCCCGGACTTAGCGGGACTTCACGACATCTCCTACGTTCATTTCAGTTCTGACGGTCAGGCCTACGTTTACAGGTATACTCGCCTGCTTTCCGAGCTTTATTTGGTGAAGGGGTTCAAGTAGGATTCACTCAAGGCCCAAGGCCTACGGACGACCTCGCCATCATTCAGTCGAATGGGGATGGACATGACCGCGAGTCTGGCGCGCAAACCTACGGTGCCGGGTCTGTTGATGTCAAAATTAATTGGGAAGAAATCCCGACGCGTTCCCAGGATTCTGAGACGGTACTCCTTGCCCCGTTATTCCCCGCTCAGAACAGATTTTTGAGCCGCCGGATACCCTCTTGAATTTGCGTCTCAGGCATACGCGAGTAGCCGAGCATAATTCCAGTTCGCAAGGGCTTTTTCAAGTGATAAGGTGACATTCCATAAACCCCCACCCCACGGGATGCGGCTCCCTCGATCAGAGATTGTTCGGCAATACGACGTCGAGGCCACAGTACGACGTGAGCGCCCGCACCATCACCAGTCAACTCGACTCGATCCCCCAAGTACTTGCTGATAGAGGCCAGCAGCACATCGCGACGGGAAGTGTTTTTGCGCCGCACCCGACGCAGGTAGCGCTCGTACGTTCCACTGGAAATAAACTCGGCAAGCGTTTCTTGTTCAAGCGTCGCCGTATGTCGATCGCATAGCCATTTCGCCGCCGCAAACGCGTCAACTAGTTTCTTGGGCGCAATCACGTATCCGATGCGAAGTGCTGAGAAGACTGTACGTGAGAACGTTCCGATATAAATCACACGTCCTTCCCGGTCCAGGCCCTGCAACGACTCCAGCGGCTGCCCTCCATAGCGAAATTCCCCATCGTAATCATCCTCCACAATCATGGCGTTTCGCTGCCGAGCCCATTGGAGTAGCGCCAGACGTCGAGCCAGGGGGAGAATGGTCCCGGTCGGAAACTGATGAGAAGGAGTTACGCAAGCTACCCGTGCTTTCATCGGCAGCTTAGCTGGGTCTAAGCCATCGCGGTCAACCGCCACTGGAACTAAGCGAGCGCCAGCAGCTCGCATGATTTCTGTCGTGCCCTGATAGCTCGGATCCTCGATTGCGACGGGATCGCCGGGCTCAATCAGCACTCGACCGATAAGATCCAGCGCTTGCTGCGAGCCGTTCACTACGATCACCTGCGAGGGATCGCAAACCACCGCCCGAGAACGTCGCAGGTGTGTGCAGATAGCCTCGCGTAATGGCATGTGTCCGGTGGCTCCTCCGTAGTCGAGGTCCGAGACGGATGCTCTCCGCGTGGATCGCAAGAGCAAGCGCCGCCACATACCAAACGGGAATGTTTGTACATCGCTGCGCCCATAAGTGAAGTCATAAGGAAGCAGCGGGACGCGCTTCTGCGGGAAGTTCACCCTCGCCCATGCCGAGGCAGCGAACTGCCCAAAATGTGAGAGTCGTACCTCGGTCTGGTTTTCGGACGAGACTGCGCGGCCACCCACGCCACCGGCCACATAGGTTCCTGACCCTACACGTCCATCCGCGTACCCTTCGGACAAGAGTTGATCGTAAGCTAGGAGGGCAACTGTTCTCGATATTCCAAGTTCTTCCGCCAAATCCCGCGTAGATGGAAGTTTCTCGCCTGCGGAGTAAGCACCGGAGAGAATCGCTCCGCGCAGGCCTAGATAAACCTGTCGGAACAGCGGTCCCCCGCTTCGCGAAAGTGGTATTGTGACGGGCATGTTGCGAGGAGTTTTTACAATACCATATCAGGAGTGCTCAATACGCTCGGGCGGCTGGTGATTCGATCAACTGGGTCGTTCGAATCTTCTCAGCAGTGGCTCGCTGCGGTGGCATCGCCGTTAGTACACAAAGTGGATATACCACAACACCATCCACTCTGGCATTCTTGCGAGTTGCCGGGCGAACGTTACAGGACCCTGCTCATTTCTTTTCTTTGTATGCGGAGGGCATTAATGAAGATCTTTCATTCTGTTCGAGCCTGTTTCTTTGTAGCCATCCTCGCATCGTCGTCATCCCTATCCGGTTTTGCTCAGACGCCGTCCTCTACGGACGAGAATGTGAAAGCAGGGACGATTGCCCAACACGACGGCCAGCACGACTTCGACTTCTTATTCGGCCAGTGGAAGGTTCATTGCCGGCGTTTGCTCTCTCCGCTTACAGGATCACACGAATGGATTGAGTTCGACGGGACCAATGTCGTTCACAAAGTCTGGGACGGGCGCGCAAATATGGACGAATTCGAAGCCGATACACCTTCCGGGCATGTCGAGGGGATGACAGTCCGGACTTATAACATTAAGTCGCATCAATGGACTATCTATTGGTCGAGCCAAACGAATGGAACCATCGATTTTCCCCCAATGGTGGGCCAATTCAAGCAAGGTCGTGGCGAGTTTTACGATGCCGAGAACTATAAAGGACGCGGCATTTTCGTCCGCTTTACATGGGTTCTGAACTCCCCGAATTCGTGCCATTGGGAACAGGCATTTTCCGCTGATGGTGGCAACACTTGGGAGACCAATTTCGTGTGGGATCTAACCCGAAAGAAACAATAGAGATTCCGAACAGCTTCGTCCCCGGTCAGATTTCTGCTCGGAGAGAGAGAAAGTGATTGTGCCCGAACAACGATGTCCCTACTGTATTCGCGACTCCGAATTCAGGCTAATGACAGCGCGCCAGGGTGCTCGTTACGTTTGCGAAAAGTGCGGCCACAGAGTTGCTTCGACGCAATCCGGCTTTAAGTGCAATTGTAGCAACTGTTTGAAGTGGCGGAGCGCACTTTCTCATCGTCTAAGTTGAACAGGTTCGAGTGGCCATAGGAGGGATTCGGTGCCGAGAGCCAGGCAAAGCGAGTGGCCATATGAATACGACCGATAGTGGTCATTGTAAACTGCCACTCCAGAGACTTAATCTTCTTTGATCTGAGACGCAAGCGATAAGGTCCGCTGAAGGTGCGGAGTTTCTATCTGCTAGAAAGACGAAGGATTGCCCACTGCCGATACGATCCATAGGTTTCGGGCGAGAAGAAACGATGAGAACATTGCGTTTTTGGCGATATGGGTTGATCGTTCTGACCTTTGCTTTCTGCTCAAAACCCTCTTGGGGCCAACCGGGATCGGCCGAGCTAAGGACAGGGGCACCACAGACCTCGGAACAAAGAGATGGCCAACACGATTTCGACTTCGCTCTTGGAACCTGGAGGACTCACTTAAAGCGTCTGCAGCATCCTTTAACAGGCTCAGGAACGTGGGTCGAATACGAGGGCCAGTCGGTGGTGAGGAAGGTGTGGAACGGACGCGCAAGCATCGAGGAATTCGAGGCAAGCGGCCCCGGCCATATCGAAGGCCTTACCCTACGGCTCTACAACCCGGAATCCCATCAGTGGAATCAAGTCTGGTCGACCAGCGATGATGGCACTCCAAGTCAAACCATGACCGGGGAGTTCAAGAATGGCCGCGGCGAGTTTTTCGATCAGGAGCCGTTCAATGGCAGAACTGTTTATGTGCGATGGGTATGGTCTGACATCACTCCGAATTCGTGCCGCTTTGAACAGTCTTTTTCGGACGACGGCGGGAAGACATGGGAAGTGAACTGGGCGAATACGTACTCGCGGGTAGGAAATGAAACTGACCAGTCGCACTGAGCTCCGTCGCATACCCGTCCGAGGGTGCATGACTGGGACACTATTAACGAGATCCTGGACGCAGGTTTTCTGGCGAGTGTCGGATTCTGCTTAGAGGGGCAGCCGTTTGTAATTCCGACTTTATATGGGCGCAAGGCAGAAAAGCTTTATCTCCACGGTTCGGCCGCTAGTCGCCTACTCTGTGAACTAGAAACTGGCGCACCGGCCTGTGTAACTGTGACCCTGATTGACGGATTGGTCCTGTCACGGTCGGCCTTCGACCACTCTATGAATTACCGCTCCGTAGTGGCATTTGGAAGAGCGCACACCATCGCAGAACCGGCGCAGAAGGTTGAAGCGCTACGTGTGATTTCCGAACACCTCATCGCCGGCCGCTGGAGGGATGTACGCAGACCCAGCGCAAAGGAATTGAAATTAACCAAAGTGCTCGAATTTTCCATCGACGAGGCTTCGTCGAAGGTGCGCAGCGGGCCGCCGCTCGATGATGAAGCTGACTATGGACTGGCAGTCTGGGCGGGTGTATTGCCGCTCGTAATGAAGTCGGAATCTCCTATGCCCGACAAACAATTAGTCAATGGGGCCGAGATTCCAGACTATGTTCTGAACTATGACGCTCGACTCGGCAGCCTGGCTCGGAATCATTGCAAGGGAAGTTAACAAATAATGAGGATAGGAATTATAACCATGCGTACCCTGACGGAATTGTTAGTTTTAGTTGCAGCTTGTGGTCTGGCGTTCGCACAAAGTCCCTCCACGGGGAAACCGTTGACGGAGCCGTCGGCGCACCTTAGCGATTTTCAGGCCCTCGAATTCCGTCGATACATCGTTAAAGAGCGCGAACGCAAACACTTCACGACATACTTTGAAAGCTATTTTCCCGAGGCCCTGGAACAAACTGGGGCGATCGTAGCCGGTTCATTTTCGGAGCGCAAAAATCAGAACGGCTTCACTTGGATCCGAGGATTTCACACAATCGAAGCTCGCGCCATAAGTAATGCGCAATTCTATTACGGACCTGTCTGGAGAGAGCACAGGACCGCTGTCAATGATCTGCTCCCTGACTCCGACAATGTTCTGCTTTTGCGCCCTCTGAGCCCGGAGCGGGGCGTGACGATTCTGCAGGCCGTGGATCCCGTGTTAGAACCGGAGGGAGCGCGCGGAGTTGTCGTCGCCTTGATATTTGCGGTGAAGCCAAACAGCGTCGAAGCATTTGCCAAACAAGCGGAACCCACGTTCGCTAGTTATCGAGGAACGGGCGCGCGCGAGGCTGGAGTACTGGTGACGCTGGATGTGAACAATAATTTTCCCCAACTTCCCATCCGCACAGATGGACCCTATCTGGTGTGGTTGGGCCTTCTCAAGGATAACGAGATATTGGAGAAACAATTTACTCCGGTGGCAGAAAGTTCCATCCAGGTGCTGTCCGCAACAGGACTGCTCAGGAGTGCGCCAGAATTCGTGGTGCTCGACCCCACGCCTCGCTCGCGATTGCGTTGGTTATCGCAATGATGACCCGTCAATGAGAGCAGCGTGCATGCCTAGTGTTGAGACATCGAGAGGAGTCACTCCACAGGCATTTTCGCAGTTATATCCAAACCTTTATCACATGGCGCACGAGAATGCTTGGGCGTCGATTCAGCGCCATGGCCTCCTCAGCACTTCATCAATCTTGAATCTCTGGCAAATTACCGCTCCGGATCGAGTTGCTATCGAGACAGCAGTGCGCAGGTCTGAGGTAGAACTAGACCATCCTAAATACGGAAAGATCGTCATAAGGGATCAGAAACCCATGCACGAGCGAAAGCTGCTCAAGGCATTGACGGACTGTACTCCACAGGAGTGGTGTCGGTTGCTAAACCGCAAAGTTTTCTTCTGGCCAAGCGGGGAGCGGCTCAGACGGCACATGTCGGCGCGAGAAAATCGAGACAAAAAACATTTGGTTCTAACCGTCGACAGCTATCGTCTGACAACCGTATATGAAAAGAAGATTACCTTGTGCGCCATGAATTCTGGCAATACGATTCCGTTCGCGCACAAACGAGGCATTCATTCGCTGATGCCGATGTACGACTATCCGTTCGCCGAACGCCTTGCCCGCGGGCTCTACTACACTGTTGTCGAAGTTGCGGTGGATTTTGCCGTGCCCGATATCCTCGACTTCGTGACATCGGTGGATTACATGAGAATAAAATGATGCAAGGTCACGTGTGTTGGATGAGTGCTGTATCTTGGCAACATCGTTTTGAGGTTTTATGCAATTTTGGAAATTGGAACGACGGCGAGAACTTTGTTGTCTTGCAGATCGATGGCGGAAACGGTCCCTGCGCCGGACATTATCTTTAAGAATCCGGGAGTCCATCTCCTTAAGTTTTGGACCGAGTAGCTCTCGAAATCAAGTACGCTTCATGCGATAAAGACGCAAACTGCCACGCCCTTCCGAGTTTTGAGCAAATACGCAAGCTACTGGTTTATGTCCTGCTTGGCCTCCAGCCGCTTCGCCAGTTCGCCCAAATAGCTCTTTTGATTGCCCGGAGCGCCGGCGAGCGCCACTTTGATCTCCTTTTCGGCATCATCAAACTTACCCTGCGCGCTATATATACGAGCCAGCCCGTCATGCACAAACCACTGGTCAGGATGTTTCTTCGCGTTTTCACGGAAGATCACGAATGCCTCTTCATTGCGTTTTCCGCTCAGCAACTGGCGGGCGAATTGATGGACCTGGAGCGGCGTGCCAAGATCCAGCGCCTTCTTCTGCGCCGTCGCAGCTTCGTCATTGCGGTTGAGCGCGGCCAATACTTTCGACTTCATGATCTCATTTTCGAAACGGTCTTCGATCTTGATCGACTCGTTCGTATAGGCAAGCGCATCGTCCAGAGAGATTTTTTCCGCGAGCAGGTAGTTTGCCGCGTCGTTCCAGCTTACCCACGTGACATAGGAGGAAAGACCACGCAGTTGTCTTTTTAGGCTGGCCTGCACTAGATCGTGTACGTCCACCGAAACCCTGAAAGGGACTGCGATCTTCTCCCACTCCAGCTCAACCACGGCCGAATCCGGCTGCAGTTCGTCAAATTCGAAGGTGAGCGCGTTGTGCATATCCGCAGTCCTGGGCTTCACGGTTACGCGGAGCGCATCTTCCGCCTGCTCGTAGCTGAAGGATCCCCAGGACGTCGAGTTCTTGGAAAAAATAATCGTCCATTCATCGGCGTTCGGGATCATGTGCAAGCCGTAGGTTCCCCTATCGAGCGGCTTACCCTCGATCATTACCGGGTCGCTGAACGTAATCGTCGTGTTGACGTTCGCGCCTGTGCGCCAAACTTTGCCGTAGGGGACCAAACCATCCCAGATCTTGCGATCTTTCACCAACGGCCGGGAATACTCGATCGTGATATCGGTCAACCCAATCATCTGTGAGACTTCCGCCTTCTGGCTCGTGAGGGGCAGATCGAGCACGAACGATTGTGCCGGGCACATACCCGACATGGCGAACAACGGTAGACAGAACAAAAATCCGCGCAAACCTGCTCTAAACATGGGGAATGCTCCTTCGATTCATATCCCAGTCGCCCGCCTTTACTTGAGCATCCGGCTGCAGGATGACAACCAAGCTGCACGCCAGAAAATAAAGTCGAGTATGTTTCACCGCGTTCCTCAATCCTTATCCCGTGTTAACGTAGCGACAAGGTTGGGCTCCCAGCTCTTGCCGCCGTCATCCGAGAACGACTGTTCAAAACGGTGCGAATCCGGAGTGATGTCCGACCAGACAATTCGAACCAAAATGCTTCTGCCGTTAAACGATTCCTGATCGAAAAATTGGCCACGCCCATTCTTGAACTCTCCGACCGCGGGCACGGACAGGGTACCGTCACCGCTGGTGGCAAAGTTCATGCTCCACTGATGGGACTGCGGATTGTATAGAAACAAGGCCAAGCTTTCGAAGTGACCTGCCGCGCCATCGGCCTCAACCTCCTCCAGCCAGGCGCGGCCATCCCAAACTTTCCGAACGACCTTAGTGCCCTCCATTTTGGTCCACGTCATGGAGCCGGTTAGCGGATGTTGGAGACGCGATATGTGAGTCTTCCAAGCGCCCATCTCGAAGTCAAAATCGTGTTGCCCGTCGCGCTCGGCGGTTTTAGAGCCATTCTGCTGTGCTAGCCCCAGAAGGGGCTGCAAGACAACAACCAGGCTGCATAGCAGAAGATAAGGCGGAATATGTTTGAGAACGTTCATCATGGCCTCCTTTAAAATTCGCGCACTATGCCCAGGCCGATCCGTCGCAAACCATCTGCACCCAGCAGCAACGAGTCGGGTGCGACATCCACTGGGGAGTTGACGGGGTTGGTTCGGTAGCGCTCGTCTAGTCAGATCTTCCTCCATCAAGGTGTTTTTTCCTTTGTTTGTTCGTTAAAATTGTCGACAAGTTTCTGCTGCCCGCAGGAATAGTGCAGGGGCGCCGCCTGCGCGTGTCCAGACGAAAGCTCAAGATGGCACGTTGGTTGTGGTGTCCGACGATGTAATACATTAACTTGCGCATTAGCTGGAGCTCTAAATCAAGATGGCCAAATACCAGCCCTGCAAATTGTCGAGAAGCAGGTCGCCAAAGGCTTCTCCATCTGGGCCAAAGATACCGGACAGGGCAAATCACTGTTTTGAAGTTGCGCCCGGCTCGATCTCATTAACCCCGATCACCACCACTAGCTGAAAATGCTGCACCATGCGCGACAACTCAGTGATAGCTGGCCCCGGAATCTGCACGGAATTTCGATACAGTGCATGGAACAGCCTCTGTCCGACACAAGGCCGGTCTAGCCCGACCCAATACGGATAGAGGGTATGTACACTTCGGGAAATGCGATTAGCTGGCAACCGTTGTCGGCCGCTTCTTCGAGAATGTTTCTTATCCTGCCAAGCTTGCCGGTCAGCTCGAGATACTTGGGCGCGCCTTGCACTGCCGCGATTTTGATCACAGCTGACGATCGCAAATGCGCTTGAACGGTGTATTGTAAGGATCGTCTGTTTTTGTATGCGTGGTAAAGCCAACTACTGAGACGAGAGAGATCTCCGCGCCACTTACCTCATACCTCCATTGCTGAAGAGGACCGATGCTGCAGACTCAAGGGCAGTCAACGAAACTCATCAAGGACGCTTCCCTTTGCAGCCAGCCGCGCTCCTTGAAAGGAATCAGAATTAGGTGTAGGCGAACTGGCGTGAGGTCTGAGTCTCGCGGCTTAGCTCACAGCCTAGCACCACTCGCGGATCCCGGCGCAATGTTGCCAGGGCCAAAAGGTTTGAGCAGTCATTCACGGAAAGAGAACAATTCCGAACTATCGATTTAACTTGATGTCAGCATCTGTCATATTGCCTTCGACATCGACGGCCACGTCGTCGAAGCGCGGTTTTCGCCATCCGTGAAACGGATGCCAAAACCCGCTTGGCTCCTTCGGACCGAAAACTCCCATGTCGAGAATGCCATTGCCATTCTCATCCTCGAAGGCACTAAGCGCCCAGCGGCCAATGGGAGCCTGAAACTGAAAGTGGGGGTCGGCTCGCGGCTCTATTCGGATTTGCTGAACTGGCCGCTTGAGGAATCCCCCAGCATCCCACAACGCGACGAAGACGACGTGCTTCCCAGAACCTCCGATCACCCTCCCGGAGAGGTCAACGAGAATCGAATCAGAGGATCGCGCCGGCGCCGGGGACATCGCGGCGTAAACTGCGATAATTGCCACAGAGAGCCAACCGCCGACGAGTCCGCGTTGTTTAGAGAGGATCATCGCTCTACTGCAATATGGCTAGGCGAGCGCATGTATGGCCCAGGCGAGAAATATCAGACCATAAGCATTGATCAGGAGCGTGCGTATCCATTGCGTGGATAGGATCTTTGCCAAATAGGGACTCGCCGGCCCGCGGTCGTCCTTCGCCAGTTCTGCTTGCCACCGCCCCCAATAGATTGCCGTCAGCAGATGGGACGTGAGTTGACAGGTCAGTTCCCCCAAATTTCCCAATTCGGGGAGCCTGGCGGGTGGTACCAAATGAGAGCACTCGAACCCCTTGAGGGCGAAACCAAGCGGCGTGAAGATCCAGTAAATGTTCGCGCTCATCGGTTTTCCTCAGCGAGGCCGATCAGAATGCTCCCGGGCGCGATACGCATCCCTGTCTAGCGCAGCAACGCACAACAAAAGAAAGCCGTGTGCCCGTGAGGACGGGCAGGCGTACCCGCCCCAAGTATCCTCTTTCAGCAAATCCCCGCATTTCATGCAAACAGCGGAATCTGAACCCCCTTTCGTTCTTCGTCCCAGATGATATGCATAATCCACCATCTCACCCCGTCATTGTAAAAGTGGATCATATTCACGCCTCTCTTGACGAACTTCGTCCGTTCAACGTCGGAAAAAATGTCATAGGCAGAGAATACCTGAGCCAGGTTCCCAAACTCGAAGGTCTTTCTCTTGATTTCTACCTCGTAGAGGGAGATGTCCTTCAAAAGCTCGCGCCCGTTTGCTACGAACTCCTCCGGCGTAAACGTGAAGCACAGCGGCTTGCCGTCGCCATCGACCCGTGTACGGACAAGACTGGCTCGCGGGTGGTACATCGTCCGGAACCTATCCCAGTCTTGACCGCCTGGCGGTCCTGAAATCACTGCGTAGATAGACTTGATCATTTCATCCAAGCTCAGATTTTTGCTCATTTTGCGCACACCCTAATTCTCTGCGTTCAAACTTCAATCGTTCTTGGAAACTGGCCGAAGTTTCGTCGAATCGATGGAAGATTTTCACCCACGATTTCGCTCAGGGAGTCAGTGAACCAAGTTCACTGCTATTGCCGGCGTGATCGTTAACGCAGTATTGCGCCCGGCGGGGATCACCCGTGCCCCAAGTAGTACTCCAAAATTACTGTTCCAGTTGTATTCAATTGCCGGAGCCAGACCGAAAGCGTCGGTCGATCCGGAATTGAACTGGGTTGGCGGAGAAGGAGAGGGATCCGAGAAGTTGTAACCGGTGACACGGGTGTTGCCTTGATGTCGATAAGTGGCATCGAGTGCAAATACCCAGTGTTTGGTTACGCTGTATTCCCACGCTGCGTCGACAAACACCGATTGTCCAGGCTTAGCCTGACCGCGAAACCCGGCTGATGTGCCATAGACGCTCACGTCCTGAACGTTCGCGCTTCGGGAGAATGATGGAGCGACGTTGAAGCGCATGCGTAGAATACGTCCGCTCGGAAGCCAGAAAAATGTCTGCGAGTAGAATGCCGGGGTCGTCGTGAAAGCTCCGGCGCCGAAGGCGTCGCTGGGGCGATTCCCAAGCTGATCATACCTCCCCGTGGGAAGTGTTTCTTGCATTGCGATGGACATTGTTGGAAACCAACTACCCTCCCGGAACAGATGAAGTCGATATTGTGCCTGCACCGTGAGATCGCTCACACCGATTCCGGCGCTGCTGGGGCCGTTGCTGACTTCGTTGTAGCCAAAGGTCGGAATCATGCCAACAGTTATTTTGTTCGCGACTCCGTACAATGCGTAGGTGAGCGATCCGAAGCTGTTCTCATGAGGAACTCTGACGCGAGTTCCGCTCGAATTAAAAAAGCCCTGAGTAGTCACATCGTAGAGATAAGGTTCGATGAGAAAGTGACCCCGAGGCAGTGTGTTGGCCGAGGGTGCAAGCATGGGACCAGTCCACCAGGCATCGTCCAGCGACTGGCGCAACACACCGGAAGGCGAAGTCGGTTCCTGCGCCTCTACTGTGAGAAGCGTCATCGCGAGTAGGCTCAATATTATGGGAACCACCTCTGAGAAGGTGCCTCTTATACTTTTTCTCGGGACGTGATGAGCTATGCTCTGCTCTGGTTTTATCAAAAGACACCCACGAGTGAAACGCCCTCATCGCCGAGGTTGCCGAAGGGCCAAAGACGAAACAGTTTCAGCATCGTGTCATCGTGCTTCTTGACGAGCATTTGCGCTGTCCTCTCCGCTGGCCAGGGAGTAGCGAGGCGATCAGGACGGTGCGCAATCCAAAAGGCGGTCACCGCCATGATCGTCGAGTCACGATTAAGGATGCCGGCTTGAACCTTATCGAAAGTATCGGCCGCGGAA
>Ga0307474_10003182_pt1 | contig 11848 bp, 12 predicted proteins | sample atmos_gasesECM1C_2_FD_203312 | JGI IMG/M metagenome (GOLD analysis project Ga0307474, IMG submission 203312) | Hardwood forest soil microbial communities from Morgan-Monroe State Forest, Indiana, United States - atmos_gasesECM1C_05 | ecosystem: Environmental > Terrestrial > Soil > Temperate... | reverse complement strand
TGGAAGCCCGGATGGTAGTCACAACCTATAATCCTCATGTTCGGCTCCTTTCTCCCGAGCCTCTTTGGTTGGTTGGCACCACCGAAGTCTACTCGGGCCTGGGAGCCGACATTGTTATGGAATCAATCTCTAACATCGCCATCTCTAACAATGTCGGCGGTGTCCTTTGGTTGTTTGCGCTTCCAAAGGTCTATTCGGCTGATGGCAGCCGACATTGTTATGGAATCATTACACTCGTAACCGGAGTCAGGCTGGATCGGCAGCTACAATTCCTGCATGGAAGGGTCTCCTTCGCGCCTGCAGTTAGGTCTCGTCGCGGCAAGCTATGCGGTGGTTGGCGTTGTTGCCGCTCTACTGATCTTTATGCGTTACCTGCAATATGTCCGTAACCCGCAAGATGCGGCGGCATCGAGCGGCATGTACGCGGGCGGTGATCTTCTGCTCGAGATCTTCATCTGCTTCCTTTTCGTTGTGCCTACGGTCGCTCTGGTGTTCGTGATCAGGAAATCTCAATCGTGCTACACCGCCTATGCGAAAGTGCTGCTCGGGGTGAGTTTGACTGCTCCAATTTCGGTCGGCTTACTTATCATCCCAGTTCTCAATCAGTGGTACTGGGGCGATGCCTGTATCTTTCGATTGTTTGCGATCCCCATAGTGGTCGTCGTTCTGATTTTCAGCCGGTGGTTGACTCGGTTTGGGCGTGCTCGCCGACTGATTTCCTATGCCCTGCTGATTGAAGGGCTGACCTTCGTCGTCATTGTTGCTGCCGTATTCCTCTTTTCATAGGGCGGCAACGGTTGAGATCCCCCGGTTCTGCATGCCGACAGAACCTGCCGCTTCCTTCAGATGACGCAACATTCCCCGGTACACCCATCCCCCCTGCGACCAGGAATTTGAGTGTGAGCGCCCAGAAGGAACGGCAAGAGAGGGAGTATCAGCTTTACGGTGACGATCCAACCCAGTAAAGACCGTTAGCGACACTTTCCTTTGGGCAGCGCTGCAGCCATCGCAGTACTGGCGCTTTTTGGCGCTTCAGTTTTTCAAAAAAGTGACCGCGATCACTGACGCAATCGGCAGCCATTTAATAAACCTTGAAATGTGGCGGCCCTCCCCCCGTCGCAGATACATTCCTTACCACAAAGCCTCGGTCTAACAGCCTGAGGCTTTTTTCCTAACGTCCCAATTTCCTGATTCGTGTCGGCTCGATGGGCTTTCTCGGCGTAGACGCCGCTGGTTTTCCACAGTCGCCCGCAACAAAATCCCATCCCCTGTGACGAACAACCTTTACTCAAGAACGCAGAACCGATCAGACTGGGCACGTGCGAGGTTCTCGCCCCAAACGGTTGGTCTCACTGGCGTGCCGTACTTCTATACGTAACCCCTTTTTGTCCAATAGTTTAGGTATAAGTCTTTGTGGCTCAGGATTTTGCCCGGATTTCGCCGATGTCGAATGGTGTAACTCCAACCAAATCAGTAATTTGCCGGTTGCGTCAAAAAAAATTGTGCGATCTCTCCGCACGCGCGACCCCGCCATTACCATGGGCGATTCGGAACGCAACTGGCTAACCTTCCTTCCCCCCGACCACCTGGGCATGGTTCAACGCAGCGACGAGCGAGAAACCTCCAGCCACGTTTCCGATCAATGTCGGCACGAAGAACTGCGTGAGGTATGTACCGAAAGAAATGGAATGCGTTACCACCAGGAAGAACATGGTCGTCGACCCGGCGATGATGTGGTTAAACCCTCCGAGGCCGATGAGATACGTGATGATGATAATGATGCTCACGCGCGCCGATTCCGCTGCGGGAAGGAGCCACACCATCAACGCGATCAGCCACCCGGCGAAGATGGAGCGGACCAGCGCGATCCCGAAACCCGGCCCCAGGTGCGCGGCGCCAATCGCAGTCAAACATTGCTGTGTATGCGGATCGAACAATGTGATCTTCCCCAGGCAAAGGGCGAACAGAAACGTCCCGACCAGGTTCGCCGTCAGGACCACCGCCCACAAGCGCAGCATGCGCACCATGGTCGAGAAATCCTTCCGCAGCAGAAGCGGCAAAACCACGGTCAGCGTATTTTCGGTGAAGAGTTGCTGCCGGCCCAGCACGACGATGAGAAAACCGACAGAGTATCCGAAGCGCGTAATCAGGGGGCTCCATGGCTGATCCGGCAGGCGCGACATGAGCAAAGCTTCCGCGATGAACGAGAAGCCCATCGAAAGCCCCGCCGCGAATCCGGACCACGCCAGGGCCGAGACCGTTCGGCGCAGTTCTTCTTCGCCCTCGCGGCGAATCGTCTCGTACACCACGTGCGGACCGATGGCCAGGCGCTCTTCGACTTGCTTCTTTTCGGCACGAGTTGTGATCGGTCCTTCGACCGCCGGCGCATCCATTTCCCCTACCTTCTGATTCGTGGCAGTTGTCAGTTGCCAATACGGAGCGATCAGTTGCTTTTTCCAGGGAAACTGGCGCGATCGCTCCTTCCCCGCCCACAATCATGCGATGCGCTGTGCTAACCTGTGCCGATGCGTTGCTAGTCGCGAGAACTGAGAACTGCTTTCATGCGCGAAGTCATTTCCACCCAAAACGCTCCCCAAGCCATCGGGCCATACTCGCAAGCCATCAAGGCCAACGGCTTTGTCTTCGTCTCCGGGCAGATTGCCATCGACCCGGCAACCCAGCAGCTTTTGACCGGTGACGTGGCGGCACAAACCGATCGTGTTCTGCGCAATGTATCCGGGATCCTGGAAGCTGCCGGCACTGATCTTGGCAAGGTCGTGCGCTCGACCGTATTCCTCAAGAACATGGGCGACTTTGCCGCGATGAATGCCGTTTACGGAAAGTACTTCACTTCTTCCCCTCCGGCTCGATCGACCGTTGAAGTCGCTCGCCTGCCTCGGGAAGTGCTGGTCGAAATCGATGTGATCGCTTTAGCGTAAGGAACCCTTATGAAAATTGCTGGAATCGTCATCTCAATCGTGTTCTTGGCAGTGATCTTAACCGCCGCGCAAACCGCTCAAAAGCAGACCGCGGCCCGGCCCAACACCAACGCACCAACCAAAGTCACCGGCGACGGCGTGAAGACGCCCTCCGGCCTGCAATATTGGGACATCACGGTGGGCACGGGAGCGGAGGCCAAGAGCGGCAGCCACGTGAAAGTGCACTACACAGGCTGGCTCACGTCAGGCAAGAAGTTCGATAGCTCGGTGGACGCGAACCAACCCTTCGACTTCACGGTCGGAGCAGGCGACGTCATTAAAGGCTGGGATGAGGGTGTCGCTGGGATGAAGGTCGGCGGCAAGCGGCAACTGCGCATCCCACCGTCGTTAGGTTACGGCGCCTCAGGTACGCCGGGCGGTCCGATCCCTCCTAATGCAACGTTGATCTTCGACGTACAGCTGTTGGGAGTGAAGTAGGACATATCGCAGGGGACGTACCCCAGCAAGAAAACGCGACGAACGTTCCGCAAGGCAATGGGAATCCCCGCAACAGCTGCGCCCTCTGTGGTTAGTTAGTTTGCTTACGCCTTGACGACTTTGCCGCTGCGCAGGCAGGAGGTGCAGACGCGGATCCGCTTGCCCTGTCCGTTGATCTTGGCGTGCACCGGACGCAGGTTGACGTTCCAGCGCCGCTTGGTCACGTTGTGGGCGTGGCTGATGCGGTTTCCCGCTTGCGGCTTCTTGCCGCAGATATCACATTGTTGTGCCATGACTGATCAGAATCCTTATCGGGTTGTGGTCGAAACTCTTATTTTACAGGATGATCGCCGATTCCGACAATCCGAGGGCCAATGACCTCCACACTTGCTGTGCGATACTGAATTCATGCAGTCCCCGCTCCAGTCGCCCACTGCCGCCACAGATCCCAAGTCAGTGAAGGTGAATCTCACTACAGGCACAGGAGTCGACATCGAGTGGCGCGACGGGCACGTCTCGCATTACAACTTTGTGTACCTGCGTGACGCCTGTCCCTGCGCCATGTGTGAAGAAGAACGCGCCAAGTCCGGACGCCGCCCCGGAGACCCTGCGAAGCTTGCCCCCGGAGCGCTCCCCATGTTCAAGCCGACGGCGAAACCACTGTCCGCGGAAGGCATCGGCAAGTACGCCATCCGCTTCGCCTGGAACGACAATCACGATCTCGGCATCTACTCGTGGAAGTTCCTGCGCGAAGTCTGCCCCTGCGCGGAATGCAAGCCCGCAAGGATGTCGCGTTAGAGCCTCCACCCGGTGAACTCCTAAATAGTCTTTCGAGTTCTATCGATGATCCCCGTTCCGTCGCCTTTTTTGCATCCTTCCTCGACGCCCATTCTCACGCTGTGGAATTCATGGTCGACCGTCACAGACTTCAGCGCCTCCGCTTCGGAACAATGAGGATGACCACGGCGCGGCGCATAGCCGATGCTGCAGCCGCGAAGCGGCGGAACTTGAAAGCCCGGCACGGCAGTGCCGGGAGAGGGTTTCTGGGACGAACCGAGTCCCGAAGGGACGGCGCCATGGCGCACACGTACCCGAATGTTCTCATCCATTGTGTATTCAGCACCAAACAACGCCGCAATACAATTCCTGGTGAACTGCACGAAAAGCTTTCCATGTATTTTGTCGGGATCGGCAAGGGCCACGAACTCCCGGTGCTCTGTGCTGGAGGTACGGCAAATCATTCTCATCTATTGATCGCACTCCCCACGAGAGTGTCCTTGGCAAAGGCGGTTCAGGTTCTTAAAGCCAATTCGTCTCGCTGGCTCGGAGACCACGGACTCGATTTCGCCTGGCAGGATGGGTACGGAGCCTTCAGCGTAAGCTCCTCCAACGTAGAGGTCGTGAAGCACTACATCGAACATCAGGCCGAGCACCATGCCAAGCATTCATTCGAGGATGAGTTTGTTTCTTTGTTGCGCAAATCAGGCGTGTCATACAATCCGCAATTCATGTTCGGATGAGATCGGATGTACCGTCCCTGACGGGACTCGGTCTCAAAGGTTCCGCTTACCCGGCACTGCCGTGCCGGGCTTTCGCATTCCGCCGCTTGCGCGGCTGCACTTACCCGGCTACGCAATTCCGTGTTCTTAATCGATAATCGCAATCTCTTTTGTGCATCAACCTCAACCGGCGCCGTGAAGGGACATCGCCATCCACAATTCGTCATTCCTCCATCCGCGTGGGCTCGACTAACCCTGTAAAATTGAAAGAGCAACTCCGGAGCCACTTCCGCATTGTCTTTTCTCGACCAACTGAATCCGCAACAACGCGAGGCCGTCGAAACTACCGAGGGTCCGGTGCTGATCCTCGCCGGGGCAGGCAGCGGCAAGACACGCGTCATCACCTACCGCATCGCCTATCTGATCGAGCACAAAGGCGTGATGCCGGAATCCATTCTGGCGATGACTTTCACCAACAAAGCCGCCGCCGAAATGGGTGAACGCGTCGAAAAGCTCGTTGGTGGACTGAGCATTGCCAAGCCGGTCATCTCGACGTTTCACTCGTTCTGCGTGCGCATGCTGCGGCGCGACATCGAGGCTCTGCGGATTCCCTCAACGACACCCGGACAACCACCCATCGGCCATACGAAGAACTTCGTCATTTACGACGAAGGCGACCAGCAATCGGTTGTGAAGTCGGTCATGAAGCGGCTGGGCCTCGACGACAAGCAGCTCACCCCACGCGCGGTCCTGGCGCGCATCTCCTGGGCGAAGAATCACATGCTCGATCCGCAGGAGCTTTATCTTCAGTCGGCTGATCCCAAGACCGAGCGAATCGCGCATTTGTACGAGGAATATCGCAAGGAGTTGCGGAAGGCCAACGCGCTCGACTTTGACGATCTGCTGCTCGAAGCGGTGCGGCTACTGAAGTCATCGTCGCAGGTGCGCGACTACTACAACCGGCGATTTCAGTATCTGTTGATCGACGAATATCAGGACACGAACCGGCCGCAGTACGAACTGATGCGAATGCTCGCGGGCGAGCAGCACAACGTGTGCGCAGTCGGTGATGAAGACCAGTCGATTTACTCCTGGCGCGGCGCCGACATTCGCAACATTCTCGAATTTGAGCAGGACTTTCCCGAGGCGAAGATCATCCGCCTGGAGCAGAACTACCGCTCGACCCAGAACATTCTGCAGGCGGCGTCGGCAGTGGTGGCGAACAACGTCCGCCGCAAGGGCAAGAACCTTTGGACTTCGCGCCAGGGCGGCACGAAGATCGGTTACTACGAGGCGCCCGACGGCGAGAACGAAGCCCTGTTTGCGGCCGACTGGATCGCACGGTATTTGCGCGAGGCTGTGGAGCGGGGCGACGAAACGAAGGCGGCTGTGTTATACCGCACCAACTCCCAGTCGCGATTGTTTGAAGAGGCTATGCGCCGCTACGGGCTGAAATATCACGTGGTTGGCGGATTCTCTTTCTACGAGCGAGCCGAGATCAAGGACATGATCTCGTATCTGAAAGTCATTCAGAACCCGGACGATTCCATTTCCTTGCTGCGAGTCATCAACACACCGGCACGCGGGATCGGAAAAGGAACGATCGACACGCTGGAACACATCGCGCTCGAGACCGGTCTGTCATTGTGGGGTGCGGTGGAAGAGGCCATCCGGCGTCAACTCCTTCCAGCACGCGCGGTGGCTTCACTCAAGAGCTTTCAACAGTTGATCGAGGACGCGCGAGCGATGCAGGCCGGAACCTTCACCGAGCAGCTGGATGAGACCGCTGGCGTGAAAACAGGGCAATTGCCGGAAGAGGCAGAGACCTTGGGGGGGCTGCCGCCTTCGACTGTCCAGCGTGGCGAAATCCCGCAGCCTTCCGGAAAGGCCGAGGATGCAACGGCTTTCGATCCATCGGAGTTTGGGAACTTCTCGTTTGATTTTGGCGAGGCAGCCTCCGAAGATACGGATGCGAACCCAAGGTCCCTCGACTCCGCTCGGGATGACAATGATGGTGGTGAACGCGGCCTTCCTGATGCGGCGATCGCGTTTCCCACTCCCACCGTCAGCACAGCCGACCTGCTGAAGTTTCTCATCGACCGAACCGGCTATATCAAGCTGCTGGAAGGAGAAGACACTCCAGAGGCTTATTCTCGGATCGAAAATCTGCACGAACTCGTAAATGCCGCGATGGACTCGCGCGATCGCGCAGAAACCCTCGACCAGTTTCTCGATCACGCGGCCTTGATTGCCGATGCGGACGACTATGATGCCCGGGCGCAGATCACATTGATGAGCCTGCACGCTGCCAAGGGCCTTGAGTTTCCCCTGGTGTTCCTGACAGGCCTCGAGGAAGGACTGTTCCCGCACTCACGTACGATGCTCGTTCCCGAGGACATCGAGGAAGAGCGGCGACTCTGCTACGTGGGCATGACGCGGGCGATGGACCAACTCGTCCTCACACGCGCAGTGTACCGTCGGCGCTACGGCACCGATCTGCCCGAAGCGAGCGTCCCGTCACGATTTCTCGAGGAGGTCCCGGCCGGGTTGATCGAAGAACTGGGTACGAGCAGGCCTCGTGTGGGGACGGGCGCCCGTTCGGCAAGCTCAGGGGAGGCATTCGCCCGTCCAGCGGGACGAAGCCCAGCATTCCATGACGCCGAGGCGGGCCACTATTCTTACGAAGACGAAGATCAAAGTGCAGCTTGGCGTCCGGCGGAGAGCGGCCGCAACGCTCGGGCCTCGAAGCCCGCCCCCCCGAGCCGCCTGTACAACTCTATTGAGAACATCGCGGAGTTCTTCGCCAGCCGCGGCAAGAAGTTTTCCGTCCCGAAAGCGCCGGTCGAACAGCCCACGGGTAAGCGCGGATTTCGTCCCGGACAGAGGGTTCGGCATCCCAAGTATGGCGAGGGTACGGTTTACCAGCGCGAGGGAGAAGGCGAAGAAGCGAAGATTACGGTACAATTCCCTCGCTTCGGCTTGAAGAAGCTGGTGGAGAAGTACGCCCAGCTGGAAAGAGCCTGAAGTGATTGGGCGATTGAGCCGTTGCCGCAGCATGGCTCTTCAATCGCAAAATCGCTCAATCACCAAATCTTTAAATTCAAAAAGGATTCATGGCCAATACAACAAAACTGAGCAAAGAAGACCGCAAGAAGGCTAAACGCACCGCGCGCAAGAAGCGCAAGGCAGAGAAGCCGCTGAAGCCGCGCGATTATCCTCGCGGATCGAAGAAGCCAAAGGTCAAGAAGCTGGCCCGCGGCCAGGCGAAGCGGTAAGAACGACACTCAGCATTCAGCACTGTGCAAAGATTGGCAAGCGCTTTTCCAACGTACAGGCGCTATCCTGGCTGAATGCTGAGTGCTGATCGCTGAAAGCTTTATCGAGGAGATCAACAACCGCTTGTCACAAACCCCTACGGAACCCGCAGCGGTGGTCCGCACCTCTGACAACCAGCTTTTCTGCTGCAAGTCGATTGACAAGCTGATCTCGGAATCCGAAGCGCCGGGCCAACGCCTGCAAAAAACGCTTGGACCGTGGTCGCTGACCGCTCTGGGGATCGGCGCGGTCATCGGTTCGGGCATCTTCGTTCTCACCGGAACGGCTGCCGCAGGAGAGTATTTCCAGGCTCCATCGATTCTGCACGCGCAGGTGCTCGACATCGTCGTCAATTTTCTGCGTGGCGGCGGGACGGCGCAGGTTCTGATGCATGGCCGCCCCCCGGCCGGTCCCTCGATCGCGATCTCATTTTTCCTGGTAGCGCTCGCATGCAGCTTTGCCGGGCTGTGCTATGCCGAACTTGCCTCGATGATTCCGATCGCAGGCAGCGCTTACACGTACTCGTATGCGACACTGGGCGAAATCTTTGCCTGGATCATCGGCTGGGATCTGATTCTCGAATACGTGGTCAGCAATGTCGTCGTCGCCATCGGATTCGCGGCTTACACGAAGGCACAACTGGCTTCATTCGGCCTGAATTTGCCGGATAGGTGGTCTACGCCTGTCTGGGAGTCGGGCCACTGGACGGGCGCTTATTTCAATGTCCCTGCCTTTCTGATCATCTTCATTCTGACGGTCCTGCTGGTGCGGGGCATTCGGGAGTCGGCCGAAGCCAACAACATCATGGTCGCGATCAAGATCGGCGCGATCCTGGTGTTCCTGGTTGTAGGCGCGACGCTGGTGAATCCGGCAAACTGGAAGCCGTTCGCGCCTTCCGGTTTCGGTGGGGTTGTGACCGGCGGGGCAATTGTCTTCTTTACCTACATCGGATTTGACTCGGTGTCGACGGCGGCGGAGGAGTCGCGCAATCCGCAGCGTGACTTGCCGTTTGGAATCATCGCATCGCTAATTGTCTGCACGATCCTATACGTAGGCGTATCGGTCGTGCTGCTCGGGATGATGAAGTACACGACCTTCGTCTCGGGCGAGGCAGCCGAAGCACCGGTCGCTTATGCGCTGAAGATGCTGGGCGCCAGCCGCTGGTCGCGGTCGATTATCGTTATTGGAGCGCTGACTGGGATGATCTCGTCGCTGCTGGTCTTTCAGTACGGGCAGGCGCGCATCTGGTATGCGATGTCGCGGGACGGGCTCTTCCCGAAATTCTTCTCCGCGGTGCATCCAAAATTCAAAACGCCCCACTGGTCGACGTGGATTGCAGGTTTCGCCGTCGGAATTCCGTCGGGAATCTTTGCCATTAGCGATGCCGCCGACCTCTCCAATATCGGCACCCTCTTCGCATTCGCACTGGTTTCCCTGGGGGTGATCATCCTGCGCCGCACCCAACCGGATCGCAAGCGGATCTTTAAAGTTCCACTCGTGCCATGGTTCCCTCTGATTTCGATCATTCTTTGCGGCGGCTTGATGACTGGACTCACGGTTGTGACCTGGCTTCGATTCATTATCTGGCTGGTGATTGGGTTGGCAATTTATATCTTCTACAGCCGCCATCGCAGCGAGTTCGTGGGCAGGTAGCGGGAAAACGGTGACGGCATTGGGAAACGGGTCCGATCCAGATTTTGCGCGAGATCAAGCGCACCGACCTCGCAAATCCTCACTCCGCAATCTACAATCTGACATCATGAGTGCCGCAGAGTCTGGTCCCAGCGCCTTTATCCGTCAACTTCCCAAGGCCGAGTTGCATTTGCATCTGGAAGGAGCGGTCGACGCCGCCACCCTCGTGGAACTTCGCAAGCGGCATGCGGAAACGGCAACGCTCGCGGAAACCGAGGCTTTGTATCGCTACACGGACTTCCAAAGTTTTCTAATGGCGTTCAAAGAAGTGAGCGCCCACCTGCGCGGCCCCGAGGATTACGAACTCATCACCTATCGCCTTATGCAGGCTTTGAAGCAGGAAAACACTCTGCACGCCGAGGTCTACGTCGCGGTCGGAGTTTGCCTGTACCGCAAGCAGGACTTTGCTGCGATCTTCGAGGGCCTGGAGCGCGGGCGCGCCCGAGGAGCGCGCGATTTCGGCGTATCGTTGCTCTGGATTTTCGACGCAACCCGCCACTTTGGCGTAGAAGCAGCGCAACAGGTATTTGAACTGGCGGTGCGCTATAAAGATCGGCACGTGGTCGGCATCGGGATTGGCGGCGACGAGCAGAAGGCTCCGCCGGAACTGTTTCGCAGCGTCTATGGGTATGCGGAAGACAACGGTCTGCGGCTCACGGCTCATGCAGGCGAGACCGGGCCGCCGGAATCAATTTGGGGGGCGCTGAATCTGCACGCGGAACGCGTCGGTCATGGCTTTACTGCCTCGCAAGATCCCGACCTGATCGAGGAACTTGCCTATCGCCAGATCCCGGTGGAGATTTGCCTGACCAGCAATGTCCGCACGGGAGTGTGCTCGGCGATTGCCGAGCATCCAGTCAAGAGTTATTTCGATCAGGGAGTCATGGTCACGCTGAACACCGACGACCCGGGGCTGTTTGGAACGAGCCTGGCCCGCGAATACCAGCTCGCGCAAGATACATTCGGTTTCACCGACGAACATCTTCGCGAACTGGCGCGCAACTCGTTTGAGGCGTCGTTTCTTCCGGCCGAGAAGAAACTGGAACTGCTGAGCCTGTTTGATGCGGCCGCGGCGCGGTGAACTGGAACTCCGCAATATGGCTATTCGCCCTATCCTGCAACTCGGCGATCCAGTTTTGCGGGAAGCGTCTACCCCAGTCGAAGACCCGGGTGCACGCGAAATCCGCGAGTTGGTCTGCGATCTGGCCGACACTCTGGCATACTGGCGCGCAGAAACGGGCTATGGGCGCGGCATCGCGGCGCCACAGCTTGGCGTGTTGCAGCGAGTCATCTTTTTGAAGCTTCCCGATGCGGAGCCCTGGCCGCTGATCAACCCCGTAATCATCCGGCGCAGTAAAGAGAAAATTGTTGTCTGGGATGCCTGCTTGAGTTTTCTCTCGATCTTCATGCAGGTTGAACGCCACCGGGAAGTCGCTGTGAGTTATCGGAATCTTCGCGGCGAAACCCTCGAATTCGAGGCTGGGGACGAGCGCAATCTTTCTGAACTGCTGCAGCATGAGATCGATCACCTCGACGGCGTTCTGGCTATCGATCGCGTCACCGATACAAAGACAATCTGCACGCGTGAGGAATTCGAAAAGCGCTACCTGGACAGCAGTCCCTATGCGACCGTCCCGGCTACAATCAAGGGTTGAAACGAAGCTTTCGAATCGACTGGCACCCCACGCTCATCTCAGAATTCTGATGTTGCATATCGGCATCGTCGCGTGCAGCACCGAGGGCGCCGCGCTGTGCTATCGCACGGTTTCGCTCGAAGGATCGAAAGTGCTCGGCCGGCACGATCATCCGGAAGTGTCGCTGCACTCGCATTCGCTGGCGCGCTACATGAAGCACGTCGACCAGGATGACTGGGCGGGGGTCGCGGAACTCATGCTCTGTTCGGCGGAAAAGCTGGCGAAGGGCGGC
>Ga0307474_10003181_pt1 | contig 11848 bp, 11 predicted proteins | sample atmos_gasesECM1C_2_FD_203312 | JGI IMG/M metagenome (GOLD analysis project Ga0307474, IMG submission 203312) | Hardwood forest soil microbial communities from Morgan-Monroe State Forest, Indiana, United States - atmos_gasesECM1C_05 | ecosystem: Environmental > Terrestrial > Soil > Temperate... | reverse complement strand
ACGAAAATGACCATATAGAACCGCGAAACATAGACTGCGCCCAAAAATTGAGCTGCGACGCCAGTAGGCCCGGGCATGTGAAGAAAGTTGAAGAACCCATTGAGTCCAAATACCAAGAGGATCAAACCGAGCAAGTAGCGAGCAATTTGAGACGCGGTTTTCATTTTGTTGCTCCGTGGTAAGTGTGGCGTGGGGTAGGACATCTAAAAGTCATTTTGGAAGCGGTCAATCGTCTGAACCTACAGCACGGCTTCTTTCCCCGGGGTAAATCACCGAGATCCGGATGACAATCAAGGTCGCGAGTCTTCATGCCTAACACCAATCGCCGCGCGGCTCGCTTGATTTCAATCACGGTCACGTAGACCGGCAGATTGGGTACGTTCCAGGATGCGGCGACTCGTTTGCGAGAGTTCCGAGGCTAACGCGTCCGTACTTCTCCCCGCTTTCGTCGCGGCACCAATTTCCGTACTTAACTGGGCGACCATTGCAAGGTCGGCGCTACATTCCGAACAAAACTTCTCGGGCACGCCTGGAAGTTCGAATAAGTCTCCGACACAACCACATAGTCCACACCGCTTCGCTACAGCCCGCTTTATGTACATATCATTCACATTTCAGCTCCTTCTTGACCTGTCGGGGAAATACGGGTCCTCAATCCGCTTCCGCCTTTACAGCGATTCAACCGACCCACTACTTGTGGAAACCGTTTTTTCGCGGTGGTTCTATTGCGTCTAGCTTCTGCTCCCTTTTCGTGTCCAGCATGTCGAATTCGGCCTCCATAAACCTCATAAACTCTTGTTTGGAGACCTTGCCATCGTTGTCGGCCTCCATGAGGGGAAGCAACTTCTTGACCTCGCCCTCGCCGCGTACCAGATTGGCCTGCGGATTTGGCGCTGATGTCTTTTGCGCGCCCGCCGAGCTATGAATGGCACATGCACCCAGTGAGCCCAGCACTCCGATCATTATCATCACCGGCACAAATGCGTTTTCCTTCAACATGACGATCCTCCATGCTTGAGTGTCATTTCCCTTCTTCATCTCAAGATCTGTCTCCGCGACGGAACTGGAATGCCACAGTGCGTGAGGCGATCCGCGCCCACGAGGGTAAAAGCGTGAACTCCTGAGCAGACCAAGGGATGTAGAGATCGTGATGCAAGAAATAACGCGGCGTCCGCTTCGTTAGCTCCGACGGCCGCGAACCCTCCCTTTCAGAGAGCGCTACTTCCCCACTGCTGGGAACGGTCTTGCCCGCAATCTTGATCGCGCCAGTTCCTTAGCGTCGATTTCTCCGCTCTTGTTCTTATCTAGTCTGTCGAACTCTTCTTCCATAAACCTCATCCATGCTTGCTTTGTGATCGTGCCAGTCTTGTTGGTATCGATGAGAAGCAACAATCGCTCGACCTCATCCTTTCCGAGTGCAAGTTTGTCCTGGGGCTTCGGTACTGAATCCTTCTGTGCGCCCGCAATGCCTCCAAATGCCCAAATCCCGATTGATAGAAACAACAGTAGCGTCGCAGATGTGATAATTAACTTGGCCATGCCTGAGCCCCCCTTGCTCAAACTACCTCCTCGTAGCGGATCTGGGATCGCCAGACGAAGCAAGGCGATCCCGTTCCCGTCGCCGCTCCGAATTAGAACTCCAGCCGCAGTGCCAGTTGTCCGGTCCGATTCCCGCCGTACTCCGCGGTTTGCGCGGACTGCAGGATTCCGAAGGTGCTCGGGTTGCTCACGTTCGTAGCCGGAGGTGCAAAGTTCGTATGGTTCAGGACATTTGTGAAAGTGGCTTCAAAGCGCAGTCGCAAACTTTCACGGAGTTGCAGCACCTTCGACAGACCGGCATTGACGGCGATAGTTCCCGGCGCTTCCAGACTGCCCACGCCCGCATTGCCGATGCGCGCGGCACCCACGGGGGGTGGGGCATAAGCAGTGATATTGAAGTAGTTGCTTTGCGTCCGATTGGCAGGAATTGGGTTGCCAACCAGATCAGGACGACAGACGGACCCGGCAGCGACGGGGTCGGTATTGGTCTGGTCGAAGCTGCAGCTGATTGTCGGAGTCAAGTACGGACCGGTTTCCAGCAGCGTTATAGTATTGACACTCCAACCACCGAAAACTGCATTCACCGGTCTGAAGGAACTCGACCACCGACGGCCTTGCCCAAATGGCAGATCGTAAGTACCGGTCAACAGAAAACGTTGCTGACGTGCACCGGCAACGTTGCCCCGGTTCAGCCCAATGTCAAAGCGATCCACAACAGAAAGACCATAGTTGGTCTCACCTCCGTAGCCGGCCGGAGCATCGCCTTGCGCGTCACTGATGTCGTGAGCCCAAGTGTAGTCCGCCTGGAAGAACAGGCCATGGCCGCTCCTGTGAGTGGCTTCCACCTGCAGGGCCTGATAGCTCTGGTTTCCGGCATTTTCCGTGGAGTAGATGATTCCCCAGTTCGGAAACGGGGCCATTGCCGGATTAAAGGGCAGCGCACTCGGCGGCGTCTGATTCAGGTTCTCACTGACGCTCAAGCGATAGGAGTTCATGCCTATGTAGCTCACTCGCAAGGCTGTATCGAAAGGCAGTTGCCGTTCTATCGTTGCATTCCATTGCACCGACTGCGGATCGCGATAGCGAGGGTCGGTAGCCTGTTCCAGCGTTCCGCCGCCAATCTGTACGAGCTGGCTTGCCGCAATCGTATTCGGGAACTGAATCAGAGGTGTGCCATTCGGCCCGAGTGCATTCGAATAGGTGTGGACCGAAGCTTGCGGATTGCTCTCGTTATTGTTCTGAAGCTGTCCCAGATTGGTCACCGTGTAGATGCCAAAGCCGGCGCGCACCACGGTCTTGTCATTCTTGAAGGGACGATAGGCAATGCTGATACGCGGATCAAGATTGCGAAGATAGAATTGCCGCAGGCCCGGTGCTAACCCTTCCTGGCTATTTGAAACGACGTGAGTGCATGGCAACGAGGTCGACGGAGCATACCCTGCGTCTGCGGGAGCGGAGAATCCCGGAGGCGCTGCGTTACAGGCATTAAAGGACTGCAAAAAGGCGGGAACCGGCCCGCCAAGCGTGCGGTACAACACGTCGTTGACGATGATTGAATTTGTCTTCGGATCAAAATTGGCTTGAATCCCATGCTCATCTACAAAGGGAGGCAGCAATTCCCAGCGTAGACCGAGATTGACCGTCAGGCGGTCGGTGACGCGCCATTCATCCTGAGCATAAAGGCCAGTCTCCAAACCGCCCGCATTATTTCTCGGGCCGGTCACCGCGAAGTACGAGGTAGTAGGAAGCCCGAGCAGAAGGTCGCCGAACGCACTGCCTGTAAACACGCCTTGGTTGAAGGTGAACAGGCCATAATCGTCGGACGGCGTCTCTATCTCCGGAACCGCAAAACGCACCCAGCGAAGATCCACTCCGGCACGAAAGGTGTGATTGCCCTTGGTATACGTAACGTTATCGGCTATCTGGTTCGTGCTCGATAGCGTGGGTCCCACGTGATCCCTGCCGATGTTTGTGAAACCGGTACCCTCGGAAAAGTTGATGCTTGGAAAACCATCGTCAGTCGGATGGTTTGAAACATTTACGTCCAGAAGACCGAGTTGCGCGATGGCCGAGGCTCCTTCTATAGGGAAGTTCGGAGAAAGCAGAGTGTGAGTGAATCCGAACCGGAATTCGTTAAGCAGGTTCGGAGTAATGACGTAGTTGTGAGAAATCAGAAAGCTGCGGTCATGTTCCGTGTCCGCGTCATTGGGTAGTAGTGGATTCACTACGTCGGCCAGCTGATTCTTCCAATTGAAGCGCGCGTACACTTGCTGTTTCGAGTTGATCTTGTGGTCGATCCTGCCGTCGATTCCGTTCGTATTGGAGGGAACGGGCTGCAGGTTTTCATAGTTAAAGCTCGATGTTGCCGTAGCGTTCGGCACGTTCGGCAGCGGATAAAAGTTATTCAGTAATGTCAGCGCCGACTGATTCAGCATCGAGGTCGGAATGGTGTTATTGGGAAACGGCTGACCAGTCGTGGGATTGATCAAAACAGCGCTCGGCTGTCCGGTCGTTGGGTTCGTGAAGGGCGTTGGATTGCTCGGGGTGACGAATCCACTGAAATCACCGTTCCTCTCCGCTTGCGTCGGGACCAGGAACTGCTCGGCCTGAGAGGTCCTCCGGCGGTTCCCTTCATAGTCGAAGAAAAAAAAGGTTTTGTTGTGTCCGTTGTAGAGCTTGGGAATCAACACCGGGCCGCCCAAGCTTCCACCGAAGGTGTTGAAGCGCTTCGGCGCTTTCTGGTCAAAATTGAGTACCTTGGCGTCGAGCACATCATTTTGGAAATATTCGAACAGGCTTCCGTGAAAGGCGTTTGTTCCAGGCTTGGTGGTAAACGTGACGTCACCCACCTGGGAGAACTCCGCGTTATTGTCGAAGGCCGTTACCTGAAGCTCCGCGATCCCCTCAGAAGAGGGATAGGGATTCGTTCCGGCCGCACTTAGGAAGACATTTGTAGTTGAGATTCCGTCAACGGAATACCCGACCATGTTTGCAGTCGCACCGCCGACGGCTATGTTGCCCTGACTATCTTGCTCGACATTCGCAGACGTGAACGTGGAAGCCAGAGGGCTTGTCGTCGCGGCTCGAAAGTTCAATGGCAACTGGGTGATTTCGGAGGCGCCCTTCGCATCGCTGATAACCCCATTCTCGGTATTAATCGTTGCTACCGTGTCTGTGACCTCTACGGTCTGAGATTGACTCTGCAGACTCAAGCCGGCATCAATCCGCAGCGCTTGCCGGGCCACCAATTGGGCGGACGGAACCTTGAAATCGGCAAATCCCGGGGCCTGAACCGAAACCACATAGTTGCCCGGTTTTAGGTTTACAAATTCAAACGCTCCGTTCTCGTCGGACGTCATTGAATGAGTGCTGTTGTCTTCTAAACTCCGTATCTCGACTGACGCGCCAGCTACAGGCGCCTGCGATGGGTCATGCACCACACCGACGATACTGCCAAAGGTCGACTGGCCCGCAACCGGCCAAACCGTGCACATAAAAGCGATTACGATGGCTACCAACGTCCTACGCATGTCTTTTCCTCCGCAAGAGAGGGGCTTTAGGCTTAGGGCTTCAGACTCTCTGCTGGGGAAACTCTATTTGTATCCATGTGTAGAAGGCCGGATGGGTTCGTAAAGCGTCCGTAAAGATTCGCAGCGTTCAGATCGGCTTTGGAAGTGCGGAACTGTGCTGCTGGGAAGCGATTCGGAGGACGGACAAATCGAGCAGCTAACATCGGTAAGGTAGGGGGCAGCTCGCGGACAGGAACGTCAAACCTTGCGGGGGGGCCGTTTCCCAACTATGTCAGGTGGCAACTGAAACATGTAACCGATCCAGGGTTCGGTCACAATGTAGCGCGGGTGCGCAGGATCTGTCTCGATTTTCTTGCGTATCTCCTTTACGACTACACGAACAAGGTCCGTTTCTTCCCCATATTCGGGTCCCCAGATTATTTGTAAGATTTTTCTGTGCGTAACCGGTTTTCCCTGGTGAATGACAAGCAAACGCAGCACATCAAATTCTTTTGGCGTCAAGTGGACACGATCACCATGAACATTAACCATCCGCATCTCGAGATCGACCGTCAACTCTGACGTCTCAATTCTTGGAAGCGGCTGTTCGGCACCGGAACGCCGCAGAGCGGCTTGGACACGCGCCAGTAACTCTCCCATTGCAAATGGTTTTACGATGTAATCGTCCGCTCCCGCATCGAGAGCCTCAATCTTGTCAGCAACCGAATCGCGCACGCTTACCATAAGAATGGGACCCGCAAAGGACAAGCGAATCATTTTGCAGGCGGCAAATCCGCTCATGTCCGGCAAGTTTATGTCCAACAAAACCAAGTCGGGGTGCTCCCGGACAACCTTGTCGATCCCCTCTTGTCCATTCTTCGCCAAGATGACGCCATAGCCCGCTTGGGCAAGAGTTGTCCGTAGCACTCGGCGTATCTGCGGTTCGTCCTCCACCAACAGAAGTGTGTTGTACTTCATGCCCCGGTCCTTTGGACCTATCGGACACGAAATCAGATGAATTGCGCGTGGGGATTTCATAAGGTATTAGTAAAGGCTTGGGTTTGAGAAGACACGCGGGACCCACTTCTCACGAAGAGACCCAATGAACGGGCTTCACAAGTAAGGGCTTTTGCGGGCAGCAAGATTCGATTGACCAGCCCGAGCCACTTGCAAAACGCGTTGGAATTGGAACAGGAACCAGATAATCGCCTTACAGATTTCTGCCTCCCAGCCCCACACCCACATCCCCTAAGGGCCCGTCGCGGCCCCGGAAATCGTAAATTTCTTCAAAGCGGATGAGAGCTGGCCAGATCCAAATTCAATTCCAAAACATTTACACGAGGTTCGCCTAGGAAACCCCACTGTCGTCCAAGCGTGTGCTGCCGTATCAGGGAGCGAAGGTCGTCTGGATTCATATGCCTTTCGCGCGCAACGCGCGGAATCTGGAACTCGGCCGATGCCGGCGAAATGTCGGGATCCAACCCCGATCCCGACGACGTGACCAAGTCCACAGGAATAGACGCCGAAGGAGCCTCCGCTTGGGCTTTTTGAACGTCACCCTTCACTCGGTCGATTAGGATCTTGTTCGTAGGAGCCAGATTGGAGCCGGTGCTTGCGGTTCCATCGTAACCCGTCCCGGCGTTGGACGGCCGTGAATGAAAATAGCCTGGCCCGGTGAAGGATTGTCCGATGATTCGCGAACCAATTAGTTTTCCATTCCTTTCGATCAACTGACCGTTCGCGCGGTCATGAAATAAGATCTGCGCCAAACCTGTGATACCGAGCGGGTACAACAGGCCCAACATCACCGTGGTGGCCAACGTAAAGCGTATAGCAATAAGAAAATTATCTTTCATTGTGGACCTCCTTAGGCCAAACCCAGATGGGGCAAGACCACATCGATGAGCTTGATCCCGATAAATGGCGCGATAATTCCGCCTACTCCGTAAATCAGCAGATTGCGTTGCAGCAGTGCTACCGCGCCCAATGGGCGATAGCGAACACCGCGCAACGCGAGGGGTATCAGGGCGATGATAATCAGCGCGTTGAAAATCACAGCAGAAAGAATTGCCGACTCGGGTGTGCGAAGGTGCATTACGTTCAAGACGCCTAACACGGGAAATGCTCCGGCAAACATCGCTGGAATAATCGCGAAGTACTTGGCCACGTCGTTGGCAACCGAGAACGTGGTTAGCGCACCGCGCGTAATCAGCAGTTGCTTCCCGATCTCGACGATTTCGATGAGCTTGGTCGGGTTGGAGTCGAGATCCACCATGTTTCCGGCTTCCTTGGCGGCCTGCGTGCCGGTGTTCATAGCCACTCCCACATCCGCTTGGGCCAGCGCCGGGGCATCGTTAGTGCCGTCGCCGGTCATGGCGACCAGCTTGCCCTTCGCCTGTTCGCGTTTGATAAGTGCCATCTTATCTTCGGGTTTGGCTTCGGCGAGAAAGTCGTCGACTCCGGCCTGCCGGGCGATGGCTGCCGCCGTGAGGGGGTTATCCCCGGTGATCATCGTGGTGTGAATGCCCATGGCCCGCAGCTGATCGAACCGCTCTTTCATGCCTCCCTTGACGATGTCAGTAAGCGCGATCACGCCAAGAATTTTCCGATTCTCGGAAACAAGCAGCGGAGTCCCGCCCCCGTTGGAAATATCTGCTACGACTTGCTCCACCTCAGGGGGAACGGATTGCCCATGTTCTTCGCAATACTTCGCAATTGCGTCCTTCGCGCCCTTCCGAACTTCGATGCCGTCAAGGTTAGCTCCGGACATGCGAGTCTGCGCACTGAAGGGGATGAAAGTTGGCTCGTGCTTGCTCAGCTCGCGCCCCCGGATGCCGTATTCCTCCTTGGCCAGCACCACGATCGAACGCCCTTCGGGAGTCTCGTCGGCGAGTGAAGCGAGTTGCGCGGCAATCGCCAGATCCTTCAGGTGTACGCCTGGAGCAGCAATGAAACCGGTTGCGGCTCGATTCCCGAGCGTGATCGTGCCAGTCTTGTCGAGCAACAACACATCGACGTCCCCGGACGCTTCCACCGCGCGTCCCGACATCGCGATGACGTTTCTCTGGATCATGCGATCCATGCCGGCAATCCCGATCGCTGACAAAAGTCCCCCGATGGTGGTGGGAATCAAACAAACGAGGAGCGAGATCAGCACGAAAATACTCTGCGCAGCCCCGGAATAAACCGCGAAAGGCTGAAGCGTCACGACCGCCACGAGGAAGATGATGGTGAGACCTGCCAAAAGAATGTTCAGAGCGATCTCATTCGGGGTTTTCTGCCGCGAAGCTCCTTCGACCAGCTTAATCATGCGGTCGAGAAACGTTTCGCCAGGGTTCGATGTGATGCGCACCTTGATTTGATCGGAGAGAACTCTTGTGCCACCCGTGACCGCAGAACGGTCTCCTCCCGATTCGCGAATGACGGGCGCAGATTCACCGGTGACGGCGGACTCGTCGACCGACGCAACACCTTCGATGATCTCGCCGTCACCAGGAATGAATTCTCCCGTAGTGACGACGACGAGGTCCCCGGAATGGAGGTTCGAACTGGGCACCACCTCTGTCGAGCCGTCACCGCGCAACCGATTTGCCTGCGTCTCAGCCCTTGCTTTGCGTAATGCATCCGCCTGTGCTTTGCCGCGGCCTTCGGCCATCGCTTCCGCGAAATTGGCGAAGAGCACGGTAAACCACAGCCATAGCGTAATCTGCAGGCCGAAGCCGAAATGTCCAGCATGATGCGCAACATTCCAGACCAATTGGATTCCCGTCAGTACCGCACCTACCTCGACCACAAACATCACCGGATTCTTAACCATCGTACGGGGATCCAACTTACGGAACGAATCCACAACGGCTCGCGAAAGAATGGCCGTGTCGATGAGGGACTTATTTTTGGTTCGCGCGACTTGATCCATAGGCACCCTAAAAGAACTTTCCCGCTTGCATAAGCAGGTGTTCGAGAATCGGACCGAGACTCAGAGCCGGAAAGAACGTGAGAGCCCCCACAATCAAAATCGTGCAAACCAGCAAGCCGGAGAACATACCGCCGGTTACCGGGAAGGTGCCAGCCGACGCGGGAACAATCCTCTTTCTAGCCAGGCTGCCTGCGATGGCCATGACCGGAATGATCATGAAAAATCGGCCGAGGAGTTGTGCAGTACCGGTCGTCGTATTGAACCAGAGCGTATTCGGATTCAGCCCCCCGAAAGCCGAACCATTGTTGGCCGCGGATGAAACGTAGGCGTACAAGATTTGTGTCAACCCATGCGGGCCAGGATTAGAAATACTCGATGTTCCGTACGGCCTCACGACGGATATGGCCGAAAAGCCCAAGATCGTGAACGTCAGGATGAGCACTGCCAGCATGGCCATCTTGACGTCGTACGACTCGATTTTTTTGCCCAAATACTCGGGGGTACGGCCGACCATCAAGCCGGCGATAAATACCGCGAGAACTATAAAGACGAACATTCCGTACAACCCGGCGCCCACGCCGCCGAAAACAACTTCCCCGAGCATCATGTTGATGAGCGGAACCATGCCGCCGAGAGGTGTGAAGGAATCGTGCGCGCCGTTCACCGCCCCGCAACTGGCGTCCGTGGTAACGGTGGCGAAGAGCGCAGAGTTGGCGATCCCGAACCGCACTTCCTTTCCTTCCATGTTTCCGCCGGACTGCAGCGCAGTTGCACGCTGGTCCGTGTTGGCGAGGAGGGGATTGCCTTTGGCTTCGGCCCAGTAAGTCGCCGTCACGGCGAGTAGAAACAGAAAAGCCATGGCCGCCCAGACGGCCCAGCCGTGGCGTTGAGAGCCTGTCATGCGGCCCAGTGTGTAGGTAAGACCGGAGGGAATCGCGAAAATGGCTAGCATCTCCAGCAGATTTGAGAATGGTGTCGGGTTCTCAAAGGGATGCGCACTGTTGGCGCCAAAAAATCCGCCGCCGTTGGTTCCAAGTTCTTTGATGATTTCCTGTGACGCCACGGGCCCCTGTGCGATCACCTGTTGCGTCACGATCTGTGTCGTGGTTTTGCCATCCGGGCCGGTCATTTGTGCGGCATACGGCTGAATCAGGTCGACCGTTGTGTAGGGCTTCAGATTTTGGACGACGCCCTGGGAGACCAGAACGAGAGAACCCACGAGACAAACCGGCAGCAGGACCCACAAGAGACATCGAGTTGTATCCACCCAGAAGTTTCCGAGTTGGTTCGTTTCCTTACGGGAAATACCTCGAATAACGACGATAGCAAGGACGATCCCGACCGCTGCAGAAACGAAGTTGTGATACGCGAGCCCCATCATTTGCGTGAAGTAGCTCATCGTTGCTTCGCCGCTGTACGCCTGCCAATTGGTATTGGTGGTGAACGAAGCGGCTGTGCCCCAGGCCAAGGTTGGGTCAACGTTGGTGAATTTCTGGGGGTTGAATGGAAGCCAGTGTTGCGTTCGTTCGATAAGGTACAAAAGAACCATCGAAACTGCGCTGAACAAAAGCATGGAAATGGTGTATTCCGTCCACCCCATCTCCCGGCTCTCGTCGACTCCCGTCAACCAGTACACAAGCCTCTCGACGGGCCGAAGCACCGGATCGAGAAATGTCTTCTCGCGATTGAAAACCCTTATCATGAAAACGCCGATCGGCTTTGTAACCAGCAGAATCACAAGAAAAAAGAACCCGATCTGAAACCAACCATTCGTCGTCATGTTTAAAATTCCTCTGCTTTCAGCAAGGCATAGAGCAGGTATCCACACATGAGCACCGCGATGAATAGCAGGATTGCATCGCCCAGACTCATACCCTTTTCTCCTGTCTCAAGCGTTCGCACGCGTGAACATACAGACCCGCAATTAAAAAAAATAGCGCAGTCGCACCGATGAAAACGATGTCAAGCATGATTGTTCGCCCTTCCACCATTTAGCTGAATCATATGCATAGCCCAACCCGCCGGCCGCGAACCGTTCACATTTCCCTTTTCCGTCGTGAATCCGCAACCCACCGGAACAAAGCGCAATAAAGTCAGCCAGAGTCATGACAAATAACAGACAGGACCTCACTTCCAAGAAGGTGCCATCCGATAAATCGGAGGTTACCGAAACACCATCGAAGAAGTCCGGTGCGATTCGTGAGGAATTCATAAGCGCGGTCTAGCCTGAGGATGCAATGCAAACGCCGGCTTGATTTGGTCAGACTGCTGTACCGTTCCTTGCGTTTTCGTGCGACCGCGCCACTGTTAACGCATGGGGCGGCGTCCCGCTTCCTCATTCCAAGAAGCCCTCTAAACGGCAAAACGCCGAGGCCTATGAGCAAGAAAGCGCGCGAGTCCAAACGTGTGAGATAGAGTCGCGATGTCTGGGACTCGTCAGGTCAATTCGGGATGGCGGACAAATCGGTTTGTTTATTATTCTGTCGGCGTTCGAGGAGTTCCCGCCAGCGTGTCTGTCCTGTGAATCGCTTCCCAGCAGCACACTTCAGAGTGATCAATACGCGCAGCTAACATCGGTAAGGTAGGGGGCAGCTCGCGGACAGGAACGTCAAACCTTGCGGGGGGGCCGTTTTTCAACCATTTGAGACAGCAATTGAAACATGTAACCGATTCGGGGTTCGGTCACAATGTAGCGCGGGTGCGCAGGATCTGTCTCGATTTTCTTGCGTATCTCCTTTACGACTACACGAACAAGGTCCGTTTCTTCTCCATATTCGGGTCCCCAGATTATTTGTAAGATTTTTCTGTGCGTAACCGGTTTTCCCTGGTGAATGACAAGCAAACGCAGCACATCAAATTCTTTTGGCGTCAAGTGGACACGATC
>Ga0307474_10003180_pt1 | contig 11849 bp, 13 predicted proteins | sample atmos_gasesECM1C_2_FD_203312 | JGI IMG/M metagenome (GOLD analysis project Ga0307474, IMG submission 203312) | Hardwood forest soil microbial communities from Morgan-Monroe State Forest, Indiana, United States - atmos_gasesECM1C_05 | ecosystem: Environmental > Terrestrial > Soil > Temperate... | reverse complement strand
GCATAGATTCGCCGCAACTCACGAATAACTCTAGATCGCAGCGATTCCGTTGAATCCAACGTTCTGTGGGAGCCCGCCGACGGTCCCCAGGTTACTCAAGGTGCCATCCGACTGAATGCCAAAGATGCTAATCGTGCCCACCTTCGCATCGAGGCTATACAGGAACTTGCCATCAGCACTAATGGTGATGTCGAGATTCGTAGCTCCCGTGGGGTTTGTCCCAACGACGGTTCCCGGCAACGCGGTTAGCGCCCCATTGCTGTCGATGGTAAAGCCGGAAATTGTGGAGGAACCAGCATTGGACGTGTAAACCCATTGGCCGTTTGGAGTAACAGCATTCCAGCATGTTGCCGCTCCCAGAGTCGGGACGCTGGCACTGATGGCCGAAAGCGTTCCATTGGAAGAAACTGCGTAAGACGAAATTGCCGAGGCGTTTTGGCCTCCGCTGGGACCGGTTTCAACCACCAGCGCCGCTCCATTCGGAGCGAAAGCAACCGAGAAGGCTCCTGGGCCTGCACTTGGATTTATGACGATCGGCGACAACGTTCCGTTACTCTGTACACTGAACACGTCGATGTCGTTCGTCTCTCGTTCAGTAACGACGAGGAACTGGCCATTGGGACTGAACGCTAATGACGCGGCCCCCGAGGTATTGGTGCTTAGAAAACTTAGAGAATGAGGGATCTGCGAAAGTCTCCCGTCCTCATTGACCCGGAAACCGACTACGTTGCTGCTACCGCCAGCGTTGAGAACGTATACGAGGTGTCCATGCTGGGCTACTGCGTTCGGTTCACTTCCTCCTGAGAGTTCCTTATCAGCCAGCGACAAGTCTGATCCGTGAACGCGAAACACTGAGATCTCCCCGCTACCTGCGTTGACCGCAAACAGCAGGGTGTGATCTTGACTGAGGGTTAAAGAACCTTGTGATTCCAGCGGATCATTGTTACCCCCACTGCCACGCCCGCCGGTCGCAAATCTGTGGCCTTCTTGTAACGAGCCATCTGCAGCTCTTCTAAAAGAAATGACTTCATTCCGTTCCGCGGCATTCGTCATAACGAAGACTGCGCCGTGGCTAGGAGATCCATCCTGTGCATTGCTGCGGGTTGCCGACACTACGCCAATCGCTAGCGCGACTGACAACAGAGTGCGAACTATTTTCTGCATTTCACGGCTCCTATAATCGACTGAAAGTTCGCGGCCGCCGAACTCAGGGCTGCTCGAACAGGGAATTCCCTGCAGTTCCGCATCGCGTAGTCATGAGAGAGATGACTGAAACAAAAGTTTCAGAAGACGCTTAACAAGTCCGCATTTAATTGTAAAATCCGCTTTGCTCACATAACAGCGTGGACTGGTTGAGGCTCGAATCAACGTGCAACAGACTTCGTGTGTTCTGGAGTTCATTCTCGGAAGCCCGGCGCTCGGCCACTCGCTTTATGTGGAGCGAAAAGAGTTTTTTCGACCCGCGATCTTTTTGTGGCCGAGTTCGCCAGATTGTTGAGCTGCGATTCGACTCGACTCCTGGACACTGTGGCGAATCGCTATCAAGTCAGTTGACAGTGATACATTCGGCTGCACTTATGTAGAAGTAAGATCGAGTTCTTGTTGTTTGCGAGATTTGACAAATCGTTTACAGCAAGACGACATCCACAATTCATTAATCGCGTTTAAATCAATTTCGACGCAGACAGCATCCCTGTCAAAATTCAATTCTCAAGGAAAAAATAATTGTCATGACAACCGTTACTGTTCTGAACTGCGCCTCGAATGCGCGGAAGCCGCGGATACAAGCCAGCACTTGGATCTCGCGAAACATTTTGTCGGCGGTCGCCGTAACATTAACCCTGGCCCTCAGCAGTTGGGCGGCCGGCACAGAAAAAGTGCTCTATACCTTTCAAGGTACTGGGGACGGAGTACAGCCGATTGGCGGCGTGGTCCGTGATGCAAAAGGAAATTTGTACGGCACAACCCGGTTCAACTCTCAAAGTACGGAGGGACCTATCGGGTTTGGTCTGGTGTATCAGTTGACGCCCACCGAGATCGGCGAGTTCAAAGAAAGAGTGATTTATGCATTTCAGGGAGAACTCATCGATGGGCAGTCGCCTCAGAGCAGCGTCGCGTTTGATGCGGCTGGCAATCTGTATGGCACAGCGGATGGAGGTCTTTTTGGATGTGGCATCGTTTACAAACTTTCACCCAGGCCGACAGGTCCATGGACTGAAACGATTATTCATCAGTTCGACGCATTTAACGGCCACAACGACGGATGTGAGCCCATTGGTTCCCTGATCTTTGACAAAGCCGGCAACCTCTACGGCACTACTAGCCAGGGCGGTGGAGGCACTAGCGACACGTTTTGCACCAACGGATGCGGCACGGTCTTCAAGTTGGTGCCGAACAAAGATGGCAGTTGGACGGAGAGCATACTTCACGCTCTGCACAAAGGTGGCGGCGGCAGTCCCGACGGGCAGAACCCTTTCGATAGCGTAGTGTTCGATAACGCGGGAAACCTGTACGGCACGACATTAGCCGGCGGCCCCGACGACTTGGGGACCGTATTTAAGCTGACACCTGCAACAAACGGCAAGTGGACTGAGACCTTGCTGTTCAAGTTCCATGACCTAGTCAACAATCCACCTGATGGCGCTAATCCTATGGCCGGCGTGGTGCTGGATCCAGCAGGCAACCTTTATGGCACCACCCTTGGGGGCGGAGGCGCCCTGGGTGGAGGCGGGACCGTCTTCAAGCTCACTTCCGACGCGAACGGGAAATTCAAGGAGAGCGTGATCCACAGATTTTCCTTAAGTGAGAGTGGATTCCAGGATGGAATGATGCCCGCAGGCGGTTTAATCATGGATTCGGCAGGCAATCTCTTCGGGACTACCTTCCTCGGTGGTGGGCACAACGAACCACTGTGCCAGATTGGAGGGCAGCAGGTGTTTGAGGGCTGCGGGACCATTTTCAAACTCACGCCCACCGCCAATGGAAAATGGAAGGAGAGCTTTCTGCATGCCTTCCAAGGCGATACCGATGGAGGCTTCCCCGAACCCGATCATCTCACGATGGATGCAGCGGGGAATTTATACGGCACAGCCAGCGCAGGCGGAAAGCTCGTTCAATCGCAAAATGGATTTAATTCGTTTGGCGTGGTGTTCGAAATCTTGGGTGCTGGTGAACCGGCGCGCTGAAGCGGTTCATCGAAAGATGATGCTTCAGCATGCATACAGCACATGCCCAGACAGAAACCTCGGTACGAAAACAAGCGTACTGAGGTTTTTCTTTGTTGATCACAGCACATGGAAGGCACGTCTCTCATTCGGGCAGTCCAATGCGGTGCACAAGGTTTTGGAAGCGCGAGTCGGAGCGCAGCGGATCGAAGCCCGGCCGCAGCAGAACGCCCGGATTAAATCGCTCTTCATAGCCTTTTTCGAGCCAATTCATGGCTTGCTCCTTATCTCCAAGAGATGCATAGATTGTGGCAATCTCCGACCCATTCGAATAACCGTGAATGGAGCGCTTCTTCAGGTCGTTAAGCAGCCTTATCGCTTCGCTCCTCTTGACGGATGCGACATAGGCGCGAGCCAGATTAGCTATGCACGTCGGGCTGTCCCCAGAAAGCTGAACCGCTTGTTGGAGTTCTGCGACGGCCTCGCTGTACATGTGTTTTTGAAGGTACGCCTGACCGAGTTGATTGTGTGCCAGAGCAAAATTAGGATCCATTTCGATCGTCTTGCGGCTCTGTCGTATGGAGTCGTCATAAGAGTGGGCAATCACAAGAAGCTCTGCCACATCGGCGTTAATAATCAGAGATAGGGGGTCCAGGTTTTCCGCTTTTCTCATTTCCCCGATAGCTTCGTCAAACCGACCCAATACGCTCAAGTGCCAAGCGTACCAATGGTGAGCGGTTGCGTAGCCTGGATTCAGTTCAATGGCCCTCCGGAATTCCCTGCCTGCAGCATCAAAATCCCAATCGAAGGCATCCAAGACGAATGCCAGCGAGTTGTGGGCTTCCCCGAGAGCGTTGTCCAACTCCAGGGCCTTGATCGCCGCTGCCTTGGCTTTGGGGAATGCCTCCTTAGGAGTCATCACTGCATACTGCCAATCTCCCAATAAAGCGTAGGTATCGGCTAAGCCAGAATACGCTTGTGCGTATTTCGGGTCCTCTTCGATTGCCTGGTTGAAATAAGCCAGGGCAACCTTCAGACCGTCTGACGTTCGCTTATTCCAGAAGTAGCGCCCCTTAAGATAGGACTCATAAGCTTGCGGATTGACAACCTTTACGTTTTTCAGGGCAGCCTGTTCCTGTGGAGTCAAATTGATCCGAATTTGATCGGCAATGGCTCTAGCTACTGTGTTCTGGAGCGCCAGGGAATCACGCAACTCACCCTTATAGCTTTGGGACCATAAGTGCTTGTCGGTGGAGGCCTCGATCAACTGCGCCGTGATGCGAACCTGGTCGCCGGAGCGGAGGACGGTGCCTTCCACCACCGCGTCCACGTTCAGCTCACGAGCGATCTGCGGCAGAGGTTTGCGCGCTCCTTTATATACCATCACAGAAGTGCGGGAGATCACTCGTAAAGCGCTGATCTGCGCCAAGTCAGTGATCAACTCGTCGGTCATGCCGTCAGCGAAGTAATTCTGCGAAGCATCTGCAGAGAGGTTCTCCAGCGGAAGCACCGCTAGGGATCGAATGCCAGTGGGGGCAGGGCCACGCGAACGAAGTAGCACCACAAAGATAATCGTCAAACTCACGACAAGGGCCGACGCGATCATGACCCGAAGCGCCGACCGCAGCCTGCGTTTGGGCGCAAGTGCCAGCCCGGCGTCGTGGACCTTAGGCTCAGGCTCTGTCTTCTTTTCTTGTGACTCAGGCAGATCTCCGGCCGCAGATTCTGGCCTTTTTGGGTGGGCGTCCGCATCGACAACCGAGACGTCCGCGATGAAGCGATAGCCACGTTTTGGAAGAGTCTCGATAAATCGCGGATTCTCAGCCGAGTCCCCCAATGCGCTACGAAGCTTCCCGATTGCGATATTCACAGCTTGGTCGAAATCACCAAAACTTTCGTCGGACCAGACTCGGCTGCGCAATTCCTCCCGGGTGACAACTTCCCCCGGACGCTCCAGCAATATCTCCAGCAGTTTCAGCGGTTGCTGCTGGACTCTGATTCTCAAACCAGCTTTACGCACTTCGCCCGACTGGAGAGAAACCTCATAAGTTCCGAATCGCACGACGGAGGTGGGACGCGGGGGTTCCATGGTTGCCTTTGGGCGTAACACGGAAGTCTAGCACTTCGCGCGCGGATTCGCGGGGTTCAAGATATACCCGGAGTTAACTCACCAGCTGGCAATCACTTAACGGGCGATGGACTGGATATGTGGAAAAAACTCGCAGTTAATTGACGCCGACGGACCGACGCGTCAGATTGCCATACGACGCAAGGCTTTAGCTTCGAAACAAAGGGAAATCATATGTGGATGAGGTCATGCGCTGTTTGTAAAGCACTTTTGCACAAGTTCCGATTGTGCGATTCCGTGCGCTGTCACTGCGGATGGATATGGCAGGGCTAGTGGAGCTGCAAGCTGATTGATCGTACGCAACGATTCTGGAGCAGGCGATGAAAAATATTGGATCTGGTCTACAACGAATGGTTGGATTCGGGGCCTCCTCCGCCCATGTCGATCAACCGTTGGCCGGGTTCGAAGAGCTGGCTATGCCCCTGTTCGATTCCCTTTACAACTTCGCGCGCTGGCTTGTGCACAATCAAAACGATGCTGAGGATCTCGTCCAAGAGACTTATTTAAAGGCGTTACGAGGTTTCGGGTCGTTTCAGCCTGGCACTAATTTCCGGGCATGGATATACCGAATCTTGAGGAACACCTTTCTAAGTTCGCGGTCAACAGTCGAGCAGCGCATGACCGTCGCGATGGATGAGGAGGAAGATTCCCCAGCTTTGCCCACAACTTTCTCCACGCCTGAGTCGCTGCTGATCGAGCGTTCCGGCAATGACGCAGTTCAGCGCGCAATCGAGCAATTGCCAGTCATCTTTCGCGAAGTCATTTTGCTATGTGATGTTGAAGATGCGTCCTACCGGGAGATCGCCGAAATATTGTCGATCCCGATAGGAACCGTTATGTCACGACTGGCCAGAGCCCGAAAGGTAGTTCGCGAGTCACTCCGTAGCACTCCCGGTGCACCACTATCGAGAAATTTGTCTCATCACATCGAAGCACACGAGGAGAGTGCCGGAGCGTAGCGCGAGATCTGACAGTGAGGTTGGCTTTGATAATGCAACGAAATTCGCCGTTTCCTTCTTAGCCCTGGCCGCACCGCGGAAGGGTCGGTGAACAGCAGTTTGTTCCGAGCTAAGCAAAAACTGCGTTTCCGGTTGGTTGGGCTCACAAGGGGAAGAAATCTTTCATGAAGCAGCGCTCTGATACCTGAGGTGTTAATCACGCAGAAATCCTGCGGAAAGAGGAGAAGCTTATGGCAACCGCTACTTTGGCAGCAACCTTAAACACTCCAATTGCCGAACTGCGACCGACTCCAATGCAACGGATTCTGGTTATCGAGGATGATAGCGCTTTGCAGAAGATTTTGCGGCGGCTTTTTTCCTCGGAAGGATATGAGGTTGATGTCGTCCCCGATGGTGTTGATGGCCTGGAGATGCTTCGCCAAAGAATACCAGCCGCGGTGATCCTCGACCTACTGCGCCCGGGATCTTCGGGCTGTGACCTTTGCAAGAAAATTGCGAGTTTGATTCCAGGTATGCCCCTTCTAATTCTGAGCGCGAGCTGCGATGTTGCAGATAAGGTTCTTCTCCTGGAAATAGGTGCCGACGATTACATGACCATACCGTTCAGCCCAAGAGAACTGATTGCGCGTCTGCGCGCGCTAATCCGGCGGGCGTCGCGCGTCAATCCGGAAGACGTGTATGCCTTTGACGATGTGATGGTGGATTTTTCCAAGACGGAGATCACTCGTGGCGGCGAGAAAGTCACGGTCACTGCAAAAGAATTCAAGACACTGGAGTTCTTGACCAAGAACGCCAAACGCGTGATCTCGCGGAATGAACTTCTCGACAAAGTTTGGGGGTATCAGGACTACCCCTGCACAAGGACGGTGGACAACCACATGCTGAGGCTACGACAGAAACTGGAGAGCGACCCTTCGCACCCCTCACACTTTCTCACGGTACACCGTCTGGGATATAAGTTCGTGCCTTAAGCTAATTGTGTCAGTTGCCTGTTAGGAAAGGTACGACCTGGGTGAAAACGCTAACTAATTACTTTGCTCAGGAGCAAGAGATGATGATGAAACCACTCTGGCGAACGAGTGCTGTGGCGTGCAAGGTAATGGTTGTAATATCCGCGTTGTGCGCCGTTCACGGCCCGGCGCGGGGGCAAGAAATGAAGACCTCCCAAGCCCCCGCGCCACGCGGAGATACAAGGTATGGTCCAGTCGATATGGACGAAGACCTTGTTCAGCTGGAACAGAAAATGAAATCCGCCAAATCCGAGATCGAGCACCGGCAGCAGCAACTGCTCGAGCAACCCATGAGCCCCTTAGGCAATTGGAACCAGTAACTGAGTTTGCAGTTGGTCTTCGGGAGTCACTCGCGGATCGTTCACATAATTCTCAATGCAGAACTCGGGACGCAGAGTCACGCCCTCCTCCGATAACGTCTTGAAGATGCGATCGAACGCCATCCAGATGTGCGAGCAAGGCCCGGTCAACAGGAAGCGAGCATATTTACCGGGTTTGGTGGCCCTGTGGTGGAGCCCGTCGGAGAGCTTGTTCGGCTCTTGCGCGAGGGCAACTCCCGCTTGGTAAATCATTGTGTCTTCGCCAGTCCTGCTCTTATCAATTCCGCTCAAGCCCAGGTACTCACGTACCTGCTGCTGATCAAGCTTCCCGAGCAGTGGCATCAGGTCGTTCCAGAGCGGTGGCGCAACTTCACCGAAAGGCCCGTGCTTCTCAAGGAAGACGTAGTGGGTTAACGGACGACTGACCGGCTCGAATTTAGCTGACAAATTCATGACGACCTGCTTTAGTAATCTCGGACGGCTGAGATCGTAGATCACCTCGTCCTGTCGTTCTTTTCCCAGATTGCGAAAATCGCTGGGGGTCATTTCCAGAGTCTTGCGAAAGGATTTGTTGAATGCCGCCGAGGTCTCATAACCCACGCTCAACGCGATTTCCGTAACACTCGCGTCGGCATCCTCCTGGAGCATGCGAAGTGCCGTCACCAAGCGTGTACGCCGAAGGAACTCGAAGGGTGTCTCTCCGACATAAGCTTGGAACAGCCGGGCAAAGTGATAGGACGACGACCCCGCCTCGCGGGCGATCCGAGACAAACTCACGCGTTCCGCGAGGTGGAGGCGGAAATACCTCTGGGCGCGGCCGATTTGCGAGCGATGAAACTGGCTCTGATGTATCTTTTTGACCATGCGACAGTTTACAAGCCTGTGCAGGCCACCGCTTTTCCAGAATTGCGAAACTGCAGCATCTTAACGTGGAAAGGTATCTTGAGTTGGGTCCTAGCGGCGTTCTAGACGTTGTCTCTCAGGGAGACTCCCGGCAGGACCCCGGTAACAATGGGGCACGACGAGGAAGGTTCACGAAAAACTCAACGTTTTCGTCCATCGATCCTGTTGAATCTATGAACCGGTGGTTTTGAACAATTTCGCCAGACTATCGATGTCAGCGGCGCTGGCGTCGCCAATTACGAAATAACGAAGGCCGCCCTGGCTCCAGGTCTCCAGGTTGAATGGCAGTTTCTTCTGCGAAATAAGATTGTCGTCCAACTTTGCTGGAAATAAACGTTCCTGGAACACGAACACAGAAATGTGGTGCTTGCGCACATCGTAGATCAGATGCGCGCCCGGCGTTTGTTCCAGATACGTCATCCGGCCGCCAAGCAGAGAGAAGTCGGAGTTCTGGAGTTCTGGCAGATCGAACGCGAAAGGGATTTTTCCCTGGAACCAGGGTTTCACTGTGTGCCGATCGGTGGAGATCACATCCACCGGCGATGAACTTGCCAGTGTCGCCACGTGCAAATCCGCAATTTCGCTGAAAACCCGACCCGCGTCCCTTCGAGTTTCCACATACGTTGAAGTCAAGGTGCCGATCACAAGAATGAAGGCTGCGGCCGCAGCGAACATCCATACTCGACCCAGATTTGGTTGCGGTTTGGGCGCGATGGACAGTTGCACACGCTTGCGGAACCGAGTGCTCGGAGTGAAACGTCTTCCGGCAAGATGAATGGTGCGCTTCATCTGTACGCGCGCGACCGTATCCGCCGAGCAAGAATGGCAGCTTCGGACATGGCGATCGAACATGTGCATCTCCGCCTGCGGAAGCTCGTTATCAATATAAGTGTCGAGCTTTTCCTTCCAAGACTCACAAACCATAATTCGTCCCCTTTGCAATCGAGGTCACAGCTCCGCGTTGCATCTGCGGGCGCAGCCGCTCGGATAATGTTTTCCGTGCACGCGACAAACGTGACATCACAGTTCCTATAGGAACCGACAGCGTTTCCGCAATCTCCTGATACGACATCTCCTCTACCTCACATAAAAGAAGAATCTCCCGAAAATGCACGGGGAGTTTATCCATCGCGCTCTGCAGCAGCTCACGGTTCAACTGCTCAAATAGGTACGTCTCCGGCGTGTCGCGCTCAACTGCCGCGTCAGTTGCGTCATCCTCGGGATCGATAGGCACGGTCATCGTGACTTTCAACCCCGTGCGAGAGGTCAGGAACGTGTTGCGCAAAATGCGATACATCCAAGCCCGAAAGTTAGTTCCCAGATGGAAAGACTCGAACCCTTTTAAGGCCTTGGCATAAGTTTCCTGGACCAGGTCTTCGGCCTCCTCGCGATTTCGTGTGAGCCAGTGCGCGAAGTTATATAACTGGTCGAAGAGCGGCATGGCCAGTTCTTCAAACGAATCGAGTTGAAGATTCGCGGTTGACACGTCCAATCGATATAACTGGCGGGGGCGTGCTTTATTCCCCTACAAGAACAATGTTTCTGCGGAATGATCGCTGCCTCGGTGGACCTTTGGGCAGTCTTTTCGAGCAATATTTACGACCAACTCGTCGTCGATTACAAAAGCTCGTGTGGGATCTCGTACTTTTTGCGAGGCAAGGTAAAGATGATGATGGGACTAACGAGAACCAAGACGAGGAGAACGGAGATGCTTCCTTCTGGGCCGATAGTACCACCGCTCATCAAAGGCTTGCCGAGAGGATGTGTGGCGAGAAGACGCTGTTCAATCTTCATACGCTGTCGGATATACGCCAGTACTCTGCGACCCCGGAATCATTTACGCTCGACTGCAGTCTGCGCAAGACAAGAACGGCTAAAGTCAAGCACAGTCTGCTCATGATTTCCGACCCAGGGATAAACTGCGCGGGCTTCGTTTTTCTCCATCGGCAATTTCCCTAATGTCTCAATAGCCACAGCTAACCTGCTTTGCACCCATACCAGAGCAACTGGCGTAAGAATCAATAGCACGACATTGGCGACCGCTTCGACCAAACTCCTCATAGGGGTCCCGAGTAATCACCGATCACTTGATGAGAACTAACATCCCCTAGCTAATATTCCATTGGAGGGAATCAATTCTCGGGCCGCTCAATCCATTGTCGAGAAGGAATAAAAGATCCACAAATCCGTTATCCTCCGTGAGACTCATTTTGAACGAGGTGGATGATGAACAAAATCAGAACCAGCAAGTTGGTTGAACTCAGCGCGAGCACGGTGGCTCTTCTTACCATTGTGTTGTTTGTAACGGTTAGCGGTGCATCGGCGACGGAGCACAAGCTCAAGGGATCTCGTGCTGGCAGCCAAGTGGTCGCTCACATCTCATTCAGCGGACTATCGGATGTTGACATGACCATGCAGAAAAAGGTGAATGACAAATACTACCTTTATGTGCAGCACTCAAAAGACCAAGGCATCTCGATTGTTGATGTCAGCAATCCTGCTCAACCGAAAGCGGTAGGGATAATCCCATGGCCGGACCCAGCTTTGTCGAGCAGGATGAACCTGGCCGGTGATTTAGCGGTCATCGTCAAAAATGCGGTTCTGCCGATGCACAGCAGCACGTCCGATGATGATCTTGTGCTTTGGGATTTGTCGAATCCAGTCGCTCCTCAAGTAGTGCAAAAGTTCTCTGGAGTGGTGAAGTGGCTTCAGGACGAGCGGAATTTTATCTATGTGTTGAATGGCGAAGGATTATGGGTGGTTTCAAAGCCAGGGGACCGCCAGCCGGAGCAGAGTGAGCCCTCGACCAACTATGGAGGGTGAGGAATAGCACGGGGGCAAGGCAGCACGGGTCCCCGCGGCAACCTCAGCGTAAATCTTAGAAGAGGTAGGGTGATGGTAAATCCTTTCGATCTTAAGTCTGTGATCTTGGCGAGGCACGCACAACACGTGGTGCTTATTCATTTTCCAATCGCGCTGTTCCTCACGGCAGTGGCGTTCGACCTCGTCGCGCAATGGACGAAGCGACCGGGCCTGGCGGACGGCGCCTACTACAACCTGCTGGTGGCAGCCATTTCAACGCTGCCGGTTCTGGCAACTGGAATACTCGCTTGGCAGCTCCAACTCGAGGGCCAGAAATTGAAGGGCATGCTACTGCTGCACCTAGTGGTCTGTCGCAAAGTAACCATTACCAGCTGTTATGCTTCTAAGTTGGTATGGCGACAGACAGCGAAGTGTCCCTCACCGGTGACCAACGTTCGGAACTCAGCAGCATCGCTCAATCTCGTACCCTGCCGGCCGGCTACGTCTTTCGCGCCAAGCTCATCTTGATGCTGGCCGAAGGAGCCTCCTTCAACACCATTAAG
>Ga0307474_10003179_pt1 | contig 11850 bp, 9 predicted proteins | sample atmos_gasesECM1C_2_FD_203312 | JGI IMG/M metagenome (GOLD analysis project Ga0307474, IMG submission 203312) | Hardwood forest soil microbial communities from Morgan-Monroe State Forest, Indiana, United States - atmos_gasesECM1C_05 | ecosystem: Environmental > Terrestrial > Soil > Temperate... | reverse complement strand
ATCTTGCGCCAGCCGCGGCTTCGCGTTTCACATCCCGATACCCTTGGGGGGCCAAAAAATGGCAACAGTTCTATCGCCAGTCAATCCTGCAGAATCGCTGTCTCAGTTCGAGTATTCCGCCACGGCGAAGCGTGTGTTGGCGCGAAAGCCGGCACTGTTCATCAACAATGAATGGGTCAACTCGACGCACGGCGCAACAGTCGTGGTCGAAGACCCTTCGACGGGCAGAGAAATCGCACGCATAGTCGATGCTTCCGACGCGGACGTGGACCGCGCGGTCACTGCCGCCCGAGCGGCCTTCGATGATGGGCGATGGTCGAACCTGCCGCCGGGCAAACGCGAACGCATCATCAACAAGCTCGCCGATTGCATAGAAGCGCATGCGGGGGAGTTCGCCGAACTCGAGGCGATCGACAACGGGAAGCCGGTCGGCATGGCGACTGTCGTTGACATTCCCGCAGCAGCCGATCATCTGCGCTATATGGCCGGATGGGCCTCCAAACTCGGCGGCGATGTCATCGAGCCGCAATCGATGCCTCGCGGCACCGTGTTCAGCTACGTGTCGCGCGAACCCGTCGGCGTTGCCGCACAAATCGTGCCATGGAACTTCCCGTTGCTGATGGCGACGCTCAAAATTTCTCCGGCTTTGGCAGCGGGCTGCACACTGATTCTGAAACCTGCCGAACAAACCTCCATCACCGCGCTGCGCCTCGCGGACTTCGTCGTCGAAGCCGGTTTCCCGCCGGGCGTCATCAACGTGATTACGGGCAACGGCCATACCGCGGGCGATCGATTGGTAAAGCACCCAGGCGTCGACAAGATTGCCTTCACCGGCTCGACCGAAGTCGGAAAGATCATCAATCGCAACGCCACCGATACGCTGAAGCGGGTCACTCTCGAACTCGGAGGCAAGTCGCCGGTCGTTGTAATGCCGGACGTGAACATCGACGAGGTAGCAGCCGCCGCGGCCGGCGCTATTTTCTTCAACTCAGGTCAGGTGTGCATCGCCGGTTCGCGCTTGTTCGCGCACCGCTCGATCTTCGATCGTATGGTGGAGGGCGTTGCCGCGGCTTCGGCCTTCTGGAAACCGCGGCCCTCCCTCGATCCGCAGGGACACATGGGCCCGCTCGTATCGAAGGAACAGTTCGACCGGGTGATGGGATACATCGAGGCGGGCAAGCGCGACGGCGCCTCCGTTGCGGTGGGAGGCGATGCTCCTGCGTCGAATGGCTACTATGTGAACCCCACGGTATTGGTGAACGTAAAACCGAACATGAGCGTCGTGCGCGAGGAAATTTTCGGACCCGTGGTCGTCGCGCAGCGCTTCGACGATCTCGATGAAGTGGCGAAGGCGGCGAACGACACCTGCTACGGGTTGGGTGCGGGCATTTGGACCAAGGATGTTTCCGCGATGCACCGGCTCGCCGCAAAGATCAAGGCCGGGACGGTGTGGGGCAATTGCCATGCCATCATCGATCCGGCGCTGCCCTTCGGCGGGTTCAAACAGTCCGGATTCGGCCGCGAGCAGGCGCGGCAAGGCATCGAGGCCTACACGGAATTAAAGACCGTCATCATCAAACTCTAAAGCGCAGCGCTCACCCCTCGCGTCCGATGACGCGAGGGGCCGAGAGGCCAAAGGGCCGCATCAAAATTTCCGCTCGCTGCGCCTAACCTAAGCGCATTCAGGGCGCACCGCTTTCGATGTGCAAGGTCACACGGCGGTTCGCCAGTTGCCCATCCTTGGTGGCATTGTCCGCAATGGGACTCTCTTTGCCGAAACCCTTTGCGGTCATTTGGTTGGTTACGCCGTGCTGCTGCAGATAGTGCATCACGGTTTCAGCGCGTCGCTGCGACAAGTTCAAGTTGTATTGCGCGGATCCGCGGCTGTCCGTGTAGCCGCGCACCTGGATCACGAGGTTCGGGTACGCCTTGAACTGATCCACCTGTCGATCCAACTCGATGACCGATTCCGATATCAAGTCTGCCGAGTTCGTGGCGAAAATCACGCGCTGCAGAACAATATCGCCTTTCGGCGGCGGCGGCGCGACCGGCGCGGGCACTGGAACTTCCCTGACGACTTCTCGGACGACCTCCCTCACCACTTCTTTGACAACAGGCGGTGGTGGTGGCGGCGGCGGCCCGAACTTCTTCTTGAATTCGACCCAAACCGTGCGTGGCGCTGTCGGAATGCCGTAATCAGCTCCAGATTGCCCGGACAGATCGAAGATCTGCGTATACCAGAGCTTGCCCGCGAGGTTCGTACCTACCACGGCGGCCTCCCACTTATCAGACTCTGGCCGGTAGCTGATTCGGCCATTGAGTTCGTGATAGCCCGGTAAATAGCTGAAGGGATCGGGTACGGCAACGGTTTGATAACCGCTGGCGTAGATGAAATCGAGGCGCGGCGTGATGATGCCACCATTCGGGATCCTGGCGTCGTACTGCGCGCCGACACTCCACTTGAGCGGCTGGAATCCCGGTTCCGGGGAACCCAAGGGGATGCCGCTCTGCGGGTTGATGTCGGTGTACTCGAAGTGCTGATGGCTGGCGCTGGCATCAATGGTCAGGCCGCCCAAACGATAGGAGCCTTCGAACTCCACGCCGTAGATTTTCGCATCGCCGCCGTTGACCGGGGCCGCGCAGGGCTCGGTTGCCGGGTCCGGAGCACCCTGCGAGAACTGCGGGCAGCTGAGCAGGACGACCTGGATGTCCTTGTACTTACTGTAGAACCCGGCCAGATTGACCCGCAGGCTGTGATCGAGCCAGTCGGATTTGAGGCCGATCTCGTAGTTGGTCAGTGTCTCAGGACCAAATGGCACAATCTGCGAGGCGATGAAAGGACGCGGATTCGTGCCGCCTCCCTTGAAACCTGTCGACACGCTGACGTAGGTCATCAGCTCCGGTATCCAGCGGTAGTCCAGATCGACGCGATAATCGGTCTTGCCGCCGGAGAACTTTCCCTGGGTGCCGGAGAATCCCGGCGGGAAGAAAAAGCTGCCTCCATCGGGACGGTAGAAAGGGCTTCCGGGAAGAATGGTGGGAGGATTGTAGCGATTGTAGGTGTAATCCTTTTCCTGGTGCGTGTAGCGCACACCGGCATTGAGATCCAGCCCTTCCAAGATATGCCAGGACGCGTCTGCAAAGCCCGCATAGTCCGTCTCCTGGATCGGGTCGTTGCCCAGGAACTCGAAATTAAGCCCCGGGATCACATAGTCGAGGACTTGATGTGTGGGATACGTCGTGACCTGATCCAGGTAGAAGCCGCCGACGGTGTAGTCGATCACGCTACCGACCTTGCCGTTGAGCCGCAGCTCCTGCGTCAGCGTGTGATTGAGCAGGTGTTCGGCCCCGAGAGATCCCGACAGCGGCGAAACGTCGTTGTCCTCAGTCCACATCGTGTCGAATTGGCGATAGCTGGTAATCGACTTCAGCGCCAGCTCGGGTGCGAGTGTCCAATCCAGCGTCAGGTTCGTGCCCCATTGCTTGTTGTAGGTATCCGGTGAAAAACAATAGTTGTTGCCGGCCAGGCCAGGAGCGCAAAAGCTCGCATAGCTGATATAGGGGTTATTGGGAACGAAGCGATTATCGTAGGCCACGCCGTTCGGGTTGCCAGCCGGGAACGAATTGAGAGTGGTGGCAAGCGCACCAGGCGATGTGGGATTGACCGCCAGCAGCGTGACGGCGGCGGTCTGCGACTTGTCGATCGTGACATCAGCCGTCAAGTTCGCTTCGAAATTCTCGGCCGGCAGCCAACGCAGAGCCACGCGACCGCCGGAGTAGTCCTTGCCGCCCTCTTTACCTGCCACGCAATCCTGCTGCAGGCCGCCAACGGCCGGAACGCCGGAAGCGGGGAACGCACATCCGTAGTCGATGCGGGTGACGTACCCGTCCTGCTGGTGTGTGATGCCGGAAATGCGCATGAACAGCGTATCTTTGATCAGGGGAACGTCGGCCATCGCCTGCACGTCGATCAAGTTGCGCTGACCGTAACTGACCTTGACCGAGCCGGTGTCATCGCCCTGCGGCTTGACCGTGTAAATCTTGATGGAACCACCCTCGGAATTCGCCCCGGACAATGTTCCCTGCGGCCCGCGTAGGATTTCGACGCGGTCCAGGTCCAAAAGGGCGAAGTTCGATCCGGTGAGGCTGGTGTAGTAGACGTCGTCGATATAGATGCCGACACCCGGCGCAAACGCCGGATCAAAGTCAGCTTGTCCGATGCCGCGGATGGATGCGGTCATGCCGGGACCAAATGCACCTCCGGTTTCCACCAGCTGCACATTGGGCGCTTGCTGGCCGAGATCATGCAGCGAGCTTTGGCCTCGTGCCTCCATCATTGCGGCGTTGACCGCGGTGATGGCGAGCGGCACATCCTGCAGGTTCTCGTTGCGAAACTGCGCGGTCACCACGACTTCCTCGAGACCGGTATTGTCCTGCGCCCCAGTATTACTTGTCGCAGTTTGAGCGGCGGCCATCAACGGCCACGCGCCTACCAGCGAGGCGGCTATCGCTGCGGCCCACGGCCGCACGATGCATCGAAAGATCGCTTCGATTGACGTACTCATGAATTGCTCCTGTATGCGTGCCAGCATTTGTGCTTCCAGATCAATTCGGCGTGCTCGACGCCACGATCTCAAAACGCCGCATATACCCCCTGTCGACCGGGTCGACATATTCCTTTTTTTGACGCTTTCCGGTCGCGAATGCCACGACTTGGGGCGTTCTGTTTTTTGTAAGTAGAACAAACAAATTTTGACATTGCAACATACGAACAATTGTTAGGGTCGCAACGCCGACATACGGCTTAGGCTGTGGATATTCGGCCGGTTATCCCTCCCTCACTCGCGGTTTTGCGCAATAATTCTATGCTCATAGGGAACGGACTCGAGAAACATGGCAAAACTGAAGCGCGGGACTCGGCGGAACCACGAAATTGAATTGCTGGTGGCGATGCTGCGATTCTCTTCCATCATCAGTCGTCCGATGCGCGACGGCGTCGCCGACCCCGCCGGCTTCAGCTCGAACGAGTTGCGCATCCTGATGGCCTTGTCCGGCGAAGGCGAATCCGCCGGTCATGACCTCGCTGAACTGATGGGCATGCACGCAATGAACGTCAGCCGCGCGCTGTCATCCTTGCATGCCATGCGCCTCGTGGAGGCGGCAAGGAATTCCAAGAACCGGCGCCGCAAGCCCTATCGAATCAGCGCACGGGGCGCATCGGCGCACATCGCACTGCAGCCGCGCATCGCACAAATCGCAAGTTTTCTACTCGGTGCCCTGACACCGGCCGAACGCCGTGCCTTGAGGAAAATACTCGGCAAGCTAGACCGGCAGGTAATGGCCTGGCAGCCGGACGAGCGGCGTCCGCATGTGCGCAGAGCCTGAAGTGGGTGGGAGCGCTCGACGTGTGAACGCGTGCCTGTAGCCCTGTCAGACCTCGGCCGCCAACATTGCGCCGAATCGCGGGTGCGCGAAATGCATGGGCACGTCCTGCCGATGCGGCCAGGTTTTTCGGATCTGTGCTGCGGGGAGAATGACATCGGGCCCCAGGGGATTCTGCGGGTAGGCGACTGCCGCAGGCTGTAGGTGCGCGACTGTCTTGGACCAGCCTTTTTCATAGTCCGCCTGCCACTGCATCATGTAATCCAGCCGTTTGATTCTCCAAACACCGGCCTCGCGAACATAGTCGTTCTCGTACAGCCCCGCCTCGTAGAACTGCAGGGGCAAGCCGTCGGGTCTGTAGGCCCGGCTTTCGTGGCACCCGCCCATCAACAATCCGCGAAAGCGGCCCTTCGCGCTCTTACGGTCCGGCGCCACGGTGATGACGTCCTGCATCTGGAAATGATCAAGCAAGAATCCGTCTACCGGGCCGTTCACGCCCTGCGTGAAGTAATTTTGGAACCAGGTACCGTAGAGCCGCCGCACGCCCGCATGGCCGTGATATTCCCCTGAGAGGAACACCACGACTCCGTCCTCGGCGAACAGCTGCACGACGTCTTCAGCGCGATTGAAATCGATGTAGTACCCATAGGACCAGTGCAGTCGCCGAATCGCGTTGACGTCCTCGAGTTCTCCGACTCGGTGTTCCAGATCCGCCAGCCGCCTTTCCAGATCTGCCATACTTTTCCCCGTTCTCGTTTGCAGATAAACCTAACAAATGTTAGGAAAGGAAGCGAGGGGGACTTCAATGAAATTTAGAGGCAGGACCGCGCTCATCACCGGCGGCGTATCGGGGATCGGTTTCGGCATCGCGCGCGCCTTTAGCGCTGCCGGCATCGAATTGATCCTTACCTACCGCGATGAGGGCTATCGAACCGAGGCGGCGCTGTGGTTTCGCAATAACGGGCACCCTGCCCCGCGCTTTGCCCACCTGGACGTCACCGATCGCGGCGCGTGGGAGCAACTTGCCGACCAGGCAGGTCCGGTGCATGTCCTCGTCAACAACGCCGGGGTGAGCGTGTTCGGGCCGACGGATGAAGCACGTTACGCGGATTACGATTGGATCATGGGTGTCAACTTCGGCGGGGCGGTCAATGGTCTCGTCACCTTCATCCCCAGAATGAAGGCTCAAGGGACCGACGGGCACATCGTCAACGTCGCTTCGATGGCAGCCTATCTGCCGGGTCCTCAGGCAGGAATCTATACCGCCAGCAAATTCGCACTTCGCGGCTTGACTGAGAGTCTGCGCTATAACCTGGCTCCGTATCGCATTGGGGTGTCGCTCATGTGTCCGGGTCTGACCAAGACTCGCGCCTGGGACAGCGCGCTGAAGCGGCCTGCCACCTTCGCGGCGTCGGGTTTCGCGCCGCCCGACCGGGCGGAGCTCGAAAGCTTCGGCGCCGCTTTCGATGCGGGCATGGACCCTCTCGAAGTCGGAGAGAAGACACTCGCCGGCATGATCGAGGACCGCGCCGTGATCTTCACGCACCCCGAATTTGCCGACGACTTCGCGGAGATCTATCAGGCATCGATTGCGGCGCTGCCACAGGAATCAGCGCCCGAAGGCCGTTTGCAGATCGAAAGGTTGCGTCGCGCCGCGAACCGTGCCGCCGCTGCGGGCAAGCGCATCGGCCTCGGCGATCTGACGTGACGGCGATCCGACCGAGCGCCAGTCAAAACATGCCGTTCGTGTTGGCCGACTTTTCGGGCACGGGCTGCACCACGTCCCAATGTTCCATCACCTTGCAGCCCTCGACCCGCAGAATGTCCACGATCGCGAGGCCGCGCTCGCCGGCCGCGAATACGCCGTGCGAATGGACGGCCACCAAATTGCCGTCGGCGATGATCCGGGCGATGGTGTAGTGGATGTCCGGGTGCGCCGCAAAAAATGGCTCGAGAAATTTGACCGCCGCATCGCGGCCGGTCTCCGCCAGGGGATTGTGCTGAATGTAGCCCGGGTCCACCCAGGTTTCGAAGGCTTCACGGACTTTCTTGTCGACGTAGAAAAGCGTCATGAATTGCGTCACGACTTGCTTCGGCTTCAGGGAGCATTTTTCGGTCGGGGCGTTCGTCGCCGCGGGCGCATTCGCCGTGAGCAATAGCGCTGCAAGACTGAGGGCCAGGTGACTACGCATAAGTTTTCTCCATGTCAGATCATGCCGTTGGATTTGGCTCTTACCCTAACATTTGTTATGTTTTATGATTCGAAGGTAGCACCGCGCGCGGAAAATCGCGAGAGCCAACTTGGAGAACACGCATGAGCGATATCGCAGCCTTGGCCGCGCGAATCGAAAAGCTCGAACATGAGCTCGCGATTCAGCAGGACATCCACCAAATCCGCCGAATCCAATACACGTACGGGTATTTCATCGACAAGACGCAGTACAACGAGGTGGTCGATCTGTTTGCGGACGACGGCGACGTCTGGTTCCTCGGCGGCATCTACAAGGGCAAGGCCGGCGTGCGGCGCCTCTACATCGGGCGCTTTCAGACAAATTTTACCCAGGGCCACAATGGGCCGCGCTACGGCTGGCTGCTGGAACATCCGCAGCTGCAAATGGTCATCGACGTCGCACCGGATCGCAAGACCGCCAGCCTGCGAGGCAGATCCATGATGCAAGCGGGATTGCACGAAACGGCACAAGGCCAACAACGCGCCTGGTGGGAAGGCGGTATCTACGAGAACGACTTCGTTCGCGAGAACGGCGTATGGAAGATCAAGGCGCTGCGCTATTTTCCGTTCTGGCACGGCAGTTTTGCCGAAGGCTGGCCGAAGACGCCGATTGATTTCATTCCCATGGCCAAGACGCTGTATCCGCAGGATCCGTTGGGTCCCGATGCCCTCATTCAACCGACGCCGCGGCTCTGGCCGGCCACCGACACCATTCCCTTTCACTATCCGCATCCGGTGACGGGCAAACCGATCGTTCTTGACAATAGCCGGGCGCGCGAAGGATTCAAGTGATCGGAGCCGAGCCATGAGCACAGCCGCCGCCGTCGTGCAGTCGAGCATCGACTATCTTGTTCCCACCTCGCGCATCAACCGGCGCTTCTGGGCGCCCGGAAAGGAATTCAATACCGGCGTGTACGCTTCGCAAAACGTCATCATCCGCAATGCACGATTGGCCGGTCCCTTTACGCTTGATGAGCACGGCTTCTGTTTGAGCGCTCACCGCACCGCCATCACTGATTGGCAGCAGAATTACGGCCCCGACACGCCGTACGCTGAACAGGTATGCGAGGTCGCCATGCGTCTAAGCGGCGCGGATTTCGTGATACCCATCGGTGGCATGCTGCGCAGCTCCGGAAAAACCAGCGCGACCGTGCAGCCGCCGGCCGCCGAAGCGCACGTGGACTTCACGCAGCGCTGCGCCGAGCGCTACGCTGCCAGACTGTACAAAAAACGGGATCCGAACGGGGCGGGCTTTCGTCGGTTCATTGCCTTTAGCCTATGGCGCGCGCTTTCGCCGCCGCCGCAGGACATGCCCCTGGCGATTTGCGAGGGCCGCTCGGTGCGCGATGATGAGGGGACAGCCAACACCAAGGTCGACGTGGACGAAATTCCCACGGGAGATGCCCTGTTTGCACCGATCGAAGGTGAGGAGAACATGTCCGCCGCCACGATCTTTCACTATTCGCCCGCGCATCGCTGGTGGTATTTCCCGGACATGACGCCGGACGAGGTGATCTTCCTCAAGTTCTACGATTCGGATCACCGCACCGCCTGGCGATGCCCTCACACGGCGTTTCGCGATTCGAGCCGCCCTGATGCGAATGAGCGCCGCTCGATCGAATATCGGGGCATCGCCTTTTTCGCTTAACTGATCGGGAGCGTCTTCTTACGCGCGCGACAACTCGCGTTCGCCCACCCACCAACCGTGCACCTGCGGACGCAATCGATGCGGTATCGCCGCCTTCGCAATGGGACCTGCGCTCAAATTGCCGGCGTCCATGATCCACAAGGCGTGCGTGAATTCCGACGGCCCGGTTTGGCTGTCAACGACGGCCAATAGCCAGCCTCCGCTTCCCGCGGCGGCGGACGGCACGTGAACGGGTTCGTTGAAGCAAGACCCTGGAGACAAGGCCAGCGCTTGCGGCGGCTTGCCTGTGAAATCCAATCGCAACAGCGTGTTGAACATCGCACCCACCGGGCCGCCGGCGACCGGCGGGCCCGCCATTTGCGGGTTCATGCTCAACATCCAGGCGTGCGAATACGCCCTGCCCTGCATGCGGGCCGGAATCACGGGAAAATCTCCCGGCGGCCCGATGACGGTCTCGGTCACGCGATCACTGCCTTTGCTCAAGTCGATGGTCCATCGTTCCAGACGCGCGCCGGTTTCTCCCGGCGCGATATTGAGGCCCGATGCGCGCTGAATGAAAGGAAACGCATTGACGCTGGAGAGGCACTGGTCGAATTGAATTCGACCGTCGGCATCCTCGAAGGCGTTCATCATGTGATAGCAGGAGACACCCTTCGGTCCGCGGAACCAGCGCATGTCGGCGACCGAGCCATAGCGGGGCATCACTCCAACCCAACTGTCGCGGCCCATTTCATGGACCCAGTGATCACCGCCCGCCTGCAGCCGTTGCGCATCGCAGGTCGTCGGATAAACCGGGAACAGCGCGTAATTTTTGGTGATCGCGAAATCGTGCATCATGGTGCAGTACGGCGCGTCGAACCACTGTTCGCTCGCCAAGGTTCCGCGCCCGTCAGCTACGCAGTAGGCGACCTTGGTCGAGGCGAGGCGGTCCGCTTCATAGCCGTAGAAAAACAGCTCGCCGGTTTCGGGATCGATGCGCACGTGCGCGGTCACCGTCTGCGATTTGAGCTTTCCTTCGAAGTCGTACCTGCCCATTGTTTCGAGCGTGTGCGGATTAATGCGATACGGACGGCCGTCTTCCTTGGTCATGAGCAGCCGCCCCCCGTGCCAGACAGGAGTGGTATTCGCGACGGTGCGGTCGAGGCCCTTGGCTTCGGGCCTGTCGGTGAAGGGATTGCGATACTTGCCAAACAGCGCTCGACCGGCCGCGACCTCCGCCCTGTGCCGCTCCGTCTGCACATAGCGGATGCTGAAACTTGCTTTGCCGCCGGCGATGCGAATCGCCGAGATCATGCCGTCGCCCGATAGTACAGCCGCCGCATCCTCAACGAAGGGAGGAAAGGCGGGATCAGGCACGGCGCGAAAGAACACGCCTTCCACATCGCCCGGTATTCGACCCTCGATCGCGAGCTCCGGGACTTCATACTCCTCGCCGAGCGGCGTATTCAAACCCGTGAACTCAGGAGCGTCCGGATAGCGCCTCATCCACCCTTCTACACGCTAACAAATGTTAGGATGATAGTGCGCCACCGCATCGCAATTTGGCAAGCCGCCTCAGCCGAACCAGAGAGCGATCGCCCGCATCTCGATGCTCGCGCGCGGCGCCACCTGTGCATCTGCCGCAGGATTGTCAAAAGCGACGTGCGGCACGCAATGAGCCCGCTTCGGGTCGCTGTCGTTGGTCTTGAACACCAGGGCCTCGTCGCGCGTCATGTCCGAATACCAGTGCCAGCGGTGACCCGGATGATGCGCCACGACAATACCTTCGAATGACCACTCCGGCCGATTCGGGGAGTTGAACACGGCATCGGCGAAAATCAGATCAGCCGGCGTCACGGTGCGCGCGTCGCACACGGCCAGCGGCACGTCCTGGGGTGGCGCCGAAATAACCCGCCAGATGTTGTAATGCACGAACCGCGATACGCGCCGCCCCTCGGGCGCGGCCCGCTGCGCAAAGGCTGCTGCCGTGGCATCACTGATGTCGACATGCGCGAAACGGGCGGGCCGGGAATTGTCCAGCTGCCCGGACAGCGCCGAGCGCTCGCTGAATCGCAGGACGCCGGGATTGTTCACCAGCACCAGGTCCGCGCCCGACAGGTTATCGATGAGGCCGATGATTTCCTTGCGATAAATCGCCTCAACCGCCTCCCGGTCGGTGAAGTCATCGACCGCACTGCGATGATTGCACAGGGCGAACCCTGCCCCGTCGAGCGTCATCCCCAGGCCGCGCGCGTCGCGGATGTCCATCCGCAGGGGCTGGATATCGAGTAGATCGCCGCTGGTATCGTTGGAATGATATCGCGGGCGGGCAACGCCGCGGCCGGCGTAGGCTATTGCAGCAAGCGTCATGTTTTTTTGCCCTCAGCGTCGTGCGCTTCCAGCGCGCCTCGTGATATTCGAGAATTGCGTGCGTCTTCGCAAGATCTGATTTATACGTATCGCATACAAACGGGAGCCTACATGAGTGAGCGAGCTGAATCCGATACGGTGGCATGCGAAGTCAAGGGTGCAATTGCGTGGGTGAAGTTCAACCGCCCCGAGAAACGCAATTGCATGAGTCCCAAGCTCAATCGGCAGATGCTGCGTGTGA
>Ga0307474_10003178_pt1 | contig 11851 bp, 7 predicted proteins | sample atmos_gasesECM1C_2_FD_203312 | JGI IMG/M metagenome (GOLD analysis project Ga0307474, IMG submission 203312) | Hardwood forest soil microbial communities from Morgan-Monroe State Forest, Indiana, United States - atmos_gasesECM1C_05 | ecosystem: Environmental > Terrestrial > Soil > Temperate... | reverse complement strand
GGCCCCCAGCGACGGAATCCGGCTAACCGGCTAACGGGTGGCCGCCCACCGGGCGGCCACCCGTTACTGGTCTGCGGACGGCGGGGGGTCTGGGGGGTCGCCCCCCGAATGTCACTGCCCCTGGGTACGCAGCCAGCGGATCTCGGCCTCGATGAAGTCGTCGATCTCGCCGTCCATCACCGCCGCGGTGTTCCCGGTCTCGTATCCGGTCCGCAGATCCTTGACCTGCTGGTAGGGGTGGAGCACGTAGCTGCGGATCTGGGTGCCCCAGCTGCCGGCGTGATCGCCGCGCAACTCGGCCATCTTGGCCTGCTGCTCCTCCCGCTTGCGCTCGAGCAGCTTGGCCTGCAGCACCGCCATCGCGCTGGCGCGGTTCTGGATCTGGCTGCGCTCGTTCTGGCAGGAGACCACGATCCCGGTCGGCAGGTGGGTGAGCCGCACCGCCGAGTCCGTGGTGTTGACCCCCTGGCCGCCGGGCCCGCTGGACCGGAACACATCGACCCGGATCTCGTCCTCGGGGATCTCGATGTGGTCGGCCTGCTGCACCACCGGCATCACGTCCACGCCGACGAACGAGGTCTGCCTGCGGCCCTGGTTGTCGTACTTGGAGATGCGCACCATGCGGTGGGTGCCGTGCTCGCCGCGCAGCGTGCCGTAGGCGTACGGGGTCTTCACCGCGAACGTGGTGGACTTGAGCCCGGCCTCCTCCGCGTAGGAGGTGTCGTAGATCTCGGTCGGGTAGCCGTGCCGTTCGGCCCAGCGCAGATAGATCCGGCGCAGGCCCTCGGCCCAGTCGGCCGCGTCGGCGCCGCCCGCCTGCGCGTTGATGGAGATCAGCGCCTCGCGCACGTCGTACTCGCCGGACAGCAGCGTCCTGATCTCGAGCTGGTCGATCTCCTTGCGCAGGGCAGCGAGATCGCGGGTCGCTTCCTCCCTGGCCGCCTCGTCGCCCTCGCTCTCGGCCAGCTCGAACAGCACCTTGGTGTCGTCGAGCCGACGGTGCAGGCCTTCCAGCCGCGCCAGCTCGCCATCGAGGTAGGACAGCCGGCGGGTGACCGCTTGCCCCTGCTCGGGGTCCTCCCACAGCCCGGGCTCGCCGGCCCGCTCGCGCAGCCCGTCGGCCTCCTTCCGCATGGCGTCAGGGCCAAGGACAGCTTCGATGCTGGCGAGTTTCGATGACAGTTCCGAGATTTCGCCCGCAGGGTCCATAGCCATGCCGGAAAGCCTACGTCAGGCTGGCATGTCCGCTTGTTGCCATGCCTGGTTCTGCCCAAGCTATCGTTTGCAAGGGAGACAAACGTTAGTGGCTACTCCGGGAGTGATCACCGATTTCTACCGATACCGCCCAGGAAGAGACCGGTACCGGTCTGAGCTTCGAGCGCGTACAGGCGGCCGCGGCCCGGCTCTCGGGCGTCGCGCACCGGACCCCGCTGCTGGAATCGACGGCGCTCAACGCCCGGTGCGGCGTCGGCGTGTGGCTCAAGGCGGAGCCGTTTCAGCGCAGCGGCTCGTTCAAGTTCCGCGGGGCCTATAACCGCCTCAGCCTGCTGACAGCGGACGAACGCGCCCGGGGGGTGGTGGCGTACTCGTCCGGCAACCACGGTGCCGCCGTGGCGCTTGCAGCTTCGCTGCTCGGCATCCAGGCGGTGGTGGTCGTCCCGGCCACGGGCTCGCCGGCCAAGCTGGCCGCGATCGAGGGCTACGGGGCCGAGATCCGGCGCTACGACCCGGCCACCGAGGAGCGGGAGGAGGTCGCCGCCGCCCTGGCGCAGGAGCGGTCGCTGACGGTCATCATGCCGTTCGACGACTACGACATCATGGCCGGCCAGGGCACGCTGGGCGTGGAACTGGCCGAGCAGGCGGGCCCGCTCGACCTGGTCCTGGTGCCGATCGGCGGCGGCGGGCTGGCCGCGGGCGTCAGCACCGCGATCACGGCGCTGCGTCCGGGCACCGCGATCATCGGGGTCGAGCCGACCGGGGCCGACGACACCGGCCGGTCGGTGCGCGCGGGCCACCGGGTCACCCTGGACCGCGTGGATACGATCGCCGACGGGCTGCGGGCCTCCACGCCGGGCGAGCGCACGTTCGAGGTCAACCGGCGGCTGCTCCAGGACGTGGTCGCCGTCGAGGAGGCCGCGATCGTCGAGGCCATCCGCTTCTGCTTCGCCCGCCTCAAGATCGTGGTCGAGCCCAGCGCGGCGGTTCCGCTGGCCGCGCTGCTCTCCGGAGTGGTGCGGCCGAGCGGCCCGACCGCGGTCGTGCTGTCCGGCGGCAACATCGCACCGGCGGACTTCGCGGCGCTGCTGGCCCCGCCCGGCGGGGTAGTGGGCTAACCGGGCAGGGCGCTCGCGGTCACCAGGGTGCGGACCGCGCGGACCGCGACCGACAGCGTGGCCACGGTGAACCGGTCGGTCTCCCAGATCTCGGTCAGCGTCTGGGCCGCGCGGCGCACCGCCGAGTCGTTGCGCCCCTCCCAGGCGGCCAGCCGCTGGTCCGGGCTGCCCGGTCCGGTCACCCCGAGCACGTCGGCGGCCAGCGCCGCGTGCGCGCTGTACAGGTCGTCGCGCAGCGCGGCCCGCGCCATCGTGTTCCACCGGTCGTCGCGCGGCAGCGCGGTGATCCGGTCCCGCAGCCGGGTGATCTGCAGCCGGTCGGCCAGGTCGAAGTAGACCTCGGCGGTCTCCTCGACCGGACGGCCGATCCGGGCGGCGATGTCCACGATGTCGAACGCCGAGTAGGCCGGGACCATGGCCGCGGTTCGCTCGGCCAGCCCGAGCGGGACCCCGCGGCTGGTGAACGAGTCGCGGCGCTCGTCGAAGCCGGTCAGGTCGCTGCCGGTGAGCAGCTTGGGCAGCCCGGAGCCGACGGTCAGCACGCCGTCGGCCAGGAAGTCGATCGTGGCCTGGATGTCGAACGGCGGGCGCCGGTTGTGCAGCAGCCACCGCGCGGCCCGTTCGGTCAGCTTGCGGCCCTCCAGCGCGAGCAGGATCTGCACCGAGTTGTCCACCAGCCCGTCCAGCGCCTCGACCAGGGTCCAGAAGCCGGCCATGTCAAACACGTCGCGGGCCACCAGCCACGCCGCCGTGATGTCCGGGACCGATGCGCCGGTTTCCTCATTGAGCCGGAACGCGAACGTCGTCCCCGATCTATCGACCATGTCGTTGACCACGGCCGTGGTGATGATCTCGCGGTGCAGGCGGTGCGAGCCCATCCGGTCGGCATACCGCTCGCGCAGCGGGGCCGGGAAATAGCCGGTCAGGACGCGGCGCAGGTAGGGGTCGTCGGGCAGACCGGAGGCCAGCACCTCCTGCGCGGACGCGATCTTGGTCTGGGCGAGCAGCACGGAGAACTCCGGCCCGGTCAGACCGGTGCCGGCCGACCGGCGCTCGGCCAGTTCCTTGTCCCCCGGCAGGACGTCCAGCTTCCGGCTGACCCGGTGGTCGCGTTCCAGCTTGCGGATGTACCTGGCGTGCACGTGCAGCATCTGCGCGGCCTGGGCCCGGGACGCGGCCAGGGTCCGGTTCTGCAGGTAGTTGTGCACCAGCACCAGGCTGGCCACCTCGCCGGTCATCTCGTGCAGCAGCAGGCCCCGGTCGGCGGGCGACAGCTCGCCGTCGCGGACCACGCCATCCAGCAGGATCTTGATGTTGACCTCATGGTCGGAGGTGTCCACCCCGGCCGAGTTGTCGATGAAGTCGGTGTTCACCAGCCCGCCGCCGAGCGCGTACTCGACCCTGGCCTCCTGGGTCAGCCCCAGGTTCCCGCCCTCGCCGACCACCCGGGCCCGCAGCTCGGACGCGTCCACCCGGACGGCGTCGTTGGTCCGGTCCCCGGCGTCCGCCTCGGTTTCGCTGGTGCCCTTGACGTAGGTGCCGATCCCGCCGTTCCAGAGCAGGTCCACCGGGGCGCGCAGCACCGCCGAGATCAGCTGGTCCGGGGACAGCGCGGCCACGCCAGAGTCAAGCCCCAGCGCCGCCCGGGCCTGCGGCGACACCGGGACCGACTTGGCCGTCCGCGGCCACACGCCGCCGCCCTCGGAGATCAGCGACTCGTCATAGTCGGCCCAGGACGACCGCTCCAGCCCGAACAGCCGCTGCCGCTCGGCGAAGCTGACCCGCGGGTCGGGGTCCGGGTCGATGAAGACGTGCCGGTGGTCGAACGCCGCGACCAGCCGGATGCGCTGGGACAGCAGCATGCCGTTGCCGAAGACGTCGCCGGACATGTCGCCGATCCCGGCCACGGTGAAGTCGGTCTGGTCGGTGTCGATCCCCATGGTCTGGAAGTGGTACCGCACCGACTCCCAGGCCCCCCGGGCGGTGATGCCCATCTTCTTGTGGTCGTAGCCCTCGGACCCGCCGGAGGCGAACGCGTCCCCGAGCCAGAAGCCGCGGCTCTTGGCGATCTCGTTCGCGGTGTCGGAGAACGTCGCGGTGCCCTTGTCGGCCGCCACCACCAGGTAGGGGTCGTCCCGGTCGAGGCGGACCACCCGTGCGGGCGGCACCACGCGCCCGGCCTCGATGTTGTCGGTCACGTCCAGCATCGCGCTGATGAAGCTGCGGTAGCAGGCGAGTACCTCGCCCTGGTACGCCTCGCGGTCGCCCGGGTCGGGCAGCTGCTTGCAGACGAATCCGCCCTTGGCCCCGGAGGGAACGATGACCGAGTTCTTGACCTCCTGGGCCTTGGCCAGGCCGAGGATCTCGGTGCGGAAGTCCTCGCGCCGGTCGGACCAGCGCAGCCCGCCCCGGGCCACGTCGGCGAACCTGAGGTGTACCGCCTCGAATCGCGGCGAGTAGACGAACAGCTCGAAGGCGGGCCGGGGCGCCGGCAGGTCGGGCACCTGGGCCGCGTCGAGCTTGACCACCAGGTAGGGGGCGGCGGCCGACGGCGGCGCCGGCTCCGTGAAGTAGTTGGTCCGCAGCGTGGCCCCGATCAGGCCCCAGTAGGCGCGCAGGATGCGGTCCTGGTCGAGGCTGGCCACCTCGTCCAGCTCGCCCCGGATCTCCTCGGCGATGGCCTCGCTGCGCTCGGCCTCCCCGGGCTGATGGTCCGGGTCGAACCGGGACTCGAACAGCCGCACCAGCAGCCGGGTGACGGTGATGTTGGACCGCAGCACCCGCTCGATGTAGCTCTGGCTGAACGTGCTGCCCGCCTGGCGCAGGTACTTGGCGTAGGCCCGCAGCATGACCACCTGGCGCCAGGTCAGGTGCGCGTCCAGGACCAGCGCGTTGAACCCGTCATCCTCGACGTCGCCGTGCCAGAGCGCGGTCAGCGCGCTCTCGAACAGCTCCTTGACCGACGCCATCGACGACGGCACCCGCGACGCCGCGTCCTGGGCCGCCGCGCTGCGGCGCAGCCCGAAGTCATAGATCCAGAACGGCTCGCCGGCGGCGAACTCGTACGGGTGCTCGTCGACCACCTCCACGCCCATGTGCTGCAGCCGGGGCAGCACGTCGGTCAGCGTGATCGGGGAACCGGTGCGGTAGATCGACAGGCGCCACACCCGCGGCCCGCCGCCCGCGCCGTCCTCGGGCTCGGCGGACTCGTCGATCGGCACGCCGCCGACGAAGTTCTCGGACTCCCACAGGTCGAAGGCGACGCTCTCGCCCGACTGGCGCAGATCGAGGATCTTGTTAAGGTCGGCGACGGCGGCGGTGGCCGGCACGTCGCTCTTGTAGGTCCGCGGGATGCAGTCGCCGCCGCACATGGCCAGCAGGGCCTGCGCGCGCTCCTCGCCCAGCTGGCAGAGCGCGTCCTCGGCCAGGTCGTCGTCCCAGGACCGGACCACGGCGGCGACCTGGGTCTCCAGTTCCGACTCGTCCACGTCGGGCAGCATGTGGCCGCGCTCGGCCCGCACCACGATGTGCAGCCGCGCCACCGGCGACTCGCCGACACTGACGCTGTAGTCGACCCCGCCGCCGCCGTCGAGCGCAGTTTGCAGGATCTCCTGGGTGCGCAGCCTGACCTCGGTGGTGTACCGGTCCCTGGGCAGGTAGACCAGGCAGGACATGTACCGGCCATAGACGTCCCGGCGCAGGAACAGCCGGGTCTGGGTCCGCTCGCGCAGCCGGAGCACGCCCTCGGCGATCGGGGTCAGCTGGGCCACGGAGGTCTGGAAGAGCTCCTCGCGCGGGTAGTTCTCCAGGAACTCGGCGACGTCCTTGCCGTCGTGGCTCTCGGCCGCGATGCCGCTGGCCGCGAGCACGTCGATGAGCTTGCGCCGCAGCACCGGGATCCTGGTGATGCTCTCGGTGTAGGCGTCGTGGGTGTACAGCCCGAGGAACCGGTACTCGCCGGCGACCTCCCCGTTGCCGTCCATTCGCTTGACCGCCACGTAGTCGAGATAGCTGGGCCGGTGCACGGTCGAGCGCGAGTTGGCCTTGGTCAGGATCAGCAGCTGCGGGTCGCGGGCCCGCGCCCGCACCTGCGACGGGAGCGAGGCGAACGAGTTCGAGCCCGCCTGGTCGTGCCGCAGGATGCCGAGACCGGTGCCGGCCACCGCCCGCAGCGCCATCCCGTCCGGCCCGTCCTCCAGGTCGTACTCGCGGTAGCCGAGGAACGTGAAGTGGCCGTCGGCCAGCCAGCCCAGCAGGGCCTCGGCCTCGGCCGGCGGCTCGCCGCGATCGGGGACCTTGACGTCCGACACCATGGCCAGCTGCTCGGCCAGGTGCACGGCCTTGGCCTGCATCCGCGGGTAGTCTTCGACCGCCACCCGCACGTCGCCCAGCACCCGCCCCAGGTCGCGCTCCAGCACGGCGGCCTCGCCCTCGGGCAGGCGGCCGATCTCGATGTGGATCCACGACTCGGCGATCTCGTCCCGCGCCGGCCGCTCGCCGTCGATCAGCCCGATGATCTGGCGCAACTTTCCGGTGATGTCCCGGTTGACGCGGAACTGGGGGTGCACGACCAGGTGCGCGGCGGCGTCGTGCCGGCGCAGCTCCATCCGCACCGAGTCGACGAGAAACGGCATGTCGTCGGTGACGATGTCGACGACGTCCCGGGCCGGGGAGCAGGCCGCCGCCTCCGGGCCGCGGCGCGCCCGGACCAGGGCCCGGCCCTGCGGCCGGTTCGCGGCGAACTTAGCCTGCTCGATCGCCACCGCCGCCAGCCGCTCGGGCCCGGCCGCGGCCAGGTCGTCCACGGCCACGTGGCGGTAGTAGGCGCCGAGGAAGGCGCGCACGTCATCGATCACCGCGCCGTCCACGGCCGCCACGGCGGCGGCCTGGTCCAGCAGAGCCTCTTTGTCGTGCTTCGCCGAACTCTCGTCAGCCATCGGTTTCCACTCCCTTGTGTCCCGCTGTGCTGTCTCGCCCCCCTGGCGGCCCGCTACAACCAATCTCGCAGTTCCCAGAGCAGCGGGTAATACCTCATCGGCACTCTTTTGTGCAGGTACGGGGCCCCGGTCGAGCCGCCCGTGCCCGATTTCGTGCCGATCTGTCGCTCCACCATCTGTACGTGCCTGGCCCGCCAGAGGCCGGACATCTCATCGTGGGTCAGCAGGTCCTCGGCCAGCTGCCACAGATCGTCGTGGCTGGGCCGGTCCCGAGCGATCGCGACCAGCGAGGCCAGGATCTGATCGTCGGTCTCGGCCGGGAGCCCGCGGGAGCGGAGCAGGCCGAGGTAGGCGTCCCAGAGCGACGGCTCCGCGAGGCGGGCGGCGAGGCGTTCGCGTTCTGACTCCGTCAGGGCACGGAAGCGGGTCACGAAGTTGGGATCCTTGGCGCCGGACAGGAACTCAAGCTCGCGGAACTGTACCGACTGGAAACCGCTGGCGGGGGCCAAAGCGGCACGAAACTGGAGAAAGTCCTGCGGGGTCATGGTCTCGAGCACGTCGATCTGGCTGACCAGGAGCCGCTCGATCACGTGCGCGCGCTGCAGCAGCTGCCTGGCCCGCCACGTCTCGCCCGGCCGCATGGCGTCGCGGGCCGCGGTCAGCTCGTGCAGCAGTTGCTTGAACCAGAGCTCGTAGGCCTGGTGCACGGTGATGAACAAGAGCTCGTCGTGCACGGGCGGGACCACCTGCGGCACCTGCTGGGCCAGCAGCTCCGGCAGCCGCAGGTACTGGCCATAGGTCAGGCGGCCGCCTTCCTCCCCGAACGAGCGCCCCGTCATCGCCGGCCTGGTCAGGCCGGCACCGCGCCCCTTTGGCTCGTTCACGCCGACGCCCCGGGGACGAAGGAGGCCAGGACCTCCGGGTTGGCCAGGGCGTCGGGGTCGGCCGCCTGGGCCAGCGGCGTGCCCAGCAGGATCTTCCTGACCGGGACCTCGAGCTTCTTGCCGGACAGCGTGCGCGGGATGCCCGGCACCTGGTGGATCTCGTCGGGGACGTGCCGCGGCGACAGGCCGGAGCGCAGCTCGGAGCGGATCCGGGCGATCAGGCCCTCGTCGAGGTCCTGGCCGTCGGCCGGGACCACGTACAGGATCAGCCGGCCGTCGCGGCCCAGCCCGCCGGTGTCGATCACCAGGCTGTCGGCGATTTGCGGCAGTGCCTCGACCACGCGGTAGAACTCGCTGGTGCCCATCCGGACCCCGCCGCGGTTCAGGGTGGCGTCCGACCGGCCGTAGATGACGCAGCCGCCGTCCGGCAGCATCATGATCCAGTCTCCGTGCCGCCAGATCCCCGGGTAGTCGGCGAAATAGCTGTCCCGATACCGCTCATCACCAGGATCGTTCCAGAAGCCCACCGGCATGGACGGCATGGGGCGGGTTATCACCAGCTCGCCGACCTCGCCGGTGACCGGCCGGCCCGCGGCGTCGAACGCCTCCACCGCCGCGCCGAGTGACCGTCCGGCGATCACCCCGGCCCGGACCGGGAGTAGCGGGCACGGCCCGACGAACCCGGTGCACAGGTCGGTGCCGCCGGACAGCGAGCCGAGTATCAGCTCCTGCCCCGGCGCCGCGACCGCGTCGTAGACCCAGCCGAAGGCCTCGGGCGGCAACGGCGACCCGGTGGAGCCCACGCCGCGCAGCCGCGACAGGTCGTGGTCGGCCGCGGGCCGCAGCCCGGCCTTCATGCAGGCCAGCAGGTACGGCGCGCCGGTGCCGAAGTAGGTCACGCCCGCCTGCTCGCACAGCCCCCACAGCGCGTCCTGGCCGGGATGGACCGCGCTGCCGTCGTAGAGCACCGCCGCCGCGCCCGCCAGCAGCGCGCCGGCCAGGTAGTTCCACATCATCCAGCCGGTCGTGGTGTACCAGAAGAACACGTCGCCCGGGCCGAGGTCCTGGTGCAGGGCCAGCATCTTGCTGTGCTCGAGCACGATCCCGCCGTGCCCGTGCACGATCGGCTTGGGCAGCCCGGTGGTGCCCGATGAGTACAGCACCCAGAGCGGGTGCTCGAAACCGACCTCCTCGAACCGGTCCGGTCCATCCGGTCCATCCGCTCCCCCGCCGTCCGGCAGCGCGTCCCAGCGCAGCGTGCGCACGGCCGTCTCGGCGTAGCCGCCCTCTTCGGCGCCCGGACCGCCCGCGGCGGCGCGGTAGTCCACCGCGATCACCGCCTCCAGGCTGGGCAGCGCGGCCACGATGTCCGCGACGTGCGGCCGGCGGTCGAACCAGCGCCCGCCGTACGGGTAGCCGTCCACGGCGATCAGCACCTTGGGCGAGATCTGGGCCAGCCGGTCGATCACGCTGTGCGCGCCGAAGTCCGGCGAGCACGACGACCAGATCGCGCCCAGGCTGGCCGCGGCGAGCAGGCCGATCAGCGCCTCGGGGATGTTGGGCACGTAGGCCGCGACCCGGTCGCCGCGGGTGACCCCGAGCGCCCGCAGCCCGGCGCGCACCCGCGCCACCTCGGCGGCCAGTTCCCCGTAGCTCAGCGTTCCGCTTCGCCCGGCTTCGGACCGGTAGATCACCGCGGTCCGGCCCGGGTCGGAGGCCGCGGTCCGCAGCGCGTTGCGCGCGTAGTTGAGCGTGGTTCCCTCGAACCAGCGCACGTCCGGCATCGGGCCGCCGGCCAGCACCGGCCCGTCGCCCAGGTGCCCGAGCACGTCGAAGTGGCGCCACAGCGACACCCAGAACGCCTCGGGCTCGGCCACCGACCACCGCCACAGCTCGTCGTAGCCGCCGAGGTCCGGGCCGCCGGCATCCCGCAGCCAGCCGGCGTAGCCGGTGATCCTGGCCTCGCGGATGGTGCGCTCGGTCGGCCGCCACAGCGGGGCGCCGTAATCGCGGCCCAGCAGGGCGGTGACCTGCTCGTCGGCCGGCTCGTCGGTAGGCATAGGCATCAGCATGCGGTCTGCGGTGCCTCCTGGCAACGACGGCCCCGGCCGGGCGGGATCGGTCACCGGGAGGCCCCCTCGCCCGGGTCCGCGGCCGGGCCCGGGCCCGCGGCCTGGCCCGGGCCCGCGGCCTGCCGCGACTCGCGCATCGCGATGAGGTAGCGGCGCAGCGCCACCAGCGACCAGATCGCCTCGACCACGCCGAACGGCCAGGCGCCGGAGAGGAAGCCGTAGCTGCTGGCCAGCACGCACCCGACGGCGAACGCCAGCACGAACCCGCGGTGGCGGCGCTCCAGCGCGTACATGGCCATCATGAACGTCAGCGCGGTCACGCCATAGATCGTCAGACCCACGTCGTTCAAGGTTACGACGCCTCAGCGGCGAACCGGACCGCGGGCGGGCCGGCCAGCCGGTGCTTTAGCCCGCGGAAACGGGGCTGGTCAGCCAGTCGACGGCGCGGACCACGCGGTCGGTGTCGGCGAGATCATCGAGCACCAGGTCGGCGCCGGCCTCGCGCAGCTCGCCCGCTGTCGAGCGGCCGCTGGCCACCGCGACGCAGCGGGCGCCTCCGATCCTGGCCGCCTCCACGTCGCGCCCGGAGTCCGCGAGGTAGACGGCCGAGACGATACGGCCGGCGTACTTCTCGGCGGCGCGGGTGCGGGCCTGCACCAGCTGGGCCCCCTTGGGGTAGACCTCGGAGCCGTATCCGCCGATCTCGAAATCGAAGAACCCGTCCATGCCGAAGGCCCGCAGCTTCGCGACCGCGTTCGGGCGGATCGTGCCGGTCAGCACCGACTGAATGACCCCGGGCAGGGCGCCCACCGCCGCCACGGCGTCACTGGCCCCCGGCAGGGCCCGGCCGTGCTGGGTCAGCAGCTCATGCCGGAGCTCGAACGCCACGGCCAGCTCCCTGGTGTACCTGGCCAGCAGTTCCTGGCCGACCACCTCGGCCGGGCCGGGCACGCTGACCTCGTTGAGCGCGAGCGCCTCGAAGAAGATCTCCGAGTCTGTCCGGCCGGGCATCTGCGGCAGGGCCACCAGCGGGCGCCCGGTTACCCGCTCGAAGGCGTCGGCGTAGGAGTCCCGGGAGACCCGGACCACGTCCACAAGGGTCAGGTCGATGTTCCAGAGCACGAGGCGGTAAATGAGGGCCTCCGGTTGGTCGCTCGCGGCCGCCGCGCGGGGTGCGGGGCGGGACCGCGGTCGTATCCCCCGTTTACTGAGCCTATCGGCCCGAACGCGCCCGCGGCCGCTGGTGCTCGCTACCCCATGTGCGGGTAGCGGTAGTCCACGGGCGGGACGAACAGCTCCTTGATGGTGCGGGTGTTGACCCAGCGGATCAGGTTGAAGATCGAGCCCGCCTTGTCGTTGGTGCCGCTGGCCCGCGCCCCGCCGAACGGCTGCTGGCCGACGACGGCGCCGGTCGGCTTGTCGTTGACGTAGAAGTTGCCCGCCGAGAACCGCAGCGCGTCGGTGGCCTCCGCGATCGCGGCCCGGTCCTGCGCGATGATCGAGCCGGTGAGCGCGTACGGCGAGATGTCCGCCGCCTGGGCCACCACGCTGGAGTACTGCGCGTCATCGAAGACGTGCACGCCCAGGATGGGGCCGAAGTACTCGGTGGTGACGAGCTCGTCGGT
>Ga0307474_10003177_pt1 | contig 11853 bp, 11 predicted proteins | sample atmos_gasesECM1C_2_FD_203312 | JGI IMG/M metagenome (GOLD analysis project Ga0307474, IMG submission 203312) | Hardwood forest soil microbial communities from Morgan-Monroe State Forest, Indiana, United States - atmos_gasesECM1C_05 | ecosystem: Environmental > Terrestrial > Soil > Temperate... | reverse complement strand
GGCGCGGGCCGGCAATCGGACAAGGTCGCCAACCTGTTCACAACCTACACCTCGAACGACCCGCAGCTGCTGGTTTCCATCGACCGCGAAAAGGCGAAGGTGCTGAACGTTCCGCTCGATCAAATCAGTTCGACGCTCGGCGTCTTCATGGGATCGTCCTATGTGAATGACTTTGACTTTAACAACCGCTCTTATCGCGTTTATGTGCAGGCCGATCAAAAAGAGCGCATGCTTCCGAGCGATCTACGCAAGTTCTATGTGCGCTCAGGATCGGGACAGATGATTCCGCTCGACAACCTCGTGACCATTGAGCAGTCCTCGGGCCCGCAGGTCATTACTCACTACGATCTGTTCCGGTCAGCTGAAATCACGGGCCAGCCTGCTCCGGGCGTCAGTTCGGGCGACTCGCTCAAGGCCATGGAAGCACTGTCGAAGAAGATCATGATCCAGGGCATGAGCTATGAATGGACGGGACTTTCGCTGGAGGAAATTGAATCCGCCGGCAAGGCGATTCTCATCTTCGGCCTTGGCATCATCGTCGTCTATCTCACGCTTTCGGCCCAGTACGAGAGCTTCGTGCTGCCGTTCATCATCATGCTGTCGGTTCCGATGGCGGTTTTGGGCGCGCTGGGATTTGTGGCGCTGCGCGGATTGGCGGATGACGTGTATTGCCAGATCGGCCTGGTGATGCTGATCGGCCTGGCCGCAAAGAACGCAATCCTCATTGTTGAGTTCGCCGAACAGATTCGAGCTACCGGCAGATCTATCCTCGAATCGGCGATCGAAGCCGCCGAACTGCGGCTGCGCCCCATCCTGATGACCTCGTTCGCCTTCATCCTCGGCGTTTTGCCGTTGGTGTTTGCGACCGGCGCTGGCGCGCTCGGACGCCGCTCCGTGGGAACCACCATCGTGGGCGGCATGCTGGTTTCAACCCTGCTGAACCTGGTGTTCATCCCGGTACTCTACGTAATTGTGAAAACGCTGCTGGAGCGCCTCACTCCGAAGCCCAGGGTTCCCGCGGAAGGGTGCGAGGAAGAGGTTCCAACACTCACTGCGACTGGCGGTGCGCGATAAGATACTCCCGAATGCGCGCGTACACGGCACTCGGGAGCACTCCTTCGTCAAGCAGATCCTGCTTGGTCCGATAGGGCTTGAAGCGAAGAATGCGTAGGGCCCAGGGTCGCGTCATTCCTGGGACCTTGAGAAGCTCGTCGAGCGTTGCATGGTTGACGTCAACGCGCTGTTCGGGCGGCACGCGCTCGGGTGAGCGCGGAGCAGAGTAATCGCGATCGATTTGCGATGAGCCGACGATGGCCGCGCTCGAGAATGCGGCTGCGAGGACTACGGCTCTAGCGAATTTGCCCACCGGCTATTGTCCTGCGGGCGCCACCTGATTGCAAGCTCTGCGCCGCCCAGAAGAAGCGGCGGCAACATTTCATTGCCCATTTCCTTTCTCCCCGGACGATCACCTGTGACAATAGGATTATGGAGACTCCCCTCATCTCTTCTGGCGGCAAGCAAGACGAACCTGGCTTCAGGCGAGTGTCAGTAATCGTTGTTGCCGGGCTGTCGATTCTCCTGCTTCTGTGCGTGGTCTTCGCGTGGACAACACGCGACGCCATGCAGCACCTCCCCTCCTCTGCCAGCGCCGCCAAGGGGACAGCGACGGCCTCACGAAATACACTCGTCGACCAAACCCCCTGGCAAACGGCGCAAGCGCTTGCGGCGGTGGCCGTCACAGTCGAGGAGAATCAATTCGCTCGCGAGGCCGAGCGCCTGGCCGATCACGAGGTGGATCAGGCATTCGCGGCAGCGCTGCGCGAGGCAACAGTGCAGGCGCAGCACCGCACCTTGACCGGCGAGGCGTTGGCGCTTTCGCAGAGGATTACGCTGCTTCAGCAGACGGTGGCACAGGACCAGGCAGCCGTGCAGCAGCTCTCGCAGGCTGCCGGCAAGACCACCTCGGACTCGCAACCAGACCCGGGTTCCGATCTCGACATCGCCAAGGCGCAGCTGGGATTGGACTCCGATGAGCTTACCGACGCCACCGAGGATCTCGATCGGGCTACCGGCGATGAGCGATCGCAGATTCAGAGTGAATTGAATACTCGCGAAGCTGCCATGAAGAAATACGACAGTGGGCAGGGCACCGACGGCCAGCTCGCGGTCATCTCGGTCTCGCAGTATGGAACCCTGGCGGGAAGAATCGCGGCGTGGAATCGCCAGCGCTCGCGTCTTCAATTGATTCAGCAGGCCCATCAACAGGCTCTCGCAGATGCTCAGCGATTCACGCAACAGCACAACGCGCTCGAAGCACAGGCGAACGCTAATTCTCGGTCAGCGAGCGACGTCAACGACCGCAACGCTCGCCTCACCAGCATTCGCAGTCAGAGCGCCGAACGGCAGCTCCTGAGCATCTATGACGATCGCATTCAGACCGAGCAAAGACTCGCGGCCGTGTACCAGAAATGGGCGGCGCAGGTGCAGCTGCAGCATCGCATCGTGCTCCACCTGATTCTGCAGTCGCTCGCGTGGATCCTCGCTATCTCGATCTGCATGGTGCTCGGTGAAGTCCTGGTCCGGAAGCTGATGGAATACCCGGTGCTCGACCGGAGACAGCGGCACACACTGCGCACCGTGCTGGTACTGGCCGTTCAAGTGGTGGGCGCCCTGGCCATTCTGTTCATCATCTTTGGAGCGCCGCAACAAACGTCCACAATTCTCGGCCTCTCCACCGCTGCCCTCACCATCGCCCTGCAGGATTTCGTCGTCGCCTTCTTCGGGTGGTTCGTGCTGATGGGCAAAAGGGGAATGCGCGTAGGCGACACGGTCGAAATCAATGGCGTGGGCGGCGAAGTTACCGAGATCGGCTTGATGTCAACAACGCTTCTCGAAACCGGCCCCCTGTCCGCCAGAGGTTATCCCACGGGACGGCGCATCTCGTTTACCAACAGCTTCGCGATCCGGGGGCAATACTTCAACTTCTCCACCGCGGGCCAGTGGATGCTCGACCAGTTCGAAGTCACTATCCCTGCTTCGGACGAGACGCATGTGCTGGTCGAAGAAATTCTGAAATCCGTGGAACAAGAGACAGCCGAAAATGCGAAGCTTGCCGAGCAGGAGTGGAAGCGAGCCAGCAAAAGCGATCGACTGAGGGACCTGGGTGCTTCGCCCTCCGTCAATCTGCGGCCATCGGGAACCAATTTTGAGGTGGAGGTGCGCTACGTAACCCGGGCGAATCAACGCGAAGAGACACGCAACCGCCTGTATCGGCGGGTCATTGACGTACTGCACCGGTCGGATATTGCAGCTCCCGCGGGAGATAACCCGGCCGGTACGGCGCCGGCCCAGGCGTGATCGAAACAAGCAGGCAGTTGACACGGAGCGGGGGTTGCCCTTAGCTTCGAATCAGATGCAGAGCCGCCGCCATCACGGTCATCACCACCATCATGGGACTTCCATGCCGGCGGACTGCCATGGCCTGAACTAGACGGCCCGACAGATCAGAAAAAGCACCCAGCCCGCCGGCAACCAAGCCGGCGGGCTTTTTCGTTGTGAAAAATCAAAACGAGAGAAGGATCATGATCGATTTCGAAAAGATGGACGGCCTGGTGCCCGGCATTGTGCAGGATGCGCGCTCCGACGAGGTTCTGATGCTTGGATTCCTGAACACCGTGGCTTACGCCAAGACGCTGGAGACTGGCTTCGTGACCTTCTGGAGCCGCACGCGCCAGAAGCTGTGGATGAAAGGCGAGACCAGCGGCAATAGGCTGCGCGTCGTCTCCGCCTCCACCGATTGCGACAACGACACCATCCTGTTCCGGGTCGAAGTGGAAGGCGACGGCCTGGTTTGCCACGAAGGAACGGTCAGTTGTTTTACTCGTCCCATCGACCTGAAGGCCGAGAGCCAGAGCCTGGAGGCCTCCAATGGCTAACAAGCTTCGCCTCGGCATTCCCAAGGGCAGCCTGCAAGACGCCACCATCGCCCTCTTCAAGCGCGCCGGCTGGAACATCTACGCCGACGGGCGCTCCTACTTCCCCTCCATCGACGACGCAGAGATCGAATGCATGCTCATTCGCGCTCAGGAGATGGCGCGGTACGTCGATCATGGCGTTCTCGACGCGGGCCTCACGGGAATTGACTGGGTCGTCGAAAGTAGCCTCGATGTCCCCAGCGTCACCACGCTGACCTACGCAAAACAGAGCCGCCGCAAGGTCCGTTGGGTTCTCGCTGTGCCCGAGTCCAGCGGCTTTGAAAAGGCTGAAGACCTCGAAGGCAAGATCATTGCTACAGAACTGGTCGAGGTCAGCAAACGCTACTTCGCGCAAAAAGGCGTGAACGTGAAGGTGGAGTTCAGCTGGGGCGCAACCGAAGTGAAACCGCCCATGCTGGCCGATGCCATCGTCGAAGTCACCGAGACCGGAAGTTCCCTAAAGGCCAACCACCTCAAGATCATCGATACGGTCATGGAAAGCGAGACGCACCTGATCGCCAGCAAGACCGCGCTCGCCGACGACTGGAAGCGCGAAAAAATCGCGTCCATCGCCCTCATGCTGCGCGGAGCCATCGACGCGCAATCGCAAGTCGGACTCATGCTCAATGTGAAGCGGGCCGATCTCGAAGCCGTGCTCGCCGTGCTGCCCGCCCTGAATTCTCCAACTGTCTCTCAGCTGAGCGACGCGGATTGGGTGGCCGTGAACACCATCCTCGAGGAACGCACCGCGCGCGACGTGATTCCCAGGCTCAAGGCCGCCAACGCGACGGGGATTGTCGAATACCCGCTGAACAAAGTCGTGCTGTGAGGCAAAACCAGAGACGATGATCCGCGAAGCCGCAGCACACAAGTCGACGTGACCAACAGGGAGCGGCGACCTGGATTGAAGCCGAAAATCGGCACCTTCTCGGGTTTTGCCTCTATTCCGGAGGAACCATGAAGATCATTCGGACCCAAGGACGAGGCGCGAGGAAGGCGGCGGAGGGGATCGCCGCTTTGGAGATGCGAGGCAGCGCCACACTCGACACCGTGCTGCCCGCCGTAAGGCGCATCGTAAACGACGTGCGCGCCGGTGGCGATCGCGCTCTTCTGCGCTACGCGAAGCGCCTCGATGGGCTCACCGGCGCCGGTGCTCTTCGTGTCAACCGCGAAGAGATGACCGCAGCGTGGAACGCGACCGATGCGCCACTGCAGGCCGCGCTCGCTACCGCAGCTAACCAGATCCGCGCATTCGCAGAGCGCCAACACCCGAAATCCTGGTCACAGTCGCCTGTGGCCGGGCTCACAACCAGTCAGTTGGTGCGCCCCCTCGGATCTGTCGGTTGCTATGTCCCCAGCGGGCGTCATCCGCTGCCATCCACGCTGCTCATGACGGCTATACCTGCGCAGGTTGCGGGTGTGAAACGCATTGTTGTCGTATCGCCAAAACCCGCTATCGAGACGCTGGCCGCCGCCTCGCTGCTGGGGATCGAGGAGTTCTACCGCGTTGGCGGCGCGCATGCCATTGCCGCGCTTGCCTACGGCACCGCGAGCATCGCGAACGTCGACAAAATCGTTGGCCCCGGCAATCTCTATGTCACCGCGGCCAAGCGTATGGTTGCCTTCGATTGCGCCATCGACATGCTTGCCGGCCCCACTGAGATTGTCGTCACCAGCGATCGCGGCCGGCCAGCCGCCATCGCATCCGATCTCGTCGCTCAGGCTGAGCACGATCCTGAAGCGCTCGCAGTCTTCATCACCACAAGCGAGAAACTCGCGGAAGAAGTCCTGGCCGAGAGCAAATTGCGCAGCCGTGAAAACCCGGTCGCCCGGGAAGCGCTTCGCCGGAATGGCGTCATCCTTCTCGCAGCCAGCACCGACGAGGCGCGAAACATCACGAATCGTCTCGCCCCGGAACACCTGACCGTTGATTCCTCATCCGACCTGGAGTGGGTACGCAATGCGGGTTCGGTCTTTGTCGGGCGATGGTCCGCACAGCCCATGGGCGACTACATCTCGGGCCCGAATCACACGCTGCCCACCGGCGGCATGGCGCGCGTCCGTGGTGGCCTGAGCGTGAACGATTTCGTCAAGCTCATCACCGTGCAGGAATACACACAGGAGGCGATGCGCACCCTCGGCCCGCACGCAGCACTGCTGGCTCAAGCGGAGGGCCTCGGCGGCCACGCAGAAGCAATCGGTGCTCGTCTGAGCGCATCTGCTCGGAAAGTCAGGCCAAATGCCTGAGACCACTCTCTTCCCAGAGCCGCGAGACCGTGTACGCGCCATGAAGGAGTACCATCCTCCCCTCGGATGTCGCGATTCGCTCCGCCTCGATTTCAACGAGAACACGGTCGCATGCTCGCCGGCCGTCCGCGAGGTTCTCAGCCGTATTGCCGCCGGTGACCTCACCCGCTACCCCGAGCGTGCGCCCGTTGAAGCAAAGGTCGCGAAGCATCTTGGCCTCGCCCCGGAGCAGGTTGCGCTCACCAATGGCGTCGACGAAGCCATTCACGTCCTTTTCGAAGCCTTCCTCGACGCCGGCGACGAACTACTTCTCCCTGTTCCCACTTACACAATGTACGAAGTCTATGCGTCGGCTACTGACGCCGGAGTGGTTGCGATTCAGGCGGATTACGACCTCCAATTTCCCTATGAACGCCTCCTCGCGGCAATCACCCCGCGAACCAAGGTGATCGCCCTCGCCAACCCCAACAGTCCCGCCGGCAGTGTGGCTTCGCGCGAACAGATACTGGAGATTGCGCGCCGCGCGCCGCACGCCGTTGTCCTGGTCGACGAAGCGTACTTCCATTTTCATGGAGAGACAGTGATCGGCCTGGTCGGCGTTCTGCCGAACCTGGTTGTCGCCCGCACCTTTTCGAAAGCCTATGGACTGGCTGGCCTTCGCGTTGGCTTGCTGACCGCCCCCCTCGAGCTCATGCATTGGATTCGCCGCGTGTTGTCTCCCTACAGCGTCAACTCGGTGGCCCTTGCCTGCCTGCCCGCGGCGCTCGATGATGCTGCATACGTCAGTTGGTACGCCAGCGAGGTCACGGCTGCGCGGACCGAATTCGAGTCCGCGCTGGATGAGGCAGAGGTCCGTTGGTGGCCGAGCGCGGCCAACTTTGTTCTGGTGGAAATCGGCGCGCAGCACGCTGCGTTTGTTCGCCACATGCATGCCGCCGGCGTGCTGGTGCGAGATCGCTCCAACGACCCCGGCTGCGACGGCCGCGTGCGCATTACCATCGGCACACGCGAACAGATGCGCCACGCTGCAGTCGCCCTGCGCGAAGCCATGGCGGCCATTCGCAATGAAGGAGACAGGCCATGAAGAGTGCCTCAAAAGCCGTCGCTGTCCCTCGGCCAGCAGAGCTGCGAGTCGCAGACTTCGAACGCAACACCACCGAAACGCGCATCGCCATCCGCCTCACCATCGAAGGCCAGGGGAAGTACCAGGTCTCTACCGGCATTCGCTTCTTTGACCACATGCTGGAATTGTTCACACGCCACGGGGCCTTCAATCTCGACCTGAAGTGCGACGGCGACCTCGATGTCGATCAGCACCACACAGTGGAGGATGTCGGCATCGCGCTGGGCGAGGCTTTCGACCGCGCGCTAGGCGAAAAGCGCGGCATTCTGCGCGCCGGCTACTTCCTCATGCCCATGGACGAAACCCTCGCCATCGCCGCGGTCGACCTCAGCGGACGCGCAGCCTTCGCAGTCGATACAAAGGTTCGCACGCGGTTAGTCGGCGACCTGCAAACAGAGCTCGTCACGGACTTCTTCGAAGGATTCGCGCGCGGCGCCCGTGCCAACGTCCATGTGAAAACCATGTACGGCCGCTCCAACCACCACAAGATCGAAGCCATCTTCAAAGCCTTCGCGCGTGCACTGCGCGTGGCCTGCAGCCGCGACAAGCAGCTCGGCGAGATGCTGCCATCCACAAAGGGGCTGCTCTGATGCGCGTCACGGTAATCGATTACAAGGCAGGCAACCTGGCCTCTGTCTTGAAAGCACTACGCCACCTGGGTGCCGAAGTCGAAGTCACGGATGCCGATTTGGGCCCCCTTGCGCGCGCCCAACGAATCGTCCTTCCCGGAGTTGGTCACTTCGCGGCAACAAAACGTCTTGACGTTAACGGCCTCACCACCTGTGTTCGTTCCGCCATAGCCCGTGGCGTCCCCTTTCTGGGCATCTGCGTGGGCATGCAGTGGCTCTACGCGGGCTCAAGCGAGGCGCCGGAGCAGGCCGGGCTGGGCCACTTTCCGCAACTATGCAGCCGCTTTCCCGAGTGCGAGCAGAAAGTCCCGCATGTGGGATGGAATTCGCTTGCAGCGCGCGAGGGTTCGAAACTGCTGAATGGAGTTGGGTCCGGCGAATTCGTCTATTTCACCCATTCCTATAAAGCCCCCGTCACCGGCGATACGGCTGCAGAAGCCTTCTACATCGAACCCTTCGCCGCCGCAGTGGAACGCGACAACGTAATGGGTGTGCAGTTTCACCCTGAAAAATCCGGCGAAACCGGTCTGAAGATCCTCCGCAACTTCCTTGAGGTAGAGCCATGTTGACCAAGCGCATCATCGCCTGCCTCGACGTCCGCGACGGCCGCGTCGTCAAAGGCGTTCAATTCGTCGATCTCATCGACGCCGGCGACCCCGCCACGCAGGCTGCCCGGCACGCCCGCGAAGGAGCCGACGAGATCGTTCTGCTCGATATCACTGCCACCCACGAGGGCCGCCGTACTCTCCTCGAAACCGTGCGCACCACCGCGGTAGAGCTCTTCGTTCCCTTCACCGTCGGCGGCGGCATCCGCACCGCGCGCGATGCGGAGCAGGTCTTCGAAGCAGGCGCCGACAAAGTCAGCGTCAACTCGGCGGCTCTCGCCGATCCCAGCCTGATCGACGCCATCGGCCGCACCTTTGGCGCGCAGGCCGTCGTCGTGGCCATCGATGCCCGCCGCGATCCGGGGGCCGCCGATCCCGTGCGGGAAGCGCAAGTCTATGTGCAAGGAGGCCGCCGCCCCGTCGGTCGAACGGTCGTCGAGTGGGCTCGCGAAGCCGAGGCCCGCGGCGCCGGCGAAATCCTCCTTACCTCCATGGACTCCGACGGCACCCGCGCCGGCTTCGATTGTGAGTTGACCGCCGCCGTGAGCGAAGCTGTCCGCATTCCGGTGATAGCTTCAGGCGGAGCCGGTACCGTTGCGCACTTCGCCGACGTCTTTTCGCTCGGCAAGGCCGACGCCGCCCTCGCCGCCAGCATCTTCCACTTCGGCGTATCCAGCGCGCGCGCCCTCAAGCAGGAGCTCGTTGCCGCCGGAGTCCCCGTGAGGCTGCCATGCTGATCCCCTCCATCGATCTGCTCGGCGGCCGCATCGTCCAGCTGGTGCAGGGCGAAAAACTTCGCCTCGCCTTCGACGACTTCGACTACTGGATCGAGAAGTTCTCCCGCTATCCCCTCGTGCAGCTCATCGATCTCGACGCCGCCATGCGCCAGGGCGACAACTCGGAACTTGTGGCTCAAATCGCCAAGCGCCTGCCGTGTCAGGTGGGCGGCGGCTTCCGCTCGGTAGAGCGCGCCCAGCAGGTACTCGGTCAGGGTGCCAAACGCGTCATCATCGGTTCCGCCCTCTTCTCCTCCGAAGACACCGGCGCCCGCGTCAATACCGCATTTGCCAGCGAACTTGCCCAGGCCGTCGGCCCCGAGAAGCTCGTCGCCGGAATCGACACCAAATCCGGCCGCATCGCGGTAAAAGGCTGGAAAGCCAGCGTCGCACTCACCCCCGACGAAGCCATCCCGCAGCTCGATCCGTTCGTCTCCGCCTACCTCTATACCCACGTCGACCGCGAAGGCATGATGCAGGGATTTCCGATCGACGTGGCGGCACGCCTGCGCGCGCTCACTAAACGCCAGCTCATCGTCGCCGGCGGAATCCGCAGCCAGAAGGAAATTGACGACCTCCACGCCCTGGGTGCCGATGCCGTGGTCGGCATGGCCATCTACACCGATGCCATTGCTGTGTGACGGACGAAACATCGGCGAAAATCGGCTTCGGCTATCCTGAAAGCGTAGTCCCGATAAGGAAGGCCCATGAGAGCAACCAAAGTGAGCGGGATCCGGCTGTCCAGGCGAATGGACGAAGTAGGCTTCTCCGACATCGTGCAGATCCGCAACAAGGTGATGGCGATGCGCAATGAAGGGCACAAGGTGTTCTCCCTGCATGGGGGAGAGCCCTTCTTCGAGACGCCCGACGACATCAAGTTCGCCGCCGTGCGCGCGCTCGTCGACAACCAGACGCACTATGCGCCTTCTTCCGGCCTGCCCCAGCTTCGCCAGGCCCTGGTTACCAAGCTCGCGGCAAAAAACCGCATTGACGCGACTACCGACGAAGTGATCACGACCGTGGGCGGCTCGCAGGGGCTCTACGCCGCCTTCCAAATCGTGCTCGATGCCGGCGACGACGCGCTCGTCTTTTCGCCCTACTGGACCCCCATCGGCGATCTCGTAACCGGAGCCCAGGGCCGTCCCCTGCTTGTGCCCACCATCACCGCGCGCCGCAACGGCATCCGCAAAACGCTGGAGCAGTTTGCCACGCCCAAAACACGCGCCATCTACTACAACACCCCGCAGAACCCCAGTGGCCTGGTCTTCACGCGCGCTGAGGCCCTCGAGGTAGCAGCCTTCGCGCTCGAGCGGGACTTGATCGTGATCGCCGACGAAGCCTACGAGGACCTCGTCTACGAAGGGGAACACGTCTCCATCGCATCGCTACCTGGGATGGCGGAGCGCACCATCACGTGCTTCACCTTCTCCAAGACTTACGCCATGACCGGGTGGCGCGCTGGCTACACCGTTGCCAAAGAACCCTTCATGACGGCGATCCGCAAAATCGTGCTCTACTCCACCAACGGCGTCGCAACTCCCGTGCAATACGCCATGATTCAGGCGCTCACCACACCCGAGTCCCAGATCGCCGCCCGCCGCGAAGAGTACCGGGTTCGCCGCGATCTGCTGGTCAAAGGCCTCAATGAAGTAGGCCTGGATTGCGACCCGCCCGCGGGTGCGTTCTATGCCTTCCCGAATGTGGAAAAGATTCACAAGAACAGCCGCACCGCAGCGCAGATCCTGCTGGACAAAGCGCACATCGCCACCATTCCCGGCTCCGTCTTCGGCGCTCAGGGTGAAGGCCACCTCCGCTTCGGCTATGCCATTCCGCCCCACGAGATCGCAGACTGCGTTGAGGCGCTGCGCGAGTTTCTGGCATAGCGCTTCGATATCCTAAGGCGTATGCCCAGGATCGCGTTTCTCGAGTGCTCCCGCTGCCGCCTTCACCACGACGCAACTACTCCGCAAACCGTATGCACCGCGTGCGCGGGTGCCCTTTATGTGCGCTACGACCTATCCCCAGCGAAAGGCACGGCGCAGCGCGATCGCATCGGTACCTCACAAGCGGACAAACGCTGGACTGGAATGTGGCGATACGCCTCCGTGCTGCCGGATATTGAGCCCGTGACCCTCGGCGAGGGCTGGACACCGATGCTACGCAGCAATCGCTACGCCAACGTCTGGCTCAAGGAAGAAGGAGCCAACCCCACCGGCACCTTCAAGGCGCGCGGGCTCGCGATGGCCGTCACCATGGCGCGTCACTACGGACTCACCAGGCTTGCCGCACCCACAGCCGGCAATGCCGGCGGAGCCCTCGCGGCCTACGCCGCTGCCGCCGGCATCGAGGCGCACATCTTCATGCCCCGAGACACGCCCATGGCCAACCAGGTTGAGTGCCTCGCTTATGGCGCACACCTCAATCTCGTTGACGGCCTCATCTCCGACTGCGGCCGCATCGTTGCCGAGCGCAAGGCCGCCGAGGGTTGGTTCGACGTCT
>Ga0307474_10003176_pt1 | contig 11853 bp, 11 predicted proteins | sample atmos_gasesECM1C_2_FD_203312 | JGI IMG/M metagenome (GOLD analysis project Ga0307474, IMG submission 203312) | Hardwood forest soil microbial communities from Morgan-Monroe State Forest, Indiana, United States - atmos_gasesECM1C_05 | ecosystem: Environmental > Terrestrial > Soil > Temperate... | reverse complement strand
GACCGGGTTGTCCGAATTCAATGCAGCGCATCCGTGCAGGGAACGCCATGAAACTCATCACTGCGATCATCAAGCCATTCAAGCTGGACGAAGTTCGAGAAGCGTTGTCCGCCGTCGGTGTCCAGGGCGTCACGGTGACAGAGGTCAAGGGGTTCGGCCGGCAGAAAGGGCACACCGAGTTGTATCGGGGTGCCGAGTACGTGGTGGACTTCTTGCCGAAAGTGAAGATCGAGGCCGCCGTCGGCGACGACATCGTCGAGCGGGCCATCGAGGCGATCGAAAGTTCGGCCCGTACCGGCAAGATCGGCGACGGCAAGATATTCGTCTACGACCTCGAGCAGGTCGTGCGCATCCGAACCGGCGAAACCGGCAAAGAAGCTCTCTAACCGGATCAGAGGGGAAAAACACATGAAGAAGTGGATCGTTGCGTTGGCGTCGGTTGCGGCGTTGACCCTGAGCGCGGTCGTGCCGGCCGTCTCGCAGGCTCAGGCGCCCGCGGCCGAGCAGAAGAAAGAGGCCACGCCCGCGCCGGCCGCCGAGGCCGCCAAGGCCCCGGACACAACGGCTGCCGCGCCGGCCGCGGCCGCACCGGCCCCGACGCCGAACAAGGGTGACGTTGCCTGGATGCTGACCTCGACGGCCTTCGTGTTGTTGATGTCGGTGCCGGCGCTCGCGCTGTTCTACGGGGGGCTGGTTCGCACCAAGAACATGCTGTCGGTGCTGATGCAGGTGTTCGTCGTGTTCTCGCTGATCGTTGTGCTGTGGTGTGTGTACGGCTACAGCCTGGCGTTCACCGAGGGCGGCGGCGCACTGAGCCCGTTCTACGGCGGTCTGGACCGACTGTTCCTGGCGGGCACGTTTACGCCGGCCACCGGCGACTTCTCGATGGCGTCGACCTTCGACAAGGCAACGCCGCTGCCGGAACTGGTGTACGTGGCCTTTCAGGCGACCTTCGCAGCGATTACCTGCTGCCTGATCCTGGGAGCCACGGTGGAGCGCATCAAATTCTCCGCGGTGCTGATCGCGATCACGATCTGGTTCACGCTGAGCTACCTTCCGGTGGCGCACATGGTGTGGTTCTGGGAGGGTCCGGACGCCTACACCTCAGCCAGCGTCGTTGACGCTGTCAATGCCAAGGCCGGACTGGTCTGGCAATGGGGGGCACTGGACTATGCCGGCGGAACGGTCGTGCACATCAATTCCGGCGTGGCCGGACTGGTCGGTGCCATCCTGCTCGGCAAGCGGATCGGGCTGGGCAAGGAGGCGATGCCCCCGCACAGCCTGACGATGACGATGATCGGAGCCTCGCTGCTGTGGTTCGGATGGTTCGGCTTCAACGCTGGCTCCGCGCTGGAAGCCAACGGCATGGCCGCGCTGGCGTTCATGAACACGTTCCTGGCGACCGCGTGCGCGGTGCTGTCCTGGTCGTTCGCGGAGTGGATGATCAAAGGCAAGCCCTCGATGCTCGGTGCCGCTTCCGGCTGCGTGGCCGGCCTGGTCGCGATCACGCCGGCGGCCGGTAACGTCGGCATACCGGGCGCCTTCGTGATCGGGCTCGCGGTGGGACCGATCTGCCTGTGGGGCGTTACAGGGCTGAAGAAGATGCTCGCCAAGGACGACGCGCTGGATGTGTTCGGCGTGCACGCGGTCGGGGGCATCACCGGCGCGCTGCTCACCGGCATCTTCAACGCGCCCAGCCTGGGCGGGCCGGGGGTGACCAACTGGGTGACGATGAAACCCACCGAGTATCCCGGCATCCTGGAGCAGTTCATCATCCAGTGCAAGGCGGTCGGCATAGTGTTCGCATGGACCGCCGTGGTGGCGTTCATCGCCTTCAAGGTGGCCGACATGATCGTGGGTCTGCGGGTGGCCGAAGAAGAGGAACGCGAAGGATTGGACACGACCTATCACGGCGAGACCGCGTACAACATCTGATCGAGTGATCCGAGGGCGGCGCCGCCGCCGCCCTCCTCATTTACAAGGCCCCTGCCCGGGGCGCGGTTTTGCTTTCTTTTTCCGGCTCGGTCGCTTTTTTTTCCTCTTTTTTTTCTCAGGCTGGCGCAGCCTTCGGCATCCGCGGCGTGCGCAATGTTCGAGCGTGTCGCTCGCACTGGCACGGGGAGCGATGCACTAATTGCGTGCGAATGTGGCCGACCGGTAGACGCATACAGGGCGGTCGCATGCGACTTGGCGCCTGAACGCGCCGCAGCCTGCGAATGGCATGGCACTTGCTTGGACAGATCCGAATCTTGATATTGAAAACCAAAATGGGGGGAACCTTTCGATGAGACGAACCGCCACTATCGCGGCAGCACTGGCTATGGCGTGGTTGGATCTGGGCAGTGCGCCCGCGTGGGCGCAGGCGACGCCAGCCCCAGCGCCCGCACCGGCTCCAGCGGCGGCGGGCGCGCCCGCCCCAGCCGAGGCGGCTGCGCCGGCCTCGCCCGTGTCGATGCCGCCGATGAGCGGAACTCTGTCGGCCAATGTCAAGCCGATGAAGATCGACGCCGGTCCGCTCGGCGGGCTGTATGTGACGGGCGCCCTGACCGGGATCGCGCTGTGGCAGAGCAACACGCTGCCGGCAGATGAGGACGCGCGGGTCGACGTGACCAACGGGCAGGTGGTCGTGCAGAAGGTCGACGGACCGATCCAGTTCCTGCTGGAAGGCGGCGCCTATTCGTTTCCCACCGTGGGCAGCGCCTACACGCGCGCGGGCACCACCACATCGGAGACCTTTGGCGGTCTGCCGGTCTGGTTTCTGAAGTACGCGCCCAACGATGCCATGTCGGTGCAAGCCGGCAACCTGCCCACGCTGATCGGCGCCGAGTACGGCTTCACGTTCCAGAACGTGAACGTCCAGCGCGGGCTGATCTGGAACCAGGAAAACATCATCAACCGCGGGGTCCAGGGCAACTACACGGCCGGACCGCTGGCGCTGTCGGTGGCCTGGTCCGACGGCTATTTCTCGAACCGGTACAGCTGGATCACTGGCCTGGCGACCTACACGATCGACCCCGCCGACTCGATCGCCTTCAGCGCCGGCGGCAGCGTGAACACCGAAACCGTGTCCTCGTTTGTCACCCCGCTGCTGCAGAACAACTCGACCATCTACAACCTCGTGTACACGCGCACGCAGGGCCCGTGGACCTTCATCCCGACGCTGCAATACACCAACGTTCCGTCCGACACCAAGCTCGGCACGACGCACAGCCTGCACACCTTCGGCGCCGGCTTCTACGGGATCTACACGATGGACGGCGGATACAGCGTGGCCGGCCGCGCCGAATACATCAGCTCCAGCGGCCACGCGGGCGACCCGAGCCTGCTGTTCGGACCCGGCAGCAACGCCTGGTCGTTGACCGTCACGCCCACCTGGCAGAACAAGTTCTTCTTCGCGCGCGTCGAGGCCTCGTACGTGAAGGCGACCAGCACAACGCCCGGTTTCGTGTTCGGCTCAAGCGGCACCAGCACCACCCAGGCCCGCCTGTTGCTCGAGACCGGAGTGCTGTTCTGATTTCGAAGCCGATCAGCTTTGGCAGGAGACGACGCAATTCGAAGCTGAGCTTCTAACCCCGAGCGCGGGGCGGCGTACCCGACGACGCCGCCTTATTTCCCTTCAGGGCCCCTTTGCGGGCCCTTTTTTTGACCTTACATGCTGCGACGCAGCATACGATGCCGATTCGATAGAATGGACGCCCGTAGCCGAGGGGATTTGCCATGCCGTCGTTGAGCGTTCCGGTTCTGGCTTCCGCATCCGGTCCTATCCTGGAGTTCGAGCGGCGCATCCTGGACTCGATGACCGAGATCGAGCACTGGTTCCGCCAGAACTGGCAGGAGCACACGCCGCCGTTCTACGGCTCGGTCGATCTGAGAAATGCCGGCTTCAAACTGGCGCCGGTCGACATGAACCTGTTTCCGGGTGGCTTCAACAATCTGTCCGAGGATGCGCTGCCCTGCGCGGTTCAGGCGGCCCAGGTCGCGATCGAGCGCACCTGTCCGGACGCGCGCAAGCTGTTGCTGATCCCCGAACGGCACACACGCAACGTGTATTACCTGCAGAACGTCGCGCGGCTGGTGCGGCTGCTGGGCACCCCTGGACTGGAGGTGCGCATCGGCACCCTGTCGGACGAGGTGACGCGACCGACCTCGATTTCGCTGCCCGGCGGGGAGCGGCTGACGATCGAGCCGGTGATCCGCCAGGGCGACCGCGTCGGGCTGGAGGGCTTCGATCCGTGCATCGTGCTGCTGAACAACGACCTTTCGGCCGGCGTGCCGCCGCAGCTGATCGGCCTGGATCCGGCACAGACGCTGCTGCCGCCGCTGCACGCGGGCTGGGCGGTGCGCCGCAAATCCAATTTCTTCAAGTGTTACGACGAGGTCGCCGAGCAGTTTGCGCAGCTGATCGGAGTGGATCCATGGACCATCAACCCGCTGTTTGAGCGTTGCGGCCGGATCGACTTTCGCGAAAAAGCCGGCGAGGAATGCCTTGCCGACAAGGTGGATCAGCTGCTGGGTCAGATCCGCGAGCGCTATCGCGAGCGCGACATCCGCCAGAAGCCGTTCGCGATCGTGAAGCCCGACGCCGGCACCTACGGGATGGGGATCATGACGGTGCGCGACGCTTCCGACGTGGTCGGGCTGAACCGCAAGGAACGCAACAAGATGGCCGTGGTGAAGGAAGGCCTCGAGGTGAGCGAAGTGATCCTCCAGGAGGGGGTGCCCACCTTCGAGACGATCGACCAGGCCGTGGCCGAGCCGGTCGTGTACATGGTGGACCGCTACGTCGTGGGCGGCTTCTATCGGGTGCACCGGCAGCGCGGAATCGACGAGAACCTGAATGCGCCAGGGATGCAATTCGCTCCGCTCGCCTTCGCCAACGCCTGCAATCTGCCCAACCGTGAAGCGGCGCCGGGTTCCAGCGCCCAGAACCGCTTCTACTGCTACGGCGTGGTGGGCCGGCTGGCCCTGCTGGCGGCCTCGATCGAGCTGGAGCGCACCGCCCTCGCCTCAACCGCTCTGCCGCGGGCAGAGGGTCTTTTGTCTGCCCTCCCCCGCGAAGTGGGAGAGGGTTCGGGGGTGAGGGTGGGAGCGGAGCCCTGAGGACGCGCGCCGATGGCAGCTGAGGTTTCGGCGCTGTTCGTGATCGATCCGCTGGACCATCTGAAGGAGTCCAAGGATTCGAGCATCGCGATGATGCGCGAGATGGCCAAGCGCGGCCATGTGATCTGGGCGTGCGAGATCGGGGACCTCGCGTGGCGCGACGGCGTGGTGCAGGCGGTGGCGACGCGACTGCAAATCGCACCGCAAGGACCCGAATGGTTCGGGCGGGTCGAGACCGTGCGTCGGGCGCTCGAAAGTTTCGACGTGGTGCTGATGCGCAAGGATCCTCCCTTCGATATGGAGTACCTGGTAGCGACCTACCTGCTGGAGGCCGCCGTGCGACGCGGCACGCGCGTTTTCAACGATCCGCGCGCGCTGCGCGACCACAACGAGAAGTTTGCCATCGCCGAGTTCGCCCATTACGCGGCTCCGACACTGGTGAGCCGCGATCCGGAGGCGATCCGCGAGTTTCACCGCGAGCAAAGCGATATCGTGGTGAAGCCCCTGGACGGCATGGGCGGTCGGGGCGTGTTTCGTGTCACGGCCAAGGACCCGAACCTGGGCGTGATCCTGGAGACGGCGACCCAGGGCGGCCAGCGAACCGTGATGGCTCAGCGTTTCATTCCCGAGATCCTGGCCGGCGACAAGCGCATTTTGCTGGTGGCGGGCCGGCCGGTACCGTACGCGCTGGCGCGGGTGCCGCGCCCGGGCGAATCGCGCGGCAACCTGGCCGCCGGTGGCATCCCGCGCGCCCAGCCGCTGTCCGAGCGCGATCGCACGATCGCGGCCGCGCTCGGGCCGGCCCTGGCGGACCGGGGGTTGCTGCTGGTGGGGCTGGACGTGATCGGGGACTACCTGACCGAGATCAACGTCACCAGCCCGACCTGTTTTGTCGAGATCAAGCGCGAGACCGGCTTCAACGTCGCCGTGATGTTCGTCGAGGCGCTGGAGCGACAGATCCTCCAGTGAATCTGCTGTGGCGGGCATCCTCATCATTGCGCATCAACCGCTCGCTTCCGCGCTGGAACGGGCGGCTCGGCACGTGTTCAGCCGCGACCCCCGATGCGCCAGCTATCGACTGCGGGCCCTGGATGTCGAGCCCGACGCCGACATCGCTGCCGTGGAGCAGCAACTGCGCGCCCTGGTGGCCGAGACCGACGATGGCCATGGAGTTCTGGTTCTGACCGACTGTCTGGGAGCCACACCCGCCAATGTTGCAGCGCGGCTGGCCGCGCCAGGCAAGGTCGAGGTGCTCGCGGGCGCCAACTTGCCGATGCTGCTGCGCGCCCTTTGCTACTGCGCTGATTGCACGTTGGAAGCTTTGGCGGAAAAGGCGGCCGCAGGCGGCACCCGGGGCATTGCACCGATCGGGCCCACGCCGCCGGAGGACCGGCAAGCACCCGCCAAAGACGATGATCTCGCGCGACTTCAAGATCAGCAATAGACTTGGGCTGCACGCCCGACCCTCGGCGCAGCTGACACAGGTGGCGTCCCGCTTTCAAAGCGAGGTGTACATCACGCGGGACGGTCGCCGCGTCAACGCCAAATCGATCATGGGCGTGATGATGCTCGCGGCCGGTCCGGGCTCGACGGTGTCGGTCGAAGCGGCCGGCTCCGACGAGGAATCGGCGCTGGCGGCGATCGGGGCGTTGATCGAGTCCCGCTTCGGGGAATCGGGCTGAGATCGGCAACACATTGGGCGAACCCGGGTGATTAACGCAGAACTACGCGGTCTCGGTGTCGCGCGCGGCATCGCGATCGGACGCGCGCACCTGCTGGCCCCCAGCGAGCTGGAGGTCAAGCAGTACCACGTGCAGCGCGCCGACGTGCTGCACGAGGTCGCACGCCTGAACAACGCGTTCTCGCTGGTGCGCGCCGAGCTGGAAGAGCTGCGCGCCGCCGTATCGGCCGAGGCGCCCGGCGAGGTCAAGGCATTCCTGGACCTGCACCGGATGATCCTGGACGACTCGTTGCTGTGCGACCAGCCACGCGACCTGGTGCGCGGCCGTCTGATCAATGCCGAATGGGCGCTCACCATACAGCTGGAAGAATTGTGCCGGCAGTTCGACGCGATCGATGACGAGTACTTCAGCAGCCGTTCGCAGGACGTGCGGCAGGTGGTCGAACGGGTGTTGCGGCGCCTGGCCGGGGGCAAACCCGCCGCTGCGATGCTGCCGCGCCGCCTCGAGGAAGGCGAACGCCTGGTGCTGGTGGCGCACGACCTGGCACCGGCCGACGTGCTGCAGCTCAAAGAGCGCGCCGGCGTGAACCTGGCGGGGCTGGTGACCGAGGCCGGTGGACCGACTTCGCACACGGCGATCCTGGCTCGCAGCCTGGGCTTGCCGGCGCTGCTGGGCGTCACCGAGGCGCGCCAGTCGATCGTCGAGGGCGACCTGGTCGTATTGGATTCGGACGGCGGACGCCTGATCGTCAATCCCGATGCGGCCCTGCTGGAAGAGTACCGGCACCGGATCCAGGAAGAGGGCCTGCGCCGCGTCGAACTGCGCAAGCTCAGGGGCCGCATGGCACGCACCGCCGACGGCATCGCGGTGCAGCTGCTGGCCAACATCGAGATGCCGGAGGATGCGCGCGACGCGCTGGAGGCCGGCGCCGACGGCATCGGCCTGTTCCGCTCCGAGTTCCTGTTCATGAATCGCGATCAGCTGCCGTCCGAGGACGAGCAGTTCGAGGCCTACGCGCGGGTGGCCCGCTCGATGAAGGGCAAGCCGGTGGTGATCCGCACCCTGGACATCGGCGCCGACAAGGTACTGACCTCGTCGGCGCGGCACAGCCTGGGCATGCTTCCGGGCGACGGGGTCGAGGAGCCCAATCCGGCGCTCGGCCTGCGCGCGATCCGCTATTGCCTGGCCTTCCCGGAACTGTTCCTGACGCAGTTGCGCGCGATCCTGCGGGCCTCCAGCCAGGGCACGGTGCGGATTCTGGTGCCGATGCTGGCGCACGTTCACGAGATCGAGGAGGCGATGGCCTTCGTTGCGCGCGCCAAGGAACAGCTCAAGGACCGGCGCCAGAAGTTCGACGCGCGCATCGCAGTGGGCGGAATGATCGAGGTGCCGGCGGCCGCCTTGACGCTGCCGGCGTTCGTGTCGAGGCTGAAATTCCTTTCGCTGGGCACCAACGACCTGATCCAGTACACGCTGGCGATCGACCGCAGCGACTCGGCCGTGGCGCACCTGTACGACCACCTGCATCCGGCCGTGCTGCATCTGGTCCACAAGACGATCCGCACCGGCGAAAAGGCCCGGATACCGGTTTCCGTGTGCGGAGAAATGGCCGGCGAGGCCGCGCTGACCGAACTGCTGGTGGGGATGGGGTTGAGACAGTTTTCGATGGACCCGTCGCAGCTGCTGACCGTCAAGCAGCGCCTGTTCGAGGTCTCGACCCGACCCGCCGCACGGCTTGCGGCGCGGGTGCTGCGTTCCCACGACCCGATCGAGATCCGGCGCGCGATCGAGCGCGGCGCCAACGGGCGGGCCCCGTCGCAACTGCCGCCGGTTGCGTCCGCGCTGGCTCAGTTGAGCCCCTGAGCCGTGCAGTCCGGCTCGGTCGGGATCGTTTCGCCACGGTCGATGCGGTTCGAGGAGCCGCTCGAGCTGTCAAGCGGCGCTCATATCGCGGGCTACGAGCTTCGCTATGAAACCTACGGGGCGCTCAATGCCGCGCGCGACAACGCGGTGCTGGTCTGCCATGCGCTGAACGCCTCGCACCACGTGGCGGGCCGCACCAGCGACCGACCGGACGAGATCGGCTGGTGGGACAACATGGTCGGTCCCGGTCGTCCGGTCGATACGCGGCGTTTCTTCGTGGTCGGCGTGAACAACCTGGGGTCGTGCTTCGGCTCCACCGGTCCGATGTCGATCGATCCGGCCACCGGGCGCCCGTACGGCGCCTCGTTTCCGCTGGTGACCGTCGAGGACTGGGTCAACGCGCAGGCGCGGCTGGCCGACCGGCTCGGCATCGAACGGTTCGCCGCGGTGATGGGCGGCTCGCTCGGCGCGATGCAGGCGCTGTCCTGGACCATCCAGTATCCGCAGCGCATCGGCCACTGCGTGGCGATTGCGATCGCGCCGCGCCTGTCCGCGCAGAACATCGCGTTCAACGATGTCGCCCGCACCGCGATCCGCAGCGACCCGGATTTCCACGGTGGCGATTATTACTCCAGGGGCGTGGTGCCCAAGCGGGGGCTGCGCGTGGCCCGGATGATCGGGCACATCACGTACCTGTCCGATGACACGATGGCCGAGAAGTTCGGACGCAGCCTGCACACGCCCGACTATGCGTTCGGCTACGGGGTCGAATTCGAAGTCGAGTCCTACCTGCGTCACCAGGGCGACAAGTTCTCCGAGTATTTCGACGCCAACACCTATCTGCTGATCACGCGCGCGCTCGATTACTTCGATCCGGCCCGCGCGCACGGCGGCGATCTGGTGCAGGCGCTGGCTCCTGCGCAGGCGCATTTCCTGCTCGTGTCGTTCACGACCGACTGGCGATTCACGCCGGCCCGCACGCGCGAAATCGTCGAAGCGCTGGTGGTGAACGGACGCGAGGTCGTCTATGCCGAGATCGATGCGCCGCACGGGCACGACGCCTTCCTGCTGGACGATGCGCGCTACCATCGCCTGGTGGCCGCCTATTTCGACAACGTCGCGGTGGAGCGGTCGCTGTGACTGCCCTGGCGCGGCCGCTGCCACGGAGCGCGGCATCGGCGCCGATGCCGACGCTGCGCGACGATCTGCGCCAGATCGCCACCTGGGTCGCCGACCGCGCGCACGTGCTCGACCTGGGCTGCGGCGACGGCGTGCTGATGGCATACCTGCGCGATTCGCGCGCGGCGCGCGTGTACGGGGTCGAGATCGACGATGACTCGATTCTGCAGTGCGTGCGACGCGGCCTGAGCGTGATCCAGGCCGACCTCGAATCCGGGCTGCGCATGTTTCCGGACCGGATGTTCGACACCGTCGTGCTGTCGCAGACGCTGCAGGCGATGCACAAGACCGAGGCCGTGCTGCGCGAGATGGCACGCGTCGGCCGACAGGGCATCGTCAGCTTTCCCAATTTCGGCCATTGGCGGCACCTGCTGTCGCTGCTGGGCGGCCGGATGCCGGTGTCGCCGCAGATGCCCTACCAGTGGTACGACACGCCCAACGTGCATCTGTGCACGCCCCGGGATTTCGAAATCCTGGCGGGCCGGCTCGGACTGGTGATCACCGGGCGCGCGCTGCTGGCGAACGGCCGGCCGGTGGACGTGATGCCGACTCTGCGCTCCAAGCTGGCGGTTTACCGGTTCGAACCCAAGTAAGCGTCAGGCCGCAGGCGCCGGCCGTGCGGCCAGCCGGGCCGCCCAGCCCGCCAGCGCGAGTGCCGGCAAGCCCAGCAGCGCCGTTCCGACGAAGTACGCCGGGTAGCCGAACCGGTCCACGGCCAGGCCCGAGAAGAGCGCAATCGATTTCGGCAGCAGCAGCATCAGCGAGGAAAACAGCGCGTACTGCGTGGCGGTGAAGCTGGCGCTGGTCAGGCTGGACAGGTAGGCGATGAAGGCGCTGCTCGCCGCTCCCCCGACGAAATTCTCCGCCGATACCGCCCCCACCAGCAGGCCCAGATCGTGGCCCCGCGTGGACAGCCACGCGAACGGCAGCATCGAAAACGGCGACAGGGCCGCGCCCGCGATCAGCACCGGGCGCAGCCCCACGCGCGCGGCGATCATGCCGCCAGCCAGCGCGCCGGCCAGGAACATCGCCACGCCGTTGACGCTCGAAACCGCCGCCACTTCGGCCTTGCTGAAGCCCATGTCGTGGTAGAACGGGCTCGCCATCGCCGCCAGCACGATGTCGCATATTCGGAAGGTCGACACGAAGGCGAGGATCGGCAGGGCGCGCCACCCGTAGCGGTTGAAGAAATCGGACAATGGACCGACCACGGCCGCCCGCACCCGGGCGAATGCGGGCTCATGGCGGCTTCCGATGTCGGCGGCATCCGGGATCCGTGGCTCGGGCACGCGCAGCACGGTGACGAGCCCGATGGCCATCGAGGCGGCCATCGCGAAATACGAGATCCGCCATGCGTCGTGCCGGTAACCCGGCTCGCCGCCCGCTGCGACCGCCGCGATGGCCAGCGCGCCGGCGCCGGCCCAGATCATCGCGCAGCGATAGCCGGTCTGGTAGGCCGCTGCCAGCGCCGCCTGCCGATCGCTCGATGCCGACTCGATCCGGTAGGCATCGAGCGCGATATCCTGGGTCGCCGCTGCAAACGCGGTCAGCACGGCGAACGCGACAAACGGCCACAGCCGCGCCTGCGGGTCGATCTGCGCCATCGACACGAGGCCCGCTGCCACCGCGCATTGCGACAGCAGCAGCCAGGCTCGGCGCCGGCCGAAGCGCCGCGTGAGCCACGGCAGGGGCGCGCGATCGACCAGCGGGGCCCAGGCCCACTTGATCGTATAGACCCAGGGCACGGCGTTCAGGAAGCCGATCGTGGTCAGATCGACCCCGGCCTCGCGCAGCCGGTACGACATCGTGCCGAAAACCAGCAGATAAGGAAGGCCCGCCGCAAATCCGAGCGGCAGCATGCGGCGCACGGCCGGCTCGCCGTAGATGCGCAGCGCGCCGAACATCATGCCGGGGCGCGCCCGTGGAGATAGTCGCCGAGGGCGCAGCCCTCACCCCCTCCCCTCTCCCGCTGCGCGGGCGAGGGGCGATCGGGCGTCGCAAGTGCGTAGCCGTCCCCAGAGACACGCCG
>Ga0307474_10003174_pt1 | contig 11857 bp, 9 predicted proteins | sample atmos_gasesECM1C_2_FD_203312 | JGI IMG/M metagenome (GOLD analysis project Ga0307474, IMG submission 203312) | Hardwood forest soil microbial communities from Morgan-Monroe State Forest, Indiana, United States - atmos_gasesECM1C_05 | ecosystem: Environmental > Terrestrial > Soil > Temperate... | reverse complement strand
CCAACAGTCGAAGAGCGCGAAACGAACTGGCGGGCCATCGGAATCGGCATCGCCGTGGTCGTGGCCATCGTTGCGATTCTTCTTCTGATCTCGCGTAGCGAGCAAAAGACTCCCTCCGGCCCGCCTCCCTACGCTGCCAGCATCAAGTTCTCTGACCTGAAGATGAGCGCCGCCGAGAACTTCGTCGGCGCCACGGTTTCCTACATTGATGGCACAGTCACGAACTCCGGCAATCAAACCGTCACTCACGTCGTCGTCGAAGTAACGTTCAAGGATTCCCTGGGCCAGCTGGCCCAGCGCGAAACTATACCCCTGCGCGTCTTGCGAACCAGCGGCCCCTATCCCGAGGCCGTAGACCTGGGCATCTCCCCTCTCGCGCCAGGCCAGAGCAAGCCCTTCCGCCTTACGTTTGAGACCATCTCGGAGCAATGGAACCACGAGTATCCGGCGCTCAAGGTCACGGATGTGACGACGAAATAGCTCGCCAACTATTTTCACCACGGAGACACAGGGTCACAGAGAGATCACTTGAAAAGCGGAGCCTAAGCAAAGTTGAAGCAAAGCCGATCGCAGTCGAGAAACATTGCGTTTTTTCCGAGTATTTCTGTGTCTCTGTGACTCCGAGGTGAGCTTGACCGCGACTCACTATTCGCTACTCCTTTACAATTACCTGGTGCCCGAGACCAAGCCATTCCGATTGACCGAGTCAGTGAAAGCGGCAGGTTGAGCTTCCAAGCTTAGTCCGGCGGCGCTGGACTCGGTGCTTGGGAAATTAGCCCGGCAACACGACCCGAATGTTCTGGTCGGCTTCGACCATGCCGACGACGCGGGCGTGTATCAGATCTCCCCTGACACCGCGCTCGTCCAGACCGTCGATTTCTTCACCCCCATCGTCGACGACCCCTACACCTTCGGACAGATCGCGGCCACAAATTCCCTGAGTGACGTGTATGCCATGGGCGGCCGCCCCCTTACCGCCCTCGCGCTCGTCTGTTTTCCCGAGAAGGGTGACTTGGAAATTCTGGAGCGCATCCTCGCTGGCGGCCTTTCCAAGATGATCGAAGCCGGGTGCACGATCGTCGGCGGGCATAGTATTCGCGACGAGGAAACCAAGTTCGGCTACTCAATAACCGGTCTGATCGATCCGAAGCGCGTACTCGCCAACAGCGGCGCCAAGGTTGGCGACGCCCTGGTACTTACAAAAGCCATCGGCACCGGCGTCATCTCCACCGCCATCAAAAAGGAAAAAGCCAAGGAAGCCTGGGTCCAGGGCGCTGTCGCTTCCATGACGACGCTTAACAAAAAGGCCGCAGAGCTTCTCGCCAGCAAACCCTACCAGGCGCATGGAATGACCGACATCACCGGTTTTGGGCTGATCGGCCACGCGCGGGAACTGGCTAAGGCCAGCGGGGTTTCGATACGTCTCTACGCGGCAAAGGTTCCTCTACTCGATGGCGCCGTCGAGTGCGTGCGCGCAGGCAACATTCCCGGCGGCTTGAAGGCGAACCGCGAGTTTGCTGAGTGTGTGGTCGAGTACGGCAACGGTATCCCCGAGGAAGTGAAGACTCTTCTGTTTGACCCGCAGACCGCCGGTGGCCTGCTCATCTCGCTCGCCAGCGGTGCCGCAGAGAGCCTAGTTTCTGAGTTGCAAGATCAGGGACTGGCAGCGGCTCACATCGGTGAAGTCATCGCTTCCACTAAGCCGTTGATCGAGGTTGTCTAACCAGGTCGGCGGGCGGTCCTTGAATCGGGGGACTGGCACCTCGAAGTGGCGGTCTAAGCAGGGAAAAGAAAAAGGGCGGCATTTCGCCGCCCTTGGTTTTTGTCTGAGAGGATTACGCGCGGGCCGGACTCTCGCCGCCTTTGGCCAGTCCCGGACGTCCCGGCTCTGGCTTCAGCACCTGCTGCACTCCATCGTCTTTCGACGGTAGTTTGATAGGCGGCAATTCCTTGCCTTCGACGATCATCTTGATCTCGTTGGCATCAAGAACTTCACGTTCCAGCAGGGCATTCGCGATCCTGGTTAGAACCTCACGGCTGTCGGACAACAGAGCCTTCGCCCTGCCGTAACCATCATCGACCAGGCGACGCACTTCCATGTCGATCTTGATGGCGGTGTCTTCGCTGTAGTCGCGATGCTGTGCAATCTCGCGGCCCAGGAAGATCTGCTCTTCCTTCTTGCCGAAGGTCAGCGGACCCAGAGAGCTCATGCCCCACTCGCAGACCATCTTGCGTGCCAGTTCGGTCGCACGCTCGATGTCGTTGCCCGCCCCAGTGCTCATCTGGTTGAGGAAAAGTTCCTCCGCCAGGCGGCCACCCATAAGGATCGCAATCTCTGTCTCCAGATACTCCTTGGTGTAGTTATGCTTGTCGTCGATAGGCAGCTGCATGGTGACGCCGAGCGCCATGCCACGCGGAATAATCGTGACCTTGTGCACCGGATCGGCGTGCGGCAGCTTCACGGCCAGCAGCGCGTGTCCCGCTTCGTGGAAGGCCGTGACCTTCTTCTCCTCATCGGAGAGAATCATCGACTTGCGTTCCACGCCCATCAGGACCTTGTCTTTAGCTAACTCAAAGTCGTACTGCAACACCGCCTTGCGGTTCTGACGGGCAGCACTCAACGCCGCCTCGTTCACCATGTTGGCGAGATCCGCTCCCGAGAATCCCGGGGTTCCGCGGGCCAAAACGCTGAGGTCCACGTCCTCGGCAAGAGGAATCTTGCGCGTGTGCACGCGCAGAATCTCTTCGCGACCGCGCACATCGGGACGATTCACCACAACCCGGCGATCGAAACGCCCGGGCCGCAGCAGCGCGGGATCGAGCACGTCCGGCCTATTGGTTGCCGCCATCAGAATGACGCCCTCGTTCGATTCGAAGCCGTCCATTTCGACCAGCAACTGGTTCAGCGTCTGCTCGCGCTCGTCGTGACCTCCGCCGAGTCCGGCGCCACGATGCCGCCCGACCGCGTCAATTTCATCGATAAAAATAATGCAAGGTGCATTCTTCTTACCCTGCTCGAACAGGTCGCGCACCCGGCTGGCGCCCACGCCGACGAACATCTCCACGAAATCCGACCCGGAAATCGAGAAGAAGGGGACATTCGCCTCACCCGCTACCGCTCTCGCCAGCAGCGTCTTGCCCGTTCCCGGGGGACCCACCAGCAGCACGCCCTTGGGAATCCGGCCACCCAGCTTCTGGAATTTCTGGGCTTCCCGCAGAAATTCGATAATCTCGCGGAGCTCTTCCTTTGCCTCATCCACACCGGCCACGTCCTTGAACGTGACCTTCTTCTGCTGCATCGAGAGCAGGCGTGCCCGGCTCTTGCCGAACGACAACGCCTTGTTCCCGCCTGTCTGCATCTGGCGGATCATGAAAAACCATAACGCCGCCAAGAGAATGAGCGGAGCCCAGGTCCCCAGCAACTGCAAAGGCCAGCTGCCGTTGGTCACGTCGCGGATGTTGATGTTCACACCCTTGTCCCGCAACGCCTTGATCATGTCGGGGTAGTTGACCGGAGCGGTCGTATGGAACAACTTCTGATCTTTATACTTACCGCGCACTTCCTGCGCGTTGATGGTCACTTCCTGGACATTCCCCTGATCGACTTCCGCAAGGAATTGCGAGAAAGGAACCTCTGTCTCTTTCTGGCCCGAACTACCGGTCCGAACCACCTGCCATAGCAGGAAAGCCGAAATCACGATCACCAGCCAGAAAATGACTGTCTTCACCGTCGAATTCACTCAGGACTCCTCTGAAAAGAACGTGCGGCCGTTTCAGGAATCAAACGCACGTCGTAGGCTGTTCTAAGACAATTAGATGCCAACCGCAGGTTTTCGATTTGGCCAAATACGCGAACATGCCATTCTACTCGTTCCGCTGACAAAAATGCTGGGCTTGTTTTTGTGACTTAAGTCATGCTCGCTGTTTGGCTTGCCGTCGCCAGGTAGGGAAGATTCCGGTTCGTTTGCTCTGGAGTGCCCAGGCCATAGCCAACCAGAAACGCCTCGTCCACCAGGAAGCCGAAATAATCGGGTTGAAGCTGAACCCGCCGCGCCGATTGCCGGTCAAGCAGCGTCGCCAGCTTCACCGACGCCGCTCCTCGGGCCCGCAAATCGTTCATTAGAAATTCGCTGGTCACCCCCGAGTGCACTAGGCCTTCGACCAGCAGAATGTCTTTGCTTCGAATATCCAGTTCATGACTGAAGACGATTTCCAGGACGTCTGACGCTCCTCCGGCCGGCTGCTGTCGGTAACGCGGCTTGACGAACGTGCAGGTTACCGGAGTCTCCAGCGCCCGCACCAGATCGGCCATGAAGATGAAGCTGTTCTCCAGCAAGCCCAGGACGTGGATCGTCTTGCCCTGGTAATCGTCCGAAATCTGGCGGCCCATCTCGCGGACGCGCTTTTGAATCTGCTCTGCCGAGATGACCGATCGTAGAGCCTCTGGCTTCGAGCTGATAGTCATTTTGCTGGCGCGCCCCTCGCAGTTTCGCTATCACCGTTTCGCATCAATCTTCGTCGATTGGCCAGTCACGGATCAGAATGGCCTCCTTCCCTTCTTTCGCCTGTAACGCGGCCGGCACGGAAAATCCGCGCAGCCAGATAATCTCGTCCCCACTTGCCAGGACCGGCCAATGCTTTCGAGATCCGCCTAGCACATGGCTTGCCTGCAGCAATTCCTTGATCTTCCTGGGAGCCTTGGTATGCGCTGGCCAGAACCGATCCCCAGGCCTCCAGTTTCGCACTACCAGCCGTGCCGGCAGTAGCGAGGGCTCGAGGAGTTGGTCGCGATTATATGCTTCGTCATCGTTCCCCAAGCCTACTGGCACCGCTTCTACCATAATCCCCGCCTCAGGCACCATAGCCCGGCCGGGCACGGGGAACACATATTCATAATCTGTCGGGATGCGCTCCTCATTCCTGAGGTCAGGTGTGAGAAACGTCAAAGCCGCAGGCTCCCGCTGCACTCGCCAGCCCAATGGCAGAGATAGGCCCTTGCTGTCGTTGTTCTCGTCGGCGGCGAAACGCAGAATTTCCTCGACGTGCTTGAACTCCAACGGCAGTCGGGCCAACTCGCCGATCGCTTTCACAGCACGCCGCTGGACAGCAATCGGCTCTGAAAGCAGCCATAACAGGTCGACGGTTGCGTTCATCACCATCGGGCCCGGCTGGCGCAGTCTTTCCTGCAGCTCTTCATTGACCGGCCGCAATTGCACCAGACCCTGTTGCCCCGGGCTTGCCCAGTCTGGTTCTGTCCAGTGGATCGCCGTGCCCATCCATCCCGCAATCTCGTTTTGCCAGTAGTCTTCTTCTGCCCGCGCCAGCTCAGCCAGATCACTGAGCCCCCGGCTAACCGACGGATTGAAGTCACGTTCGAGCAACGGCAACAGGACCTGGCGAACACGATTGCGCATGAATCTCGGATCGCGGTTGCTGGAATCTTCGCGCCAGGGTTGGCCGATTTGCCGGAGATATTCCTCCAGCTCCCGGTGCCTGGTTTCAAGCAACGGCCGGATCACTTCCCCGATGACCTCGGCACCATCGTCGAGATCGACGACGGGATAAATTCCTCCCAGACCGCGCATGCCCGCCCCGCGAATGATCCGCATCAACACCGTTTCCGCCTGATCGTCGAGCGTGTGACCCGTGGCAATCTTGTCGAGCCGTGATTGCTTGTTGTCTTCTGGATCGATCAACTGCTGGAAAAACCCGTAGCGCAATTCTCGCGCCGTGGCCTCGATGCTCGTGCCCTCCGTTGAAGCTTCGGCTTTCACGTCGGCGCTAGCAGTATGAAATTCGAGGCGATGCTCGCGCGCCAATTGAGCAACAAACCGCTCGTCTTCCTCAGACTCGTTGCCCCGCAGCTTGTGGTTGAAGTGAACCACCGACAAGACGATGCCGAGTTCGGCCCGCAACTCACGCAAAATTCGCAGTAAGCCGGCAGAATCCGCCCCGCCCGAGACCGCCACGCCCACACGATCTCCGGCCTTCACGAGCTCAAGGCGGCGAATGTGCTCAAGGATTCTCTTGGCGAGAGGATGCACGGCAACATGGTACAACCAGGAACACCTCGCGTAGGGGCAGACGCCCTCGTCTGCCCGGCGGAGCGAAGCTCCGCCTTTAAAAAGCTGGTGGCCTCACCAGGATCCCGGGCAATTTCGGAGGCGCGACCCACAACCAGGCATACATCCGCGCCATTGGAACCAACCCTCCGCGAACTGGGTTGTTCAGAACGTACTCCATCTTCTCGTCGAGCTTTTCCGAATAACGCAGGACGCGATCAAACGATTCCTCCTGCCATACGGTCCCTGTTCTTCCCAGTTGCCGATTGATGAGATGAGCAGAAGCTCCCTTAATCGCCTTAGTAATGCGTGCCAGCGAAACAACCTCGCATCGCGCGCGATCGACCAGAGGAGTGAAGATCAAATGGACGTGATCGGGCATTACGACCACGACATTCAGATCGATTGTGGACGCATGTTCATGCACGCAGCAGTCGAGCGTGATTTGCCGGGCACAGGCTGGAAGAATCCACCGGCGATGCGTGCAGAAAGTCAGGAAATGGGGCTTGTTGTCCCTTTGCAGGTGTGGGAGGTTCCGTCTGTAAAAAGCCTTGGGCATCCAAGAAACGCGGCGGAGCGAAGGTCTACTTTCATTATCAATGGGAGTAGCTCAGAGATACTTGAATTTCGAACGAAATCTGCTCCGATGAGTTCCGACTTGGGACGCAGGGCGCAAATTTTGAGGCCCCGAAAGAGCGTGTGCGCCCGGCTGCCCAGACGAGGGCGTCTGGGCCTACGCAATTTGTGGGTATGCTACAGCCCCGGACTCTTCTCCGCAATCAACTTCCTGATCTTCTCCACAAACTCCGGCGCCAGCATATCTTCGGTCTTCTCTTTGCCGCGGGTGCGGACGTTCACTTTGCCCGCCTCCGCTTCCTTGTCGCCGACCACCAGCAGGAACGGGACTTTCTGCATTGCGTGTTCGCGGATCTTAGCATTCATTTTCTCGTTGCGGGCATCGACGTGTACGCGCACTCCCGCAGCTTTCAACTGTGCTGCGACTTTGTTGGCATATTCGGCGTGGCGCTCGGAGATGGGGATCATCACCGCCTGCACCGGCGACAGCCAGACCGGGAACGCTCCGGCGTAGTGCTCGATCAAAACGCCGAAGAAGCGCTCGATTGACCCATACAACGCGCGGTGCACCATCAGCGGCTGCTTGCGCGAGCCGTCTTCGGCGACGTATTCCAATCCGAAACGCTGCGGCAGATTGAAATCGAACTGCACCGTGGAGAGCTGCCACAGCCGCCCGATCGCGTCCACCAGCTTGATGTCGATCTTGGGTCCGTAAAACGCCGCTTCGCCCGGAATCGTCTTGTATTCGATCTTCAGTTCTTTCAGAACTTTTTCGAGCGAGTGCTGGGCCATGTTCCACTGGTCTTCGCTGCCGACATAGCTTTTGCGGTCATTCGGATCCCAGACAGAGAGTTCGGTCTGAAACTGGTCGAAGCCGAAATCTTTCAAGACGTCTTTGGCGAACTCGACGCAGTCCGCGATTTCTTTTTCGATCTGCTCGGGCGTGCAGAAGATATGCGCATCGTCCTGGGTGAAGCCACGCACTCGCAGCAGGCCATGCATCACACCGGAGCGCTCGTAGCGGTAGACCGTGCCCAACTCGCCCAGCCGGATCGGCAAATCGCGGTACGAACGCAGCGAGTCTTTGTAGATCAGGATGTGCCCCGGGCAGTTCATCGGCTTCACGCGGTACTCGGCGTCATCAAGCTCCATGAAGTCGAAGAAGTTCTGCGCGTAGTAGCCTTCATGCCCCGAAGTAAAGAAGAGCTGGCGTCGCATCACATGCGGCGTGTACACGAGCGAGTAGCCGCGTTTCACGTACTGCTCGCGCATCCAGTCTTCCATCTCCTTGCGGATAATGCCGCCCTTCGGATGCCAGAAGATCAGGCCTGGCCCTGCCAGCTCCTGAATCGAGAACAAGTCGAGCTGCTGGCCCAGCACGCGGTGATCGCGCTTTTTGGCTTCTTCGATCGAGTTCAGGTAAGCGTCCAGGTCCTTCTTGGAGAAGAACGAGGTACCGTAAATGCGCTGCAGTTGCGGATTCTTCTCATCCCCCAGCCAGTAGGCGCCCGCAATGTTCAGCAGCTTGAACGCCTTGATCTTGCCCGTCGAAGGAATGTGTGGCCCGCGGCAGAAGTCGAGGAACTTGCCGGTCTTGTAAATCGAGATCTTTTCATCGGGCTGGGTGAATTGCTCGATGAAGTGGCACTTCATAAAGTCGCCTTCGGCCTTGAACTTCTCGAGCCCTTCCATGTGCGGAAGGAACTCCCGCGCATACGGAAGATTCTGCTGCACCAGCTCCTGCATCTTCTTCTCGATCTTCTCGAGGTCCTCCGGAGTAAACGGGGTCGGACGGTAGAAGTCGTAGAAGAATCCGCTCTCCGTCGCCGGACCGTGGCCGAGCTTGGTTTCCGGAAACAACTCGAGCACAGCCGCCGCCAACAAATGCGCCGACGAATGCCGGTACACCCCTAGCGACTCCGGGTCCTTCTCCGTCAGGATGCGTAACTCCGTGTCTTTTTCAAGCGGACGGGTCAGGTCGATCAGATCGCCATTGGTCTTGGCCACCAGGGCAGCGTCGGCGAGGCGCGGGCTGATGGATTTGGCGACGTCGAGCGCGGTGGTGCCTTTGGGGACTTCCTTGCTGCTTCCGTCGGGAAGGTTGATATGAATGTTGTCCGACATGATGAGTGTTCTTATTGTGCTGAAACACTTGAGTTTATCGGACGTCCAAAGGCGGGTCAAACCTGCGGAAACTGCACAAAGTCTTTACCACAGAGAGCACTGAGGACACAGAGGGTTCCATGCGAGTTGTGCTACCTCCGTGCGGGTTCGTTTGGTCTTGGTCTTCGGTGACCTACTCGCCCCTCTCCCCCATTGCTACCGTGAAGCGCAGGGGAAAGGAAGAATTTGGCTCATCGTATGGCGAAATCTTCGTTCAAACTGAACATTCTTTACGGGGAAGGCGACGCTGAAGTGGCAAACTCTCAAGCCGGTTCGATGGAAAAGGCCGGCCACCACGTAACCACCACCACCGACCGCAAAGGCGTCGAGGCAGCGCTGAAACAGGGCGCATTCGATCTGGTGATCCTCGGACCGACACTCACCCGCAACGATCGTCATCATTTGCCTTACATGGTGAAGAAGTCCCACCCAGGCACCCGCGTCCTGGTTTTGCATGCCGATGGCGGGCGCCATCCCTACGTTGACACGGCCACCGATACCGGTCGCACCATCGAGCAGATTCTCGAAACCATCGCTTCGATGATGGCGCAGCAGACCACCATGGCTCGCTAGATCTAAGCTTGGTAGACTTCCGAGGCGGCCCAAGGCCGCCTCTTGTCGTCTGGGTCGTTCGGGCAAGGTTTTCGGTCTCCGGTTTTCAGTCGTCAAGCTGATACGACGAGCTTTTCTGGAGACTGACGACTAGCGACTGGAGACTGACGCACAATTCGGTTACGATAACCAAAGCCTCGGGAGCAGCAGCATCCCGGATCCCCCGCATCTAAGATTATGGTGAAAAGGTCCGCATTTCTGGTGTTTGCCGTTCTTTGCTTGGGATCACGGGCGTTTTCTCAGGCTCAACCGCCCGTGCATCCGGCTCTACGTCCGCCCAAGGGCGCAAGCGTCGCTATTGTGATTTTCGAGGACCTCGAGTGTCCCGATTGCGCCCGTGCGGCTCCGCTGGTCGAGGAGGCTTCTCGAACCTACAAGATCCCGGTGGTCCGGCACGACTATCCTCTCCAGATGCACCCTTGGGCCTACGACGCGGCTATCCTCGCGCGCTACTTCGACACTCATTCGAAGGCGATCGGAAACGAGTTCCGCGATACTTGCTTCAAGCATCAGTTGGAAATCACCAAGGAAACCTTGCGGTCCTTCGCCGAGAAATTCGCCGCCGCCCACAAGATCGACTTGCCTTTTGTTGTCGATCCCGACGGTAAACTGACTGCCCTGATCGAGGCCGACCGCGCCGCCGGGAACCAGCTCGGTCTGCAGCACACCCCGACCCTTTACGTAGTCAGCAATAAACACACTGGCACTCCCTTCGTTGAGGTCGTGGACCGAACGCAATTGTTTCAATTGATCGACACTATGAAGAAGGAATAGCCGGGGAGGCGAATACCTTAGAAAGGGCCTCCCCCCACGCCTGGTTCTTAACTCATTGCGTCCCCGCCAATAAAGCCTCTTAAATCAGTTGGTTAACGCCTGCGGCTTGCAAAGCAATAGCTATTTCTAGGGGAAATAACGTATAATAAAAGCGCGTTTGATTTTTGCGGTTCTATGCACTCTGCAGTTTCTCCGCTTACCAGCGTGACCTGCCTGCCTGCACCAGTCCTGCGACATCAGCGCAACATCTGAAAAAAAGGAAACAAAGCATCACCATGGAAACAGGAACAGTAAAGTGGTTTAACGACGCCAAGGGTTACGGATTCATCAGCCGCCAGAACGGTGAGGACGTGTTCGTTCACTTCTCCGCCATTCAGGCCAATGGCTTCCGCAGCCTTCAGGAAGGGCAGCAAGTGCAGTTCGATGTGGTCAAAGGCCCCAAGGGCTGGCAGGCCGAGAACGTCAAAGGCGTCTAAACCGCTTTGCACAGAAAATTCAATCAGGGGGCGGCTGAAAAGCCGCCCTTTGTATTTGCCCGAATCTCGTATTTTGGCTGCCATCGACATGCACTTCGAATCCTTACTCCGCCACCATTATCACTGTCATCCTGACCGACTGAGGCGCCAGCCGAAGGAGTGGAAGACCCCGCGAGAGCATCGATCCCGGTTAACGTTTCGGACTTTTCCGCCACAGAGCGATAGTCTCGCCGGCACTCGCTCTCGGCACCACCCTCGCTTGCGACTTTCCCCCGTCCCATTCATCATGGAAGCATGGCTCGCCGGATCGCCGTCTTCTTTCTTCTGACCTCATTCGCGTTTGCCGGCATTATCGACGACGTTCGAACCGCGCTCGCGCAGAACAATCTCAGCGCTGCCGAATCGGAACTCGGCGCCTATAAAGCGCAGCGCGGCGTAACGCCGGAATACCTGGAAGCGCTCTCCTGGATGGCCCGCGCCGCCCTCGCCAACCAGCAATATGCGCAGGCGGAGAATTACGTCAAACAGACGCAGGCTCTCGCCGCGCCCCTGCTGAAAGGTCACGCGCTCGACGCCGACCCGCATTTGCCCGTCGCCATCGGCGCCGCCCTCGAAGTCCAATCCCAGACCATGGCTGCCCGTGGACAAAAAGCCCAAGGCATCGCCTTGCTCCGCCGCGCTCTGCAGACGTACGGCAACACCTCCATCGCGCCCCGCTTGCACAAAAATCTCAACCAGCTGACCTTCGTCGGCCAGCCAGCGCCCGCTCTTCAAGCCACCGAATCGCTCGGTACTCCGGCTTCGTCCTTGGCCAAATTCAAAGGCTCGCCCATGCTGCTGTTCTTCTGGGCGCATTGGTGTGTGGACTGCAAAGGCGAAGCGCCCATCCTGGCGCGCCTCCGCTCCGAGTTCAAAGATCTCGTCTTCATTGCCCCAACCCAGCGCTACGGCTACGCCGCCCGCGGCGAAGACGCCACTCCGCAAGCCGAACTCGCCTATATCAAGACCGTCTGGCAGCAGTACTACGCGGGCCTGCAAGGAGTGCCCGTCCCGGTCAGCAAGACCAACTTCACTGTGTATGGCTCCAGCACCACGCCAACCCTGGTGCTGATCGATCGCACTGGAAAGATCGCCTACTACCATCCCGGCGCGGTACCTTATGACGAATTGCGCGCAGCGATTGAGAAAGTCACG
>Ga0307474_10003173_pt1 | contig 11857 bp, 9 predicted proteins | sample atmos_gasesECM1C_2_FD_203312 | JGI IMG/M metagenome (GOLD analysis project Ga0307474, IMG submission 203312) | Hardwood forest soil microbial communities from Morgan-Monroe State Forest, Indiana, United States - atmos_gasesECM1C_05 | ecosystem: Environmental > Terrestrial > Soil > Temperate... | reverse complement strand
GGGCATCTCCTTCGTGCTCGGGGCCGTGATCGGCGCCTTTTGCGGCTATGCGGGTGGACGGCTTGATCGCTCGGTCGGCCGCTTCGTCGACGTGATGATGGCGTTTCCGCTGTTCGTGCTAGCGATGGCGATGGTGGCCGCGCTCGGCAACCGCGTCGAGAACATCGTCTTCGCGACCGCCATCATCAATCTGCCGTTCTACATCCGCTTTGCCCGCGCGGAGGTCAATGTCCGCCGCAATCTCGGTTGGGTCGAAGCGGCGCGCGCTAGCGGGGAAAGTCACGGCTCGGTGGTGCTGCGCTTTCTGCTTCCCAATGTGCTTCCGGCCATGGCGGTTCAGATGTCACTCAATCTGGGCTGGGCCATCTTGAACGCCGCGGGGCTTTCCTTCATCGGGCTTGGCGTCAAGCCGCCGACCCCGGAATGGGGCATCATGGTCGCCGAGGGCGCACGCTTCATCTCGACCGGCAAATGGTGGCTGGTGGCGTTTCCGGGGCTGGCACTGATGCTGGCCGTTTTGTGCTTCAACCTACTCGGTGACGGGATGCGGGACATTCTCGATCCCCGCATGCGGACATGACCGAACCGCTGCTGCGAATAGAAGACCTCCACGTCACGTTTTCGACCAGACGTGGCCCTGTCGAAGCGGTGCGCGGCGTGACGCTCGCGCTCGATCAAGGCGAAATGCTCGGGCTCGTCGGCGAAAGCGGCTCCGGAAAGTCCGTCACGGGATTTGCGACGACGCGCCTGCTTGATGCGGCCGGGCGGGTGACGAGGGGACGGATTCTGTATCGCGGCAAGGACATCACGAAAATATCCGACAGCGATTTTCGTGCGCTGCACGGCGCGGCGATGTCGATGATCTTCCAGAACCCGCGGGCAGCGCTCAACCCGATTCGCGCTGTCGGGCTTCAGATCGCGGATGCGATCCTCAGTCACAAGCGCGCATCGAAGCAAGAGGCCGCCAGTGAGGCCCTGAAACTCCTGCGCGCGGTTCAGATCCGCGATCCCGAGCAGCGAATGTCGGCCTATCCGCACGAGCTTTCGGGGGGGATGTGCCAGCGCGTGATGATCGCGATCGCGATTTCCTGCAACCCGATGCTGCTGATCGCGGACGAGCCGACCACTGGCCTCGACGTGACGACCCAGAAAGTCGTGATGGATCTTTTGGCGCAAATTGCGGCCGAACGCGGCATGGCGACAATCCTGATCACGCACGATTTGGGCCTCGCCGCGCAATATTGCCGCCGCGTCGTGGTGATGGAGAAGGGACGTCTGGTCGAGGAAGCCGCGCCAAAAACCCTTTTCCATCGTCCGCAGCATGCCTACACCAGACGCCTGGTCGCGGCGTCACCGACCGCCACCTCGCGGATCGAGGACCTCGTGGCGGACGAGGAGAGAAGCCATTATCTCGCCGTGCTGGCAGCATGCAAGCCGCGCCCCGATCCGCCGCCGGGAACGCCGCCGCTATTGGACGTGAAAAACCTTGCCAAGCGATATGATCAGGGGCTGCCGGCCGTGGCCGACTTCTCGATGACGATGGCGGCGGGAGAAAGTGTCGGCCTCGTCGGCGAATCCGGCTCCGGCAAGACCACGACGTCGCGCATGATCTGCCGCTTGATCGACGCAAGCGATGGCGAGATCGTCTTTGACGGAGAATCGATCGGCCATCTGCCGGCCCGGGAGTTCCATCGCTCACGGTTCCGAAAAGACATCCAGATCGTCTTCCAGGATCCGAATGAAAGCCTCAATCCGCGCTTCACGGCGTTCGATTGCATCGCCCACCCGCTGTTGCGGCTTGCCGGCATGCGGTCGGGTGAGGCCTTGCAGCATCGGGTTGAAGAGTGCGCGCGGCGCGTCGGACTGCCGTTGGAACTCCTGCCGCGCTTCCCGCATCAGCTCTCCGGCGGCCAGAAAGCCCGCGTCGGAATTGCCCGCGCCATCGCCTGCCGGCCACGTCTGTTGGTGCTGGACGAGCCGACAGCCGCGCTCGACGTCTCGGTGCAGGCGGTGGTGCTGCAATTGCTCGACCGCTTGAGGCGCGAAGACGATCTGGCCTTGCTCTTTGTCAGTCACGACCTCAATGTGGTCCGCATGATGTGCGATCGCACCATCGTTCTGCGCAACGGCCACGTTGTCGAGCAGGGCGAGAGCCGGGCGCTGTTCGATAACCCGCAGACCGAATATACCCGCGAGCTGGTCGACGCCGTGCCGCATATTGGCCTGCCTGCCGGCGAACCTGTGGAAGCCTTATCGTCATGACATTCGAGCTCGATCATCTCGTTATCAACGTCCTGTTCGACATGGATCGTGCGAGCACGATGATGTCACAGCTCGGCTTCACGCTGACGCCGCGAGGCTATCACTCGCTCGGCTCGATCAACCATTTGGTGATTTTTGAGGGCCCTTATCTCGAGCTGATCGGCCTGCCTTCGGCAGCGGATGTTCTGCGCAAGGACCTGTTCGAGAGCCCGCGCGGCCTTAACGGCCTGGTGTTCAAGACGAACGATATCGATGCTTGCGCAAGTAGCTTGCGGCAAAGCGGCCTTGCCATGCTCGAGCCGCAGAGTTTCTCCCGTCCCGTTACCATCGATGGCGTCGAGCAGCTTGCGCGATTTCGCACAGTTCGGACGACGCCGCAGCTTTTCGAGGCGGGTAGGGTCTATTACTGCCAGCATTACACGCCGGAACTGGTTTGGCACCGGCCGTGGATGACGCACGTCAATGGCTGCGCGGGCTTGAGCGAACTTGTCGTGGTGACAGACGCGATCGAAGCCGATGCGTCGCGCTATGCAAAGGCGGCTCAGGCCCGCGCAGAAAAGCAACGCAGCGAGGTCTGGACAATTGATCTGGTGAGCGGCTTTCGCCTCACCTTGATGTCACCCGCGCGCTATCACCAACGTTATGGCGAGCGCAGTGTCGAGGCCAACGGCCGGCGCGGCTTCTTTGGCGCCGTCGTGCTCAAGACCCCCGATCTTGGTCCTATCAGCGGTTTTGTCTCGTCCATTCCTGAACTGTGCATGGGCGAGAGCGCAAACTCGCTGCTCTTGCTCGTTCCTTTCCTCAACGCGCTGCTCGAATTTCGCAGCGATCGTTAGCAAAAGACGCGGCAGAATCATCAGTCAATCGCATCCGCCGAAGCCTTTCCGCGCCGCAGCTTTGTGGCCGCCAGCATTCGCAACGCGTTGCGGTCGAGCTTGTTGGTCGAAGCCAGGGGGAGACTGTCGACGAACCAGATCGAGCGCGGGTGCTGATAGGCAGGCGCGTTCGCAAGTGCAAAGGTCTTCAGCACACTCTCGTCAAGGTGACTGCCTTCACGTTTCACCACGAACGCCACCGGCTTGGTGCCCTTGATTTCGTCGTCCACCGGCACGACGCAGGCCTGGATGACGTCGGGATGGGTTTCGAGCATCTTCTCGACTTCGCTCGGGAAGATATTTTCGCCGCCGCTGACGAACATGTCGTCAGTGCGCCCGACAAAAAAATAAAAGCCGTTCTCGTCGCGGCGAAACACGTCGCCGGTGACGTAGAAACCGTCACTGGCGATGGGCGAGGGCACATCGTAGCGATTGTGATAACCGTTCATCAGCGCCGGGCTTTTCATTTCGAGGACGCCTAGATCGGAAGGCTTGCCGTCTTCTCCGACCAGCCGCAACTGGATTTTTGGATGCGGGTAGCCGACCGACATTTCCGGCTGCGGCAGCCCTTTCGGATGCGGAGCGAACACAACCGGGCCGGCCTCAGTGGTGCCGTAGGCGTTGGTGACGGCCGCCTTCGGAAGCATGCGGTGGATCGCCGCCATCAGGCTTTGACTGACCGGAGCCGACCCCATGCGCAGGAACTCCACGCTGGAGAGGTCGGTTGCGGCGAGCCTTTCCTTGTCGTTGAGCATCATCGCGATCATCGGCGGAACGGCGGTGAGCCATGTGCAGCGATAATCCTCGATGGCTTTCAGGTAGAGCTGCGTCGTAAACTGCGGCAGCAAAATCACGGTGGCATGCGCCGCGTGCGCCAACTGGCTCATGGCAAGCGCGTTCATGTGGTACAGCGGAGCCGCGATCAGGAAGCGATGGCGGCTCATGTCCTGCGCGGCCATGCGTGTCTGGACCACCCAGATATGGCTCTGGTGCGAAAGCACTACGCCTTTGGGACGCCCGGTCGAGCCTGACGTGTAAAGAAACATCGCCGGTTCGCCGTTCGCCGCCGCAACAGCTGAGAACGGTCCCGGCTTTACAAAGTCGGCAAACTCTTCAGTATCGAAGCGGATGCGCGGCAAATCCTTCGGCGCGCTGTCGAAGCGTTGCGCGTCGCAAAAGACGAGCTTGGCGCCTGAGTCTTTAATAATGTAATCGATGGTGGCGGACGGAAATCTGAAATTGACCGGCACGACCACAAAACCGGCGCGCATGATGCCGTGCATGGCAGTGAGGTATTCGAAGCGATTGGCTGACAGGATCGCGACCCGATCCCCGCGCCTCAGGCCCCGCGCCGAGAGAGCGCGCGCCACCGCGTTGGCCTCGCCCTCGAAATCGCGGTAACTGAAGCGACGCTCCTTCCCGCCACCGAGGTCGATGATGGCGACCTTGTCGATATCGCGGTCGGTCGCAGTCAGCGCTCCCAGATTCGAAAACGCGGGGATGCTGGACACGACCCGGATCTCTGTCAGGCTGGCGGCGTCGTCAGATAGGTCCCTCGTCCACTGGCCAGCAGACGCCCCTCCTTGTCGAACACGCTTGCTTCCGCCACCGAGAACTGCTTGCCGAAATGCACGATCTTGCCGCGGACCGTCAACACACCGGGCATGGCCGCACGATGATAGTCGACGCGTAAATCCACCGTCGGAACGCCGCGGCCGGTCCTTGAGACCATCGCCCAATCAGCTGCGAGATCGACCAGTGCTGCGAGAATGCCGCCATGGGTGTAACCGCGGTCCGGGTTGACGACCCATTCCTCGCGCCATGCCGCCGTCAGTTCGATACTGCCCTCGCCCACCGCAATGACTTTCAACCCCAGCCATTGATGGTAGGGACCGCGCGACAACAGTTTTTGGACGTCTTCGACGCTCGGAACTTCGCTCATGTGCTGAAAAAACCTCGTTTGATCTCGCTAGGAGGGAGCCGAAAGCACGGTCACCCCGCCAATCACGGCACGACAACGACCTTTCCGATCACCTCGCGATCCCGGATAAGTCGCAACCCTTCCGTCGCCTTTTCGATTGGCAGCACCTCGTCGATGACAGGCTTGATCTTCTTCTCCACGATCATATTCATGAGATCAGTCAAATTGTCCTCGTAAAAACTGTTCGAGCCGATCACCTTCAGCTCAAAACTCCATATATAGCGCAGATCCTCCTTCGGATCATGACCGGCGGTCGCGCCGCAGACGAGCAGGCTTCCGCCGCGCTTGAGGCAACGCAGCGACGGCACCCAGGTTTCTCCGCCGGTGAAATTGATGACGACGTCGACGCCGCCATCGTAGTTCCGCCGTTGCGGCTTGCCGTATTTCTCGATCGCCCATTTCGAAAAATCGACCTCCTTGTAGTTCATCGTCTCGTCGGCGCCGAGTGCCTTGAGCTTTGCCATTTTTTCAACACTGCTGGCGCAGGCGATGACCTCGGCGCCGAGCAGCTTGCTCAGGATGACGCAGCCGGTGCCGACCCCGCCGCTCGCGCCCAGAACCAAAACGCGATCGCCCTTGCGGATCGTCTTGTGGGTGATCAACATGCGATGGGCGGTGCCGTAGGCCACCGGCAGAGAGGCCGCTTCCTCGAAGCTGACACCTTCAGGCATGGCAATGAGCTGATCGGCATCGACAAGGCAATATTCGGCCATGCCGCCGTCGAGCATCTCGCCCATCAGGCCCTTTCTCTTGTTGAGCGGATTGACGAGGACACGGCTGCCGATCTTCCACCCCGATACGCCGTCGCCGATTTCGACAATCTCACCGGCCATATCGAGACCGATCACGACAGGCAGCGGCACTTTGATCCCCGGCATGCCTTTGACGGTGAACACGTCGTGATAGTTGAAGGAGGAGGCGCGGACGCGGATCACAACCATTCCAGGCTTGGTGCGCGGCTTCGGGTGATCTTTTACCAGTTCCAGATTTTCCAAGCCGCCGTGTTGGCGCAGAACCAGCGCCCTCATCGCTTCTGACATGATCTCTTCCTGTTCAATGACAAGCCGGCTTTCTGGCGGATGCGGCGCGCAGTCCATGCATATTCAGGGCCCGCCGACACGGCACTTTGCTGAGAGAACGCCTAATATCAAGCCGAGTTCATCGCAACCCTCCCATTCGGAAGGGGGCTCAGCGTACACCTTCCATCACGGCGTCGACGATTTTGCCGATCGAGCGAAGAAGATCGGCATCCGTTTTGTTTGCGGGCTGTTCGACAAAGAGCGCAACGACGCAGCCGAGAATGGTATGAATTTCTTCCGCCGTCACGGCCTCGGGCTTGGGCGGTCTCTGCGGCAACCGCTCCACCAGCAGCTGATTCTGCAGCCGCTCGGATGCGAGCTCGACCGTCTTGATCTTGGAACGGAATTGCTCGGTCTCGCTGTTTGGCGCCGGCATGGGACCAGACTTCAATCCCGAACGGATCGCACGGAGCGGCCAGACGATCTGTTCACGCCAGGGGCGGCAAGCTTTATCCAGCTCGCGGATTTCGGCAGGCGTCGGCAGAATGCGAAGCTTGACGGCGGCGAAAGCAATCACGAGCAGCATCATGACGTCGACGCGGGCCTCGCGTTGCAGGCTCAAACAGGCCTCGGCGACCCCAGGCCTGGCGTAGATATCAAGGGCGAAGGCCCAGCTGTCCGCTTCCAATTCGGAGACGGGCGGCTTCATGAATCGCCATTCTTGATCGAATGCAATCCGCCCCAGCGACTGACCGCCTTGGTCTCGATGTCGAACAGGTCGAGCACCCGTCCGAGCGTATGGTCAACCATCTGTTCCAGGCTTTCAGGGCGGGCATAGAACGCCGGCACAGGCGGATAGACAATCGCGCCCATCTCGGTGGCCGCGGTCATGGAACGAAGGTGGCCAAGATGAAGCGGGGCTTCGCGAACGATCAGGACAAGTCGCCTCCGCTCCTTGAGCACGACATCAGCAGCGCGGGTGAGCAACGACGAGGTGACGCTTGAAGCGATCTCCGCGAGGCTTCGCATCGAACAGGGTGCGATCACCATGCCCATGGTCCTGAACGAACCGGAGGAAATCGACGCTCCGACATTGTCGACCTGGTGAACAACGTCAGCGAGCGCCGAAACTTCCGCGACGCCCAGATCCGTCTCCTGGGTCAGGGTGATCTTTGCCGACCGGCTCATCACCAGATGCGTCTCGACGTCGGTTGCTTGCAAGAGCCGCAACAGCCGGACGCCGTAGATAGCTCCGGAGGCGCCGGTCATTCCGACGATCAATCGGCGCGGAGGTGAGTTCATCGGAATAGCCAATTTCTTACCCAATGGCCGCTCGAGGCTTTAATCGCAATAGCACAAACTCAAAGTGCGGTTGAGTTCCGATCGCGCCAGCCGTCGCTTTTTGCCTTCCACCGGCCGATTGTAGTTAATACGTCATGCCTCTGACTGAGCATAAGGAACGAAATCTATAGACTTTGCGGTGCGGAAACCGTGGGCTAGAAGCTTGACGCCATGAAGTTCCCGCGCCGTCAGTTTCTCAAGATTGCCCTCAGCGCTGCCGCATCGCCCGCTCTCTCGCCGATCGCAACAGCGCAGTCCTATCCCGTACGCCCCGTCCGGGTCATCGTGCCATACTCGCCCGGCGGACCGACCGACGTCTGCGCGCGCCTGATCGCGCAAAGGCTCTCCGACCAGCTTGGAAAGCAATTCTACGTTGAGAACATCGCAGGTGCAGGCGGCAATATCGGCACCGGGCAGGCTGCGCGAACGGCGCCGGATGGCTACACCATCCTGATCACCGTCAACAGCTACGTCATCAATCCGACCTTGTACGACAAGGTGCCATACAACACACTGAAGGATTTCGAGGCGGTGACGCTCGTCGCCATCTTCCAATCGGCCATGCTGGTCAACCCGTCGGTGCCGGCAAACAACGTCAGGGAACTGGTGACGCTGATCAAGGCCAACCCCAACAAGTACAGTTTTGCGTCACCGGGTTTCGGGACGCCGTCGCATCTCTTGGGAGAGCAATTTCGCGTCGCGGCGGGCCTCGATCTCGTGCATGTCCCGTATGGCGGAAGCGGCCAGGTCATCACCTCGGTGGCCGCGGGTAACACGCCGATCGGCTTTGCCGCATTGTCGGCGGCCGTGCCGTTGATCCAGGATGGCAAGCTGCGCGCGCTCGCCGTGATGAGCACGCAGCGCTCGCAGGCAGTTCCGGACCTGCCTACGATCGAACAGGCCGGCTATCCCGATCTTGACGGCGATGCCTGGGTCGGGGTGATGGTGCCGACAGGCACGCCAAAGGACATTGTTATGCTGCTCCACCGGGAGATCGTCAGGATCATCGCGCTGCCGGAAATGAAAGAGCATCTCTCGGCAATCGGCCTTGAACCGGTCGGCGACAGCCCTGAGGAATTCTCGGCTCAGATGAAGGTGGAGATGGAGAAATGGGCCAAGGTGATCAAGGCTGCCAGGATCAAGGCGGAGTGAATCGCTCGCGCGCGGCAAGGACGCCGCGGCCGCTGCGGATTTATCATTTTCGGGTGCTTTTTTCGGATCATGAGCGTACCGGTCATCGGTAATTCGGGTTATCCTCCGCGCTGGAGAATCCAGCAGTGGCTGAGGGCGATGGAAGCAAGACGTACCAACACGGACGCGGCCGATCAGAATAGCCATCCGGATTTGCGCGGCTGGCTGCAACGGCTCGCCACCACAGATCGGCTTGCGGTCGCCCGCAAGGGCATCGCGCTGATCGACGAGCTGGCGGCGGTTGCCAAGAAACTGGAAAACGAGCGCGCCGTGCTGTTTCCCGCACCCGGTCAGCATTCGATCCCCGTCGTGGCAAACCTGTTCGCGAACCGCGACTGGATCGCCGATTCGCTTCGTGTTCCCGCAGCCGAGCTGCTCGCGCGATTCCAGCACGCCGTTCGTCATCCATTGCCGTGGGTCGAGGTCATCGCCGCGCCGGTGCAGGAGATCATTCATCATAAGATCGATCTGCTCGCCCAATTGCCGATCCCCAAACACAACGAGCACGACAGCGGGCCTTACATCACCGCAGCGCTTCTGATCGCGCGCAATCCAAAGAATGGGATTCAGAACGTCTCGATCCACCGCTGTCAGGTCAGCGGTCCCGACCGCATCGGCGTGCTGCTGTTGCCGCGGCACACGCTGCACTATTTCCGAATGGCCGAGGAAAGTGGCGAGGCGCTCGAGATTGCGCTTGTAATCGGCGTGCATCCGGCCTGCATTCTGGCCTCGCAAGCAATCGCGGCGCTCGACCAGGACGAAATGGAGATCGCCGGCGCACTGCTCGGCCAGAGCGTGGAGATGGTGAAATGCCGCACCAACCGGGTACGCGTGCCGGCGCATGCCGAAATCGTCATCGAGGGCCGCATTCTGCCCAAGGTTCGCGAGCCCGAGGGGCCGTTCGGCGAGTTTCCGCAATATTACGGGCCACGCGCCAATCGTGAAGTGATCCAGGTCGATGCGATCACGCATCGCAAGAATCCGATTTTCCACACCATCGTCGGCGGCGGAACAGAGCATCTTCTGCTTGGGGGCATTCCGCGCGAGGCGACGCTTCTCGACCATCTGCAGCGCAGCTTCGCTTCCGTGCGCGACGTGCGCCTCACCCGCGGCGGAACGTGCCGCTATCACCTCGCCGTGAAGATCGAGAAGGCGAGCCAGGGCGAGCCGAAGAATATCATCATGGGCGCGTTCGGCGGCCATTACGACATCAAGCAGGTCGTCGTGGTCGATATGGACGTCGATATCGACGACGAAAGCGAAATCGAGTGGGCGATTGCGACCCGCTTCCAGGCCGATCGCGACCTGGTTATCGTCTCCGGCGCGCAAGGCTCGAAGCTTGATCCATCGTCGGATAACGGCATCAGCGCGAAAATGGGAATCGACGCAACCAAGCCGCTTGCAACCGAGCCGATGGAATTCAAGCGTATACATGTGAAGGGCATCGAAAACGTCGATCTCGCTGCTGTACTCGAGAGCGATCCGAAAGCTGCTTTTGCGCGGATCATCGCGGGCTGAAACCAACGGGCCGCGAAACAACCCTTGGCGAGGGGCAGGGAATGCAACGACGCGACGGACGCAACTCTTCAGAAGGCAGGTGGGCGTCGCTGCCGAGGAGAATTTTAAAGATGTCGACAGCGCGGGAGAACGTTCGGGATGGCGGAAGCCGCCGGCCAAGCCAGTACCAATCCTGAGACCGGATCGCCTTGGGTCGGACGATCGATCCCGCGCGTCGAAGATTCGGCACTTTTGACCGGACGCGGGCGCTTCATCGACGACCTCGGCATTCGTCCCGGCACCCTCCACGCTGCGCTCCTGCGTTCGCCGCACGCTCATGCCGATATCGTGTCGATCGATCTGTCATCGGCGAAGCAGGCGCCGGGTGTCGTCGCGGTCCTTGTGGGCCAGGACATCAAGGCGCTGACGTCAAGCCTCGTGGTCGGGGTCAAGGCGCCGGTCGAGTGCTGGCCGATAGCGATCGGGCGCGTGCGCTATGTCGGGGAGCCGGTTGCCATTGTCGTTGCAAGCGACCGCTACCTCGCCGAAGACGCCGTCGATCTCATCGATGTGCGCTACGAGGTGAAACCAGCCGTGGTCGATCCGCTTGGCGCGCTGGCGCCTGGCGCGCCCGTCCTGCACGACGGCTTCCCGGGCAATGTCGCCAGCGACCGGAGCTTTCGCTACGGCGAGCCGGAGCAGGCGTTTGCGAGCGCGCCGCATCGCTTCAGTATCGACGTTCGCTATCCGCGCAACTCCTGCACGCCGATCGAAACCTATGGCGTGGTCGCCGAGCACGAACCGGGCGAAGACACTTACGATGTGCTGGCCAATTTTCAGGGGCCGTTCAGCATCCACGCGGTACTGTCGCGGGCGCTGAAGGTCCCGGGTAATCGGCTGCGGCTGCGCACGCCACCGGATTCCGGCGGTAGTTTTGGCGTCAAGCAAGGCGTTTTTCCCTATATCGTTCTCATTGCTGCGGCGGCGCGCGCCGCAGGCCGACCGGTCAAATGGATCGAGGATCGGCTTGAACACCTGACCGCGTCGGTTTCCGCCACCAACCGGGCCATCACGCTTGTCGGCGCGGTCGACCATGATGGCCGCATCCTCGCGCTTGACTGGGACCAGGTCGAGGATTGCGGCGCGCATCTGCGCGCGCCGGAGCCGGCGACGCTCTACCGCATGCACGGCAACCTGACCGGCGCCTACGACATCCGCCATCTCAAGGTCCGCAACCGCGTCGTCGTCACCAATAAGACGCCGACGGGCTTGAATCGCGGATTTGGCGGCCCACAGGTGTATTTCGCGCTGGAGCGGCTGGTTCAGCGCATCGCGGTCGAGCTGGGCCTTGATCCGCTCGACATCATCACCCGCAATCTCGTTCCCGCGGACGCCTTTCCATACCGGACGGCGAGCGGCGCACTGCTCGATTCCGGAAATTACCAGGAAGCGATCCGGCGCGGCGCAGCCGAAGGCCGGCTTGCCGAGCTCAAATCCCGTCGCGATGCGGCACGCGCGCAAGGAAAGCTTTATGGCATCGGCTACACCGCCGTGGTCGAACCCAGCGTCTCCAACATGGGTTACATCACGACCGTGCTCACACCCGCCGAGCGCCGCAAGGCCGGCCCCAAGAACGGCGCGCAGGCGACCGCGACGATCGCGAACGATCCGGTCGGCAGCGTCACGGTTCA
>Ga0307474_10003170_pt1 | contig 11860 bp, 5 predicted proteins | sample atmos_gasesECM1C_2_FD_203312 | JGI IMG/M metagenome (GOLD analysis project Ga0307474, IMG submission 203312) | Hardwood forest soil microbial communities from Morgan-Monroe State Forest, Indiana, United States - atmos_gasesECM1C_05 | ecosystem: Environmental > Terrestrial > Soil > Temperate... | reverse complement strand
CAACGAGTCCGGGACAGCCTGGTGCGGGAAGCTGCTATCTTGTTCCGATCTCGACTGGCAACCGAACGGTGCAGGCGACCTATGCGGGCGATGGCAGCTTCCTCTCTAGCAACGCGTCGGCAAGCCTGGCGGTCACTCAGGCGTCCACCTCAACTACGGTCAGTTCGCCGCTGACGATTGCGGTTGCCGGTCAAACGATCACAACTAACTTCCGGGTCGGAGCAAACTCTCCTTCCACCGGAACTCCCGTCCCAACTGGGACAGTGACGGTGAACAATTCCACCGGGGGAAGTTGCACGGGCACCCTGGTCAACGGTTCTGGTACGTGTTCGTTGACTGCGGTCAATTCTGGCACCAGTTCATTGACGGGCGTCTATTCGGGCGACAGCAACTACCGAGGTAGTGCCAGCGCGCCCACGCAGGGTCCGATCATCGGAAAGTCAAACACCACGATTGCGATCAGTGCGAGTCCAAATCCGTCGGTGGTGGGTCAACCATATATCGTCAGAGTGGCAGTGACGCCGGCATTCAGCGGGATTCCTACAGGCCAGGTTGCGGTTTCGGATGGTGCGGGCGGTTCGTGCGGCATCACGCTTTCGGGTGCTAAGGGCTCGTGTCAGATGTCTTCTACAATGGCAGGTACGCGCTCCCTCACCGCGTCTTATGGCGGCGATTCCAACTTCAACGCAAGCCTGGGTGCTGCGAGTCAGACTGTAAATATCGCCAACACTGTCACAACAATCACATCGACCTCACCGAACCCCTCGGTGCTGGGACAACCTGTGACGGTAAAGTTTGTGGTAACGGCGGTCGCGCCCGGAGCCGGCACTCCGACCGGAACCGTGACCTTGACAGCAAGCACCGGAGAGTCATGCTCGAACTCGGTGGCCGTCGGTAGCTGTTCGCTGACGTTCACGACGCCAGGATCAAGGACCCTGACGGCTGCCTACGGTGGAAGTTCAAACTTTGCGACGAGCACGTCGGCCGCGATTACGGTGACGGAATCGGTGGGAGACTTTACCATTACCGCATCGCCGACGTCCCAGACCATACCGTCTGGACACCAAGGGATGTTCCAGATCACGCTGACTGCGATCGGCGGCCTCACAGGAAATGTGAACCTAACTTGCAGTGGTGCGCCGGCGAATTCTACGTGCACGGTTTCCCCGAGTGTCGTCAGCCTTAGTGGCTCGGGTTCAATATCGACGACGGTGGACTTGAACACTGCCATGAACGTCAATCACGGGACGTTTACTCTGACGTTTACAGGAACTCTGGGCACCGGAAATCCAGCGACAGGAGGATTGACCCGCAGCACAAGCGTCAGCCTAACGGTCAAGTGAGACGACGAGAAATCGCCTCAGACTTAACGAGGGCATCGATATATATCTCTTAGTGGGCGCTTGCGCGCTTCCGGGCATCGGCCACGAGCACGCTTTTGCCCTTTCCTTGTATGGCAAGGAAGGAACGATAGGACTCCGCCGCGGCCGGACTCTTCAGCGCCTCCTGCGTGCGTCCCATGTAGTAGTAGACGGGCGGAAAGAGCCGGAAGGTGGGAATATCATCGAGGTACAGCGCGGAGGCCTCTCCGGGTCGCTTGAGGCAGATCTCGATTTCAGAGCTCGCCTCAGGGTACATTCCTGCTTCGAGATAAGACTGCCCCAGAAGCAAGTGCCCGATCCAGGTATCGGTCTTCTGTCCGGCCTCTCTCAAGATCAAGACTGCCTTCCGGGCGTTGCCGCGATCAAGCGCAATCTTTCCTTCAAGCAGCTTCCCGTAAAGTTGCGGTTCCGAATCAAGGTTCGACTCGAGTTGCGAGGCCAGCGATTGCGCCTCGGTAGCCTGGCCAGCTTCCGAAAGGATCGAGCCGGCTGCGTGCCAGGTCGAAGGTTGCTTGTCCAGCGCCACAGCCTTCTCTGCCGCCGCGATCTCCTGGGAGTTGCTGCCTGCTAGTAAAAACGCCTGGGCGAGCGCAATCGACTTGACCGCAGCAGCAGCTGTGTCTTTATTCTCCACATCTTCTTTTATGCCGCTTTCCAGGATTGGGATGGCCTCATTCGCTCTTACCTCGTAAAGAGCGATGTCGGCCAGACCCTGCTTGGACATCGAACTTCCGCGAACGCCTACGGCCGCAAGCTTTCGGTAAGTCTCGCGAGCATCGTCGATGTGGCCTTGTCCCATCTGCGCCATGGCTAGGGCACCGAAGGCGGCGCCGCCGAGATAGGTGGGTTCCTGCTGAATCACTTCCCGGGCATACTTCTCGCCGGTCGCAAAATCGCCAGCGTAAATCGCGAACAGGGCAAGATTATTCCGCTCCAAGACCGACTTGCCCGCATACTGCACCGCCAGGCGACCTTCCTGCAGCGCCATGGGAAAATCACGCATCTCGAAATAGGCGAGGGCCAGGTTTGAGTGCGCCGACGTATCGCCGGGGAATTGCTTCACGAGCGCGCTGTATTGTTGAATCGCCTCGCGCGGCTCGCGTTTGAACAGAAAGTATTCGGCCCGTGTCCGATACTTCTCGCGATCGCTCATGCGATCGATGCGAGTCATGGCCATGTCGTAGTACTTGGCTGCGTCGGTGGTTTGTCCAGTGTTGTTCTCCAGATTTGCCAGGGCGGCGTAGGCACGACCCATATTCGGATCGAGTTCGATCGCACGCTGGTAATACTTGGCGGCCTCCTCATAATTTCCCCTGTCGGAGAGATCGCGGCCGAGGGCGTATTCGTGGGATGCGTCCAGCGAGCTCGAACTGAAGGTCGCCATTTGCAACATCTGCGCTGACTCTGGCGTGGAATCACCGAGTACCTGTCGAAGTTTAGCGGCGAGTACTTCCACCGAATGCAAGACGTCATCCTTGTTTTGGACGCTGATCTGCTGCGTGGAGATGACGTTGCCGGTCACCGAGTCCACCGCCCGAGCCGTGATCTTGTAACCCTGGCGCTCGGGGCTGATCGATCCGCTAACTACCGCACTCACTCCTTCCCGTTGGGCGACTAAGCGGGCCAGCGACTCGTCCAATGAGGTGACGCCCGGCTTGAGTAAGGCTGCAGCCTTCCGCGCATCACCCCGGCTGTAGGCGTTGATGAAAGACGCGCCTTCCAACGCAAGGTTGAAAGTCGGCTCGAGCGTGCCGTCGAATACCGAGTCAGACGTGTTGTTCTGGAAGTCCGCGACCAGTACTGACACCGGATCATGCACTTTTTGTGCAGCCGTATTCCGCTTGCCCAAATACCACACCGTACCGCTCATTAAAACTCCAACTAGGACTAGAACGGACGCAACACGCAGCCACCGCACTTCCCGAAGACGATTCATCCGCAGTTGCGTCGAGGAGGCCGAGACCTTCCCGCTCTTTCCCTGCCAGGCCCAGAGATCGCTGAGCAGTTCATCGGCACTCTGATAGCGAAGCTTTGGGTCGCGCTCCAGGCATTTGCTGACAATGTTGCTGAGGGCGCCGGGAATTTTTTTGTCGATGTCCGAAATCGGAATCGCCCGCTGTTGCGTTCGCTTCAGTAAGCTGGCGATTGCGCTATCGGCGTGATACGGCATGATGCCGGTCAGCATTTCGTAAAGAATCAAGCCGATGGTAAAGATATCGGAGCGTGCATCAAGGTCTTTCGCCTGGGCCTGCTCGGGAGACATGTACTCCATCGTTCCGAGCATTGCCCCGGTCCGAGTCATGCCGTCGCCCTGCACGGAGCGGGCGAGTCCGAAGTCCATGACCAGCACCCGGCCGTCGATGGCTCGCATAATGTTGCCTGGTTTCAGATCGCGGTGAATGATCCCCATGCGGTGAGCCGCCCGCAGGCCGCTGGCGACCTGCTCCATCAAATCCACCGCTTCGCCTCGCGGCAGCTTGCCTTGGCGCTGCAGCAAGTGGCGCAAGTCCTCCCCTTCAACGAACTCCATCGTGATGAACTTAATACCCTCGGCTTCGCCCAGATCGTAAATCCGGATGATGTTGCGATCGGTAACTTTACTGGCAAGAACAATCTCCTGCTTGAAGCGCTGCAGAATCTCGGGCTTGGCCGCCAGTTCAGGATGAATCACTTTCAGAGCCACGGTGCGGCCCAGTTCGCGGTCTTCGGCCTTGTAAACGACTCCCATGCCGCCTTCACCGATCTTCAGGCGAATCTCATAACGTCCGCCCAGCATCGTTCCCGGAAACAAAGCAGGAAGCTGAGAGACGGTAGTGCCTGGCCTTGGTAGCTGCAAGCCTCCCGCGGCACGAGCGTCGGGCAGAGTGGGTGCATCCGAGGCTGCAGGCTGAGTGTTCGCAATCATGCTGCGAACCTCCGCTGGCAACAATTCTGGCAAAGCAACGGTGTTTGCATCCGAACTCACAACTTGTGGTCCCACGCGGAGCACCCCCCCTTGAACGGGACGTCCATCTGGGACTGATGTCGGGCTCTCCGAATCCCTCCCGCTACTTTTTGGGTCGCTCATACTTTTGGTTTGCGTCTGGCCGCAAGCGCTGGGGGAGCGTCTGGTTCCCGAATCTTAACATCAAGCTCCGAATCCAGCACAATTCCGTGACGATTCACGAGGATTGAAAAAGCGGGCGTCTCTAAGGTGACCATTTGTTGCAGCACGATGGCGCGGATTTAGGCCGGATCAAGCACACCCGCGATTCACGCGAAATTCTATTTGCGATGAAGTTTGCGTTCTAGAATATCAATACCCCGGGCGGCTCCTATCGCCGGGGCAATCTAATGGCCGCTTGCCGTAGAAGCAGCTGGTCTGAGCTTCCCTGGAGAGTTTTGATGTATCCCGATCTGAAGAAAGAGCTCGCCATTTTCGAGCGGCGCACGCCCAAATCCGGCGAAGCCCACAAGAAGAATCTCAAACGCATCCCCCTCGGAGTCGCCAGCAACTACCGCGCCTATGATCCTTGGCCCATCTTCGTGAAAGAAGCCAGCGGCAGCAGGTTTCGCGACCTGGACGGCAACGAATACATCGACCACAACTTAACCTTTGGCGCGCTCATGGCCGGACATTGCCATCCCGCCGTCATGAAGGCCGTCGAGAAGCGTCTTTCGACGGGCACTATGTTCGGCATGCCTCACGATATGGAATGGGAACTCGCCGAAGAAATCTGCAATCGCTTCCCTGTCGAGATGTGCCGCTTCGGCAGCAGCGGAACCGAAGCCACCATGCATGCGGTTCGGCTGGCCCGCGCCGCGACCGGCCGCGACAAGATCGTCAAATTCGAAGGCGCCTACCACGGCCTGCACGACAGCGCTCTGGTCAGTGTCAAGCCGCATGCTGCCGACTACGGCGATATTCACAATCCCACCTCGGTTCCCGGCGGACTGGGCGTGCCGAAATCCGCACTCGCGAACGTTTTCGCGGCCACTTTCAACGATCTCGCTACCGTCGAGAGCCGCTTCAAAGAAAATCCGGGCGAAATTGCTGCCATCATTCTGGAGCCAATTCTCATGAACGTCGGCCTCTGCATGCCGCAACCCGGCTTCTTGAAAGGCTTGCGCGAAATCGCTACCAAGAACGGCGCCTTGCTAATCTTCGATGAAGTCAAAACCGGCGCGAAACTCGGCTGGGGCGGAGCCAGCGAGTACTTCAACGTCATGCCCGACGTAATTTGTCTGGCGAAATCGATCGGCGGCGGCTTCCCTCTCGCCGCTTTCGGTGCGCAGCACTCAGTGATGGATCTGATCAGTCAGCGCAAAGTGTTCCATGGTGGCACTTACAATACGAACCCGGTTTCCATGGCTGCGGGCCTGGCGACTTTCAGCGAAGTCCTCACCCGCGAGAATTATGCGAAAGTTGACAAACTCGGCAAGAAACTCGCCGACGGTTATCGCGCTACCATCGCGAAAGTCGACCTGCAGGCTTACATCGCGCAAGCCGGAGCCAACGGCGCACTGATGCTCTATCCGAAAGAGATTCGCAATTACCGTGATTGGGAAAAGATTGACGTCGATCTCTGGCGTCACTACTGGTTCGGCATGGTCAACCGCGGCGTGATGGCTCAGCCCCATTGGTGGGATGAGCAGTGGACCATCTCCGTTCAACACGCCGAGGCCGACATCGACGAGCACTTGGCGGCTTTCAACGACATCGCTGCCTCGCTTGCGAAAGCGCAGCACGAGCGAGCAACGCCCGTTTCAGTCGCACACTAGTAAACACGTAGGGGCGGACGCATTCGTCCGCCCCTGCATGCATCAACCACGTATGTGGGGACAGCCACCCTCAGCTGTCCGGTCGAGCGATACCCGATCGCTACTCTAAGCAAATACTTGTCTCCAATAAAAGGATGAATTGATTTCGGAGCGGGAGTTGGCGGGGCGGGAATCCTAAAGCGGTCGTTTCGAGAGATTAAGTCACACGTTCCCCGCGGCCAACAATTGCAATCTGTTTCTGCTGTTCGTTATAAGCCTGCTCCGCCAAGACTAACGCGCCAGCGATTCCTGCGCGATTCCCCAGCTTCGGCGGAACTATGTACTGATCCAATTTTTCGATCAAGTCCCTCGACTGTATGTATCCGTTGAGGATTTCAACAAGCTCGGTACGGATCAAAGGAAAGAGCCACTGCCGCTGCATCACTCCGCCGCCTAGCACCATGCGCTTCGGCGAAAGCGTGCAAACCCAATTTGCCAGCCCCTGTGCAAGATAGTGTGCTTCGAGCGCCCAAGCCGGATGTTCGACCGGAAATTCCTGCGGCGGCTGGCCCCACCGTTTTTCCATGGATGGACCGGAGGCGAGTCCCTCCAGACAGTCACCATGAAACGGGCAGCAACCGGAGTAGGGATCACGCTGCCGATCATGTGGAACGCGAGTATGTCCCATCTCAGGATGTATCAGCCCATGCAAAATCCGTCCGTTTACGATTGCGCCACCGCCGATTCCTGTTCCCACGGTGAGGTACAAGAAATCTGAAACGGATTGCGCAGCTCCCCAACGCGCCTCTCCTAGCGCAGCCGCGTCCACATCGGTATCGAACCCGACCGGCACACCAAGAGCATGGCGGACTGCGCCGGCAAAATCATAATTCTGCCAACCCGGTTTCGGTGTAGAGGTGATATGGCCGAACGTCGGAGATGTCGGACAGAGGTCGACCGGTCCGAAGGACCCGATGCCCACGGCTTGCAACTGCTCGCCTGAGTGTTCTTTCAGGAAAGTGACGGCAGAAGCGATGGTGGCCTCCGGAGTCGTGGTCGCAAACTGCGTAACCACGAGGTCGTCGGGCCCAGTTCCGACCGCGCAGACAAATTTAGTGCCCCCCGCCTCAATCGCGCCAAACACGTTTCGCTCACTCCTCTGCGCACTGAAAGTAAGACTCGATTTCAGTTAGGATCGAACCTATCGTCACGAACACGCCCGCCTCAGGCTTCTTCCGCACCCCAGCGAGCGGTTATGATGGCCTTGTGGCGCACGCATGAATTCATACCTGGATGAACCGAACAGACTCTCTGCGTGTCAAACCCTACTCGCGGTTCTTATGTTGCTTACCGTCGGTTGGTCCCAATCGGCTGTACATGGCCCGAGCTCGAGCACTGCCCTAAGTATGAAAGCTCAAGCCCGCTTCGCTGCTGCCCAACAGGCAAAGCGGCGCGGTGATTACGCGACTGCAGAGCGTGAATATCAAGCCGTGCTCGTCGAAGCGCCTGAGTTTGCTGAGGTCCACATGAATCTCGGATTAATATACCAGCTTCAGGATCGGACCCCCGAAGCAATGGCGGAGTTTCGTCGGGCATTGAAGATCAAGCCAACATTGGCCGGCGCCAATTTTTTTCTTGGGGTTGACTATTGCAAAGCCGGCGACGGGAGGAAAGCAATACCGTATCTGAAGGCCGCAGCACGGAATGAACCTAAGACTCCAGAAATTTGGTCGTGGCTTGCAACAGCACTGGAAATGTCCGCGGACACTCACGCAGAAGTAGCAACGCTCAAACACGGCCTCAGCTTTCAACCTAGGGACGTAGATATGCTGTACTTGCTCGGACATGCTTACGAGCGGCTGGGCAAGACGGAAGTTAGTGGCTTGGAAAAACTTGCCCCTAGCTCTTCTTGGTCCGAAGAGTTGCTGGCAGTGAGCTATTCCTCCTCAAGCGAGTGGTCGTTCGCGGTGATTCGGTTTCAAAATGCCTTAGCGAGTTCACCTGACCGGCCCGGGCTTCACGTCGGACTTGGAGAGGTTTTTCTGCGAGCCGGGAGACTCGATCAAGCAGCTCAAGAATTCGAACACGAGTTGCAACTCGATCCCCACAGTTTGAGGGCAATTGTCCGGCGCGGGGAGGTGAAGCTGATCCAAGGCGACGTTGATGGCGCGCTCGAAGATTGGGCACGGGCGACTGCCATTGACGAGCCCCGCGCCGAGTTGGTCTTGGGAGCACGCGAGACTGGATTCGGCGACGCCGTTTTTGAGCAACTTCCTGATACATCGCGCGAGCGGGTGCTAGCTCTTGCTCCGCAACTTCGAACGCGTCAGGATGCTGCCACCCATTTGGCACTTGCCTTTCTCGCCGTTCAGAGTGGGAACTCGATGGCGGGAGAAGCGGAAACTTCGGATACCCTCGCAACGAAGTCGCCAGCTTTTTTTCCAAGCACCTGCGTCGAAACGAAGGTGCGCGCCGCGTTGGACCAGGGCCAGTTCTCCAGCGTTTCACATTGTTTGCTCCGGGTTTTGAACTCGCGGTCATCAAGCGAGCTTCGCATCCAGGTTGCTCGTGCGCTATTCGAGTTAGGCGATTACGAAAGCTCTCTCGACGCACTTAGCGGATTATCGGACCCGCATTCGCCTCCAGCATTTTATTGGCGCGCCCGCTGCTTCGAGAAGTTGGCAACTGCTGCCTATCTTCGCTTGTATCAGGCAGACCCAAACTCTTATCGCGTACATCAACTTATAGGAGATCTCGAGGCTGCGAAGGGAAACGACGCAAGAGCGACGGATGAGTATCGCGCAGCTGTTGCGATGAAGCCGTCTGTGCCGAACTTGCATTACAGTTTGGGTCACCTGCTGTGGAAGGATCTCAGGACTGCTGAGGCCCGCACGGAATTCGAGGCTGAGCTGGAGATAAATCCGCGTCATTCCGGGGCGCTTCACGATCTGGGCAATACCTATCTACTCGAGCACCAGCCGGAACGAGCTTTGGAGTATTTAAGTGGTGCCCTGGCAGTGGACCCTGGAGACTCGGATATTCATCGTGATCTGGGCACGGGGTATGCTGAACTCCGCGACTACGACAAGGCAGAGAATGAATTCAAAGCCGCATTACCCGGGGACCACGACGGTTCGGTGCACTACAAGTTAGCCCGAGTGTATCAAGCGCGAGGAAACAAGGAGGATGCGGCGCGTGAATTTGCAATCTCCACCTCGCTGAACCGCGAATCACACACTAAACTCGAGAAGCAGACTGAGCGGATCAACGAGATTGAGGGGGCGTCCCCGACTCCGAAGCGCTAATTCTTGGGTTGCAGCAATATGTCGAATCGTAAATGGCACGAGAATTTTGCCAAGTTGAGAGCTGAAGACGAAAAGATGGAGAGGCCTTCAGTTCTCAAGGGCCGCGAAAACGTCGAGCGAAGGCTGAGGTTGCGATTGCCTGTTTTGCTCAGACTGATAGGGCGAGTCTTCTTCCTTGCGACGGCCGTTTCTCTGGTCAATTCCTGGCTGCATTTGCCATCTATCCGGGCTGCTCAGGACGATGCTCTGCAACAGGGTCTCGCTGCTCTCACTCAGAATCATCTCGAGGTAGCACTCGATCGCCTTACCGCTGCCGAACGCGAACACCCGTCCGACGCGCGGGTCCGCAACTTTCGTGGGATCGTGCTCGCGCGCCTTCAACGAGACACCGAAGCCACACGCGAGTATCAAGAGGCGGTCCGCCTAGATCCGACGCTGGAGGATGCACACAAGAACCTGGGCTTTCTAGAATGGACCGAACACGATCTCGATGACGCACGCGCCCACTTGAAACAGGCTTTGGATCTTGCTCCAGACGACGCCTTCGCTCATTACTATCTCGGACGAGTACAGCTCGAGGCCAAGCTGTATGAGAGCGCGTTTCATGAACTTGACCGCTCGGGAATGTCGTGGCCTTCAGATGTGGAATTCTTGATCGAGGCGGCAAACGGCTATAGCGCTCTGGGACAACGGGAGGAAGCTCGGAAAATCACCGATCGCCTTTCGACTATGCCGCTCAACGACGACGAAGTCGTAAGTGTTGCCTGGCTGCTTCTCTCCGCAAAGGACAATGACGCTGCAATAAATCTCCTGCGCAGACTCTGCGAACGTCAAACTCCTGCGTGCCCCAGATGGGCGCAATTTGATCTGGCTTTGGCTTACCTCCTGACAGGAAAGTACGAACCGGGCGCGGAGCGGGCACGGGCTTTTTTAAAAGCCTCTCCTGTTGCTCCAGTGCCGGCTGAAACCGCATCCGCTTGGTCGTTAATTGGAATTTCCAATGCGAATCTCAATCAGGGAGAAGCCGCGATAGAGGCCTTTCGTCAGGCCGCGAAGCTTGATCCTGCACAAGAGGAGCACTGGCTCAACCTGACGCGTGAGCTGATGGAGTTGAACCATTTCTCAGATGCGATTTCCGCAGCTCACGATGGACTGGAATCAAATCCGAAGTCTTATGCTTTACACTTGCGTTTGGGTGCAGCGTATCTATCTATCGATCGCTACTCTGAAGCGGAAGCCGTCTTCCGCCAGTTGGTCGATGCGGGTGACCCACTTCCCACCAGTTATGTTGGCTTGGCACAGGTGCTGCTGCGTACGGGACGCGCAGCGGAGGCGGTGTCGGAACTGACCGCCGCCAGCCAGAAGCTTGGACCCAATTTTCTCATCAGCTATTTTCAAGGCTTGGCCCTCGATCGCGCTGCGAGACCGGCAGAAGCAGTCTCTGTGTTGAACGATGCCATTCGACTGAATCCCAACAGCTCCGAAGCCCATTTAGCTTTGGGAAAGAGCGAGTTGGCGATTGGTCGAGTGCGTGAGGCGACGGCTGAACTCCAGGAAAGCCTGCGACTGAACCCGGGTGATGTGCAAGCTCGGCGATTACTGAGTCAGGCATATCGCCGGGCGGGAAACGCGCAAGCGGCATCGCGTTATGCAGAACAAAGCGCAGAAGCGCCGCCCTCGGCGGAACGAGAGCTGCTGGGAGATTTTTTGCTGCCGGAATGGAAGGCTCCACAAAAATCCAGGTAGCAGCGAGCGAGTATTAGAAAGCCGACGGGACGATACGTCGACCGATAGGGATTTTTTGCCAATCAAGCGACTATTTTGAGTCTTGAACCGTGTCACCACGCAATTGCTGTTTCTTGTCGGAATTCAATCTGGAAAGATTTTCGTACTCGGCGAGTTCGCGGGCAGTCGCTTCAGCGTTGTGTTGCGCACGGTAAACTTGAGCCAGCAAATAGTGGGGAGCGGCTGCCGTGGGGTCGACCTTGATGGCGGCAACAAACTCGGTTTGTGCGCCTTCCAAATTGTTCTGCGCCCGATAGCACTTCCCCAGCAACAAATGGATCTGCGGCAGGTCGAGCTGTCCTTTCTGCGCCACGCGTAAGTACGTTAGGGCCTCCGCAAAATGAGCCTCTTGTACCGCTATGTCGCCAAGATACAAATTAGTCATCGCATCGTCGGAATTCTCTTTCAACGCCAACGTGAACTCCTTCTCAGCGCCATCGAGATGATGCTGCGCCCAGTAGGCGACGCCGATCGAATAGTGGATTCCCTGAGCGTCGGGACGCTTATCGAGGGCAGACTGATATTCCTTGGCGGCTTCGGCATAATGTTCCTCCTCAGCATAGATCTCGCCCATCAATGCATGTAACTGAAAAGAATCGGGGTCGAGATTCTTAAGACGGTCGATGGCTTGCAAGGACGCACTCTTGT
>Ga0307474_10003169_pt1 | contig 11860 bp, 10 predicted proteins | sample atmos_gasesECM1C_2_FD_203312 | JGI IMG/M metagenome (GOLD analysis project Ga0307474, IMG submission 203312) | Hardwood forest soil microbial communities from Morgan-Monroe State Forest, Indiana, United States - atmos_gasesECM1C_05 | ecosystem: Environmental > Terrestrial > Soil > Temperate... | reverse complement strand
TCGCGACCGTGGCGGCAACACCCCATGCACCAGAAGCGCCAAAGCCCCGCCAACCGCCACCGCCGCCCCTGCCAAACGGCACCGGCGCCACTACGGCGGCAACACCCCATGCACCTGTAGCGCTGCCGCACTTCGCCACCACCCGGCGAAGCCTCCTGGCAGGCACCAGCCACACCACCGCAGCCACGCCCCCGGACCGCCCGGCTGCCGGGACGCACGCCTTACGCCACCCCCAACCGTCTCGTCCGTCCCGCCAGCAGCAGTGCCGACCACCCCAATGACGCCCCCAACGCGGCCAGCAACGCGATCGGAACCCCCAGCGGCACCGCGGCCAGGTGCAGCACCAGCAGCGCCAGCCCGAGTCCCGGCATCGCCCGCAGCGCGCTCGCCATGATCGCCGCCGAGGCCGCGCCGCCCAGCCGAGGCAATACCAGCAGCGAAAAACTGGTGAACGCCACCGGGAAAACCGCCGCCATCCCGGTCAATTCCGGCCCCAGCACGCGGCTGCCGGTCACCACGCCGCCCACCACCAACCCGACCATCGCCGCCCGCGCCGGCAGCTCGTACCACGGCCGCCGCACCGCCGCGCGCGGCGTGCCGGCCTCGCCGCGTCCCATCGACCGCGTCAGCCAAAGCGACACGGCGATCAGGCCGATATTCAGCAAACTCGCGCCGGTCGCATCCCACTCCACCTGGCGGATCAGCAGCACCGCGACGGTCCAGGCGGCCAGCCCGCCCGCCAGCGCCCACCCCCAGCGCACCCGCGTCGCCAGCAATCCCAGCGCCGCCAGGAACACGAACGTCGCCGCATTCACCGTGAAGCTGCCAAGCGCACTGGTCGCGATGAAGCCGGCGTCGTGCTGCAGCGCCAGCATCACGTACGCCGGTCCCGCGCCGATCGGCAGGGACACGATCAGCCCGCCCCAGAACGCCCCGGCCGACTCGGCTGCGACGGTGGCCGCCACCACCACCAGGGCAGAGGTCGCGGCGCGGACCAGCAGAGCAAACCAGAACGTCGAAACCATCGTGATCTTTCAGCCAGCCTTGCCGACGCCCCGGTGGGCGGCCTGGACGCCCCCTTCCGGATCACCCCTCCACGAACGGATTCTTGGTCCCCCGCAACTGCAACCGGATCGGCGTGCCCGGCAGGTCGAACGCCTCCCGCAGACTGTTCACCAGATACCGCTGATAATCCTCCGGCAGCTTCTCCGCCCGCGTGCCGAACGCGATGAACGTCGGCGGCCGAGCCTTCGCCTGCGTGACATACCGCAGCTTCAACCGCCGCCCACTCACCAGCGGCGGCTGATGCCGAGCCAATGCCTGCTCGAACCACCTGTTCAGCGCCGCCGTCGGCAACCGCGTGTTCCACACCGCATGCGCGCGACGCACCGCCGGCAGCAGCCGCTCCAGCCCCGCCCCGGTCAGCGCGGATAGCGTGACCACCGGAATCCCCTTGACCTGCGCCAGGCTCTCTTCCAGCCGTTCGGTGATCAGCCGCCGCGTCGCCGACCGGTCCGCCACCGCGTCCCACTTGTTCAGCGCCAGCACGCAGGCGCGCCCCTCGCGCTCGATCAACTGCGCGATCTGCAGGTCCTGGTCGTGCAGGCCGTCAACCGCGTCCACCACCAGCACGACGATCTCCGCCAGCTTCAGCGCCCCGATCGAGGCCCCCACAGCCAGCTTCTCCAACGGTGCCTCGATACGTGCGCGACGGCGCATCCCGGCGGTATCCACCAGCTCGATCGGTCCATCCTTGTCGGCCAGCACCGTCGCCACCGCGTCCCGCGTCAGACCCGGCTCCGGCCCGGTCAGCATGCGCTCCTGGCCCAGTAGCCGGTTCAGCAGCGTGGACTTGCCAACGTTCGGCCGCCCCACAATGGCCAGCTTCAGCGGCCGAGCAGCCGCTTCCCCCCCGCCATCCTCCCCCCCAGCCTCCCCCCCACCATCCTCCGTCACCGGCGGCAGCCGGTCGGCGATCTCCGACATCAGTTCGGAGATCCCCTCGCCATGCTCCGCCGAAACCGCAAGAGGCTCACCCAGCCCCAACTCGAAGGCATCCAGCACCGAGGATTGCGCCGATCGCCCCTCCGCCTTGTTGGCCACCAGCAGCACCTGCCGGCCCTGTCGCCGCAACCACTGGGCAAAATGCCGGTCAGCCGGCGTCACCCCAACCCGGGCGTCCACCACGAACACCACCACATCGGCCGCCGCGGTCGCCACCCCGGCGCCCTCCCGCAACCGGCCAGCCAATGTCTCCGGCGCCGCCTCCTCCAGACCCGCCGTATCCACCAGCCGCACCATCCGCCCGCGCAGCATCGCCTCGGCTTCCTTGCGGTCGCGGGTAACCCCGGGCGTGTCCGCCACCAGCGCAAGGCGCCGCCCAGCCAGCCGGTTGAACAGCGTGCTCTTGCCGACGTTCGGCCGTCCCGCAATCACCACCAGAGGCAATATTGTCATCGCCGCGCTCAGCGGAGCGCCAACAGCCTGCCGTCGTCGGTCACCACGAAGACAGTGCCCCCCGCGGCCACCGGACCCAGCGATGCCGCGCCCGACAGCGACTGACGCCCGATGATCTCGCCGGTATACGGGCTGACCGCCAGCGCGTCCTTGTTGGTGCCGGCGACCACCAGCCGGTCGCTGACCAGCAGCGGCCCGAACCACGTGATGGCGTCCGTCTCCTTGGCCGGATCATCCCATCGCGGCAGGTCGGTCACCCACGCGATACGGCCGTCGTCGCGGCTGATCGCCGCGATCCGCTGGTCGAGCGATATCACGAACAGCCATGACCCAGCCGCCCACGCGCTGTCCACACTGGACACCTGACGCTCCCACAGCCGCCGTCCCGACGGCAGGTCCACCGCGACCATCAAGCCGCCCATGCCCACCGCGTACACCCGGCCATCACCGATCACCGGCCGCCCGCGGATAGCCGAGAAATCCGCCACGCTGCCGGTGCGTACGGCGGCAGCCAGATCGTCGGTCCACACCACGTTGCCGGTGTCGGCGCGCACCGTCGCCAGTTCGCCCGAGCCGAACCCCGCCACCACCAGGCCGGCGGAATAGGCAGGCGCCGGCCGCCCCAGCACGCTGGTCGTCGAAGTCACCGACTGGTGATCCCAAAGCCGCCGCCCATCTTGGGCGGCCAGCGTCACCAGCCTGTCCTCGATCGTGGTGACGAACAGCCGTCCTTCCACCACGGTCGGTTCGGATCGCGCCGGCGCACCGATCGTGCCGCGCCAGTGCACCGTGCCCTTGGCGGCATCGAGTGCAACGACTTCCGCCAGCCCGTTCACCGCGTACAGCACGCCCTGGTCGACCGCCAGACCGCCGCCCACGTTGGTACTGTCGTCGTCCTCCAGCTTGGTATCGAACCGCCAGACCCGCTTGCCGCCTGCGGCGTCGAACGCGGACACCACCGCATCGGAATCCATTACGTAGACGATGCCGTTCGCCACCAGCGGCTGCGCCATGATCTTGCGGCGATAGCCGCCGCCGCTGCCGATATTGGCGCTCCAGGCTTCCCCCAGGCGCTCGCCCGCCGCCAGATGGCCCATGAAATGCGCCGGATTGCCGCCGGCCTGCGGCCACGCCGCGTTCGGCACCGCCGGCGGCAGCACCACCTTGGGCGTGCCGTCGTCCACGGTCAGGCCGCCGCGCCCGGACCGCACCGGCTCGCGCTTGCCCGCCAACGGCGTCTTGTGCGTGCCGAACCAGGTATCCCACAGCGAGCACCCACCAAGCGCGAGCGGCGCCAGCAAAGCCGCTCGCCGGCCAAGCTTCGCACCCCTAGCCGGTCCGCGATGGACCCAGCCACCTTGCGTCATTCCGGTCATCCGCCCAATCGGTTCAGCAGGCTTTCCGCCCGCCCGCGGACACCATTGGGTGCCGTCGTATCCTGCGCCAGGCTGCGCAGCATCGTCTTCGCCTGGTCCGTCTTGCCCAGCCGCATGTCCAGCAGCGCAAGCTGCTCATTGGCCAGCGCATGCCAGGGATTGTCGGGCGCGGTCAGCGCCTTCAGTCGATCCTGCAGCAACGAGGGGTCCGCGCTGTCGATCAGATGCGACGCCCACAACAGGCTCGCGAGGTCGCGCAGCAACGGATCGGCCGACCCGTCCGCCGCCACCTGGTCCCATAATGCGGCGGCACCCTGCCGGTCGCCGGCATCGGCCTTCAGCGCCGCCGCCCGCAGCCGCGCCAGCGTGCGGTAACCCTCAGGGGCGGTGGCCACAACTCGGTCGAACTCTACAATGGCGGCGGAGCTGGTGGCCGCACTGCTGCCTGCGGCTGGGGCGTTCGCCAGGTTCATCGCGATCAGGTACTGGGCGGCCGCGGCCTGATCCCGCCGCGCCTGATACCAGTGCCAGCCCTGCCAGCCGGCAGCGGCAGCCACGATGAGCAGGGCGACGGCGACGATGACGCCGGCATAGCGCTTCAGAAGCTGCTGGGCGCGTTCGGCGCGAAGTTCCTCATCGACTTCGTCGAAAATGTCGACCACTTGGTTCTCGCTCTCTGCTGACGCCCTGCTGACGCAATAGAATCGGCCTGCCGACGGCGGGCCGGACCATACCCAAGGGAATGCGGCCCGGCAAACGCGCCGCAAACCATTGATTTACCCAACTGGCATAGACTGCCGCCATGCGGCACCTGGTATTCCTGCTACTGCTGGCCGGCTGTGGGGCAACCCCCGAGCAGGCACTGACCGGCGTCGCCGCCGTAGGCATAGGCAGCATCGTGATCATCGGCCGCAGTCCGTTCGACGCGCTGTATTCGGCGCTGACCGGCCGGGACTGCTCGATCGTGCGCCTCGAGCAGGGCAAGAACTATTGCCGGCCGATCGAACCGCCGCCGGAAACCCAGCCCTACTGCACGCGCAGTCTCGCCGTCGCCGACTGCTGGCTCGATCCCGCAAGCCTGCCCGACCATCCGCCCGATCTGGGTGACAGCCCGCCTGGGCTGACCCCCGCGCAGAACGCCAACCGGACCAGACGCTGGCCGCCGCTGTAGCGGCGATCTACTCCGCCGAGGCCGCGGTCTCTTCCGCTGCCTGTTCGCCCACGGCTGCCGCCTGTTCTATCGTCGCCACGTCGCCGGCCAGAGTGGTGCGGCGCACGTCGCGCACCTCGTTGCGGTCATAACGGCGACCGCGATGCATCGTCTGCCGGTTGTCCCACATCACCAGGTCATTCGGCCGCCAGGCATGCGAGTAGACGAACTCGCGCTGCGTCGCGAATTCCGTCAGATCGCGCAGGAACATGCGCGCCTCCGGTATCGTCCAGCCGACGATCGTGCCGGCATGCGACGACAGGAACAGCGACCTGCGTCCGGTCACCGGATGCGTGCGCACCAGACGCTGCCGCACCGGTGTGAACGCCGCACGCTCCTCCGCCGTCAGCTCGGTGAAACCGATCGCCTCACGCGAGTAGATCAGCGAATGCTCGCAGACCAGGTCTTCGACCTCCGCCCTGGTGCGCCCGTCCAGTGCATCATAGGCGGCGCGCATGTCGGCAAATTCGGTATTGGCGCCCCACGACGGCAGGACGCGCCCGGACAGCAGCGAATACCGAGCAGGAATCGGGCGGAACGAACTGTCCGAATGCCACAGCCGGTCGCCAAGTTTGAAGAACCAGACGCGGTCGTCAGCCGAAATGATGGCGCCGTTCCGATCAAGGTTGGAGAAATCCGCCATCCCCGGTCTCAGCCGGCTTTCCTCGCGCTTCTGGATGTGCCCGCGTGATCGGTAATTCTCCAATGCGCCGAAATGCCGGGTGAAGGCGAGCTGCTGGTCATCGGTGATGGCCTGGTCGCGGAACACCAGCACGGCGTATTGATCCATGCCGGCTTCCACCGCCGCGACCTGATCGCGGTTCAGTGCCTCGCGGCAATCGATCCCGCTGACCTCGGCCGCGAATGCCGGATGCAGTTGACGGAAGGTTATGGGCATCCCGGACGTTTCCTTCTGATTTTCCTTCTGGCAGGCTGACAGGTATGGCCGTGGCGCAGCATGCCACGCAAAGTGCCGGTCCGGCAGTGGTCGGCGGTTTGCCTTCCCGGGCATGGCAGTTCAGGGTATCGGGCCCATATCGTGGCCGGAGGTGCAGCCATGTTCATCGCAATGAACCGCTTCAAGGTCGCGCTTGGTTCGGAAGCGGACTTCGAGAAAGTCTGGACGTCCCGCGACAGCCATTTATCCGGCGTGCCGGGTTTCACCGCATTCCATCTGCTGCGTGGGCCGGCGCACGAAGACCACGTGTTGTATTCGTCGCACACGATCTGGCAAAGCCAAGACGACTTCGAGGCCTGGACACGATCGGATGCCTTCCGACGCGCACACAGCGGGGCCGGAGAGAACCGCGGCCTGTATCTCGGTCATCCCGAATTCGAAGGCTTCGACGTGATCCAGGCGATCGAGCCGGGCAACAGCTGATCTGGAGATGCGCCATGCGCTTTGACGGCAAGATAGGCCTGATCACCGGCGCCGGTTCGGGGATCGGTCGCGCGACAGCGATCGGCTTCGCGCAACGCGGCGGCACAGCGGTGATCGCGGATGTCAATGGCGACAGCGTCGATGCGGTCGCGAGCGAAATCGCCGCATTCGGCGGCACGGCGAGCGCCGTTGCCGCGGACATGGCGAAGGCCGCGGATATCGACGCCATGGTGGCGCATGCAGTGGAAAAATTCGGCCGGCTGGACGTGTTGCACAACAACGCATTCGGTGTCCCCGCGACGCTGCGGCAGAACCGATTGGCGCGGTCGGCCGACATCGACCAGGCGGTGTGGGACTACACGATCCAGATCGGCATCACCGCGGTGATGCAGGCGACCCGGGCCGCGCTGCCGATCATGCAGCGCCAAGGCGGCGGCGCCATCGTCAACACCGCATCGATCTCCGGATTGTTCGCCGATTACGGCATCGCCGCGTACAACGTGATGAAGGCCGGCGTGATCAACCTGACGCGCGTTGTCGCCATCGAGTACGCGGCGCACGGCATCCGTTGCAACTGCGTCTGTCCGGGCGCGATCGACACGCCGCTGCTGCAACGCTCCTTCAGCATACCGGGCTTCGCCGATGCGACGCGGGCCGCCATACCGATGGGCCGCCTCGGCAAGCCGGAGGAAATGGCCAACGTCGTGCTGTTCCTGGCGTCCGATCTTGCGTCATATGTGACCGGCGCAGCCTTCGTGGCCGACGGTGGACTGACTGCCAAGACCGGCATCCCGACACGCTTCACCGACAACGAGGGATGACCTGATGGCGTCACGGCCGAACCGCCTGCCCGGCCTGAATTTCGATCTCGGCGAGGCGGCCGACATGCTGCGTACCACTGTCGAATCTTTCGCCGCCGACGAAATCGCGCCACGTGCCGCCGCGATCGACCGCGACAATGCATTCCCGATGGATCTGTGGCGCAAATTCGGCGCACTCGGCGTACTCGGCATCACGGTGGAAGACGAATACGGCGGCGCCGGCATGGGCTATCTGGAACACGTCGTCGCGATGGAGGAGATTTCCCGGGCTTCTGCCTCGGTCGGCCTGTCGTACGGCGCGCATTCCAACCTCTGCGTCAACCAGCTGCGCCGCAATGGCAGCAAGGCGCAGAAGCGCCGCTTCCTGCCCCGGCTGATCAGCGGCGAGCACGTCGGCGCGCTTGCGATGAGCGAACCTGGCGCGGGTTCCGATGTCGTCGGAATGCGCACGCGAGCGGAGAAACGCGGCGACCGGTTTGTGCTGAACGGTTCCAAGATGTGGATCACCAACGGACCTGATGCCGATGTGCTGGTGGTCTATGCCAAGACCGATCCGGCCGCCGGTCCGCAGGGCATTACCGCGTTCGTGATCGAGAAGGGGTTCAAGGGGTTCACCACGGCGCAGAAGCTCGACAAGCTGGGAATGCGCGGATCCAACACATGTGAGTTGGTGTTCACGGATTGCGAAGTGCCGGAAGACAACGTGCTGGGCAGCCTCAACGACGGCGTGCGCGTGCTGATGAGCGGGTTGGATTACGAGCGCGCCGTACTGGCGGCAGGCCCGCTGGGCATCATGCAGGCCTGCATGGACGCGGTGGTGCCCTATGTACACGAGCGGCAGCAGTTCGGCCAGGCGATCGGCGAGTTCCAGCTGATGCAGGGCAAGCTCGCCGACATGTACACCACGATGAATGCCGCCAAGGCGTATGTATATACCGTGGCGAAGTCATGCGACCGCGGCGAAACCACCCGCAAGGATGCCGCCGGCGCCATACTCTACGCGGCGGAAAAGGCGACCTGGATGGCGCTGGAGGCAATCCAGTGCCTCGGCGGCAATGGCTACATCAACGACTATCCCACCGGTCGGCTGCTGCGCGATGCCAAGCTGTACGAGATTGGCGCCGGCACCAGCGAAATCCGCCGCATGCTGATCGGCCGCGAACTGTTCCGCGAAACGGCATGACGTTCAGCAGGCGACATACCCTGCCTCCCCTTGCGGGAGGAGGTTGGGGGGAGGGGTCTACACCCGCCCGTGGTCGGTGGCTGTACGCGCCCCTCCCGCTACCCCCGCCCGCAAGCGGCGGAAGACGCCGCCGCATCCAGACTGCCGCATGACCGTCCTGCGCTCCGACACGGACACGCGTTCGCCCGAATTCGCCGCCAACGCCGAAGCGATGCGCGCTCTGGTGCAGGACCTGCGCGCGCGGGTCGCCGAAGCGCAGCTTGGCGGCGGCGAAACGGCACGCCAACGCCACCTCGCGCGGAACAAGCTGCTGCCGCGCGATCGCGTCGCGGGATTGATCGATCCCGGTTCGCCGTTTCTGGAATTGTCGCAACTGGCCGCGTACGGTCTGTACGACAACGAGGTCCCGTCAGCCGGCATCGTCACGGGCGTCGGCCGCGTGTCCGGCCGCGAATGCGTCATCATCGCGAACGACGCTACCGTGAAGGGCGGCACCTACTTCCCGATCACAGTGAAAAAACATCTCCGCGCGCAGGAGATCGCGCGGCAGAACCGACTGCCGTGCATCTATCTGGTTGATTCCGGCGGGGCGTTCCTGCCGATGCAGGATGAAATCTTCCCGGATCGCGACCACTTCGGCCGCATCTTCTTCAACCAGGCCAACCTCTCGGCACAGGGCATTCCGCAGATCGCCGCGGTTATGGGCTCCTGCACCGCGGGTGGCGCCTACGTGCCGGCAATGAGCGACGAGACGATCATCGTACGCAAGCAGGGCACCATCTTCCTCGGCGGTCCGCCATTGGTGCAGGCTGCAACAGGGGAAATCGTCAGCGCCGAGGATCTCGGCGGTGCGGAGGTGCATGCGCGGACTTCCGGCGTGGTCGATCACTATGCCTACGACGACAGGCACGCGCTTGCGCTGTGCCGGCGCATCGTCGCGGGCCTCAACACCGTCAAGCAGCCACCGCTCGCGCTGCGCGACCCGCGGCCGCCGCGCTACGATCCCGCCGAACTGCACGGCATTGTGCCGACCGATCTGCGGGTAACATACGATGCGCGCGAGGTTATCGCGCGCATCGTCGATGCCAGCGATTTCGACGAATTCAAGCGCCTGTACGGCACCACGCTGATCTGCGGCTTCGCGCATATTTTCGGTTATCCGGTCGGCATCCTCGCCAACAATGGCATCCTGTTCTCCGAATCGGCGTTGAAGGGCACGCACTTCATCGAGCTGTGCAGCCAGCGCGGCATCCCGCTGGTATTCCTGCAGAACATCACCGGCTTCATGGTCGGGCGAAAATACGAGGCGGGCGGCATCGCCAAGGACGGCGCCAAGCTGGTGACCGCCGTTTCCACGACAGCGGTGCCCAAGTTGACAGTGATCATCGGCGGCAGCTATGGCGCCGGCAACTACGGCATGTGCGGAAGAGCGTACGAACCGCGGTTTCTGTTCATGTGGCCGAACGCGCGCATCTCTGTGATGGGGGGCGAACAGGCCGCGACGGTGTTGTCTCAGGTGCGTCGCGGCGAGGCCCAGACCACGGACGAGCAGGAGGCATTCAAGGCGCCGATCCGCGCGCAGTACGAGAGGCAGGGCCATCCGTACTATGCCACCGCGCGGTTGTGGGATGACGGCATCATCGACCCGACCGATACACGCCGCGTGCTGGGGCTTGCGTTATCGGCTGCGCTGAATGCGCCGATCCCGCGCACCCGGTTCGGCGTGTTCCGGATGTGATGCCAATGTCAGAAGATTCGACATGTTTCGCACCCTGCTGATCGCCGATCGCGGCGAGATCGCCTGCCGCATCGCCCGCACGGCACGGCGCATGGGCATCACCACAGTTGCCGTGTATTCGGCAGCAGACGCCGATGCGCTGCATGTGAAGATTGCCGACCGCGCAATCGCGATAGGACCGGCACCCGCGCGCGACAGCTACCTCGACATCGCTCGCATCATTGGCGCGGCCCGTGACACGAACGCCGATGCGATCCACCCCGGCTATGGCTTCCTGTCGGAGAATCCCGCGTTCGCCGAAGCCTGCGCCGCAGCAGGCATTGTCTTCGTCGGACCGCCGCCTGCGGCGATGCGCGCCATGGGATCCAAATCCGCGGCCAAGGCGTTGATGGAGAAGTCCGGCGTACCGCTGCTGCCCGGTTATCACGGCGACAATCAGGACGCTGGGTTTCTCGCCGCGCAGGCGAAGCACATCGGCTTCCCGGTGATGATCAAGGCGGTCGCAGGCGGCGGCGGTCGCGGCATGCGCATCGTCTCGACGGCCGATGACTTCGCCGCGTCACTCGCCGCGGCGCGCCAGGAATCCGCGGCGGCCTTTGGCGACGACCGCGTGTTGATCGAACGCTTCCTCGAACGACCGCGCCACATCGAAGTGCAGGTGTTCGCCGATGCGCATGGCAACGCGGTGCACCTGTTCGAACGCGACTGTTCGGTACAACGGCGCCACCAGAAGGTGATCGAGGAAGCGCCCGCACCAGGCCTGCACAGTACACGCCGCGCCGCCATGGGCGCGGCTGCCGTGGCGGCGGCGAAGGCTGTCGGCTACCAGGGCGCCGGCACCGTCGAATTCGTGGCGAACCCGGACGGGTTCTTCTTTCTTGAAATGAACACACGGCTTCAGGTCGAGCATCCGGTCACCGAAATGATCACCGGGCTCGATCTTGTCGAGTGGCAGTTGCGCGTTGCCGCCGGCGAGCGACTGCCGGCCACGCAGGACGCGATCCGCGGCACCGGGCATGCGATCGAGGCGCGTATCTACGCAGAAGATCCGGCGCGTGACTTCGCGCCTTCCACCGGACGCCTCGCGCTGTTCCGCACGCCGAATGCAACGGACAGCATCCGCATCGATACCGGCTTTGCGACCGGCGATACCGTTTCTATCCACTACGACGCCATGCTTGCCAAGCTGATCTGTCACGCCAGTACGCGGGACGATGCCTTGCGCATTCTGCATCGAGCGCTGGCGGACACCGACGTGGTTGGCGTCGCCAGCAACCTGGATCTGCTGGGCCGCATCGCGGTGCATCCGGACTTTGTCGCCGGCGGCATCGACACCGGTTTCATCGCGCGCAATGCCGGCACACTGCTCGCGCCGGGGCAGGATCCGACCGCTGAAGTGCTCGCTGCCGCGACGCTGTCCGTGTTGAGCGACGAAGCCGACACAGCCCTGGCGCAGGCTGCGACAAGTGCTGATCCGCATTCGCCGTGGCATGCGCGCGATCAGTGGTGGCCGAACGTCGCGTCCGAGCGCGAGCTGCAATTCACCATCGACATCGACGGACCGAAGCTGCCGGTTCGCGTGCGGCACACCGACGCGGCATGGCGCCTGACGATCGGTGACCGCATCTGCACGGCATCGGCGACACGCGGATCGGATGGTCGGCTCGACATGACCCTGGACGCCGTACGGGAAC
>Ga0307474_10003168_pt1 | contig 11861 bp, 12 predicted proteins | sample atmos_gasesECM1C_2_FD_203312 | JGI IMG/M metagenome (GOLD analysis project Ga0307474, IMG submission 203312) | Hardwood forest soil microbial communities from Morgan-Monroe State Forest, Indiana, United States - atmos_gasesECM1C_05 | ecosystem: Environmental > Terrestrial > Soil > Temperate... | reverse complement strand
GCGCCTCACTGCACCGCAGCCAGCGGCCGATTTTTTTCTGGCCTCGGCCATTCCGCGCTTTCTGGCGCAATATCCCGAGATTTCCCTCGATTTGTCCGTTAGCGATACTCTGACCGACATCGTGGCCGAGCGCTTCGATGCCGGCATTCGCCTCGGCGAGCGGATTGAACGCGACATGATTGGGGTGCGCGTCACCGACGAACTGCCGCTCGTCGTCGCCGGTTCGCCGGCTTATTTCGAGCAACGTGGCAAACCCAAGACACCAGACGATCTTGTCGGGCACGATTGCGTACGTATCCGATTTTCAAGCGGCACCTACGTGCCGTGGCGGTTTCGCGTCAAACGCCGCGACCTCGAAGTCCACGTCGAGGGTCGGCTCGGCGTTAATTCGGTAGCCGTCGGTCGACAGGCCGCTATCGAAGGCCTCGCGCTGGTACAGACGCCGCCATTGTTCATTGCGGGGGATCTCGCGGCACGCAGGCTTGTGACAGTTCTCGACGAGTGGGCGCCAACTCCGGCGACAGGATTTTTTCTTTATTATCCGAGCCGTCGCCAAATGCGGCCGGCGCTCAAGGCCTTGGTGGATTTTCTGCGCAAGGAGCGCCGCGGCGTGTCATAGTTCTCCCGCGTCATCTGTAGGAGGGCCTAGAATGAAGAAGACATCTGCTGCCTTCGTCGCGGTCGCAACGATCGCTGGTTCGCTTGCCGCGACGCCGGCAAGCGCGCAGCGTGGCGTTGCTGCAGGCGTCACGGCTCCGGGCTACTATTATGGGTCTGGCTATTACGTACCAGGTCACGGGTATTACGACTATTTTGGCAGAACCGCATTTGTCTCACCGCCGGCTTGTGAATGGGCGACACAGCGTTTCTGGGACGGCCATGGCTGGCGGGTCCGCCGCGTGCGAATCTGCGGCTGATTACAGCGGGATTGAACGGCCTAGCAGGCGGTCTCGTGAGCTACGGCGCTGACTACAATGATCTGCATCGGCGCGCCGCTAACAATATGTTCCTGAACTCACCACCTGCCTTTCAAACATGCCAGTTTGGCCCAGGAATGATGCCTTAACGGAAGCCTGGAGCCTTTTCGGTTCTGATTGAATCAGAACCGAGGCTCTAATCTTTCGTTTTTGACGCGTTTTCTTCACGCGAACCGGTATCCACTTCGCTCGAAAACGCTATAGGGCGCACCATGAGGCGGCGCGAGTTCATAACCATACTCAGCGGCGCGGCAGTCGCGTGGTCGCTCGCGGCGCGTGCCCAGCAATCAACAATACCGGTGATCGAATTTCTCTGCGGCCAATCGCCGGCGAATGTGGTTCAGGCCGGGCGCGCGCCGGTGTGAATGATTGACCCGACGTGCTGGCCACGCAGGGCTGCAGTGAGCCGGCCGGAAACGAGTCCGTTCACGACCTGCACGCGCTCGATGTGCCGCGCGTTCGCCATGACCTCAAGGAGTGCACGATCGAACGGCAGTGTGCCCTGGAGTTTTGCAAGTTCGGCGGCGCTCGTCTCTCGGAGCAGCTGCGCCTTTTTCCCGTCGGCGCCGTTCGGATCACTGGTGTACACGCCGTCCACGTCCTCCACGATGGTGAGGCCGGCAGCTCCAATCGTATCGGCGAGCAGAAACGCGCCGGTGTCGGCCCGGTGGAGCGGGATGCGCGAGGCCGGGAACTCGTGGTGGTGATATGGAGGAAAGGCGCTCCCCACGACTACGCGGGCTGCGGAGAGGTGAATGGCGAGTTGGTTCGCGATGGTTGAGTGCTCGATATAGGAAACTCCCTCCGGCGCAAGCAGGCACGCAAGGATATGGCCGTTCTGGCCGGCCTCGCTTGCGGCGAGCGGAGCGAGCGACCCAACCGGCAGGCCGAGGTCGAGGCCGACGCTGTAGAGGTGGCGGGCGCGGACGCCGGCACCAGCCAGGATGAGCAGCCGGTGCTCAGGCAGAAGCTTCCGAAGTTCTTCCACGAGCGGCAAGATCGCATCTTGGCCGCGATCCATGATCGAGCGGCCGCCGATCTTCACTACCTGCACCCAAGGAAGGAGCCGTATCGGGCGCCCGCCGGCGACGGGGCGGGTGAGATCGCCGTCGAGGAGGGTCTGGCGTGCGAGCGGCGAGGCAACGTGCTTGATCTGCCTGGTGTCAGTATCGGTCATGGCGATGGTTCTCTTTTAGCTCGCGGTGATGATGGTGCCGACGTGCTCGCCGCCGAGCGCGCGGGTCAGATTACCGGGGACGAGGCCATTCACGATCTGCACCTCGCGAACGTAGCGCGCCGAGGCAAGCAGATCGAGCATCGAGAATTCGAGGATCGAGTCCTGCAGCTTCCTGGCCTTCATCTCGGCCACAGAGATCTTTGGGATAAAGGTGGCGCCCTTCGAGGTCTTTGGGTTGGCGGTGTAGAGGCCGTTTTCGTCCTTCACGAAGATCATCGCCTTGCAGCCAAACTGTTCGGCAACGAGGAAGCATCCGGCGTCGGTGCGGTAGGGTGGGATCACGCCCTCGGTCGCGGGACGCATCCAGAGACTGTAGGGCGGCATGCCGCTGAAGACGACGGCGCTCGCCTCGGCAAGATAGAGCGGCACAGCCGAGAGCCCGGCATTGCTGACGGTGGAGATACCGTGCTTCGCAAGGAGTTGCCCCAGCATCGCTGCGTTCTGATCGGCAACCGAGGCGCCGAGTTGCGAGAGCACGCCGGCCGGCAGGCGAAGCCCGGCCGCGATCGAGTAAAGATGCCGAGCCCGGGTGCCCGCTCCGGTCCCGATCAAGAGCTTGTGGGCCTTGCGGGCCGAGACAATCTCGTCGACGAGTGGATAAACCGCGGCGCGGCCGCGGTCGATGACGCTCTGTCCGCCGATTTTGATCACAGTGGCATCCGGCAGGATCCGGAACTCCGCCGCCGCCTCCACCGCAGCCACAAGCTGCGGATCGGTGAGCGAACGCTGCATGAGAAGCGCCTCTAGCTCCGCCGTTGTGTTTGCCATGAGAAGACTTCCTTTCGTTTTTCCAATGCGCTTCGGGACTGGTTCAGCGAGCCTGCGAACTCAGCCAGAGCTCCGTCAGCATCGCGAGATTTCCGCTTTCATCGCGCGAGAACAGCCGACCGCATCCAAAGCCATTATTGTCAATGCAGGTTTTTTGTGCGCCTTCGATGATCGTATAAATCGGACCGTCAAACATGACAACGGCTGCCAATGCCTGCTTGTGGCACTTCGCGACATTTTGCACATGCCAAACCGTCAGGTCGATTTGCGGGGCGAAGCGGTCATAAAAGTTGCCGGCGGCGGCGCCAAAAGCTAATTGTTCGGTCCAAAATTGGAGGCGGGTTACTTCGGCGAGCTGGCAGAGGGGTTGAACAATTTTTGGCCGTTTGCCTGATAGGCTCCGATCGCTAGCTGCCCTTCTGGCGAGACCAGCCAATCTGCAAACACTTTGGCAGCGGCGAGCTTTGCGCCCGCATGCTTCTGGGGATCTAGTTCGATCACGTCATATCGATTGCGCAGGCGTGGGTCGCCCTCGATGGCGATGATCAACGATCCTTTGTTGTTAAAGCTAAGCCAAGTGCCACGGTCAGACAGCGTATATGCGTCCATCGCGCTTGCGGCGTTGAGTGCTTGGCCCATGCCGCCGCCGATGTCGCGATACCATTTTTCTTTGTTGAGCAGGTCCGGTGTTTGCCCGGCAAGTTTCCAAAGCCTTAGCTCAGTCGCGTTCGTACCACTCTTGTCGCCGCGGGATACGAACGGCGCTTGCGAGACGGCAATCGCCTTCAATGCCGCGACACTGTCGCTGCCTCCCTTCACATGAGCCGGATCGGCGGAAGGCCCGACGAGGATAAAGTCATTCCACGCGATTTGACGGCGGGTTGACCCGTGGCCTTCATCCATGAACTGTTGTTCGGCCTCTGGATCGTGAACCAGCAACAGATCGGCATCGCCCCGACGCGCCGTGTCCAAAGCCTTGCCAGTCCCCTGCGCGACGACGTTGACCGTGATGCCAGTCTTGGCCGTGAACTGAGGGAGAATGTTTGCCAATAACCCGGATGCTTCGACCGAAGTTGTCGAGGCCAATACGATGGATTGTTCCGCGGCAGAACTCGCATTTAACGCGACTAACGTAGCGAGTAGCGCCAAGAAACTTCGAAATCCGATCATACTTCATCGCTCCCCACCGTGCGCGCCCGCCCCGCCAGTGCGAAGACCGTCGCGCTGATCGAGATACTAATCCCGATTAACACCGCGCCAAGAGCCAAAGCCAACGCCAGGTCGCCTTGGCTCGTTTGCAGTGCAATGGTCGTTGTCATCGTTCTAGTCAAGCCGCGAATGTTGCCGCCGACCAAGATCACCGCCCCGACCTCGGATACGGTGCGACCAAAGCCCGCCAGGACGGCTGTGACAAGGTCCGCGCGGATAATCATCAGAATTTGTGGAACAGCCTGCAATCTCGTCGCGCCGTCGCTGGTCAATTCGTCGCCATAGCGCGCCCAAGCCCGCTCACTTGCACGGTGCACCAAAGCCATGATGATCGGAGTTGCAAGTATGGCCTGCGCTATCACCATGGCGGTCGGCGTGAAGAGAAGAGTGAGCGAGCCCAAAGGTCCGGAACGCGAAAGGGCGAGATAAAGCACGAGGCCGACAACGACCGGCGGTAAACCGAAAAACGCATTGATCAACACGACAATCAGTCGTCGCCCGCGAAAGCGAAAAATCGCGAGCGCGGCGCCGATGGGCAAGCTGACGCCGGCCGCTACGGCAGTCGCGGCCAAGCTAACCCAAATCGAAAGTCCGACAATCTCGAAAAAGTCGCCCAAATGGCAGCCAGTCCAGAAACAGAGCTGTCAAGGTATGCCACTCAACAGCGTCAGCGCAACCAAGCCGCGAGGGCCTACTTACATTTGCTGGTTTTCGGACTAGCCTTGTCGGGGAACGGGAGGCCGTCGCGGACATCATGCTTGCGCTATTATTTGGGGCGGTATCGCTGCTATACGCTACGGTCGGTCAGGCAGGCGGGACCGCCTTTCTCGCATTGATGGCATTTGCCTCGTTTCCCTCAAACGTGATGCGGCCAACCGCGTTGCTGCTCAATATCGTTGCCGCAACCTACTCGACCTGGCTATTCAATCGCGGAAGCCTCGTGGACTGGGCGAAGCTTAGGCCTCTCCTACTTGCCTCCCTTCCCACAGCCCTTGTCGGCGGCTTCATCACCCTGGACGAGCGCCTCTATAAAACCGTCACCGGATTGGTACTTCTATTGGCGGCGATCATCATGGCCGTGCCACGAACGCACGATGGTGACGCGCACCGGCCGACGCCGTTTTGGGGCGCGATCATCATAGGCTCGGTTGTCGGTCTTGTGTCGGGGCTTACGGGGGTCGGCGGCGGTGTATTTCTCGCACCTTTACTGATCGCCTTGCGCTGGTCCTCCCCGAAACAGACGGCCGCGCTTTCAGCACCATTCATATTGGGAAATTCGGCGGTAGGGCTTGTCGGTGCCATGTACGCCGGACAGACTTTCGCTGCTGATACTTGGCTGTTTGCGCTTGCGGCCATAGGGGGTGCCGTGATCGGCGCAATCGTCGGATTGCGCTGGTGGTCGCAAACTATGACGCGCTATGTGTTAGCCGCAATTTTAGGTGCGGCAGGAGTTCAATTGCTGTTCTTCTAGAACCCATTTCGTTTTCGAAATATGGCCTTTGCGCGCGGTGTGCCACGTCTTACCACCAGCGCTGTTGCGACGGTTGATAGTAGTACTGGCCTGCGCGCGGCTGCGTATTGCCAGGTTGGGGGGTCCAGTTGCGCTGGAAAAAGAAGCCGAAGCCATCGTTGCCCCAGTAGTTGGCGCTCGCAACGGGCACCTCGACTGTAGGTCGGCGCGTCACCAGGCCGCCCTGGGGCTGGTTGTTCAGCACCGCGACGAACTCGGTGCGATAGTTGGTTTCGCGGTTCAGCGGCTCGTCCGATACGATGATCGAGGACCGCGGCAACGCGGTCGGCGCGATGCGATCGAGCACATCCTGCGGGATGGTGATGCGATCGAGCGCGTCCCTGGCGTCGTCGGCGCTGTCGATCGTGACTGCGCTCCAGCGCAGGGCCGCGTCCTTGCGCGCCATCGCCGTGAACACATGCGTGCCGATCGGCCTGTCAGGATTGCGGATCGTGACCGGAACCTCGATGGTCGCATCGAACACCTCGCCCCCGTCCGGCCACTGCCGATGGGTGTTGCGCCGCACGTAAATCTTCTGCGTTGCGCGGCTGATGTAGACCGAGACCGGCTCGAGCGCGAGCTTCGCCTCGCTCGCCGCCTTGGCGGTGTCGGCTTTCCTGCTCTGGGTCGCTTTGGCGGCGTCCTTTGCCGCGGCGGCGGCGTCGAGCTTCGACTTCGCGTCGGCCTTCGCGGTGTCGAGCTGCGTCGCCGCTTCTGTAGCCTTAAGGGCGGCTTTCTGCTTCTGCTCCTCGGCCCGCGCCCTGGCTTGGTCGGTCTTTGCGGCGGCGAGCGCCTTGTCGGCGAACGCGAGCTCGGCGTCGGCGCGGGTCTTGAGCCCTTCCAGCTTGCGCAGCGACGCCGTGAGCGATGCTGTCTCGCGCGCCGTCGTCGCGACGGCCTTCTTCGCCTCGTCGGCCGTCCTGGCGGCCTCCTCGGCCTCGCGGGCGAGCGTCTCGGCACGTGCCGGGGCAGCCGCGATGACCTCCGCCTTCGGCACGAATAGCGCCGGGTGGGAAAACTCGACCGGAGCCGCGTCGTTCGGCGAGATGATCACCCGCATCCCGATCCGCGTCTTGTCGAACAGGTCCTCCGCAAACTCGTAGGGCATCCGCACGCAGCCGTGCGAGGCCGCATACCCGGGCAGCGGCCCGCCGTGCAGCGCGATACCGTTCCAGGTGATGCGCTGCATGTTCGGCATCCAGGCATCGTCATAAAGGGTCGAGTGGTGGTCCTTGTCCTTTTCGACGATGGCGAAGACGCCAGCCGGCGTCTCCCGCCCCGTGGTGCCGGTGGACACCGGCGCGCGCAGGATCCAGCCGTCGGCGTCGTAGAAGGTGACCTGCTGGGTCTTGATCGACACGATCGCCATGATCGGCTCGCCCGCCTCGCGCGGCGCCGTCGCCTCGGAGGCCGGTGCGGGGCGCGCCTGTCTCGCCGTGGCGTCGACGGTTAACGCCGCCGCTGCGGCTACCGCCGCGAGCGTCACCATGAGGGGAAACCCCCGACGCCGCACTGCCACGGTGGATTTCGCCGTCATGAATCGATTTGCCATGCAATGCTCCGATTGAAATAGCTGTCCGCGCTTCGCGTCGATCAAGATCGGCGACCAGTTTATTTGACTCACCCCGACACGGCTAGACCGATCCGATGTCGGGTGTTGGCTCATGCGTCATTTCGTTACCGCGCAGCAATCACGCCGCTTCCAAAATGGGAGTTTCCAGACCACAGTATAGTGTGCTTCGCGCAGGGGCATTGCTGCAAGGCAACGAGGGGGTCAGTGTCGGGATTATTGCGGAGCACTTGCATGTAACGAGCGAATTCATCACCGCACAGTCAGGTATGCTCACGCGTTGATTGACAGACGTATCTTACGGCTTTCCCTGACGCAAAAAGGGCGACGTTTGGTAGATGACGTCATCAAGGGTATCCGTCCCATCAACGACTTGTTCTTTGGGGGACTGGATCAAGGCGAGTTCGATGCGCTCTCGGCGATAATAGGGAAATTGGTCGATTTCAGTAGAAACGCAATCGATCAGATATCTCGCCAGAATCAGTAAGAGATAAAATTCGCAAACTTCGGCTTATGGCCGTAGCGACGAAATCCAGCGTGCGTTTAGGCCGACGGGGTCAGCGAATGCGGACGAAGTTCGCTGCGCCCGCCACGCCGTCCGATCGCGGGCGCGTCTCGAGCGGCTTCATCCCGAGGTGCAGCGCAACTCGCGGGTCGCCTGCGCCGAAAACGGCCTCGATACTTCGCACGCGGAGCTCCACGGACTGGTCGGTAATGCTGTAGAAGACCTGCTTGGCTTGGCGCCTGGTCGTCACGAGTGCTGCGCGACGTAGTTCTGCGAGTTGCTGGCTCAGCCCAGGCTGACCGATTCCCGTTGCCATATCGATTTCGCTGACCGATTTCTCCCCTTGGAGCAGCAAAGAAAGGATCATCAGCCGCAGCGGCTGCCCGAACTTGCGAAGCGTTTCGGCGGCTTCTTCAGCCTGCTCTCGGGATTGCCAAAGGGGCTTCATGCTTCGCTCCGGCAAAACCAGTTGGCTTCTTGCTGGGCTTTTTCGTCGGCCGGAAGCAGGAGGGGCTGCTTTTGCCGCCAGTCCGCTGGGGCCAGTCTTGTACCCGAGTAGGTCGCCTGCAGTGCCGCCACCATGCGCAATATCTCGTCCACAGAGCGCCCGATCGTGAGCGGATAATGCGTGATCGCGCGAATGACCCCCTCGGGATCAATGAAATAGGTTGCTCGCACGCCAGCGCTGCTCGTCGCGCTCTCATCGATCATCCCATACGTGCGTCCGACGACCATCGAAGGATCTTCTACGACGGGAAAGGGCACCTCGATGTCGAAGACCTCGCGGATCGCGCGCAACCAAGCGAGATGTGAATAGAGGCTATCCACGGAAAGCCCCAGCAGAGCACAGTCGAGTGCCACGAACCGATCGTAGGCTCTTGCGAGGCCTACGAATTCGGTGGTGCAAACCGGTGTGAAGTTCGCCGGATGGCAAAAAAACACGAGCCAGCGGCCGCGAAATCCCGAAAGCCTGATCCCCCCACGCGTGGAGCGCGCTTCAAAATCAGGGGCAACATCGCCCATCCGCAGCGTGCGATTGCGGTCAATCGAATCCGGATTGGACATCAAGAATCTCACCTTTGGGCGGCCCGGCAGAAAACGTCGAGTCGATTACACACTTACATAATTATAAAAAAATGAATTGGCAAGCGCCGTGGCAGGCGCCGCCTCCGGTTTTCATTACGCCGCGCGCTCAGTTCAATCTGAACACACTAAATCCTTGATTGAGGGCATTAAACCCTTTGGCGCCCGCCTGCATTCAGATTCGGGCGACCCCGGACTCTCACCGAACCGCATCGTGACAGGGAACCCTCGAGAAAAGGTTGCTTCAGTTCTTGACTTCTCGAATCGACAATTTCATAATTACACATAATACGAATTAATAATTCGTAAATGAGAGGACCGGGTCACGAGTTACGGCCCTGCATCATCGGACGATTTGCGAACCAAGGCGGTAACAACCCATGACGAAGCACCTTCTCTTGCCTGGCGGCCTCATCTGCGACGCCATCGGTCTGACAGAAGACAGCGACAATAGGCAGATCCTGCGAATGTTCCTGAACACGCTGATCTGGGGCGCGGCCGGAGTGATCACGATCCTGCTGCTTCCATTTTGAATCCGTTGCGCCCGCGCCTGCTCCGCCCATTCGGGGCGCTCCAGATCGCGCGAGCTTGTACACACCAGGGAGCCTCGCGATGAATTATCCCATCGACATGAAAGCAGAGCGAATTAGATGGAAACGGATGAAGGGCAGGCAACGATTGCTGCTCGATAAAGTCTATGAGGCTGTTACCGAGGAATTCACCCGTGACGCCATGGCGTCGCTTGCCACCGTACTCGCGCATCTCTGCATCGTCAGCGATGTCGCGAAGGCCCAGGCCATTGAGGCTTTTGGCAATGCCTATGACGAAACACGCGACATGCTTTCGCCGAGCCGCGCCAATGCCTCTCCATTGAATTAGACGGGCTCGGAATGTCGCTGTCGCGCTCTTCGATCGCCACGGCCTTCCGTCGCATCGAGGTTAGGTACAAAGCCATTTTCGGGGCAGCCTTTCAGGACAGGAGACAAACATGGACCGTCTCGCTAGCATGTCATCCTTCGTCCAGGTCGTAGACACAAGAAGCTTTAGCGGAGCAGCGCGGCAGCTGAAATTGTCGCAAGGAACCGTAACCGGCCACATCCAATCGCTTGAGCAGCAATTGGGCATCCGCCTGCTAAATCGAACCACGCGAAAGGTGAGCCTAACCGACGAGGGTACCCAGTTCTATCAGCGATGTAGTCGGATTCTGGCAGAGGTTGCAGAAATCGAGAATCTGGCGAGATCTCTTCAGCAAGCGCCGCGCGGCCGCTTGCGATTGAACACCGATGCCATGCTCGCGCGTGTCGTCGCCCCGGTGGTGAATGAATACGTGCTGATCTATCCTGAAGTGTCGATCGAACTGATTACGACGGATCAAATCGGCGATCTCGTAACGGGAGCGTTCGATCTGGCAATTCATGCCGGCTCGACCTCGAATTGCAGCCTAATCCAGCGACGGCTGGGCAACGCGCAACGGGTTGTCTGCGCGTCGCCTATCTACCTTGCGCGCCATGACATGCCGCGGACGCCGGAAGAGCTCGCCGGGCACAATTGCCTCGTTGTCAGCAATTCCAGCTGCACGGATCGTTGGCGCTTCACCGGCCCGACGGGAGAGTATGAGATCAAGGTCGATGGAAATCTGCGCAGCAACAGTTTCGACGCCGTCCGAGCAGCGGCGCTGACGGGGCAAGGTGTTTGCCGGCTGCCGCTAATGAACGTTGCCGAAGATCTCAAGAAGGAGCGACTGCTCCGTCTGCTGCCTGACTGCACGGCGGCCGAAGTGACAATTCAGGCCCTCTATCCGGGCGGGCGACATTTGTCTACGAGGGTGCGCACGTTCCTCGATTTCATCGCCAGTTGGTTGCGCAAGGTCGACATCCATCGACCATATCAGCTTAAGTCGGTACCGTCCTGATGCCGCACTGCGCGTCTCTGTGAGGACATCTGCGCGTCTTTGCGAGTGCATTTGGCCCTTCGCGAGTACGCGATCTAGTTGCGCAGCCGCGCGCCGGCATTGCCGCCGAACATCGGAATCCGGTTGACCGCGAGCACCACCGCGAAAGTGATGAGCAGCATCGCAATCCCGAGCACGGAAATCGCACCGAGGTCGCCGCTCTCGTTGAGGTCAAAGATCAGGACGCTGATCACCTTGGTCTGCGAGGTGAACAGCACGATCGCGGCCGATAGTTCCCGCATCACACCGATGAAGATAAAGCACCAGGTTGCGATCACGCCGGTGCGCAACAGCGGGGCCGTGATCTGGCGCAGCGACTGCAGGCGCGTCGCGCCGAGAATGCGGCTGGCATCCTCGAGCTCGGGATGGATGGTGGCGAAGGCGGCCTGCAATTGTTGATAGGCCGACGGCAGGTTAATCGTTAAAAACGCGATCAGGAGAATCCACAGCGTTCCGTACAGCACGAAGGGCGGCCGCGTATAGCTCAAGAACAGGCCGACGCCGAGCACGATGCCGGGGACGGCAACCGGCGCGGTTGCGAGAAAGCCGAGCACGCGGTGACCCGCGACCACACGGCGGGTCGTGACATAGGCGATCACCAGCGCCAGCAAGGTGCCGATGGTCGCGGTCGAAGTGCCAAGGATCACGGTGTTCCTCAGCGCAAGCTGGGTCGACGACAATTCGGTGAACACGAATACGATGTTGTGCAGGGTGAAGGTCGACGGCGTCACCAGCGTCGTTGCGTTGGGCGAGAAGGCCGCGTTGAACAGCGCGAAATAGGGCAGGAAGACCGGGTTGAGCAGCATCAACAGGCAGAATGCCAGCGCCGCCCAGCGCCACTTTTTCATTTCGACGCGCCGCGGCGGGCTATATTTGCCGCCGAGCACCGAATAGCCGCGGCGTCCGAGCAGGAACTTCTGCCCCTGCAGCAGGAGAATGGTCAGAATTAAAAGCGGCACGGCCGCCGCCGCCGCAAGCTCGAGCTTCGGCGGATACTGGAACAGGCTCCATATCTTGGTGGTCATGGTGTGGAAGCCGGCCGGCAGCGCAA
>Ga0307474_10003167_pt1 | contig 11864 bp, 7 predicted proteins | sample atmos_gasesECM1C_2_FD_203312 | JGI IMG/M metagenome (GOLD analysis project Ga0307474, IMG submission 203312) | Hardwood forest soil microbial communities from Morgan-Monroe State Forest, Indiana, United States - atmos_gasesECM1C_05 | ecosystem: Environmental > Terrestrial > Soil > Temperate... | reverse complement strand
GGCCCTACGACGTAGTGGCCGCGCCGTGACTTTCGTTTTGTCATTCCGAGCCACCCGCAGCCGGTGAAACCGGCGAGAGTGACCGTGGAATCTGCTTTGGCAAGTTACCTTGTTGATTTCTTCGAGCCTGGAGACTTACCGCGAGACTACAAGCGGTCCCATAAATACCAAAGCCACTCGTCCGTCACTCGGCCGATCTGTACCACTGCGTGGGGTCTCATGACGGATGCGGGTACCATATGCTTACCATTCATCGGTTCGTTCGTCTTCAAGAGAGCCGCGAGGGACGCGAATGAGACCGCTCAGTTGCGCTTTGCAAATCGTATGTGTGCTCCTGTTTAACGCTATTGGGTGCTGTCAAGACCTGCCTGACGGTCAAATTGCGAATCGCCTGGAGGCATATCTTAAGCCCTTCCTTGAGACCGGAAACTTCACTGGCACGGTACTCGTCGCCCGCAAGGGCCGGGTATTGTTTCGCCACAGCTATGGCATGGCAAATTACGAGTTGCAGGTCGCAAATTCGCCCGAGACTCGCTTCCATCTCGCCTCAGTCTCAAAGGCGTTTACGGCTGCGGCTATCCTCCAGTTGCAGGAGCAGGGACGTCTCAGTGTTGCGGATCCCTTGTCACGCTTTGTTCCGGATTTCCCTAACAGTGACCGGATTACCTTGGATAATCTGCTGACACATACCTCCGGCATTCCCGACATCAACGATCTCTCTGACTACGACACCTTTGACCGAAGCCCTCACACCATACTGGAGCTGGTTGCCAAGTTCGCTAATTTACCTCTGGAGTTCCAACCGGGGAGCGGCTACCAGTACAGCAACTCCAATTACAATCTCCTGGCGCTTGTATTGGAAAAAGTCACAGGAGAGAGCTATGGAGGATATCTCCGCAAGCACATTCTTGACCCACTCGGAATGCAGGATTCCGGGCACGATGGAGAAGCTTCGCAGCTCATTCCCATGGCTGCCTCTGGGTACAAACCTGCCGGCATCACCGACTACGAAAAGGCGCCCTATCTCGACTGGTCAAACAAGACGGGAAACGGCTCTTTGTACTCGACCGTTGACGACCTCTACCGCTTCGACCGCGCTCTGAACACTGATGCCGTCCTGAAAGTCTCCACCCGCAAGAAGTACTTCGTCGAAAGCCCCGGCAATCGCTACGGCTGGTACATTGGCAAACGCCTGGGGCATCGCGTAATGTCCGGCAAAGGTCGCAGTCCTGGCTTCGCCGCTGAACTGGACCGTTTTCCGGACGACGATGTCACAATCATTCTCCTCAGTAACAGTTATTCGACCGTCTCGCAAGATCCTATCGCCGGAGCTCTTGCGGCGATTGTCTTTGGTCAGCAACCACCACCTCCAGCCATCCACGCCGCTGCGATCCCGCAATCAACGCTGGCGTCGTATGCAGGGACGTACCAGTACGGGCCAGAATATTTTGCGCCCAATGCGAAGTTCATCCTGACTGCCGAACCAGGCTACCTGCTCCTGAAACTGGACGATCTTCGCACGCCGGTGGTTCCGCTCTTAGGGAATGAGTTCCTGGAGCGCAATTTCTTCGGCCACATCGTGATGTCCAGGGATGCGGGGGGCGCCGTCAACGGCCTGACCACCCGCTACGGGGAGAAGGAGTTTATCGCCCGCCGGCTGGAGACCAAGTAAAGGAACACGGCTCGATCACCTTCGCGGTCTGTGGTTCAACCCCATTTATGAGACAAGTTCTAGTTAGGCAGCTTGAAGTTCATCGTGATCTGCGTCTGAATCTCAATCGGCTCACCGTTGAGCAAGTACGGTTTGTACTTCCACTGCTTCACCGCATCCACCGCGGCGTGCGCCAAACGCGCATCGCCGCTGATAATCTTCACACCAGCAATGTCACCGGATTTAGAGATGGTTGCCTGAAGCTCAACCGCGCCTTCAATGCGCAACTGCATCGCGCTCGCCGGATATACAGGCTGCGTCTTCTTTACCAACAGTCCTCGCGACACTCCCTGTGAAACATTCAGCGCCTGCAGCACGGGAGCCGGTGCTTTGCTGTCGCCGCCCATAAGATTGGGAAGCGATCCGCCGCCGTCTGCCGGAGCAATCCCGGTGATGCTCGGAGCATCGGGAGCCTGCACCGACTTTGTGGCCGCTTGGGAATGGCCACTCTTGATCACGATCGGCGTTGCATCTGCTTTTGTTGCTGAGGCTTTGTTGGCCGTCAGGGCCGAAGCTGCAGGCTTGGCAGAATCCGCTTTAGGGTTGACCTTGCTCGAATGAACTCTTTCATCCTCGCCGGTTCCAGCTTCTGGTTCATCCGAATCCGATGTGTTCTTGGCTGCCCCGGTTGCTTTTGGAGTGGCCCCAGAGTCTGAAACCGAAGATGGAGCAGACGAAGTTGTAGAAGCCGCTGCGGATGATGCGCCGACTCGAGCCGCCCTCGGCGCCGCCTGCGGAACCACGGCAGGTTTCGTCACCGGCGTGTCCACTTGCGTGAAAGGAGTTGCGGCCCCGCTTGAACGTACCCACTGCATCCACAACGCATAGCCACCGGCTGCAACCAGAACCACCGCAACCGCCACCAGCAGCGCCTTCTTGCTTCCGCCACCGGTAGCCTTGGCGCTGCTGCTGACATTACCGCCAAAAGTGAACGCAGGTACGGGCGCGGATGTTCCCTCGATCGAAGAACTGTTCTCGCTGGAGTCAGAGACCTTCGCCGCAGAACTCTCCGGCTCTGAGACAACCGTCTTGGGCTTCGGTTCGCGGGCTGGCGCAGGCGCGCTGGCGGCGCTCGATCCAAATCCTGCCGAACTCGCCGCCGAAAGTCCAATCGTCGGTGCCAGAATGTCCTGTTGGCTGTCGGCTACTCCGCGCGCTGCGATCGCAGAGGAAGCGACTTCATCGCCGATGTCCAAAATCTCCCCATCTTTTTCGCTGTCTTCGGGAACCGAGGCCACAACCCTCGGCTGTGGCAGCTTCTGAGTTGGAATACTTGCCGTTGCGGCTCTCCCCGAAGGCGCAACCGGCGGGGCCGGACGAGCAGCGACCACCTGCGCACTGGGTGCTTGCGGAGCGGGCCTCGGGGGCGCCGGCTGTGCGGGCTTAACAGTTGCCGCCGCAGGCGCCGCAGGTTTAGCGACTTCGTTCTTGCGCAACAATCCCCGGGCAACTCGTAGTGTGCCTTTCGCCTGCTCCACATTGATGGGCTTGGTGAGAACTAGGTTCGCCCCGATCCGGAAAGCCTTTGCGACTCCCGCTTGACCTTCTACTACGGCTACTGCCAGGGACGACTGGTTGTTCGGCGTATTACGTGCGCTCTTGAACAGCAACGTGGCGTTCTGCTCGTTGTCGCAGTCCACCACGACAGCGTCGAAGTGCTCACCCATTAATTTCTTGACTGCTCCGAATGGCTCGTTCGATGGAGTGACCGTGAAGTCCAACTCGCTGAGAACCTGCGTCACAGCGCGAGCCGTCTTCTCATCAGGGCAGAATAAGAGCGCTTGATAACCCATACTAAGGTCATCGTAGGTACACTCGTAAGCCTCATCAAGTTACGGTGGTAATTCCGATTTAGCCCGTTTTGCCTTGCTGGAAAGGCCTTTGGCCCGTCGCGATTCCAGGTCAGCGCCGACAGATACAATACCGTGTCATGCGCATCCCCCTCTGGCTCAAGCTGCTGTGGACGGCTTGGGTACTAGCCTGGGCCCCGGTCTATTGGCGCCAGTATGGTCTGCAGAATTTTCTTTTTTTCTGCGATCTCGGAAACTTATTCATCACCGCCGGCCTGTGGCTCGAAAGTCCGCTCATCTTCTCGTGGCAGGCAACCTCGCTCCTGCTTTTCCAGATGCTATACACGATCGACTTGGCAAGCGCTCTCGTGAATCGACGCCACTTGATCGGGGGAACCGAATTCATGTTCGACGCAAACGTCCCGCCGTGGATTCGCCTGCTGAGCTTGTTTCATGTAGTGGCCCCGCCCTTGCTGCTCTGGGCGATTTGGCGCTTAGGCTACGACCGGCGAGGTTGGAAGTATCAGACCCTGACCGCATGGATCGTCGTTCCGATCAATTATTTCTGGCGTCCGCAATTCGATGTGAACTGGGCCCGCGGCCCTTTCTTCCACGAACAACACGCCATGCCCGGACTCTTATATCTGCTGCTCTACCTGATCACTATCCCCGCCGTTGTATATTTTCCAACCCACCGGTTTCTGCTCTGGCTGACGCAACGCTGGCACGCCGAGTCCTAATCATCCTTCCCAGCGTTGTCCGCTGTATTCGGCGGCCGGTTGCTCACCGCCGATTCCGACTGCGAACTGCCAGAAAAACTCGGCGCGGAAGAAGCATTGTCAGTCGCCTTCTTAACCACAGCATCGATCTTGTCTTTCTTCGAAGCCGGGTCGCCGCTCAGATAAAGCGTCTGTGAAGGCTTGGCGAGACTGGTCCCGGAGTCCTCGACGAAATTCATGATGCGCAGCAGCAAATCTTCCCGGATCGCGGCGAATTCATCAAAATCTCGTGTCATCACATAGGAAACAAGCTCCACGTTAAGAGCGCTCGAGGTAAGCTCCGTAAACCGCACGCGAATTGTATTCTTCTCAATCTTTTCGTGACCGGATAAAACGCCGCGAATTTCCGTAAGCACATGGCGGAGTTGGTCAGCCGACGTATCCAAGTGCAGACCCAGCACAGTCTTGAAAAGGAGCTTATCCCGCCGGCTCAGATTCTCCACATTGATCGTTGCCACGGTGCCATTCGGGATGGCCAACAGCGTTCGTTCTTCCGTCCGCACCCGAGTCGAGCGCAGTCCAATGTCCTCCACCGTTCCCGTGCGATCGCCAAACTTACAAACGTCCCCTACGCGAATCACTTCATCGCCCAATACCGAGACGCCGCCAAATAGATTCGCGATAGTCTGCTGTGCCCCGAAGCCGACCGCCAGAGTGCCAATTCCAACCCCCGCCAGCGCAGTGCTCAGATTGAAGCCCAGCACACCCAGGATGAGAAATAGCGCCATCACAACAACGATCGCCTTGATGATGCGCTCGCCCAGCAACATCAGCGAACCAGTCCCCGAATGACCGCGGGCCAGAGCCCGGTTTCGCACGCGTTGCAGGAACCACTGAATCACCCGCCACAGAATCCAATTGAAGCCGACAATAACAGCGACCGCAACCAGTTGGTTGTAGTAGTGCCGTGGCAGCAGCGGCAAGCCAAGGTAGCTGGCCAGAATCCGGTGAACGATCGCACCAACCAGAAGCCACGCCGGAGCCGACACCGAGCGCCACTGCACCAGTTCAACATGACCGCGCCTCCGCGCCCACACTCGCAAAGGAATTTGCAGCAGCACTAACAGCAGCCAGGCAGCCGCCGCGGCCACGGGAATCAACAACAGCAGAGCAAACCATTGCCACAACGGCATGCCAGCCAGTTCATGCTTCACCGTCCACGCCGGCAATCGGGTCTCGACTCGCCGCGCCTCGACCTGATCGTAAAGTTCCGGAACTTTGGCCAGAGTATTAGAAGAGATCAGCCAGATCTTCCCCGCGCTCGGATCCGTAACTCGAACCAGTTCGAGCTCAGCCTCCACGTCGCCGGATGACATGCTTCCCAACTTCTGCCGGTCAGACGGAACGTCTTCCTGGGGTGTGCCTTCCCGATCTCGACTCGGTCTCAAGCTGCCGGCAAATGCGCGGTTCATCACCACATTCAACTTCATCGCCAATGCGTCGCCTTCGCTCTGGCGGCGCGCCGGGCTCATTTGCAGATATTGTGCGGCGATGCTGTAGTTGCCCTGCTGCGCCGCCTGCAGAAATCCGAAGACCGTCCCGTACGGCGTGTCGCGGCCCAGTTGGTCGGAAGTTTTCTCCGGGGCGGTCGCAGGTGCTGAGGGTGGCAGGATCTGGCCTAGCGCCTTCTGTGATGAGAGCGGCAGGCACGCCGCAAGACTAAGAGCAAGAACAATAATTCTTTTGAAAAAAGTGGACATCGGTTTCTTCCCAGACTAGGCGCGCTTGGGGCGAAATACGTGCGTGCTCGTGCCAAAGAAAACTTCAGCAGCTTCCATCACCGTCTCCGAAAGCGTGGGATGCGGGTGGATCGTCATCGCCACATCGCTCGCCAGCGCGGCCATTTCGATGGCCAGCACGCCCTCGGCAATCAGTTCGCCGGCGCCAACGCCAACAATCCCCACCCCCAGCACGCGCTCCGTCTGCGGGTCGATGATCAGCTTCGTCATCCCCTCGGGACGGTCCAGCGTAACCGCGCGTCCCGACGCACCCCACGGAAACTTCGCAACCGTGATCTCGCGATTTTCTTTTTCCGCCAGAGTTTCAGTCAGACCGCACCACGCAACTTCCGGGTCGGTAAACACCACAGCCGGAATCGCAGCGGGTTCGAATGCGACCTTGTGTCCCGCGATAGCTTCGACCGCAGTACGTCCTTCGTGCGAAGCCTTGTGCGCCAGCATGGGCTCACCGACCACGTCCCCGATTGCATAGATGGACGGATCGGCTGTCCGCAGTTGCTTGTTCACTTCGATGAACCCGCGTGCGCCCACCTGGACTTGCGTAGTCTCGAGTCCGGGGATTTCCGAATTCGGCTTGCGCCCCACCGACACCAGCACGCGGTCAAAAACTTTCTCCCGGTCCTTCTCCTGTAAAGACGCGCCCGCGAAAGCCGCTCGGATTCCCGCACCATCTTCTCTAAGAGAAGCGACGGTCGTATTCAGCAGAATTGCCTCGAACATCTTCTCCAGCCGTTTGTGCAGCGGAAGAACCAGATCCCGATCTGCTCCAGGAAGCAGCCCCGGCAACATCTCGACCACTGTGACGCGTGTTCCCAGCGCCGCATACACCGAACCCAACTCCAGGCCGATGTATCCGCCGCCAACCACCAGCAGACTTCCGGGAATATCTTCGAGATTCAGCCCGCCGGTTGAATCCATCAGCCGCGGAGTATCCAGTCTAAGCGCAGGAATGATGGCGGGCCGTGATCCCGTCGCTAGAATGATGCGGTCAAAACTGAGAACCACTTCGGAAGCGTCTGCCTTGCTGATCCGCAGCGTGGTCGAATTCTGAAACGCCGCTCGGCCCTGGATGTACTCCACATGGCGTTGCTTGGAAAGCAGGCCCAAGCCTCCGGTAAGCTTCTTGACCACACCTTCCTTCCAACTGCGCAACCGCGCGAGATCGATATTCGGCTTAGGAAATTCGATGCCCCAGTTCTTCGCCTGCTGGGATTCTTCAATCAGCTTGGCGACGTGCAGCAACGCCTTCGACGGAATGCAGCCGCGATACAGACACACACCGCCGGGATTCACCTCAGGATCGATCAGCGTAACTTGCATGCCGAGATCGGCGGCGAGGAAAGCGGCTGCGTAGCCGCCGGGGCCGCCGCCAGCGATTGCGATCCGAAGACTGGAAGTTTCCGTCATTTTTCTCTCTATGTCCTTTATCGGTCAGCCTTTGCTCTTCAACTTTTCGAAGGCGTGAGGCTCTCCGAGGAGATTAACGTCCATCGATTTTCGGTCTTCTCTGATGCGATGAGGACCGTAACATAATTTTCGGAGAATAGAATCTGGACGCAGATGCCAACTTCCCCAGGAAAGTGGAGTATCTCCATTGGAATCGCGAGCGTCTTTCAGCGCGCCGGCATCGAGTAGAAGCTGAACGGTTTCGGCGCTGGCGAAGGCGGCCGCGCGGTGCAGAGGAGTTTCGCCCTTGGTCCGAGCGTCGCGCATGAACCCAGCGGTCTCGGCTCCCACTTTGGTCCTGGAGTTTGGATCGGCGCCGCTTGCGAGCAGCACGCGCACCACACGATCATGGCTCGCACTCAATTTGCATAAGGCTGAGTGCAGCGGGGTTTCTCCAGTTTCGTCTTCGGCTTGATTCACGTTGGCGCCGTTCTCAATCAGAAACTGGCAGAGCCGCCAATGGCCATGAAATGCGGCACTGGCAAGTTCGCCTGCGAGAGACGATAAGGATTCGCCATTCGCCAGCAGAAAGCGTATCGCGCTCACATCTCCGAAATAGGCACACCATTTGATCAGGGGAACGCCATCTTTGTCGGTGGCAGTAGCGGCGTTGCCATGGGCAAGATAGTCGAACACCAGGTCGGTGCGTCCGTCTGCGATCTGGTCAAGAATCGCCATGGCCAAGCCTTGAGAACCATTAACCTAATTTCACGCGAGTTCTTATCCTTGAACGGAAAGCAGGAAAGGCTGCTCGAACGCCTCCGCAACCCAGCGCAGAAAACGCGCGGCGTCGGCGCCGTCAATCAGGCGATGATCATACGAAAGCGAGAGCGGCAGAATCAGCCGCGGCTCAAACTTTCCGCTAATCCATTCCGGCTCCATGCGCGACCGCGAAAGCCCAAGAATCGCAACCTCGGGATGATTCACGATCGGCGTAAACGCCGTGCCCCCGATCCCGCCGAGGTTGGTAATGGTGAAAGTGCCGCCCTCCATGTCGGCGAGAGTGATTTTCTTTTCTCGCGCTTTCTGCGACAGTTGCGACAACTCAACCGCCAGCTCCACGATATTTTTCTTGTCCACATCGCGAATCACCGGAACCAGCAAGCCGCGATCCGTGTCCGCCGCAACCCCGATATTGATGTACTGCTTGTAGATGATTTCTTCCTTCTCCATATCGATGGTGGCATTGAATTGCGGGAACACCTTCAGCGCGGCAGCGCAGACTTTCAAGGCGATGGCGGTCACCGTCATCTTGCCTCCGGCTTGTTCCGCCTTGGGAGCGAAACGCGCGCGCAACTGTTCAAGCTCGGTGATGTCGGCGCGATCGTGCTGGGTGACGTGCGGAATCGTGTTCCAGGATTCTGCCAGATGTTCCGCCGTCTTGCGGCGAACCCCGCGCATGGAGACGCGTTCAATCTTCCCCCACTTGGCAAAGTCCGGCAGCTTGGGTTCGATGAAATGTCCGGCGCGCGGCGGAGCCTGCACAGCCGCGGCTTCAGCCGTTACCAGGGCTTTAGCGTGGGCTTTTACATCGTCTTCACTGATGCGCCCGCCCGGCCCCGTACCCTTGACTGCATAAATGTCGACGCCGATTTCGCGAGCGAGACGGCGCGTGGACGGAGCTGCCGGAACTGGCTCGCGGTGCTCGGTTCCGGCAACTTTTCCCAATTGCGCTGGCATGGAGAACGCCGGAGGTCGCGGCTGCGGCTGGTCGGGAGGCAGCGCCTGTTCCTCGGTCTTGCCTTCGGCGCGAATTGCAGCCTGAAACGCCAGCCGCGCGCCATGCTGTCCCGAGACGTGCTCCACAGGCCGGCTCGCCGGGCGAACCGCCTCAGCCTGCGACGGCGCCGCACCCTGCAGCGTGAAAATCACCTGCCCGACTTTAATCTTTTCCCCTTCCTTGACTTTCACTTCGTTCACAACGCCGCTGACGGACGAGGGAACTTCAACGACCGCCTTGTCAGTTTCCAGTTCCATCACCGGCTGGCCTTCCGAGACCTTGGCGCCCGGAGCGATCATCAATCGCACCAGATCGCCTTCCGAAATGTTTTCTCCGAGTTCTTGCAGCCGGAATTCGCGAGGCGCGTCCGTCGATCGGGTTCGTTGCGGTGCCGCCGGAGGCCCCGATTGCGGTGCTGGAGCTGGCTGTGGTTTTGCTGCAGCCGCTGCTTCGCTGGACGAACGTTGTGCCGGAACTCCGGGTGCGCTCGTCGGTGTGGGCGCTGCCACAGCGGCGCCTGCATGATTCTCCACCGTGAAAATCACCTGGCCAACCTTGATCTTCTCGCCTTCTTTGACCAGAATCTCCTGCACCTTTCCACTGACCGACGACGGCACTTCCACGACCGCTTTATCGGTTTCGAGTTCCATCACCGCCTGGCCCTCGCTGACCGTCGCGCCGGGCGCGATCATCAGGCGCACCAGGTCGCCCTGTTCAATATTTTCACCAAGTGCCGGAAGCTTGAATTCGATCACTGATTCGATTCCTTATCACTAGAAGCTATTGATTGGTTTCGTGTTTAGCTCGTAGCCGGGTTCAGCTTTTCCGCGTCGATTCCCAGATCATGCACTGCCTGCTTCACCACGTCGAGGCTGATCTTCTTTTCCCCTGCAAGCGCTCCCAGCGTGGCCAGCACAATGTGCTTGGCGTCCACTTCGAAAAAGTCGCGCAACGCCACCCGGCTCTCACTGCGGCCAAACCCATCGGTTCCGAGCGATACCAGTCGCCCCGGCACCCACTTCGCCAGAGACTCCGGCAGCACCTTCATGTAATCCGATGCCGCAATGAACGGCCCCGCCGCATCCTTCAGAGTCTCGGTCACATAAGGAACTCTCGGCGCTTCCCCAGGGTGCAACATGTTCCAGCGCTCGCAGTCATTGGCATTACGATAGAGTTCTTTGTAGCTGGTCACGCTCCACACGTCAGCGGCCACGCCATACTTTTCTTTTAGGATCGTCTGCGCCTTCAACACCTCGTACATGATGGTTCCGCTGCCCAGCAGTTGCACCCGCAGCTTTGCATTCGGGGCATCCGATGTATTGAAGCGGTAAAGCCCGCGCAGTATGCCTTCGCGGACCTGCTCACCTTTCGGCATCTCCGGCATATGCAGCGGCTCGTTGGTCACAGTCAGGTAATAGAAGATCGATTCCTGATCCACATACATCCGCTTGATGCCATCCTGAATAATGATCGCAATTTCGTAAGCGAACGCCGGATCGTAGGCCAGCAGGTTGGGAACCGGCAGCGCGAGAACGTGGCTGTGACCGTCCTGATGCTGCAGGCCTTCGCCCGCAAGCGTAGTGCGTCCCGCGGTTCCTCCCACAAGAAATCCCCGGCACCGCATATCCGCCGCGGCCCAGATCAAATCCCCGATGCGCTGGAACCCGAACATCGAGTAATAGATAAAGAAAGGAATCGTGTTGATCCCATGGTTGGCATAGGCCGTACCCGCTGCGATGAACGAGCACATCGACCCCGCTTCAGTAATTCCTTCCTCAAGAATCTGTCCATTCTTCGCTTCTTTGTAGTAAAGGAGCGTGTCCATATCGACCGGCTCATAAAGTTGTCCCACGCTCGAGTAAATGCCGACCTGGCGGAACAAAGCTTCCATGCCAAAGGTACGAGCTTCGTCGGGAATGATCGGCACGATCAGCTTGCCGAGTTCTGGATCACGCAGCAGCTTCGCCAGCAACCGTACGAAAACCATGGTGGTGGAGGCTTCGCGTCCCTCTGTACCTTTGTAGAACTCTTCAAAGTACGATTCCGGCACCGGCTTCAGCGGTGTGGCCCGTACCTTCCGTTGCGGCATGTACCCGCCGAGCTGTTGCCGCCGCGCCTGCATGTACTTGATCTCGGCGCTGTCGTCCGTGGGCCGGTAGAACGGCGCGTTGTGCAATTCATCATCAGGAATCGGAATCCCGAAGCGCGAACGGAACAGCTCCAACTCATCTTCATTCAGCTTTTTCTGCTGGTGCGTAATGTTCTTGCCTTCACCTGCTTCTCCCAGCCCATAGCCCTTGATGGTCTTGGCCAGGATGATCGTCGGAGATCCGGTGTGGTCGACCGCGGCGCGGTAAGCAGCGTGCACCTTGATGGGATCGTGACCACCCAGCCGCATGCGCGCCAGTTGCTCGTCGGAAAGGTGCTCCACCATCTTCAGAAGGCGCGGGTCTGTTCCAAAAAGATTCTGGCGGAAGTAGGCTCCGCTCTCCACGAAATATTTCTGGTACTGCCCGTCGCTGATTTCTCCCAGGCGCCGCACCAGCAGCCCGTCGCGGTCGCCGCGAATCAGGCTGTCCCAGTCCGAGCCCCAGATGACCTTGATGACGTTCCATCCCGCGCCACGGAAGATGGCCTCGAGTTCCTGAATGATCTTTCCATTGCCGCGCACCGGACCGT
>Ga0307474_10003165_pt1 | contig 11871 bp, 11 predicted proteins | sample atmos_gasesECM1C_2_FD_203312 | JGI IMG/M metagenome (GOLD analysis project Ga0307474, IMG submission 203312) | Hardwood forest soil microbial communities from Morgan-Monroe State Forest, Indiana, United States - atmos_gasesECM1C_05 | ecosystem: Environmental > Terrestrial > Soil > Temperate... | reverse complement strand
GTGGAGTTGCGTTACTTCGGCGGGCTGACCGTCGAAGATACGTCGGAATTCTTAGGCTTATCTCCAAGCACGGTACATCGCAGTTGGTCTTCCGCTCGTGCCTGGCTGCGGAGAGAGCTGCGACAGAGAGCAGGCCCCGCATGAACCCGGAAGAATGGCAAAAAGTCCGGTCCATTCTGGAATCCGCCTTGGAGTTGGATCCTGCCTCTCGATCGGCCTTCGTGGATCGCGCCTGCGCGGGTGACAAAAACTTGCGTACCGAAGTCCTTTCCTTGCTGAGCGAGCATGAGCAACCGGATCGTTTTCTGGATGCGCCCGCGCTTGAGATGGTCCGTCAGCACGCTGTCGAGGACCAAAGGCAGCGCGACGAGGACGCGGAGCAGACTCTTCTTGGCAAGAAAATCTCGCATTACCGCATCCTCCAGAAACTGGGTGGTGGTGGCATGGGCGTCGTCTATAAAGCGGAAGACACCCGTCTCCACCGCTTCGTGGCCTTGAAGTTCCTGCCCGAAGAAATGGCCCAAGATGCGCAGGCGCTGGAGCGCTTCAAGCGCGAAGCGCAGGCCGCCTCGGCGCTCAATCATCCGAACATCTGTACGATTTACGACATCGGGGAATCTGAAGGAGGACCCTTTATCGCCATGGAGCTGCTGGAGGGCAGCACGCTCAAATATCGTATCTCGGGGAAGCCGCTGTCGCCGGAGTTGGTGGTTGAGATTGGCATGCACATCGCTGACGCGCTCGAGGTAGCACATGCCAAGAGTATTTTGCATCGCGACATCAAACCGGCCAACATCTTTGTCTCCGAGCGCGGTCAGGCCAAATTGCTTGACTTTGGTCTTGCGAAACTAGCGGGCTCGACAGCCGAGACGGTCGCAAGTAAGGATCTGCCGACTGCGACGGATACGCAAGACGCGCTAGACCTTACCTTCCCCGGTGCGCGAATGGGTACCGCGCCGTACATGTCTCCGGAGCAGATTCGCGGTGAACCTATCGATGCCCGCTCGGACATCTTCGGCTTCGGAGCGGTGCTCTATGAAATGGCCACTGGGAAGCCGGCTTTTCCGGGAGAAACTAGCGCACAGATCCGTGAAATCATCCTGACTCAAGAGCCTGCTTCTCCGCGCAAGCTGAATCCACAGGTTCCGGGAGCACTGGAGCGAGTAATCACCAAAGCGCTCAAGAAGAAGCCGTCGGAGCGCTATCAACGCGCGACGGATCTGCGAGCCGACTTGCTTCGCGTGCAGGGCGAAATGGCTGGGCGCTGGCCGCGCCGAGCTGTGCTGGCGGCGCTTCCGCTGCTGGTCGTTCTTGTCGGCCTCGGCTGGAGATTCAAGTGGTTCAGGCCGAATCTCGCCGCCGGCAACATTCGGTCTATCGCAGTTCTACCCTTGACAAATCTTTCAGGTGATCCCGAGCAAGAGTATTTCGCTGACGGAATGACAGAGGAGCTCACCACAGATCTCGGGCAAGTCAGCGCGCTGCGAGTGATTTCACGGACTTCCGCGATGCGCTATAAGAAAAGCAATAAGACGGTCCCAGAAATTGCACGGGAACTGGATGTCGATGCCGTTGTTGAGGGATCCGTTGAACGCGCGGGGAATCAGGTCCGAATCACCGCACAGTTGATCGAAGCCCCTACCGACCGCCACTTGTGGGCCAAGAGCTACGAGCGCGATCTGCGAGACATCCTGAGTCTGCAGGACGATGTGGCCCAAGCTATCGCGAGTGAAGTGAGCGTCAAATTGACTCCACAGGAGCGGATCCGGCTGGCGACCGCACGCCCGGTAAATCCGCAAGCACACGAGGCCTATCTACACGGGTATGACGAACTTCGCAAGCATTTGCCAGGGGGTGTGTTTGTCGCGAGTGAACGAGAAAGCATTGAGAAAGCCGTTGAATATTTCCAACGGGCACTCGCAATTGATCCCAATGATTCCCTGGCCTACGCCGGCCTTGCGGATGCCTACTACTCCCAGAGCACGTTTCTGCGGGCCCCGCTTGAGGTCATGCCCAAGGCCAAAGCCGCCGCCGCGAGGGCCATCGAGCTAGACGATACACTCGCAGAAGCCCACGCGTCGCTTGGCTACGTCAAACTCACATTTGACTGGGACTGGCCTGCGGCCGAGCGGGAGTTCCGGCGGGCGCTGGAACTCAACCCAAACTTGCCGAAGGCGCACGCCGGTTACGCTCATTACTTGATTACGCTTGGTCGTACGGACGAAGCCATTCGGGAATTAGATCGCGTCGAAAAGATCGACCCACTGTTACCGCAGTCTCACATGGGGTTGCCGTGGTTACTATTCAACGCCCGTCGCTACGAAAAAGCAGTTGAAGTGGCCAAAACAAATGGGGACGATCGCGTTCTCGCTCTGTCTTTGGCGGCGCTGGGTCGAAGTGAGGAAGCAGTCGCCGCCGCAGACCGCGCCGCGAAGTCCAGTCAGAATCCCGTCATCTTGGCGCAGGTTGCAGCCGCCTACGCATCGGCGGGCAAGAGAGACAAGGCTCGGACGATGTTGAGCGCCATCGAGGCACAGGCAAAGGAGCGATACATCTGCGGCGTCAATGTGGCCTGCGTGTACGCCCAGTTGGGCGACAAAGAGCAGGCTTTCTCTTGGCTGGAAAAAGGGTACCTCGCGCGTTCGGATTGAATACCCACTGTCGGGGTGGATCCCCGACTCGACCCGCTACGAGGTGACCCCCGCTTCGCCGATCTCCTCCGGCGTGTTGGCTTGCCTCCGGAAATGAGTCGAGGAGCGCCGCGCACATGACGGTAGCAAAAAGCCCGGCCCACCCTCGAATCGGCTCTTGCCTTGGATCCTACGTCTCGACCTGCCTAAGTGGCCAGAGTTTGCTCCGGGGACGAGCATCTGACTCTCGAGGTAAAGGCGCTATGGCGGAAGCGTGTGGGAGGCGAAGTTACTGTGTGCCAACGAGAGAGCTACCGTAAATTTCTGAATCCGCTCACTAGGAACCATTAGCCGGCGGAAGAACGTGCCAATGCGCGCAAAGGAGAAAAGCCTGCACTGAAGTCATGGAACGCGACAACTTCGCGATCAATGAGAGCAGCTTGGCTCGCTGATAGCCGTCTTGAACCATCGGACTGAGAGCAACATTCAGAGTCATGCTGCCCGAGAGCATGTTGTTGAAGAATGCATCGAGTTTCCTCCCCCAAACCCTCGCTCGGAAGCAATCTGCATTTCGCATATTCCTTGGATGCAACCGCAAGGTTTTCTGCCATCCGCTTCAACAACTCCTCATCTGACGCCTCACCTGCGAACTTTCCGGCAGCGGCGGCTCGCTGGAAATAGAAAAGCGCTTCTTCGAGTTTCGTATGGATAAAAATCAGGGATTCAACTTGCCGCTCGTGAATCTTGTCTCTGCGTGGCGAATCGCCTGTCGGGTGCGTGTAGTAGTTGTGAGTCTCATTGACAGTCTGCGTTATCCCAGTGCCACTCACCACAGGTGAACCTGATACCTTCGCGCCCGGACATCTCGCCTCTGATTTCCTATGCCAGCAGAACAACCAAAGAGCCAGCACTTCGTTGAATCGCCCTGCCACATCACCTCATCTCTACGTCCGTTGGGGTTACAATGTTTACCGTTTTCGAAGCCAAGAAAGAAGATCTCGGGTCAGATGAAGGGGGTCAAGCATGCACCGGCGCGAATTCCTGAAGCTGGGAGCCGTAGCAGGCGGAACATTCCTAGTGGGCGGCACGGGCCGCTTCGAAAGTTTCCTCGATACTCCCAAGGAAATCCCCACCACTGACCGCCTCGTTGTCACCAACCTGGTGGACAACATCTACGACATCTACGCCAAGGGCGGGAAAATCGGCAACCTGGCGATCACTCGGAATACTTTGCCCCATCCGTACGCCTCAGAAGCCTCGTTGTTGTCGGAACATGGGTTGGCCTTTCACTTGGAGTCCTTCCGAGGCGCAGAGGAAAAGCAGATCCTGCTGGACTTCGCGCTCACGCCCCGCACGCTCACAAACAATTTCAAAGGCCTGAAAGTCGATCCCGCCACGGCCGACGCCTTGATCATCAGCCACGGGCACGAGGATCATTACGGTGGCCTGCCCGACTTGGCACAGGCTCTCCAGGGAAAAGCCAAACCAGGGCTCACTCTCTATGCCGGAGGACGCGATACGTTCTGCCATCGCTGGGTAGTGCAACCCGACGGCAATAAACTCGACTACGGTGAGCTCAAGCGGGATGAGCTCGAAGCGCGAGGGTTGAAGGTCGTGATCGCGGAGAAGCCCACCGTAGTCGCGGGCCACGCCTTCATCTCCGGCCACATCGCGCGAATCACGGATTTTGAGATGTCTCCTCCGGCAGCTCGCCTCGAAGCCGGCGCGCCCGGCTCCGCCTGCGACGCCACGTTCCACTTCCCTCCCGGCACCGTCAAGATGGAAGCCAAGCCGGGCGAGTTGGTGAAAGACATCTTCTGGGGCGAGCACGCCACCGCTTACAACGTGAAAGACCGGGGACTCGTCGTGATCTCATCCTGCGGCCACGCCGGCATCATCAACTCCGTCCGCCAGATCCAGAAGTCCACCGGGATCGAGAAGGTGCACGCCGTGGTCGGCGGGTGGCACTTGGCTCCCTATCCCGATGAACTCATCGCCAAGACCGTGGCAGCTATGAAGGAAATCAACCCGGACTACTTGATCCCCATGCATTGCACCGGCTTCCGCACCATAATGGCAATCCAGCGCGAGATGCCCGAGAAGCTAATCATGCCTTCCACAGGCACGCGCGTCGTCTTCGGCGCCTAGCCCCGACCCCGCTCGTCATTTACGCGAAGCCGTCCGCGCGCCCGCCGTGGCTGCGTCGGATGTTCGTCAAGCAAATCACGGCACGATTACCCGCGCCGATGGTCAGTTGTATGCCCCATTCAACTCAGGCGCGGTTCAAGCGTTGGTCGATAAAATCAACAAGCAGACGAAGCGACCCCGTAGCGTTCTTCTGCGTCATGGTCGCGTGGTGGTTGAATGAGATTTCAGGGCAGCACAAGGGACATCTTATGAAATCGCTCCCCCGAGACCTTGTGAATGTCTATTTCCTACCGAAAATAGCTATTAAAGTAAGAGGACCTATATTTTAATAGGAACAGCGCTTATTAAAGGGAGCTTGAATACGTCCGTGCCCAACGAGAAAAACTCAAGGTTAGGCAGCTATATCTCGACGACCACCGCCGGAGAAACAGTAAGGGCATTCCTCCGTCGTTGCCCCCGGAGCCTCGCCTCGATCTTAGTGGGCTTTACCAAAATCTTGACCAAGCAAATCAAGCGCTTGGACGGCTAGATGGCCTGACGACGCTCTGCCGGATACAAGACTCTTTTTGTACCTCTATGTCCGCAAAGAAGCGCTTCTTTCCTCACAGATAGAAGGCACCAAATCTTCGTTTTCAGATTTGTTTCTCTTTGAAAATGAAGCGGTGCCCGGTGTGCCCATCGATGATGTTGAAGAGGTCTCCAACTATGTGGCTGCGATGCAACATGGCCTTCGTCGCATCAATGGAGGCTTTCCCCAAATCTGACTCCGCTGCTCGGGCGTTAAGGCCTCTGCCCTGATTTCGCACCCTTTTTTCCACCCTTTTTGCCGCCCTTGCGGCCCATCTCCTGCATGACTTTGGAAATCAGATTGGGATCCATGAATAGGATTCGACTGAGTAGCGTCCAATTCTGCCAATAAACGTCTCTCCCCGCAGAAAACAGGTGAATGCTTTGCGGGTTACGGACTACGCAGGACTAATCCCGTCGCGGCACGACCTACCGCTTTCATTCCTTTCGCGGAGAGTAAGCCGCGAGAGCAGAACTGCGCACCCACAATCATTCTCTTTTGGACGATTGCAGAAGCGCGCACCTGCGTCGATATTCCCTGGGAGCTTCGCCCATCTCTCGCCTAAAAACGCGACTGAAAGAACTTTCCGATCCGTATCCAATGGCGGACGCCACCTCGGAGAACGACATATTGTTCGAGCGAATCATGGCCCCTGCTCTATACATCCGCCACTGCGTGAGATACTCGAAAGGCGTCTGACCCAAAACGGTCCGAAACCTCAGGGCAAAGGCAGACCTCGACATGCGTGCTTCGCGCGCTAGTGATTTAACAGACCAACTCCTGTCAATCCCAGAATGCATTGCCCCTATAGCTTTACTGAGATGCTCGTCTGACATGGCTCCCAACCAACCCTTCAGTGGAGCCGCAGAATTGCCTGCGTAGGCTCGAATGGCGTAGACAAATAGTGATTCATAAAGACAAGTGATCAAGCGCGATGAGGCTATGCCGGGCTGAGCAGTTTCTACCGCCAAAAGGTCCAGCACGGATTGGAAGGCTTGACTACGATCTTGCTCAAGCCGCAGGTGCAGGTAACGAGGAAGAATCGTCGAAATGAGCGGGGCGTCGAATGCACTCATGCGAAACGACCCGCTCACCAAAGTTGTGGGCGCGCCGCCTCCGCCGTAATGAATCACGCAATCTTCTTCCAATTTTCTTAATACGCGGTAATCGGCGACAGGGGAACGCGGATGATCCATCACCGTAAAGGACTCATCACTGAGAATGAAAATGAAGACATCACCGGCGGAGAGCGGGATAGCTTGCCGCTGGTTCTTGAATCTCAGAAGCGCCGATCCGCGAACCATTAACCCGAAGCGTATCCGCGGGACCGTGTCCCCCGTGTAGTGAAAACCCCAAGGGGCAGTCGCCTCCAGGCGCGTATAAACCGCATCCTGAATTCTCATCGATCCAAAGACTTCAGACAGCACGTCCATGCGGCGTTCAGATGCTGGACGATCGGTCATGTTTTGTGGACTCATGGCACTCGCAAGTCCCGATTTTATCGCATCTATCCTCTCGGGCCACCAAACATTTCAATTGGAGAAAAAATGATCGTAACAACGTGCCGCTCGCAACATTTCACTCGCCTGACCGTAATCGCCCTATGTCTTATGGCTGCCTATTCGCCGGTTGCTGCCCCGCAGGACACGAAAAAGGACGCTGATCTCTGTAGTGGCTCTTCTGCAGTGCCGTGGCCTTGCCTTCCCGCCGAGGCCAGAAAAGGAATGCCCGAAGCACCTGGCCAGCAGGCGGCCAACCTTCCTGACGCGTCGCAACCTCAAGACCAAAGCAATTCGTCAATCCCACCGTCCCATCCGCAGCATGACAATAGTGCTCTCCTGTTTTTGCCTGTCGCCACGAATTCTCGGCGTTTGTCCTTCGGCGATAAATTTACAATCTACACCCATCAAACATTTGGACCTCCTGCGGTCATTCTGCCGGCGTTCGGAGCCGGTCTAAGCATGGCCAATCCCACAAAACATTATCCTCGCGAATGGAAGGACGGTGCCGGAGCGTTCGGTAGGCAGTACGGAGATTCCATCGCTACGGTGACTTCCCAGCGAACAGCGCGCTTTTTGACCGGTGTTGCCCTGCATGAAGATCCTCGTTACGTGAGGTCCACCAGTAAGAATCCACTGATGCGAACCGCGCACGCCGTTGCGTTTACTTTCATCGATAAGACCGACTCCGGGAGAAATACGATTGCCTTCTCCAATTTTGCAGGCGCGGCTGCCGGGGGCTTCGTGGGTAACGCTTATCTGCCGCATGGATACAACGACCTTACCCACGCGCAGCAAAGAATGGCCTTCCAGTTCACGAGCATCGCCGTTCAAAATATAGCCGCCGAATTTCAGCCGCAGTGGGGACCGATTGTCCGACAATTGCGCATTCAGAAAATCATACCCGAGTGGTGGGTTCCTCAGCGCGAAAAGTGAGCCGCGCGGCAATGATTGAATTCAGTCTGATTAGTACCGACAAACGTTAGGACGCAATCGGAAGTGGCCCGGCAGAAATAGTGGGAGAAGGGCTCTGCAGTGATTCCGGTCCACTTTTGATTGGGGTGTTTGGAACGCGCTTGTGCTGATTAAATGAAGTAAATATAACTGTCGGCCAAGCCGGAGTGACCAAGCGCATAGTTGGGATCTTTTTGGGTGGCTTCGTCAAAGTATTCGATCGCCCTGCGAAACCCCTCCTCAGTTCGCCTGTTCAAGTAATAGCGACCTTTGAGATAGGCCTCGTGCGCCACGGGATCAATAGGACGGACAGTTGCGAGGCGCGTACGCTCCTCTGGAGTAAGCTTGACGCGGATTTCCCCGGCGATGTCGCGAGCCACTTCATCCGGCAAGGTCAGGATGTCCTTCAGATCCCGCTCATAGCTCTTGGCCCATAAATGACGATCGCTTGGCGCTTCGATCAGCTGCGCGGTTATCCGCACGCGGTTCTCCGAGCGCGTGATGGAACCCTCCACGACGGCGTCCACATTCAACTCGTGCCCGATTTCCGGCAGGGTTTCCCGCGTCCCTTTAAAATGCATCGCCGAAGTTCGTGAAATCACCCGTAGCGAGCCGATCTGAGCGAGTTCCGTGGTCAAAGCATCCGTGATTCCGTCGCTGAAGTAACCCTGGTTTGGATCCTTGGAGAGATTTTCCAGGGGAAGCACGGCGAGGGAGCGAATTTCGAGAGCGCGGGACTTGGCAAAGATGCGCGTGCGAAGCTTATCGATATTGAGCCCGAGCAGCAGCGCACCATCAAAGCCAGGGCCAAGCTTGCAGCCAACGGCCATGAGAATTTCATCCGTGTGGGAGTGGCCAAGACTGCCGGCCCAAGGGCGGACGGCTTAGCTGCTTCGACGGTACCGAGGAAGCGGTAGCCGCGACGTGGGACGGTCTCTATGAAATGCGGACTCTCGGCGGAGTCGCCGAGCACTTCGCGCAAGCGGTTGACGGCTTTCTTGAGCGCCAGTTCGTAATCGACGAAGGTATTCCCAGGCTAAAGGCGTTCGCACAGTTCTTCGCGCGTCACGATTTCCTGGGGATGTTCCAGCAGGACTTGCAAAACCTGGAAGGGCTGGCCCGCGAGCCTTTGCCTCACGCCGGCCTTGCGAATTTCACCGGCTTGCAGGTCAACTTCGAAACCCCGAACTTTACCACCTGTGGCTGGCTGGGCTTGGTGACCATTGGGCCTGCTTTGGTCGGGACGGAACGCAGTCTATCACGGTTCGCTCCTGAACCGAATAAGCCACTCAGGGAACCTGCACCAACTAGACGTGGGGAATCAGCAACTTGCGATGGAACCAACAAACCACCGCCAAGGTTCTTGACCCTTCCCTGGATCTAAGGCAATCGTGCGCCTCAAAGCAGCTTGTTTCCAGCGCAACAAGAAGGGAAATCAGCATGACACTTGGAAGAATCACTCGGATTGCATTCTTTATTTTCAGGGTCGTTCTTCTGTCTGCGTTTATTGCTAGCAGTGGGGGCCACCTTGCTGGAGCTGTTCCTCCACAACCCACATCTTCACAACCACACTGCAAGGCGGTTGGTGCCACGATCATGACCAACTTTGGCGCCATCGATCAGAACACCACCATGGGGACGGCAACGGGAGACTTGCGGGGCGCCGTCAGCGGAACCCTCCTGGGCGCTCCTCAGCCCGGAGCAGACAACACCGTCGTGTTCCATGTCCAGCATCACTGGGTCACCGAGTCGGGGGACACGCTCACCTTCGATCCGGCTACGGCGACGACTCTTCCGCTCTCGCAGACATTATTTGCCGTCGTGACCTATCCCGTGCACCTGGCGGGTGGCACGGGCAGATTCGCCAAAGCGACGGGAGATATAGCCGCGATCGGCGAAGTTTATTTGGTCAAAGGGACAGTATTCCGTTACAGCGGGCAGGTTTGCTTCGCGGCCCCGGAGAAAGATTGATCTGTTGTGAGCCAGTTTGGTTTGTTTTTCCGAAATATAGGGTAGCAAGAGTTCGGGAGGATTCCGATGACCCAGCCAGCCAGGATTCTTTGGTGTGCAGTCCTCGCCGCATCGCTGTTTCTACTGCCGATGCGCGCTAACGCGCAATCGGCCACGGTGACCGATGATGCGTTCTTATCGACCAGCAAGACAACCCAGGCGTTCAATCTGAATGGCCAGGGGGTTTCGCTGGTCGTGGCAGGATCGAGCGCTGCCGTCGGCTCCCAGCAGGTGGGAACGACCAAGACGTTCATCAAATTTCAGCTGCAGTCGTCGCTGCCGCCAACGGTGGCTGCGGCGAACGTAGCCAAGGCCACGCTGAAACTATATTTGAGCCCCCTAACGACTCCTAGCGGCGCGATTGATATTTACCCTGTTACTAGCGCATGGACGGAATCCACGCTTACCACTGCGCCACCTACGGTGTCTTCGACGGCGTTTGCCACGGGGATTGCCGTAGGCAATGCCAATTCGTTTTTGGTTGTGGATTTGACGCAACTCGTGAAGGAATGGTTGAACGGATCGGCGAATGGCGGATTGGCCAACGATGGTATCGCGCTAGAGGCCGACACCAGCACCAGCTACGTGGTGTTCGACAGCAAGGAAAGCATCGTAACCAGCCACGAGCCGCGGCTGGAAATCGTGTTGGCAAACAGCGGACCGCAGGGTCCCGCAGGACCAGCAGGCGCACAGGGCGCAACGGGAGCGACGGGTCCTGCGGGAGCCGCGGGCCCGGCGGGGCAGGCCGCTACCATCAAGATAGAACCCACGGCAATGACCGTTCCATACGGGACGCCAGCCTCTGTAATGAATGGCGGCCCTCCAACTGCGGCCGACCTCACTTTCTTGATTCCTCAGGGGGCACCGGGAGCTCCAGGCTTGCCGGGGACGACAGGGCCGCAAGGTCCAGCGGGGATCAAAAACCAGGGGAATTGGGTCAGCGGGAATGCTTACAATCCTAGCGACGCGGTGTCTTACAACAATTCCTTCTGGATGGCGACCGTTGCGGACAACGGTTCGCAGCCTCCCTCGTCGAATCCCAACTGGCAATTGCTTGCGGCGGGTATTAACAACCGAGGCGCGTGGAGCAGTGGCAACAGTTACAGCATCAACGATGGGGTAACGGATGGCGGCTCGTTTTGGCTGGCGATTGCGGCGACTACTTCTAGCACAAGTTGCAAGCCTGCATTCCCACCGGATCCATGCAGCGCGGACTGGCAACTTCTCTCCGCAGCAGGCGCCCAAGGTCCAACAGGGGCACAAGGTCCACAGGGGATCCAGGGCCCCATGGGACTCCCTCCTGCAAATACTGCAATCACCACGCTCGCAAATACCTTCAGCATGGATCAAACCATAACAGGCAACCTGACCATCGGCGGCACCGGTAACGGCATCAAATTTCCAGACGGCACCAGTCTTACGACTGGAAGCACTAATTCAGCCACGGGCGCCAATCCGCGCATGATCGCTTCAGCCTTCATGCCCGGTGCCCTAAATGCGCCCTACACCGCCGCCACCTTCACGCCGGATTTGGATATAACCCTCACCCGGGTCACCGCCCAAATCAAAACTGCGGACGCTTCCTGTACACCGGCTGTCCTGCGCGTCGGCAATAGCACCGCCGCACAGGATCTTGTGCTCGTCTCCTCACAGAATACGATTGATTCCGGTGCCATGTCCTTGCCTCTTTCCGCCAACGGGGCGGTCAGTGTGAAGATTCAGACTGGGGCAGTCTGCTCGGCCGGGTCTACTCCCAGTGATGCCAACGTCCTGCTCGAATATCGCATGCAGAGTTCCGGCGACACTACGAGCTGCGCTTCCTCTGGACAAGTGTGTACCACGGGCGGCGTAGGTGTTTGTAAGCTCACCCAGTCGGACGTTAACAACTGTGGCGCCTGCGGAAACGTGTGCCCAAGCAACGCGGCCTGCAATCAAGGGAATTGCAGCAGCCCCAAGTCAACTACCTCGCTAGCTTATCCGCTGTTTAATCCGAGTGGGTTCAGTGCGGGGCAGTCTGTGACAATTTCAACGCAGTTGGGGTTCTCCGCTCCGTCTGGAGTGC
>Ga0307474_10003164_pt1 | contig 11873 bp, 9 predicted proteins | sample atmos_gasesECM1C_2_FD_203312 | JGI IMG/M metagenome (GOLD analysis project Ga0307474, IMG submission 203312) | Hardwood forest soil microbial communities from Morgan-Monroe State Forest, Indiana, United States - atmos_gasesECM1C_05 | ecosystem: Environmental > Terrestrial > Soil > Temperate... | reverse complement strand
GGCCGGTTCGTCGGAAGGATGATCGAGCAACATCGTTGTCTCCAGGTTGATGTGTCAGCAACCTCAATCTGGCCTCAGACCCGGTCGCTATCCACTCCCCATGGAATCTTCGTCGCTTAGCTCCTCGCAATGACGGAGAAGAGAGTTCGCGCGATCACTCCCCCACCAGCTTCAGCCACTCGTCTTCCGTCAGCACGGTCACGCCGTGCTTCTCGGCCTCCGCAAGCTTGGAGCCGGCGCCGGGGCCTGCGACGACATAGTCCGTCTTCTTCGACACCGAACCCGCAGCCTTGGCGCCGAGTCGCTCGGCCATCGCCTTGGCCTCGTCGCGCGTCATCTTTTCCAGCGAGCCGGTGAACACCACGGTCTTGCCGGCGATGGCCGAATTGCTCTTCGGCTTCTCGGCATCGAGGATGGTGACTTCACGGGTCAACCGCTCGACAATGCCGCGGTTGTGGCTCTCGCCGAAATAGGCTGTGATGCTCTGGATCACGGTGTCGCCGATCTGATCCAGCGCATCCATCTCCCCAATCGCCTCCTCGTCGCCCTTGGCGACCTTCAGGCAAGCCTCGTGGAAGGCCTCCCATGAGCCATAGCCGCGCGCGAGCGCCAAGGCCGTGGTCTCGCCGACATGACGCATGCCGAGCGCATAGATGAACCGCTCCAGCGCAATCCGCCGCCGCGCCTCGATCGCATTGAAGAGGTTGCGCACCGAGGTCTCGCCATAGCCCTCGATCTCCTCGAGCTTGAGCTTGGCGTTGCGCTCCTGCAACGTGAAGATGTCAGCCGGCTCCTTCACCCAGCCCTGCTCGTAGAAGAACTCGATCTGCTTCTCGCCGAGGCCGTCGATGTCGAAGGCCCGGCGCGACACGAACAGCAGAAGATGCTGGATCTTCTGATAGGGACAGGCGAACTCGCCGGTGCAGCGCGCGCGCGAGCCCTCTTCGCCGGTTGCGGTTTCCTCGCGCACGACGTCGGTGTGCAGCGGACACGGGCACTTCTTCGGGAACTGAAACTCTTTCGCGCCCTTCGGTCGCTTGTCGATGACGACGTCGACGATTTGAGGGATCACGTCGCCGGCGCGCTGGATGACCACGGTGTCGCCGACCCTGATATCGCGCCCCTCGCGCAACACCTCGCCCTTGTTGCCGATGCCCTTGATGTAGTCCTCATTGTGCAGCGTCACGTTCTGCACGATGACGCCGCCGACCCCGACCGGCTCGAGCTTGCCGACCGGCGTGAGCGAGCCGGTGCGGCCGACCTGGATCTCGATGTCGCGGAGCACGGTCATGGCGCGCTCCGCGGGGAACTTATGCGCGATCCCCCAGCGCGGCGTGCGCGAGACGAAGCCGAGCCGCTCCTGCCAGTCGATGCGGTCGACCTTATAGACGACGCCGTCGATATCGTAGTCGAGCTCGGCGCGTTGCTCTTCGATCTTGTGATGGAAAGCGAGCAGTTCGTCGACCGAATGGCAGAGTTTTGTGAGAGGGTTGGTCTTGAAGCCGCAGCGCTCGAACCAGTTGATCATGCCCGTCTGCGTGTTCTCCGGCATCGCACTCATCTCGCCCCAGGCGTAGGCGAAGAACCCGAGCGGGCGCGAAGCGGTGATCGACGGGTCCTTCTGCCGCAGCGAGCCGGCCGCCGAATTACGCGGATTGGCGAAGATGGTGTCGCCTGCGGCCTTCTGGCGTTCGTTGAGCGAGAGAAACGCCTTTTTGGTCATATAGACCTCGCCGCGCACCTCGCAGATATCGGGCACGTTGCGACCTCTAAGCTTCTGCGGCACGTCTTCCAGCGTGCGGATATTGGCGGTGACATCCTCGCCCTCCGCGCCATCGCCGCGCGTCGCGGCCGTGACCAGCTCGCCGCCCTCATAGCGCAAGGACATCGAGAGACCGTCGATCTTGGGCTCGGCCGAGAAATCGATCCTGTCGTCGGCAAGCTTCAGAAAGCGTGCGATACGAGCCACGAAATCGCGCACGTCCTCTTCCGCGAAGGCGTTGTCGAGCGAAAGCATCGGCAGCGCGTGGCGAACCTTCTTGAATCGTCCCGCCGGCGCGGCGCCGACCTTCTGCGATGGCGATTCGGCGGTGACAAATTCCGGAAAGCGTTTCTCGATAGCGTTGAAGCGCTGGCGCAGCACGTCATATTCCGCGTCCGAAACTTTCGGCGCGTCTTCCTGGTAATAGAGGCGATCGTGCTCCTCAAGCTCCAGCGCCAGCCGCTTCCATTCGGTCCTGGCCTGCGCCTTCGTGAGGTCGGTAACGTCGGGAAGGGTCTTTGCTTTTGCTGCTCTGGCCATCATGCACGTTTAGATTATGGTTCGTCATTCCGGGGCGGTCCAAAGGACCGAACCCGGAATCTAGAGGTTTGGGGCACCACCATGGCCTACTATGTGTATATCCTGGCGAGCCGAAAGGATGACGCAATCTATATTGGCGTGACAAACGATATCGTGCGCCGGGTCCATGAGCATCGCACTAAAGCAGTCCCCGGCTTCACGTCAAAATACAATATCACACAGCTGGTTTGGTTCGAGATTTACGATGATCCAACCAATGCCATTACCCGCGAAAATGAACTCAAGAAATGGAAGCGGGACTGGAAGGTCAAATTGATCGAGGCAGAAAATCCGGGGTGGAATGATCTCTACGAATCGATCTGCAAGTAAGCCCGTCATTCCGGGGCGGTCCGAAGGACCGAACCCGGAATCTCGAGATTCTCAGGTGCGCAATTGCGCACCATAGTTCGATGCTTCGCATCGCCCCGGAATGACGGAGTAACCCTACGCGGTCGCCGCCCTTAGCAGCCGTTCCGCCGCTGCACGCGCCTCTGCGGTGATCTCGGCGCCTGCGAGCATGCGGGCGATTTCCTCGCGGCGGTGGTCGGCGGCGAGCGCGTTGACGCGGGTGGCGACGCGCTTGCCCTTGTCGAGCGCATCCTTGGAGATGAGGAAATGCTGGTCGGCTCTTGCTGCAACCTGCGGCGCATGGGTAACCGCCATCACCTGCACCTGGCTCGCAAGACGCGCGAGGCGCCCGCCAATGGCGTCCGCGACCGCGCCGCCGACTCCAGTATCGATTTCGTCGAACACCAGGGTCGGCGCCGAGCCGCGATCGGACAGCACGACCTTCAGCGCCAAGAGGAAACGCGACAGCTCGCCGCCGGAGGCGACCTTCATCAGGGGTCCCGCCTTGGTGCCGGGATTGGTCTGCACCCAGAACTCGACGCGGTCGAAACCTTGCGGTCCCGGAGACGTTTCGTCGCTCTCGACCTGGGTCATGAATTTGGCACGCTCGAGCTTGAGCGGCGCGAGCTCAGCGTTTACAGCCTTGTTGAGCTTGTCCGCCGATTTCGCGCGCGCCGCGGAGAGCTTCGAAGCCGCCGCGCGGAAATGGCGGTCAGCCTCTCCAGCAGCGCCTTCGAGCTTCTTCAATTGCTCTGCACCGGCATCGATCAGCGCGACGTCGGAGGCATATTTGGCGGCAAGTGCGGCGAGATGGTCGACCGGCGTCGAATATTTGCGCGAGGCGGCGCGCAGCGCGAACAGCCGCTCCTCGATGCGCTCCAGCTCCAGGGGATCGAAATCGGCCGCGGCAAGTGCGGCTGAAAGATGCTGGTCCGCCTCCTCCAGCGCATTGATCGCGGTGTCGATGGCCTTCACCGCCGGCTCGACCAACGCCGGCGAATTGGCCGCACGGCGCTCCAGCCGGCGCACCGCAGCCGAAAGGGCTGCGATTGGCGAATGATCGCCGCTCACCGCATCCTGCGCCTCGTGCAAATCGGCCGCGATCTTCTCGCCCTGCATCATCACGGTGCGCCGTTCGGCGAGCTGCGTCTCCTCGCCGTCCTTCGGCGCCAGCGTTTTCAGTTCGTCGGAGGCATGACGGAGATAATCAGCCTCGCGCGCGGCGCGTTCCATCGATGCTCGATGCTGGTCGAGCGCACTATTGGCCGTGCGGCGCGCTTCCCAAAGCCGCTCCAGCGCAGCGACGTCCTTCTCCAGGCCCGCAAAGGCATCAAGCAGGCGGCGATGGGTTGCGGCATCGACCAGCGCACGCTCGTCGTGCTGGCCATGGATTTCGACCAGCGCGGAGCCGACCGCTTTCAGGGTCTGCACGCTGATGGCCTGGTCGTTGACGAAGGCGCGGGTGCGGCCGTCGGACAGCTGCACGCGGCGTAGAATCATCTCGCCGGTGTCCTCGAGCCCGTTGTCGGCGAGAATCGCGGTCGCGGGATGGCCCTTGGGCACGTCGAACGTGGCCGTCACCTGGCCCTGGTCGGCGCCGTGGCGCACCAGGCTCGCGTCCCCACGGCCGCCAAGCGCCAACGCAAAGGCATCGAGCAGAATCGATTTGCCCGCACCGGTCTCGCCGGTCAGGACCGCGAGGCCCTTGGAAAATTCGATATCGAGCCGCTCGATCAGGACGATGTCGCGGATCGACAGACGCGCCAACATGGAAAGCAGATTCCCCGGGGAGATTCGAACGTATCGCCTAATGTAGCGATGCCGGGCGAACCTCGCACCCGGAAACCTGGAGGGCGATCCGGAAAAGTGTGCAGCGGGTTTCCGAAAAGATCGTGCCCTACCAAAAAACTAAAGCGCGCGGGCGCTTTAGCCCAAGCCCACTTTCTTGAAGGCGCGGCTGATCCAGGATCCCTGATTCTCGTTCGGCTCGAAACCGCCGGATTTTACCAGATTATAGGCGTCCTGGTACCAGCGGCTGTCGGGAAAATTGTGCCCGAGCACGGCAGCTGCGGTCTGCGCCTCCCCGACGATGCCGATGGACATATAGGCCTCGGTCAGGCGGAACAGCGCCTCCTCGACCTCACGGGTGGTCTGATACTGAGTGACGATGGTCTTGAAACGGTTGATGGCGGCCGTGTAGTCGCGCTTCTCCATGTAATAGCGGCCGATATCCATTTCCTTGCCGGCAAGCTGGTCGCGCGCGGCCTGGATCTTGGCCTTGGCGGTGACCGAATATTCCGACGTCGGATATTTGCGGACGACCTCTTCCAGCGCCGCGATCGCCTTTTCGGTGCGGTTCTGGTCACGCGAGATGTCCGGGATCTGGTCGAAATGCGAGGCCGCGATGAGGTACTGCGCGTAAGCCGCGTCCGGGCTGCCGGGATGCAGCGTCACATAGCGCGTCGCCGAGCCTATGCAGTTGTCGTAGTCGCCGGCCTGATAGTAGGCGTAGGCCGACATCAGTAGAGATTTGCGGGCCCAGTCGGAATAAGGATGCTCGCGGTCGACTTCCTCGAATTTCTTCGAGGCAGCCTTCGGATCCTTCTTCTCGTTCAAATTGTACAAGCCCTCATTGTAGAGCTTGTCCGCGGGCTCATCGACGAAGGTCTCGTCCTTGGCCATGAACTTGTCCCAGAGCGCGCCGGTGCCGCATCCGCTCAAGGGAATCGCAAGCAGGATCAGCGCGCCGACCAGACGGAGCTGACGGGTCGCGCCCGATAGTTTGCGGTACTCAAGCATTACACGGTGTGCCGACATCGACCTCTAAAACCTGCCGCCTCTAGAGCCTGAAGCCTATTATGCGCTGCCTGCCGCCGCTTCTCGCCACGATCACGTCAACGAGGGGCCTGTGTAGCCAAAAAAGTTCCGCCAACCAACCGCATAGGGAGGCATTTCGCCCGGATTAAGGCGGCGCCCACGGGCGCGCAGAATCATGGTTGACTCAGCAGAAATTCGAAAATGACGCCCTAACAGGCCAATAGCGGCTTCAGGAGACGCTCGGGCCATAGGCCGGGGCGACCATGCCGCCAACCATGCCGCGGCCCGCTTCCGTAACATTACGGGTACGACGGGCGGTTTCGCCATCGACCACGCGCCAAGCAGTGCGGTCGGCAAGAAGCGCGGTCAGCACGGCGTGGTTAAGCTTGTGGCCGCCGCGGAACGAGCGGTAGGCGCCAAGCAGCGGCCGGCCGGCCAGTGCAAGGTCGCCGATCGCGTCGAGCGCCTTGTGACGCACGCACTCGTCGGCGTAGCGCAGCCCTTCCGGATTGAGCAGGCGCTCATCATCGAACACCATCGAGTTCTCGAACGAGGCGCCGAGCGAAAAACCCTGGCTCCACAGCCGGGCGACATCATTCATGAAGCCGAAGGTGCGGGCACGGGAAATCTCGCGCCGGAACCCTTCCGGGCTGAGGTCAAGGCTGTAGCTCTGTCGTCCGATCACCGGGTTGGCAAAATCGATTTCGATCTCGGCGCGGAAACCTGCAGAATAGGGCCGCAGCTCACCGAAAGCGCCCCCCACTGCGACCTTCACGGTTTTCAGGACCTGGATGAAGCGACGCGGTGCCGATTGCGCGACAATGCCGGCCTGGTCGATGGCCGCGACGAAGGCGGCCGCGCTGCCGTCCATGATTGGAACTTCGGGGCCGTCGATCTCGATGGTGGCGTTGTCGACGCCCATGCCCCGCAGTGCAGCAAGCACATGCTCGGCGGTCGAAACCAGCGGCGCCTCGCGGTCGCCGAGAACGGTCGCGAATTCGGTGGCGACGACGGAATCGGCGGTCGCGCGGACTTCGCGGTCGCAGCCGTCAAGGCCGGTGCGGACAAAAACAAAGCCCGCATCGATCGATGCAGGGCCAATGGTCAGACTGACGGGAGAACCGGAATGAACGCCGACGCCGGTCACAGTGGCTTGCGCACGAAGCGTTGTCTGCCGCCCAAACTTCATTGGATAACCGCCCACCACGACTTACCTAACAGCCCGATCCCCACGACCTTTCGGCCGCTTCGAGCCAAGGCATCCCCAAATCACGTGCAAACGATAGTCGCAGCCCCAAACAGCGCCAACTCACGGTTCTTTACCGATTGTTACCCTATCTCCGCCGCATTCGCGCCAAAGCTTAACCCAATTGCACGGACTTTGGACACGCCTTCAGCTTCGCCACTCAAACAGGCAAAAGATAATTAATTGATTGAAATCAATTGCTTGCAAGGCAAGTCGGCGGCTCCCTTTGGTTAAAAGAAAAGGTCCCGGCGGCTCGCCACCGGGACCTTTTCCACAGCCTCTATTGTAACAATTCTCAGGTTGCCTGCCGGCGGAGGAAGGCCGGGATATCAAGATGATCGTCTCCCTGTGGCGGCGCTGCAACAGGTGCTGGGCGGCCATGCGGGTCCAAACCTTGCGGCGCGGCCCGGCGTGCATACTCTGATACCGGCTCATTGGTTGCGATCTGCTGCTGCTGGGGACGCTGCGCCCTGCGCTCGGGGAGCGCCGGCATGGTGGGACCGGCCGCGCGGGCGGCGGCCGGCGGCTCGCTCTCTTCGTCGCGGCGGCCAAGGCCGACATTGGCCAGGCGCTGCAGGAGCGAGAGCTTGCTCTTTTGCGGATGCTCTTCCTCGACCTCGCCGCGGGCCTGGCGAATCTCGGCCTGGGCTGGCATCGGCAGTTCCTCGAATTTGGGCATCCGCGGCGCGCGTAGCGGTGCCTTCTCCGCGGCCTGCGGAATGAAGGTTTCGGGCGCCATCGGCTCATGCATATCGACGCGGGCGGCTTCGGGTTCCGGGAACAGCGAGGGCTTTTGCGGAATCGGGCGCACCGTGACGTCGCCATAGGAGGCCGGCTGAACCGGGGCGGCCGGGGCTTGGGCGACCAGGGCATGGGCGACCGGGGGCTCCGGCGCAACAGCCGCCGCGATCGCAGCGAGCGCGGCCCGCTCGACGTTGGCAGCAGGACGCGCGGGCGCCGCAATGGGAGCCGCCGACATTGCGACCGGAATGTGAGCTTCGAGTTTCGCGGCGCGCTCGGCGAGCCGCTGATTGTCGGCGCGAAGCCGTGCCGTCAGGTCCGCCAGGCGATTTTCCGCGGCGCCACCATTGGAGACCGCCGGAGCCTGCGGCGGCGCCGACGGCTGTGCGATGCTTCGGGCGATCTGCGACTGCTCGATGCCGGTCGCCACCACCGAGACGCGGATGATCCCATCGAGCGCCTCGTCGAAGGTCGCGCCGACGATGATGTTGGCGTCCTGGTCGACCTCCTCGCGAATGCGGGTCGCGGCCTCGTCGACCTCGAACAGGGTCAGGTCCTTGCCGCCGGTGATCGAGATCAGGAGACCCTTGGCGCCCTTCATCGAGGAATCGTCGATCAGAGGGTTGGCGATCGCGGCTTCGGCTGCGGTGAGCGCGCGTTTCTCGCCGGAGGCTTCGCCGGTGCCCATCATCGCCTTGCCCATCTCGCGCATCACGGCGCGAACGTCGGCAAAGTCGAGGTTGATCAGGCCTTCCTTGACCATCAGGTCGGTGATGCAGGCAACGCCCGAATAGAGCACCTGGTCCGCCATGGCAAAGGCGTCGGCAAAGGTGGTCTTCTCGTTGGCAACCCGGAACAGGTTCTGGTTCGGGATGATCAGGAGCGTATCCACCACTTTGTGCAGCTCGGAGATGCCGGCTTCCGCAGTGCGCATGCGGCGCGCACCTTCGAAGTGGAACGGCTTGGTCACCACACCCACCGTGAGTATGCCCATTTCGCGCGCGGTCTTGGCAATCACGGGAGCTGCGCCAGTGCCGGTACCGCCGCCCATTCCGGCGGTGACGAACACCATGTTGGCGCCGGAGAGATGATCGCGGATCTCGTCGATCACCTCCTGCGCTGCGGCCGCGCCGACATCCGGCTGGGAGCCGGCGCCCAGGCCCTGTGTGACCTGGGTGCCCATCTGGATGATGCGCTGCGCTTTCGACATTGTCAGCGCCTGCGCGTCGGTATTGGCGACGACGAAGTCGACGCCCTGGAGCCCGGCGGTGATCATGTTGTTGACGGCATTGCCGCCCGCACCACCGACGCCGAACACGGTGATCCGCGGCTTCAGCTCGTGGATGTCGGGGGGAGTAATATTGAGTGCCATGGTTGCCTCTCGATCACGCGCGCGTGGGTTCGCCCCGGCCACCGGCCGCGGGTGTTGGTGAAATGGGAAGGTGCCGGAACAAAGCCATCAGAAGCCCTCGCGAAGCCATCGTCCGACCTTTCCGAAATAGCCGTCGGTCCCTGTCCTGAGCTGCCGCGTATGCCGCGGTTCGACATGTTCAAGATGAGCGTATTGCGGGTAGACCAGAAGGCCTGCCGGAACCGCGAACGACGCAGTCTTCGCCTCGCTCGGCAGGCGGCCGAAACCAAGTGGGCGGCCAAGCCGCACCGGGCGGTTGAGTATCCGGGTCGCCAGTTCGACAAGTCCGGTGAGCTGCGCCGCACCGCCGCTCAGCACGACGCGCGCCTTCGGTTCCGCTGCAAAGGGAGAATCCGCAAGCCGGTCCCGGACCATCTCAAAAATCTCCTCGGCGCGATGCCGAATGATGTTCCCGATCGTGGCTCGGGACACGATCTGCGGAACATCTGGCTCGTTGTCCCCGGCCGTCGGCACGGACATCAACTCACGCGCGTCGGACCCGCCGGTCAGCACGGTGCCATATAACGTCTTGATTCGCTCGGCATCCGCAATGCACGCCGACAGTCCGCGTGCAAGATCCATGGTGATGTGCTGGCCGCCGACCGCAAAACCCGACGCATGGATGAAGCGACCGCCGGAATAGATCGCCATCGTCGTGGTGCCCGCCCCCATCTCGACGACGGCAGCCCCAAGATCGGCCTCATCGTCGGTCAGGACCGACAGGCCCGCCACATAGGGGCTCGCCGCCATGGCCTCGACATTGAGATGGCAGCGCTCGACCACCAGCATCAGGTTACGCGCTACCGTCGCGTCGGCCGTCACGACGTTCATATCGACGCCGAACTGGCGCGCGAGCATGCCCTTGGGATCGCGCACGCCCTTCACGCCGTCCAGCGAGTAGCTGACGGGCAGCGCATGCAGCACGGTGCGGCCGATGCCGGTCGCGTGGCGCATACCGGTCGAGGTGAGACGGGCGATGTCGGCGGCGGTCACCACACTGCCGCGACCGTCCGTCGCGGCCTCAATCATGTGACCCTGCAGCCGCCCGCCCGCGACCGACAGCAAGACGGACTCGACGCGAACTTTGGCCATGCGTTCGGCAAGCGACACCGCCTGGCGCACCGCCTGCTCACATTCATTGAGATCGACCACGGCGCCGGCCTTGACGCCGCGCGACTGGATCTGGCTGTAGCCGATCAGCTCGGTCGCGTGGCTGCGGCCGCGGAAGGCGTCGCTCGGCGGGCACGGTTTGAGCCGCGCGATCATGCAGGCGATCTTGCTGGTGCCGACGTCGAGGGAGGCGACCAGCGCCGTGCGCTTGACCGACATCGGACGGGTCTTTGGGGTCTGGGCGCGATCGAGACCGGTCATGCGTCACCGGCCTTCTTCTTGGGTTTCTTGTCGTCGTAGAGCTTTTCGCGCGCCTTCGCTGCGTCGTCCGACAGCTGCACGACGAGCCTGTCCGACAGGCGCATGTCGACGGCGACGATGTCGCGCGAAAACAATTTTTCCTCCTTGTCGAGCCGGCTCAGCTCGGCAAGCGCATTGCCGACATCGTGCTCGGGCAGGCGGATGTCGAGGCCGTCCTTGGTGCGCAGGTTCCAGCGCCGCTCACCAACGAGGATTGCCGCCCTGGTCACGTCATGCACCTGCGGATAGCGCGCAAGCAGCGCCAGGAAATCCCGGGCATGGCTTTCGGCACCCTTGCCGACCACGAGCGGCAAGGACAGGAAACGGCGCGAGAGATAGGGCTCAAGCACAGCGCCGTCATCGGCGATGACAGAGAGCCGCCCGTTCTCCTGCCAGAGCGCAAAGGCCGTGCGCTCGACCAGATCGATCTCGAGCTGGCCGGGATAGAATTTGAGCACGGTCGCATCCGCGATCCACGGATTGGCCTTCAGCCGGTCACGCACCGCGGCCGCATCCAGAAAGAGAAGCGAGGAGCGGCCATTGACGCCGCCGATCCCGAGCACCTCGTCCTGGGTGAGCTGCCTGCGGCCGTTGATGACGACCGAAGTGATGCGGAAGCCGGCCGAATTCGCCAGCGCATTGCGCGTATCGCTGAGTGCGGTTGTGAACTCTTCGAGATGGCCGCCTTTGACGATGCCAAGCCAGGCGCTGGCGGCAAGCAGCGCAAGCGTGGCAGCAAGGCCCGCACGCCGCGGCACATGGCGCTCGATCCAGGCGACGAGGCGCGGCGGCGGCTCGCGCTCGATCGCGGACTTGGCGGCCTGGGCCGGTTTCCTGGATGCGGCAAGGAGCGCGGCGAGACGCTCGCGCAGCAAGATCAGCGCGCCAAAAGCGGCCGCTCCCAAATCAACCTGGGGCCTCAGCGATCGATCCGATCGGGCGAGGCGTCCTGCGCCATCCATTGCACGAGCTCACTAAACATTGTGCGGCTTGCGCAGACGGAGCTCGGTTATGCCGGACTAACGTGTTGCAGAAGAGGCCTTTTCCCCTTTTGCGATGGTGGACGCGGGTAACACCCGCCACAGCTCACGCCCGGCAGCCAAGCGCCACATACATGCGCCGCCAGCGTTAACCTTCGGACTTCCTGGTAAACAAAAGGTAAAACTGAGGAGGGTGGGACGCTTTTTCCCCTGATCTGCGAGATGTTTGCCGCAAATCCTTAACGATTTTACCTATCCGGTTCAGAAAACCCGTTTGGCGCGCTCACAGGCGCCACATTGCTATCGGTACGTGTGCGCTATGGCGATTTCAATCTGCTGGTGCAGGAAATCGACAAAATCAATGCCCTGCGCTTTCAACGCCTTTGGCAGGAGCGAGGCCCTGGTCAGGCCCGGCAGCGTGTTGGTCTCGAGATAGACAGGGCCGCTCTCCGAAATGATGAAGTCCGAGCGGGAATAGCCACGGCAGGACAGCCCACGATGGGCGCGTAACGCCTGCTCCATGATCGCCGCGCTGATTTCGGGCGCGAAACGGCCCGGGCAGATCTCCTGGGTTGCCTA
>Ga0307474_10003163_pt1 | contig 11874 bp, 11 predicted proteins | sample atmos_gasesECM1C_2_FD_203312 | JGI IMG/M metagenome (GOLD analysis project Ga0307474, IMG submission 203312) | Hardwood forest soil microbial communities from Morgan-Monroe State Forest, Indiana, United States - atmos_gasesECM1C_05 | ecosystem: Environmental > Terrestrial > Soil > Temperate... | reverse complement strand
CCTCATCCGAAATTTCGCTGGGTAAGCGGCCTATCTGATGCCCTCCGTCTTCCCGGATGGGGGATGGCACCAGATAATCGTCTGGCTGGAAAATGGCGGGGGCTACCCCCGGTTTTTCGGTGCTGTACTGCATATCTCCGGTCCTTCTGATGTTCGGGACCGGGCGCAAACTGAATCAATCGGTTGAAGGAAATGCCCCGTTAAGGAAAACAACGCCTGAAACCGCATCGGCGGCTTTCCGCCATCCTGTGCCAGCGCGTGTCAATGTCGGCCCTTCAAGGCGCCAACTGAATGGACCGCACGGCATTAAGATGCCGTTAACCACGTCCTGTTCTTAATTGCCGTTGCCGCAAATCGCGTGAGCGCGGCGCCTAGTGTGGCGGTTCAGAAGTCGCATCATCGTTGCCGCTTGTCCGTAATGCGGACCTCTGAACCAGGGCCACACTAGAAGCAATAAGGCTAGTGTCCCCTTGATTCCGAAGTTCGCAAACGAGGACGCTGCACAATGATGCGAACTTCAGAATCGTGACACCAGAGAAAGTTGGGCATGGGCATCATTATTGAATTTCCGGCGGATGCGGCTTCGCGGCGGCCTGGCTCAATATTGGATAGGACTTCCCCGCAAAGTTCGGGAATCGTCCTGATTCTTCCCGTTATTCGAATCGAGCGCGCGCCCGAAGAAACCAGCGGCGGCCGCGGACCCGAACAAGGTACCGCTCCCGGCCGTCGCCGCCGGCGGCGCTGATCGAACGGACATTCGTCATGCCGGAGACGCATTGCCCGATCCGGTTGCACTCTTCCGCATCGATGCCAGCTCTGATTTTGGCGGTGCTGGCGCTTGGCGGCTGCAGCGGGGGCGATTTCGGCCGTACACGGCAGGATTTTCTCAACGACGACATGCATCGCTGGGTCGGCTACGAGGCTACCGGCAGCGTCGGCCTGCCGGCGTCGCAATTTCAGCTCACAGATGGTGAACGGAAACTTCGCGATCTCGCCTATCCGCTCATCGAACCGCCACGTTCGCGGCCCGCGTGGAAGAGCGTATTCGGCGACTACCAGCCGTTGCCGGCCCCATGGCGGCAAAAGGTGCTGTTCGATCGGACCGCCTATGGGCGCATGCTGATCGACGACCCGTACCGCTCGCACGCGGCTCGCTACGCGCAACTGATCGATGACGTTCGAAACGATCTGACCCGCTTCGAACCGTTCTACGCCACCGCCATCGGCGTGTTCGACCTCGACAGGAAGCGGAATGCAAGCCTTGCGCATGTGTCGGATTTGTCGCCGCGCGAGCGTGCCGACGCGGTAGCCCGGATGGAGGAGAACAGCCTCATCGTGCAGTGGGTCCAGCAATGCCTGGAGCAGCGAATTTCCTCGTATCGCTGGGCACTCGAACGGCTGGTGATCCAGGCGCCCGACAACATGGCCTCCGACGCCGACCGGCTGATCGGCGAGCTTGCCGTGCAGGCGGCCAACCCACCAGTCGTGGTGCAGCCGGTCATCGGGCGGGCGCTGACGGCGAAAGGCTGAAATTCCTGTTAGCCGACGTTCGGATCAGCGCCGGGCGGGTGCGGGCTCCGTCTGCACCTTGCAGCTCGATGCGGCGAGCGAAGCCTGGGCCTGCGGCATCAGCCCGGGTTCGGCAGCGAGCGCTTTCATCACGATCAAGCCGGCCGTGGTCGGAGAATCGATGATTAGCCGATCCGCTGCGGTCACGTCCTCGTCCTCCGGCAATTCGGCGTGCTGGGCCTCGGTCATCAGATCAAGTTCGATGACCTTGCGTCCGGCGGATCGATCGTTGATGGCATAGTAGGCGACTTCGTTGCGTGTATAGAACGACACGGACGTGTAGGCCTGGCTCACCGGGACTGCGAGCTTGATCGGCCCTCCGGACAGGTCGTAACGGCAGATCGCCGCCGCAAAAGCGGGGTCCATGAAGGGCAGGGGGGCGGCATTCGGATCAGGTAAAGGCAGGGGCGTCACGGCGTTGAGTTTGGTGATTGGTTCCAGGCGCGAATAGGCATCCTGGGTCGCGATGCGCGGCAAGGCGAGCACGCTGACAAGATGCACGATGCCGCCCAGGAGAACGCCGGCAATGATCGTGAACGCAAGCCTGATCATGGACAGCCCACAGTCGCAAGGGAAGGCATCGGCGCATCGCGCTGGGTGCGGGTCGCAACGCCGACCGGCGTATCGTACAGACGAAGCACCAGCGCGTAGCGCTCGATCCCTCCGGTGGGGAGCCAGTTTCCGGCGCGCGATCGTGCCGCGATCCTTACTTCGAATGAGCCGTCGGCGCTGCGGACCACCTCCTGACTGGTGAAGCCGTAGCGTTGCAGAGAGTTCGCCACCAGGCGTCCCTTCGAATCGTAGAGCGTCAGCGTCCAAAATCGTGCCGGGGGCGTGACGCCGCTCACGAGTACGTCGCATCGTCCATCGAGCGGCCGATTGCGATCGTCCCTGGTCGCCGAGAACGCAACGCCGTCGCCGGTGCCGACCGGCAACTCGCCGCTGCGGGCTATCGATGCACGAGAATAGGGATCGATGTCGGCGGTGCCGGTCTTGGGCCGGGCGGTCCATGACCCGATCGTCAGGGTGCCGAGATCGGTACCGCGTGTTGCCGTAACCCACGTCGTGCCGATGCCGACGACGGTGGCGAGGACGAGTGCCAGCAGGGTGACGAAAACCAGACGCACGGTTAATTCTTGCGCGCCGCGGCCGACGCCGGACGATCCGGCTGTGCCGAGGCAAAACTGTCGGTGAATTCCGCAGAGCTCGAGGACACCGGCTTGGCCGGTTTCGCCGGCTCTCCCGCCGCCTTGGCCGCCTCGTCGAGCAGTTTTTCGACGTGGACCAATATGTCCGCGCCACGCTTGGTAAGGACCGGCGGCGGCGGCTTGAATTCCGCGGGCTTCGCAGCGGCGTTTGCCGCCACATTCGCAGAGGGCGGCTGCGGAGGCAACTTCGTGCCGGCGCCTACTCCCGGAAGTTCCTTGATCTCGACCCCCTGATGCGCCGCGACCATAATGTCGTGCCAGGTCTGCGCCGGCAGGGAGCCACCGGTCATGCGGTTGGTGGGGGAATAATCATCGTTACCGTACCAGATCGCGCAGGTGAAATTGCCGGTGTAACCGACAAACCACGCGTCGCGATAATTGTTGGTGGTTCCAGTCTTGCCGGCGGTCGGAATGCCGTCCAGCGCCGCGCGCCGTGCCGTACCTTCGCTCACGACATGGCTCATCATTTGCGCCATGTCGGCCGCTACCGAGGCCGGGATCGCCTGCAGCGGCTTCTTGCCATCGCGGTCGAAACGCCAGACCAGATCACCGGCGCCGGTTCGCACTTCCAGCACCGCGTGCGGCGTGACCGACTTGCCCTTGTTCGGAAACGTCGCATAGGCGACCGCATGTTCAACCACGGTTACCTCGTCCGCTCCGATCGGCAACGATGGCGTGTCGGGCAGCGGCGCCTTGATGCCGAAGCGCCGGGCAACCTCGACGATCTTGGCGCGGCCGGCCTTGGCCGGATTGGGCGTCTTGCCTCCGAGCGCAATCGACAACTTCACGGGAACGACATTGATCGAACGGGTGATCGCCTGGGTCAGCGTCACCGCACCCGAATAGGAGTGGCCATAGTTCTGCGGACACCAATTGCCGATGCAGACCGGACCGTCCACGATGATCGAGGTCGGCTTGAACCCGTTGAGAAGCGCGGTCGTGTAGACATAGGGCTTGAACGATGATCCCGGTTGCCGGTAGGCGTCGGTTGCGCGGTTGAACTGGCTGGCGCCGTAGTCTCGCCCGCCGACCATCGCGCGCACGCCGCCGTCAAGATCGGCAACGACGGTTGCCGCCTGGGTTGCGTGATAGTCGCGGCCGAACTGGCGCAACTGGTTTTCGATGGCGTCCTCGGCGGCGCGCTGCACATTCATGTCGATCGCGGTGCGAACGACGAACACGCGCTCGCTGTAGGATTTCGGGAATGTTTCGACGAGCTTGCGCATCTCGTCGAACGCCCAGTCGAGGTAGTAATTCGGGGAGTTTTCGTCGCGGCGATCCACCGCAGTGGCCGGATTGCGTCTGGCGCCGAATACCTGGCCTTCGGTCATGAAGCCGGCATCGACGAGATTGTCCAGCACGACGTTGGCGCGGGCACGCGCGGCGGGCAGGTTGATGTGGGGCGCATATTTGGTGGGCGCCTTGAACAATCCCGCAAGCATCGCCGCTTCCGCAAGATTGACGTCGCGCGCGGATTTGTTGAAATAGAAATGCGCCGCGCCATCGACCCCGAAAGTGCCGCCGCCCATATAGGCGCGATCGAGATAAAGTTTCAGAATTTCATTCTTGGTGAGCCGTGTCTCCAGCCAGACCGCGAGAAACGCCTCGTTGACCTTGCGCTCGATCGTGCGTTCGTTGCTCAGAAACAGGTTCTTGGCAAGCTGCTGGGTGATCGACGAGCCGCCCTGCCGCACACCGCCGGCCTGGGCATTGGTCACCAGCGCTCGCGCCGTACCGGCGATATCGATGCCGAAATGATCGTAGAAGCGGCGGTCCTCGGTCGCAAGCGTCGCCTTGATCAGAACGTCCGGGAAATCTTCGAGCGGAATGGAGTCGTTGTGCTTGATGCCGCGACTTCCAATCGGATTGCCGTAGCGATCCAGGAAACTCACGGCTAGATCGGATTTCTTCAGCCAGTCCTCGTCGGCCGTTTCGCGGAAGGCCGGAACCGCAAGCGCCAGCATCAGGACGAGGCCGCCAAGTCCAAGGGTGGCGGCTTCCGAGAGGGGCTCGATGAAGACCCAACGCTTCCAGCGACCGACATAAAATCGGTCCATGAATGTCGAGTAGCGTTCGTAGAGTTCGCGCGCCCCTTTGCCGGTCGAGAACAGCGTGGAGTCGATTCGCGCGTCGAAATCCAGCAACCAGAGCCGGAGCTTTTCTTTCAACTCTGCTGGCACGATCTTGCGCACGAGTGCCCTTTGAAGTTCGTCCCAGTCATCGGCGCCTTCGCGGCGCTTCAGGTGTCCAGCCTGCGCTCCCGAGACGTCTTGCGAGATTGTTACGGCAAACCCAAGGCGCAATTGCACCGGGTACGCCGATTGTATCTAGCCGAGCGGGCTGCATAAACCAATGGCCCGGCTTGGTATTTCGAGGGGCAGGGATAACGTTGTCGCGCGCCGTTCCGCGCTGCCGACCCAACCCACTTGCGTCGCAACCGCCGACGCCCCTACTACTTACAGGGTAGAACAACGCCGAGAAGCGCCAGATATGACCGCCAAGCTCAAGCCAGTCTCAGGCCAGGAGGGATTCTTCTGGAAAACCAAGTCGTTGGAAGAAATGTCCGACGCCGAGTGGGAGAGCCTTTGCGACGGCTGCGCGCGCTGCTGCCTGGAAAAGCTCGAGGACGAAGACACCGGTAAAATCTACTTCACCCACGTTTCGTGCAAGTTGTTGGATGCCGGTTTGTGCGCCTGCAAGGATTATTCGCACCGTTCCGAACTGGTTTCAGACTGCGTCAGGCTAACCCCCTCCAATGTTCGCACCTTGAACTGGCTACCGCCCAGTTGCGCTTATCGTATGGTGGCCGAGGGTCGCGACCTCTATTGGTGGCACCCGCTTGTTTCCGGCGACCCCGACACGGTTCACCAGGCCGGTGTCTCGGTGCGCGGGCGGGTGCAGGGGACCGAAAACGAGATCGCGGACGAAGACCTCGAAGACCATATCGTTCGATGGCCGACCCTGTTGCCAAAGCGTGCACGGCTGAAAGGGCGCCCGAAAACCTGAAAGCGGTCTCGTTATCCTAAAACGGTGGCGTTGGTACTCCCATGGGATGCACCCATGCGCCCAAGGCGCTGCCGGAAGGCCGAATCGCGGCCTAGATTGAGTATAAAGCATTTCACAAGGCGGCCCCGCGGTCGCGTCCAGATACTGCATCTGCATGAACAAATTCGAACGGCAAGGCCGTCATCCGGCTGAGCGACAAATATTGCCAGACGCCGCCGCGGGTGAATTTTTGCCGCTACCGGTTGATCTCCTGGAGGTAACCGACGCCCCGCCGATTGCGCCGCCGCGCGCCCCGCTTACCTCGGGCGAAATTCGCACCATCCTGACGAGCCTGATGCTGACGATGTTCCTGGCCGCGCTCGACCAGACCATCGTTGCCACAGCACTTCCGACCATCGGGCGTCAGTTCCGGGACGTCTCCAGCCTGTCATGGGTGATCACGGCTTACCTTCTCGCCTCGACGGCGGTCGCACCGGTGTTCGGCACGCTGAGCGACATATACGGCCGCCGCGCCACGATCGTCACCGCGATGACCCTGTTCATCGCCGGATCGATTTTGTGCGCAGTCGCGCCGAACATGCCGGTCTTGATCGTTGCGCGAGGCCTGCAGGGTCTGGGTGGCGGCGGAATCCTGCCCATCGTCCAGACGGTGATCGCGGACGTCGTGACGCCGCGTGAACGCGGCCAGTACCAGGCCTATTTCAGCGGCGTATGGATGGCGGCCGGAATCGGCGGACCGATCCTGGGCGGGGTCTTTGCCGAACATCTGCACTGGTCGATGATTTTCTGGATCAATGTTCCACTCGGGCTCATATCGCTGGCGATGCTGCTGCCAAAGATGGGCCGGATCCCCGTCTTCCACAGGCGCCGCAAGGTCGACTGGCTCGGCGGCATCCTGTTGATGGCCGCGGCCGTTGTGTTCATGCTGGTGCTGACCTGGGGTGGCAACAAATATCCGTGGCTCTCGCCGGCGATCATGGCGATGGTAGGGACTTCGATCGCGCTTGCGCTGTCCTTCGTATGGAACGCATCGAGGGCTGACGAGCCCTTTTTGCCTCTATCATTGATGGGCGGAACGGTCGTGCCATACGCGATGGCCTGCGGCGGCTGCGCAATGGGGGCGATGCTTGGGCTTACCGTATACCTGCCACTCTACTACGAGGTGGTCTATCACCTGACTGCCAGCGAGGCGGGACTGGCACTGATTCCGTTGGCAGCGGTTTCAACTGGCGGGGCCGCAATCGCCGGTCGAACCATGGCGCGTTCAAAGCACTACAAGCGGGTTGCGATCATCGGGACATTGTGCGCGGCCCTGGCGGGAAGCGCACTGGCCTTTTCCCCGATGCCGCTCTGGCTGTTGCTGGTGCTGCTTTCCCTGTTCGCGATGGGCCTTGGCACCGCTTTTCCCGTCAGCACGGTTTCGGCGCAGAACGCGGTGGCGCGATCGCAGGTCGGAACGATTACCGGCGCAGTAAATTTTTTCCGTGCCCTGATGGCATCATTCACAGTCGCAGTGTTCAGCGCAATCCTGTTGATGGCGCTGGGCGGCCATATCTCGCTTGCCGGCGAACATCGAGGCGCCGTCGGTTCGATACCTGCTGCGGACATGGTTGCGGCCTTCCGCTACGTGTTCATGGCTGCTGCTGTCATGATGGTCGGCGCGTCGCTTTGCATGGTGCTGATGGAGGAGATGCCTCTTGCGGGTCCCGCAGGGCCTGTGGAAATGGCGGAGTAGCGTGCGTCGCTCAGCTTGCCTGCGGCAGCCGTGTGTCTATTTCTTCGCGCAGCAGCGTGAAGTCGATCGGTTTGGTCAATAAGCCGCAGGCGCCGCCCTCGATCGCCTTGCGCTTGGTTTCAGCGTCGCCGTAGGCGGTGATCATGATGACCGGCACCTGCGGCCGCAACTCCCTTACCTTGGGCAACATTTCAAGCCCCGTCATGCCTGGCATGTTGATGTCCGAAAGGATCAGGATCAGCGACTGCTCGATCGTGTCGGCAATGCGCGTCAGAGCGTCAGCCGCCGAACTCGCGAAGTCCATCACGAAACGCTGCGCGCGCAAATCGCGCCTGAATTGCTGGCGGAATAACGCCTCGACGTCGGGCTCGTCGTCGACCACAAGGACCAGGACGCTCACGTTTGACCCCTAACCATTTGTTGTTTGCGGGAAATTCGCACGCGGCAGGACGATTGTGAATTCAGTGAATTTTCCGGACTCCGTCTCGACATCGATCCTGCCACCGTGTTGTTTCACGATGATATCATGGCTCATCGAGAGCCCAAGCCCGGTGCCTTCGCCCGCCGGCTTGGTCGTAAAGAACGGGTTGAACATCTTTTCCTTCACTTCCGGCGCGATTCCGGTACCGTTATCGCGAATGCGGATTTCAACCGCGTGACCCAGATTTCTGGTGGCCGCGCTGACGGTTGGCTCGAAGCCAAAACTGCCGTTCTCCTTCTTGCGCTTGGCGACCGCATAGAATCCGTTGGAGATCAAATTCAGAAAAACCCGGGTGATTTCCTGCGGGAACACGTCGATCATGCCAGCCGTCTGGTCGAAGTTGGTTTGCAAGGTAACATTGAACTGCGGCTTCTCGGCGCGGGCGCCATGATAGGCGAGGTTGAGGCTTTCTTCGAGCAGCGCATTGATATCGGCGGGACGATGCTCGCCGGAACCCTCGCGCGAATGCAACAGCATGTTCTTGATGATGGAATCGGCACGCTTGCCGTGCTGGACGACCTTTTCCAGATTATCCTTGAGCATGCTGGTCAGTTCGCCGACTTCTTCACGAGTTTTCTCCGCAAGCGTCGTGGATTTGAGCAGATCGTTCAGTTCGTCGGTCAACTCCGTCGAAAGCGCGGCAAAGTTATTGACGAAGTTGAGCGGGTTCTTGATCTCGTGCGCAATGCCCGCCGTGAGTTGACCAAGAGAGGCGAGTTTCTCGGTCTGTATCAGGCGATCCTGGGTGGCGCGCAGATCCTCCAGGGATTTTGCCAGTTCCAGGGTTCGGGCCTGCACTTCGTCGAACAACCGCGCGTTCTCAATTGCGATGACGGCCTGGCCGGCAAACGTACGCAAGAGCTGCACGTGATGGTCAGCGAATTGGCCGGGCTGACTGCGTGTGACCGCGATGAAGCCGATCGACTCATCCTTGTTCATCAGCGGCGCAAACAACATGCTGCGGTAGCCGCGCGCTTTGGCAATGCCCTTGATCTCGTTGGTCAGGATTTCGGTATCGGGAATTTGCGTGACCTCGCCGGCCTGCGCCATTCGAAACGCTTCGAAATCGACGACCGGACGCGGGAAGGTCGATTTGAGGACCTCATCCGCCTCGGGCGTCGTCGGCGTAAACGCCTCCAGGTAAGCCACGCCATCGATGAAGCGGAAGACCGTGCTGGAAAAGCCGCCGATCAACCTGTTGGCGCTGGTTGCAATCGCCTCGAACACTGGCGCCACCTCGGAGGGCGAACTGGCGATGACTTTCAGGATATCGGCAGTGGCGGTCTGCCGTTCCAGCGATTCCCTCGTCTCGTTGAACAGCCGCGCATTCTCGATCGCGATCACCGCCTGGTCGGCAAAGCTTTGCAGCAGCGCAAGTTCATCCTCCGTGAATGGCGCAAGCCGATCGCGATGCACGATGAGGGCACCAATCGCCTTGCCTTCGCGGCGAAGCGGCGTGCCGGACATGGTGCGGGTGCCGGCTGCTCGGGCCGGAGTGAGCCCGGGCCAGCGGCTCATTGCCGCCCGCTCTTCTACGTCGGGAACGTGCACCTGACGGTTTTCGAGATAGACTGCACCCGGCATGAACTGCGGCGTGATGGCGACATGCGCCGGCGGGATGGCGGCAACGATCCGCTCCGAGCCGTCGCCGACGCGGATCGTCCGGCCCCAGCGCTCGCCTTGCGCAATCAGAAGCGAGACGCTCGATGCGCCGAATAGCCGCTCGGTGGTCTCGACGATCTGCTGCAAGGCTTGATCCGCATCGCCCGATGCGCTCGCAACAGTGTGCAGAATTTCGGCGCTTGCGGCCTGCCGATCTCTCGCCTCGCGCAATTGACGTTTCAGTCGCGCGTTTTCCTCCCAGAGATCGGTCTCAGCGGGCGGTGGTAGCGAGTTCATCCGGCGCTTCCAATGATGCGGTATTGCGAAGAAAGGCCCAGCGAAAGAAAGAGATTATTTCATCTTGGGTAGGGCCGTACCAGTGTCACCACGAGCTTTTTCCCGACGATCGATCGATTTGCAGGCATGCCAGGCAAAACGGCGGGCCCCCTGGGGGCGGCCTGCAGCGACGCGAAAATCAAAAAATTGAGCTTGAACCGTTAACCGCCCGTTGAGCGTCTTCGTCAATGTCCTCGCAACCAATGCTATTTAGATTTCATCGCGTCTAGGAGGCTGTACGAACCGTTGGGGTGCCGACAGGAGTTTTGAATGCTGCAAATGATTTCAAGATTCCTTCGCGACGAATCCGGCGCGACGGCAATCGAATATTGCCTGATAGCAGTGGGCCTCAGCATCGTGATTGTAACTGCCGTCAACGGCATCGGCAGCACGCTCAACACGAAATTCGGCTCGATAAATTCCTCGCTGAAATAACAAGCTACTGTTTTTTCCCGCGCCCGCACCGGTGCGCGTGAACGCGGGCCAGCCGCCGCTTGAGCCTGCGCTGTTACCCCGCCTTCTTCGACCTGGCCGCCGCACGCACCGGTTTTTCCCCCTTCCGGGGCGCTTGTGCCTTGGTCTCTTCCTTGGCGGCGCGCTTGCCGCTGATCGGCAATAGCATTTCGCGCTGGCCTTCGACGCGTTTCTTTGGCTTTTTGGCCTTGGAGGTGACCGGAGGGGCCTGCCGTTCGTTGGCCAAGCTGCGCTTGAGCGCGTCCATCAGGTTGATGACGTTGCCGCCGGTTTTGGGTGCGGCTTTCGCTGTCGGACGGATGCCACTGCGTTTGCGATTGATCAGATCGATCAGGGCGGACTCATAGTGGTCCTCGAACTTTTGCGGATCGAACGAGGTGGATTTCTTCTCGACGATATGTTTGGCAAGATCCAGCATGTCCTTTGTGACTTTCACGTCCTGGATATCGTCGAAATATTCCTTCTCGCTGCGCACCTCGTAAGGGTAGCGCAACAGCGTGCCCATCAGGCCCTTTTCGAGCGGCTCGAGGGCGACGATGTGCTCGCGATTGGTCAGCACCACGCGCCCGATTGCGACCTTGTTCATGCTGCGAATGGTTTCGCGGATCACGGCAAAAGCGTCGTGGCCGACCTTGCCGTCCGGCACGAGGTAATAGGGTCGGATCAAATAGCGGGTGTCGATGTCGGTTTTCGGCACGAACTCGTCGATTTCGATGGTGTGCGTCGATTCAAGCGCGAGATCTTCAAGCTCCTCTTTCGAGACCTCGATATAAGTGTCGGTATCGACCTTGTAGCCCTTGATGATGTCATCGGAGGCGACTTCCTCACCCGTGTCCGCATCGACCTTGGCGTATTTGATACGATGACCCGTCTTGCGATTGATCTGGTTGAAGCTGACTTTCTCGGTGTCCGATGTCGCCGGGTACAATGCGACCGGGCAGGTGACGAGCGAAAGACGCAGGAAACCCTTCCAATTGGCGCGGGGGGCCATGGGATACTCCTAAGACGCAACATACCAAAAGGCTAACGTTACCATTCGCAAACCGGCTTTCAAGCAGGCCGGGCAGGGAATCTCCCAACGGCGTTAACCGAGACTGGTTGCTGCCGCCGGCCAAAAAGCTCCTGTTTCGCATCGCCGCAGGACGCTCTGCACCCTGAGTTGGAAGGTTCCGATCGCCTCAAGGCGCGGAACATCGTCTGAAATCATGCGTTGCTTCACCGGGCACCGCAGCGGTGGGTCGGCGCGCCAGTACAGGAAATCGAGCAGCATGGCAACGCGACGACAACGCCAGATCATCGAAACCCCGACCGAAGCGCGGCAGGCCGAGCCCGGGCCGTCCATACTCGCCCTTTTGCTGGCTTCCACCGGATTGGCGGTGCTGATCCTTGGCGTGCTCTGGTTCGTGTTCTTCCGCACCTGAGGCGGAGATATTCCGGCGAGCTTCGCGCAGACCGCCAATTTT
>Ga0307474_10003162_pt1 | contig 11874 bp, 22 predicted proteins | sample atmos_gasesECM1C_2_FD_203312 | JGI IMG/M metagenome (GOLD analysis project Ga0307474, IMG submission 203312) | Hardwood forest soil microbial communities from Morgan-Monroe State Forest, Indiana, United States - atmos_gasesECM1C_05 | ecosystem: Environmental > Terrestrial > Soil > Temperate... | reverse complement strand
CGGTCTTCGACTACGAGAACGGACGACGTAGCGAGAAGGGGTTCCACGGAGAGGGGCTGCCGCACAAGGTCATCGCCAAGTGCCCATGCGGACACAAGTGGACGCTGCGTGGCGTGAGGCAGATCACCGATCTGGACGTCATCACGCCGACGCACGACGAGCAGAAGGAGGGATGACGATCGTGGAGAAGCACGAGGAGTGCGAGCACTGCAAGACCGAGTTTTCGACAGCCAGTGAATACGTCGTGGGTCGTCGGTTAGAGGCCATCAATGGCCTTCCGGCTCACACGCCGGAGCGCTGCCGCGATGCGCTCAAGGCTGCTGTCGCCGTCGCACGCGGACGAGGAATCGAGGACGCCATCGGTGCCGTCAAGGACTTCCAGGCGCGCGCCCAGCGCGCGATGGACCTCAGCGACGACGAGGACGACGAGGAGAGCCGGGATTTTCACGAACACGCCGTCAACTGCGCGCGCTCGATCGCGGCGGACCTCCGCGACCTTCTGAAGACAACGGAGAGCAAATGACCGCGAGCCTCGTCGACATCGGCGCCAACCTCACCAAGCCCGTCTTCCAGGCGGACTTCGATGCCGTCCTGGCCCGTGCCGCCGCTGCAGGCGTCAGCGCGATCGTGGTGACAGGCACGACCCTGCTCGGCTCCCACGAGGCATGCCGCTTGGCGCAGCGACGCGCGCACGGAACCATGAGCCTCTTCGCGACAGCAGGCGTGCATCCGCACTACGCGACCACGCTCAGTCCGCAGGCGATTTCCGAGCTGCAGACGCTTCTCGCACGACCCGAGGTCGTGGCGGTCGGTGAGTGCGGGCTCGACTACCACCGGAACCTCTCTCCACCCGACGTGCAGCGAAGATCCTTCGAGGCCCAGCTGGAGCTGGCGGCCGCGGTACGCAAACCCGTCTTCCTCCACGACCGCAGCGCCACCGCCGACTTCGCGGACATCCTCCGGCGCTGGCGCACGCGCATCACGGGCGGCGTCGTTCACTGCTTCACGGGCGACCGCGCGGCCCTCGACGCCTACCTCGCGCTCGACATGCACATCGGCATCACCGGCTGGATCTGCGACAGCCGTCGTGGCTCCCACCTCCGCGATCTGGTGAAGCTCGTCCCCAGAGGCCGACTGCTCGTCGAGACCGACGCCCCGTTCCTCATGCCGCAAGATCTACCGAACCCGCCACCACGCCGCGGCAAGTTCGACCGGAACGAGCCAGCCTTCGTCGCGCACGTCGCACGCGTCGTCGCGGAGCATCGCGGCGAGAGCTTCGAAGATCAAGCGCTACGGCGGCCTGTCGGTTCCCGAGGCGGGCTCGCCGCTGGCGGCGGAGCTGCGTGCGCTGTACGACCGCGGGTAAAGCCCCGCGGCCAGGAGGCGCGGCGCGCAAGTGCCTGAAATAACGCGCGCAGGCGTCGCGGTGTCCGAAAACGAATGCGATACGCTTGACGCCACCTAGCTGGGTGCTACCGTCGTGGAAAGGGAGCCCCACGCATGGTCCAGTCGAGCGCAGAGGTGACGGTCAAGACGACGGTCGATCCGATGTGGATCGAGCACTGCCTGAGCACGGACGTGTTCCTGCACAGCTACAGCGGGTACTGGGCGTACGGGTTTGCGTACGACTCCAAGCTCGGCTGGTTGCTCTTCGAGCAGGGCGACGAGCGCCGGCCCGAGAAGGCGCCCCGGGGTGTGATGAAGGCCTGGCGCGCGGGCGAGAAGCTCCCCGAGGGCTGGCACCGTCTCGATGTCGCGGCCGCGACCGCGGCCTGGCAGGCCGGCGTGCGGCGATCGGGGGAGGGCTGGTTCGAGGACGGGGACGGCAACTCGTACGACCTCGCGCTGCAGCAGGCGCTCCTCGGCGAGATCCGGTACGGCTGACCGATGCCGACCGGCACGCCGATGACGATGAAGTGCCCCAGGTGCCGGCTGGGCATGTGGCGGCGCGACAAACCGATGGCCGGTGAGTGGCCGTGCAAGACCGGGCGTGTCGAGATGTCGCGCTTGAGCAAGAGCAAGCACAAGGGGCACGGCAACGGCGGCCGAGCGTTCACTGGACACCGAGGCGAGGTGCGTTGCGGCGCGTGCGGCCATACCTGGTGGTCGACGCACCCGGCCTCGGGCCGCCTCAGCTCCGTGGGCTGCTACTGCCAGCTCTGCGATCCGGAAGGCGCGCGCGCGAGGCGAGACGGATGCTCGCCCTCGGCTTCGGCTAGGATGCCGTGATGGGGCTTCCAGTGGCCGTTGGAGGTCTTATTTCGGGCGGGCCAACCAGTTTGCTGTCCGCAGATCTCTGACGTTCGCGAAGTCCTTCACGTTGGCCGTGATGAGCGTCAGCGAATGGACGACCGCGATGGCTGCAATCTGTCCGTCGGCGTACGGCATCGTCTTCCCGATGCGCTCCAGGCGAGCGCGCTCGCGAGCGTGACAGTCAGCGGCCTGCATGTCGTAAGGCACGACACGCAACGGCAACACGTTGTCGCGCACGTATTGCTTGACGGCCTCCTTACGTTTGCCATCCGGCATGCGCTCGATCCCGTAGATCACTTCGTGCAACGTCACGGACGCGATGGACACTCGCCCGTTGTGCGCGCCGAGGCGCCTGACCAACTCTTCGTTCGGAGACGGACGACCCAGTTCGGACACGATGTTGGTGTCCAGCAGAATATTCACCACTGGGCCTTGCGTCTTCCGCCGTCGAGGCTTTGGTCTCGCAGGCCCTCGAAGACGCCTGGGATGTCCAGAGCCGCGATGTCGTGCGTCTCGCGGAAACGCTGGATGGATGCCAACAGGCGCTGCGCTTCGCCCCTGTCTCGCAGTCGGTCGTAGGACCCACGCGAGATGAGCACCGCCACGGGCTTGCCACGACGCATGATCTCGATGGGCGCGGACTCCGCCTCGTGCAGCAAGGCGGGCAGCGTGTTCTTGGCGTCTGCTACGGAAACGCGCTTCATGGCCATCATGATAGCCATCTCACGGTGCCAGTCAAAGGACCCATGCGTCTACGGGACAAGGCCGCGGCCTCGTCGAGGCTGACGTCGTCATTCGACCAGGACGTTGTCCTTGGCGAGTCGCCGGGCGCAGTCCGGGCCGACGGCGAAGCCGCCCATGTGTCCCGGATCGCTCTCCAGGACCGTGGGCTCTCCGGCGCGCACGAAGCGGCTGCCTCCGTCGACGACGGTGACCCACTTCGCGTCGTCCGTCTTGACGGCTCGACCGCACAGGGCGCATGGCCACGCGTCGTCGCCGACGCGTCTGGAGTTCCGGGAGTAGTTCGGCCCCGAGAACGGCCGCAAGGTGCCGCCGACGGCGTCGCCATGTCGACGACGACCGCGGATCGCGCCGCCGCCGGGCCAGACCCACTCCTTGCCAGGAACGACGAGGACCGTTTCGGATCCAGCGCGCACGATCGTGGCCCGCTTGCCGGTGACCTTGCGCAGCAGGAGCGTCGGCTGGCTCAATCGCCGGAACGTCTCGCCGACGGGCAGATGCTTGAACTGGACGGGAGTGGTCACGGTCGTGCTTCTCACAGGCAGGGGTGCGCGTGAACACCGAGGCCGCACCGCTGCGCATCGCCGCCCATGTTCAGCTCGATCTCCTGGTGGATGATGCGAGCGGGGAGGATGTCCCCTGCCTTCAGGAGCGCGAGGTACTTGTCCATGTCGTCGTCGACGGCGTCGACGAAGAGGCCCTTGGGGCAGCCCCAGTGCCGGACCCACTTCAGCTTGTCGATGATGACGACCGGAACGCGGATGCCCACGCGTCTGGCGGCGGCCAGGCGGTGCGTGCCCGTCCAGGCCTGGTAGCGGTTCGGGGCGGTCTCTTCGACGACCAGAGCGCGACCCTGCCAGCCCTCGTGCCGCATGCGGTCGATCAGCTCGCGGAGGTGGTGCGCACGAGACTTCCGGATCTCGTGCAGGGGCTTGACGTGCTGCGGATCGACCAGGCGGTACCGGCTCATGGACGTGAGTTGGATGCTACCACCGAGCTTCCTGGCGGGGCCATCCCCCTCTGCGCGCGCTCCTGATCCTTGGTATCCTCTGGGACGTGAGGCACGACGACATTCCGGGGGCGTTGTCGCCCGAGCATCTCGCGTTCGCGAACGGGATTGCCATAAGGCAGTCGACGCCGAAAGGCGGGCACATGATCCGCGAGCCGAAGGACAACCTGTACGGTCGCTTCAAGCTGCTGCAGCGAACCGACGGACTCTTCGTCGTCCACGATACGGAGGAGTGGCCGCCCAACGGTCCCGTCTTTCGCGACGAAGGCGCGGCGCGTGCGCACGCGCAGAGCATGTCGACGGAAACGAAGTGAGCGCACTTCGCGGGATGAAAGTTACAGGCACCGCTGCGCGTCGCCGCCCATGTTCAGCTCGATCTCCTGGTGCATGACGCGTGCGGCGAGCAGGTCCCCCGCCTCCAGGAGGGCGACGTGCTTGTCGAAGTCATCGTCGACCTCATCGACGATGAGGTCCTCCGGTGGCCCCCAGCGGCGGATCCATTTGGCGCTGTGGATGATGACCACCGGAACCCGACGCATGCGAAGCCGTCGTGCAGCGGCGAGCCTGTGCGTGCCCGTCCAGGCCTGGTAGCGGTTCGGACCTGTCAGCTCGACGAGGATCGGCCGACCAACCCACCCCTCCTCGCGCAGGCGGAGGATCAGCTCGCGCAGGTGATGCTTCCGGCTCTTCTTGACCCGGTGCAGCGGGGTGATGTTGCGCGGGTCGACGTGACGTCGTCGACGGCCGTTCTTCATTGCTGCTGCGGCTCCGGCGCGCCTGGCCCCATGGGCATGGCACCCGGAGGCACGTCGCCGCTCATGACGTCCGCGGGACCGGGCGGCAGCGGCGCGGCAGTCGGCGGCGGCGCGAGCGCGGGCTGCGGCGCCCCCGCGGAGCCATTGGCGACGGCCATGGCGCGGCCGTAGTCGCCCGGCGGCTGGCCGTTGGGTAGCGCGAACGCTGGCGCGGCCTCGAATGCTGGCGGCCCATCGAACGCCGGTGTCGGAGGCGCGTAGGCCGGCTGGGCGTACGGCAGCTGTGCGGGCTGGGGCGCAGCGCCCGCGTGGGCGCGCCAGTCCGCGATCCGCTGGCGTGGCCGCTGCGGTGCGCCCTGGGGAGCCGCCGCGGCAGGGGGCGGCGCGTACGGAGGGGGTGCGTGAATGGGAGCGGGGAACTGAGGAGGCGGCGGCTGCGGCGCGAACTGCTGCGCCGTCTGCGGCGGCTGCTGCATGTACTGCGGAGCCTCGGGCTGCGCGGCGTAGCCGTGCTGCGCCGTGTAGACCTCCTGAGGAGGCGGCGAAGGGGCCTGAGGCTGCGGGGGCGCGCTCTGCGGCTGTCCGCGCGGCCTGGCGGGGGTCTGGAGGTTCGCGTGGAACGCGGTTCCCATCGCCCCATGCGAGGACGAGGGCATCGGGCGCGAGGGCGCCTGCGCGTGCTGTGCGGTCCCCGGAGCGCCCTGCGGCGCGGGCTGCTGCATCTGGGGGGCAGGTTGCTGCATCTGCGGCGGAGGAGCGTGCTGCTGCATCTGCGGTGGGGCCTGCGGAGGCGGCATCTGCGGCGGGTACGCGGGCGGTGCTCCGGGGGCGCCTGGAGCGCCCGGGGGCGCGTAGCCTGCCGCGGGCGGGAAGCCCGGCGCTGGAGCGCCTTGCGGCGGATACCCCGGCTGCTGCGGGTATCCGGGCATTGGCGCGAAGCCAGGAGGCATCGGCGCGCCGTAGGGCGGCGGATAGCCGCCGCCGCCCATGCCGGCCATCTGGGCGAGGCTCATTCGTCCGCTCTGCATCGCGGTGCCGTCGGCGATAGTCTGGACCGCGAAGGGGTCCTGACCGCACTCGTCGCAGAGCCACGCGCTGCGCGTCACCTGCACCCAGCCGATGCCGCGCAGGATCTCGCCCAGGACCTTCTTGCTCTCGTTGTTGGCGCCGTAGACGCGCAGGAGCTTGCGGCAGTTGGGGCATGCGGGGCAGTAGTCGTTGCCGATGACGAGCGCGTGCCCCGGGCCTCCGCGCTGCTGGACGTCGTAGTTCCAGGTGCGGCCGGTGGCCGTCTGGACCTGGTGCTTGGGCTGCGAACGATGCGGCTTGTTCATGATCCCGGCCATCGAGACGCTCCTTAGCTCAGGTTCTCGACGTAGTTGCCGTCGATGTACATGGGTCCTTCATGACCGAGAGGCGCATCGGCGAGCAGCCAGATGTCACCGTCCAGATCGCGCCACCGCTGGCAGAACGACATGTCCTCTCCGAACGAGTGCTCGTTGCGGACCATCGGGTTGAAGAGACAGTAGCCCGCGGTCTTGTCGGGCGCACGGTAGAGTAGCTCGGGGTGGGCCTTGGCGAGCTTGGTGAAGACGTCCTTGTGGATGAGCGCGAACGCCAGGCCGGCAGAGTGGACCTTGCCGAAGCTTTCGTCGTCGAGATCGAGACGGCCCGGAGCGTCCGGCGTTTCGCCCAGGAGGCGGACGGCGAAGTTGCGACCGCGGCGCGTCGGGTTCGGGCGCTTCTCGACGGCGGCGTTGGCGATCTCGCGCACGAGAAACTGCCGCAAGGGGGGGAGCGCCACGATGAACTCCGCGCCCGTCTTGCGCGCACGCGCGAGCATGCGCTGGACGGTGACCGGGTCCCAGCTGATGTCGGAGTCGACCTTCAGCAGGTAGTCCATTCCGGAGAGCTGGAAGACGCGTCCGATCTCGTTGCGCGCCTGCGAGATGATGCTGTAGCCGGGCAGGATGAACGACGTGGCCATGACGCCGTCGACGTGCAGGCCGCCGATGGTGGCTCCCAGGGACGAAAGGTACGACGCCGAGCACCCGGCGTAGGCCGGAGTGCCGATCATGAGGGACGTGGGCGCCCCCTCCTCGTTTTCCATGGACGGCGAGCCTATCAGGGCCTCGCGAAATTTGCATCTGGTCGTGTCGCGGCCGCCTGCGGGCGGGGCAATTGGGAGCCACTTGGCCGCGTCGCAGGTATCGTTTGGCAAAGCCCGGGCCCTTGGTGGTAGACTGCTTGCCATGCCGTTCCTGGTTGCTCTCTTCTTCATCGGCCTTGCGGGGTACGACTGGTACTCGTCGCGTTCGCCGCATCACCGACGCCACGGCGGCCCTCCCCAGATGCCCGGTGGTCCGGTGGCGTACGTGCCGCCTTCGCCGCCTCACGGACATCACGGTCATCACCATGGGCACTACGGCGTGCAGGCGACGCCGGAGTGGCTGGAGCAGGGGATGTCGCCCGAGTACGCGCAGGCGGTGTGGCAGGCGTACTACTTCGAGCGCGATCCGCGCAATCTCCACGCCTTCGGCGATCGTCTCCACGAGATGAGGCTGCATCACGCGGGGGAGGCGCTGCATCGCAGGGCGGAGGCGATGCACATGCGTGCGGCGCACGAGGGCGGCCACCACCCGCACTGACCCCCGGGACGCGGGCGGTCGCTTCGCGGTAGGCTTCTCTTCGGGCGGAGGGCCCCTTGACGGGGGCGCTGCCACGGAGGGTCGCCGATGCTCGTGGTCACGCTCACAGCGCAGGAGCTGAAGGGCTACTCGGGGGAGCTGGGAGCGAGGATTCACGACGACGCCGAGGCGGAGGCTCGCGATCGCGGGCAGCGCACGGTGCGCATCGTGGCGCCGGACGGCAAGCTCGTGGAGCAGTTCGTGGTCGAGACGGTGCCGCGAAGCCGTGTGCCTCGAACGAATGCGGGCCTGTCGCCGGGCGTGCTCGATCAGGTGGCGAAGAGGATCCCGGACACGGCGGCGGCGTGGAGGAAGATCGAGGCGACGTGGAAGGAGAAGCGCAAGGTGCTGGGCCAGCGCTGGATTGGGGGCCTCTACCTCTACGAAGGCGTGTACTATAGGATTGTCCGAGGCAAACCGGTGCGGTCGTTGTGAGGGCGTGCGAATGAGCAAGAAGAGCAGGAGGCCGTTCGCGCGCGTGGGGCCCGGTCTGTACATGGGCCGACGGCCGCCGCCCGACCACAAGATCGGCCTGGTCTTCGACGCCGTCGTGGTGACGGCGTACGAGTTCCAGCCGAAGGCGGGAGAGTACGGACGGGCACTCGTGCTGCATGTGCCGCTCGACGACATGACGGGCAAGCCTCCGACGAAGTTCGAGAAGGAGCTGGCGAGCGAGGCGGGTCGCGTGGTGGCCAACTGGGTGCGCAAGGGCAAGCGAGTCCTGGTCACGTGCCGGCAGGGGCGCAACCGGTCGGGCTGGGTGACCGGGCTTGCGCTCATCGAGCTGGGTGTTCCGGTGCAGAAGGCCATCGACACGATCCGCGAGGCCAGGGGAGATGACGCTCTCGAAAACCCGCACTTCGTCGACGTGCTTCGCCAGCACCGTCCGTCGACGGTCGAAGCCGCGCGCAGGATCGCAGGAGCGGCCTGATGCTCGGACGAGCGAAGCCGTCGCGTCAGCACATCTGCCTGAACTACCCCTGCGATCGGCGTGGTCGCATCGAGCCCTGGTCCAGGGTGGCGGCGCAGCGCGCGTGCGCGGAGTGTGGCGCGGCGATGTGGGAGCCGCTCCGTGCGGGCGGCGTGCGGTACTTCGGCTGGCTCGTGGTCGGTAGGGCGGACACGCTGGGCAACTGGTGGTCGGCGCTCATTCACCCGGTGACGGGGCGCATCCAGGCCATCATCAAGGCGACCGACGCGATGAAGGCCGGGGAGAAGGCTCGCAAGCTCGTCGACATGCTCCGCGAGAACGAAGAGGACCAGCTGAGCGGCCTGCGGGCCTCATGACGGAGCCGGGCGCCGAGTACATCGAGATGTTCACGTCTTGCATCGACGAGTGTGCCGGCTAGGATCCGGCCTGGAGGTTGCGATGTCCGACCGTCTGGCACGCCGTGGGTTCTTCGCTCTGCTGGCCTCGCTGCCGACGATGCTGTTCGGCGTCTTCGGTGGACGCCGCGTTGTCCCACCGGTCGTCGCGGAGCTGCCCGCTGCTCCGCCGGTCGAGACGCGGTTTCTGGACCAGGTCGTGCGCCTGAACGAGCAGCTGGCCGAGCAGTCTCACGCGGCGAACATGGAGAGCGTGAGGATGCTCCGCGAGCAGAATCAGGCCATGGTCGAGCAGCAACTGCAGCTCGTGAAGATGATGCGGTCGTTCACGGACCGGGAGCAGGAGCGACGACTGGCCGAGCTGACACGGAAGTCGTGAAGGCGCTGCGCCTGGGTGTCGCGCCGCTGCTACTGGGCACGGTCGGCGCGTGTGCCGCGTGGTGCGTCGCGTACGCGAATCGTCCGCGCTGGTGGTGGAGTCGCGAAGAAGTCAATCCGGAGACGATCGACCATCTACTGGCGGTCGGGGCGCACAAGCCGCTCGGATACGTCTCGTGGGATGCTCTCTCGGAGAACCATCTTCTCCCACACGAGACGGCGCGGAGGTTCGAGAAGGCTGGCTTCGGTACGAAGCTCATCGAGCCAAGCGTGGCTAAGTTCCCGTGGGGAGCGCTCTACGTCTTCGACAGGCAAGCACTGCAGGATCTGCTCGATCGCCACCGGGACGTGATCGTGAAGGCGGCGTGGCCAGTGGATGCGGAGTCGTTCGTCCATCGGGTTTCGATGGGGAGGTGGGTCAACCCGGAGCGGAGCCCGCGACTCTATCGTCTCATCGGCCGGGCGTTCAACGACGCGCGCTTCGCGTTCGTGTAGAGCCGTTTCTTGCGCTCGACGTTGCCCTGAGCTACAGGAGGCTGAACAGGCGTTCCGTGCACAATGGCGAACGTGGCATGCGGTCGCTAGGCTTCTCCGTTGGACGGAGATGCTGACGCGCGTACAGCTTCGACGAAATCTGCACGAAGGCCTGAAGAAAGTGCAGTTGCAGAGCATGGGTGAGGCCAAGGTGCAGAAGGCGGCTCGGCGTATCGCCGCCGTCCTGAACGAAATGGAGATCCCGTACGCCGTCATCGGCGGCCTCGCAGTGATGGCGCATGGCCATCTGCGCGCGACCACGGACGTCGACCTGCTGATGACGGCCGAAGGTCTGAAGCAGTTCAAAGACCGGTGGCTGGGGCTCGGATGGGTCGAGGTGTTCAACGGCTCCAAGAACATGCGCGACGCCATCAACAACGTGAAGGTCGAGATTCTCTTGACGGGTGATTTTCCAGGCGATGGCAAGCCAAAACCCGTGGCCTTCCCGGATCCAAAAAGCGTGAGCGTCGATCTGGGTGGGATCTGTGCGGCATGCACGCCGAGCGCGCCGAAAGTGCGCCGTGGCGGACGAAAGCGTAGAGAAGACGAAGACCAGAACGTGGCGGACGAATGACCCCTTCAGCAACGGACAGGATGTAGAGATGGCGAGCCGGCGTCTCACGAGCGGAGACCTCTTCCTCTTCACGAGGTGGCTGGAGCGTCAGCTGGATGAGCGTCGGCACTCGTGTGAGCGCGGAGGGACCGCCCACAACGACTCGGATCAGTGCGCCGCGTGCCACGAGGGTCCACGACCGAGCCTTGTGACAGACGCGGATCTGGTCATGTACGCGTCGCAGTGGGCGTCGGGCGCTGGTGAGCCGGTGGCCGCCCGGACGTTCCCCGTGCTCTGGCAGGGCAACAGGGTGTACCTGAAGACGCTGTCCGACCTCGGCTGCCCACGATCGGTCCCGTGGGCGTTCATCGCGGAGCATGCTGAATGGTGCCAACACAACCACGGTCAGTCGCAGGAGCGACTGGCAGAGCGCGGAGGGCTGTCACCGGAGGAGATCGTCGCGGTCGTTCGGAACACGAGGCTGCATGTGGCAGAGGCACGCGACTACTTCCACGATCCGCCCAAGGCGGTCGCCATGCTGAAGGAGGCGCTCGCTGTGTGGGCCGATGGGCCTCGAACGAAGGAGGATGGCCATGGCGAGCAAGCCGTGTGAGCCGCGTTCTTGCGACGGCGCCGTTAGCGTTAGCAGCTCGTCGCGAGGCGGCTATCGCTGCCAGTTCTGCGGCGCACGCTCGTCGTGCAGGCAGTGGAAGAAGGACGCATGCCCGAGGTGCGGAGCGACGTACGACGCGATGCTCGCGCAGGAGGGTGACGACGGCTGACGTGTGGCCGTGTGGCCGTGTGGCCGTCGTGCGGAACAAGGATGTGGGAGGTGGAAGGAGCGATGTCGATGACATGGGAAGGCCCTCTTGGGCCGGCAACGGTGCTGAACGTGAGCCGTGCGCTCCACGAGGCGCACGCCAAGTGGCCTCTGGACGATCTGTCGCATGCGGCCGAGCAGGCGGCGGCCGAGATGCTCGTGGAGGAGCTGACGGTCCGCTTTCCCACCATGAAGTTCCGGTGCTACCACGAGGCCAAGGAGCAGGTCGTCGAGAGCGACTGCTACAACGGCGGTGTCGCCGTGACGTTCGCGCAGGGCTTTGTCCGCGGCGTTGTGGCCACGTGGCCGCGGCCGTACACCGGTCGCGGATATCTTGTGGCCATGCCGAGCGCGGCGTCGTCGAGATAGCGCCGATGCGAACCTGCGACGCGGCCGTTCTCGTCCTGAGGGAGACCGACAATCCTGCAGTCATGTGGGGTGACGAAGGTCTCTGCCACCTGATCGCGGAGCGCGCGGAGTTGTCGACCGTGGGGCGAGCTTGGCTGACGAGCGACCGTGTGCTCAGGAACCTTGATCGTCAGCCCGGAGAGCTTGTCGCAGGCACGACGCTCACGGGAGCCAACCGGCGGGTGCGCATCTTCTGGCTGCCAGAGCACGCGCCGTCCGGACGTGCGCGGAGTTCAAGCTGAGGTCGCGATGAACGAAGGCCAGAAACGCCTGAAGCACAAGTACCCGAATGGCGAATCATCGGTCACGATGCGCGCCGCCGTGGCTAGCACGATCGAAAGGTCTCGCCGCGGCTGCCGATTCAAAGTGGTCTCGCCAAACGGGCGGTGCTCGCACCGGGCGCCAGCATG
>Ga0307474_10003161_pt1 | contig 11874 bp, 7 predicted proteins | sample atmos_gasesECM1C_2_FD_203312 | JGI IMG/M metagenome (GOLD analysis project Ga0307474, IMG submission 203312) | Hardwood forest soil microbial communities from Morgan-Monroe State Forest, Indiana, United States - atmos_gasesECM1C_05 | ecosystem: Environmental > Terrestrial > Soil > Temperate... | reverse complement strand
GATCAAAGGATTGGCGCAATCGATCGCAAAACCAGCCTATCACAGGCTGTTGCTAGCGGAGCCTGCGCTTCGCCGTGCCGTTCCCACCCTGATCATCGCGTTCCTGATCACCATCTGCCTTGGCGCCATCGTGCAGGTGATCGATCAGAGCCGGCAGAAGCGCGCCTCCATCGAGCGCGATCTCGCGGCCGTGGCTGACCTGCTTGCCGAACGTCTCGACCGGATCGCCTCGGTTCGACAGGATCGCGCGACCTCATTCGACCGTCTCCAGCTTCTCTTGCCCGGCCTCATCCCCACATGGGCGATTTCGGCCGGCAGACACGTCATCGTCACCGGCATGGACCAGCGCGTCCTCGCCCGCATTCCGATCGACTCGGCGATCGGCGATACCAATCGCATTCTCGACTTCGTCAGTGCCGCGGTGCCGTTGGGCGCTGCCGGAAAGGCAGAAGCCGTCAACGACATCACGCTGCCCAACGGCAGCGAGGCGATGGTGGTCCGTCACGTCGTCAAATCCTTGCCAGGCCAGGTGATCATCATCCAGGAAAAGCTGGATTCGATCTGGCGTTCGGATGCCGCGCTCTCGGTAACGCTTTCGGCCACCACCGGCTTTGTCGTGCTGATCCTGGGATTTGCGTTCCACTGGCAATCCACCCGCGCCCGCGAAGGCGATCTCATCAATGACGCTGTACGCGGCCGCATCGATACCGCGCTCAACCGCGGACGCTGCGGATTGTGGGATTGGGATTTGTCGCGCGGGCGGATTTTCTGGTCGCAATCGATGTTCGCGATGCTGGGTCTTGAGACTCGCAGCGACCTGCTGACATTCGGCGAGGTCAACGCGCTGGTTAAATCCGATGATATCGACCTGTTCCAGATCGCCGATCAGCTGATCGTCGGGAAGATCAATCATATCGACCGGACCTTCCGCATGCAGCACACCGAAGGTCACTGGATCTGGCTGAGGGTGCGCTGCGAGCTCAGCCAGGGCGCCGCCGATTCCGGCCTGCACCTGATCGGGATCGCCGTCGACATCACCGAGCAGAAAAGTCTGGCGGAGAAGACGGTCGAGGCGGACTTGCGGCTGCGGGACGCGATCGAGACCATTCCGGAAGCCTTCGTTTTGTGGGACGCCGGCGACCGGCTGGTGCTCTGCAATTCGCATTTCCAGCGGCTGCACAAGTTGCCGGACTCCGCCGTGACGCCTGGCACCTCCTATGAAACCGTGATCGAAGTCGGCCGGATGCCCGAGGTGCGCACTCGCCTGCACGAGGTCGCCAACCATGCGCCGGGCGCGCGAACCTTCGAGGCGCAGCTTGACGACGGAAGCTGGCTGCACATTAGTGAGCGCCGAACCAAGGATGGCGGCTACGTCTCGGTCGGGACCGACATCACCCGCATCAAGGAGCACGAACAGAAGCTCGTCGAGAACGACCTTCGGTTGCGCGCGACGGTCATCGACCTGAAACGCTCGCAGGCCGAACTCGAGCGGCAGGCCCTCGAACTCGCCGATCTCGCCGAGAAATACTCGCGGGAGAAAACCCGCGCCGAGGAAGCCAACCAGACCAAATCCAAATTCCTAGCCAATATGAGCCATGAACTGCGCACGCCGCTCAATGCCATCATCGGCTTCTCCGAGATCATGGAAAGCGGAATGTTCGGCTCGCTCGGCTCGGAAAAATACCAGGAGTATTGCCATGACATCCTCGCCAGCGGGCACTATCTGCTCGAAGTGATAAACGACATTCTGGACATGTCGAAGATCGAGGCCGGCCGCATGAAGCTCGACATGGAGCCGCTCGATCTGTCGAAGACGCTGGTGGAATCCCTGCGCGTGGTATCCGGGCGTGCCGACGACAAGAACCTCCAGCTCGACGCAGACATCGATGGCCCGATTTCGATCGTCGCAGACCGCCGGGCGACCAAGCAGATCGTCGTCAATCTTTTGTCCAACGCCGTGAAATTCACGCCCGATGGCGGCAGGGTGATTGTGCGCAGTCGGCTGGTCGAAGACTGCATCGTGCTCTTGATCGCCGACACCGGCATCGGTATCGCTCCGCAATCGCTGCAACGGTTGGGCCGGCCGTTCGAACAGGTCGAAAGCCAGTTGACCAAGACCTATCACGGCTCGGGGCTCGGCCTTGCGATCGCGCGATCGCTGACCAAGCTGCACGGCGGATCGATGCGCTTGCGCTCGAAGCTCGGCGCCGGCACCGTGGTTCGCGTCTCGCTGCCGCGCGATGCGGCCAAGGCGAAGGCGAACATGTCAGCGGCGGCCTAGGGCGCTTTCACCCTGAAGGAGGGTTCAGACCTTCAGGATTCCAAGGTCGGCGCAACCTCGCGCGCGATCTGAACCAGCGCCGCGATCAATGGCGTCATCGGATCGCGCTGCGGGATCACCACCCCGATGCTGTAGGTGACGACGGGGTCGACGATCGGAATGCTGCGCACCCGGTCCGCAAGGCCCAGCGTTTCCGCAAGCTTTGCCGGCATCACGCTCGCCCAGCGACCGGTCTTGACGTGGGTGTAGAGCACCAGCAGCGAGTTTGAGGTCAGCGACGGTGTCGCCTCCGCACCCACGGAGCGAAGCGCGCGATCGATGATGCGCCGGTTCTGCATGTCGGGCGTGAGCAGGCAGAGCGGAACCTGGCCCACCTCCTTCCACGTGACCTGCTTGCGATCGCCGAACATGCCATCGGGCGAGGTCAAGAGGCGATAGCTCTCGTTGTAGAGCGGGATCGTACGAACTTTGCCGATCGGTTCATTCTCGATATAGGTCAACCCGGCATCGACTTCGAGGTTTTCCAGAAGTCCGAGCACCTCCGCCGAGGTACATGACACGACGCGGAAGCGCACGTCCGGATGACGCGCACGGAACGGCGTTGTCAGCGAGGCCACCATGCCGAGCACGGTGGGAATCGCCGCGATGCGGATTTCGCCGGAAAGTCGGTCCTTCAACGAGTTGATTTCCTGACGCATGGCGCGGGCGTCGCCGACAATGCGCCGCGCCCAGTCAAGCGTGCGTTCGCCTTCGGGTGTAAAACCCTGAAACCGCGACCCGCGCTGCACCAGCATGACGCCGAGGATTTCCTCGAGTTGCTTGAGGCTGGTCGACATCGTCGGCTGGGTGACCCCACAAGCTTCCGCAGCGCGTCCGAAGTGACGCTCCTTGGCCAGTGCAAGCAGAAGTTCAAGCTTGTCAATCAAGAACACCCCCAACTGATTTTCAGGGAAACGAATAACACAAACCCGCCAGACGACGATGGCGCAAAAAGCCCCACGCGGCACGCGATGGTATTAGTCTCCATCATTCTATTTTCATATCGATTGATATCACAACCTTAATGATCGCCTTTCGCCGCATGAGACGATTGCCGGGATCATTGTCTCTCGCTCGCGGCTGGCGAGCTAAAGCGCGATGGTTTTGGGTCGAACGCATCGCGCCCAGTATATTTTTTGCACATGATCTCCGCGCAAACGCGTTCCGCGTTTGTTAGCTAAGGGAAAACCGCTGCACACTTTGCGCTAACGCGGCCCTTCGGGTCCGGATCATGCGCTGTGTTCCCCGATCAACGAGCGGAACACGCGGCGCACCTCGGCCTGGGTATCCTTGACCCGCGCTTGCAGCGAGGAGAAGTCGGGCGCATCGCCGGCGCGCGCCATGATCCGCAACAGACCTTCTCCAGCAGCGGTCTCCGGATTGAATTTGTCGCTGACACAGAGCCGGAGAATTTGCGTCAGATCCTGGTAGAGGCGCGCCGCCGAGCGCAGGATTTCCGCCGAGGTCGGCGCCAACACACCAAGCCGCGCCGCGTTGTCGAGCACATGCAAGGTGCTGACATCGAGAATGTCGGGCTTCTCGGCGGCATGCGCGAGCTGCAGGTACTGGGCGATGAAATCGATGTCGACGATGCCGCCGGCGGCATATTTCAAATCCCAGATCTCGCCCTCGCCCTTCTCCTGGGCGATGGCGCGGCGCATATCGGCGACATCGTGGGCCACGGCCGCGGCATCACGCGGCCGCATCAACACCTGACGTATGATCGCTTCGATTTTGGACCGAAATTCCGGCTGCGCGGAAATCACCCGGGCGCGGGTGAGCGCCATATGCTCCCAGGTCCAGGCCTCTCGTTCCTGATACTGGGCAAAGGAATCAACATGCGATGCTACCGGACCCGCCCTACCCGATGGACGCAGCCGCATATCCACTTCGTAGAGAACGCCATAATTGGTCCGCGTCGTGAAGGCACTAATCAGCCGCTGGGTTAGGCGCGCAAAATACTGCGCGCCGTGCAGGGACTTTGCACCGTCTGAGTCAGGATGTTCGGGATCGAACCCGTAGAGCAGGATCAGGTCGAGATCGGAAGACGCGGTCATTTCACGCCCCCCGAGCCTGCCCATCGCCAGGATGGCGGTCTGCTGGTTTCTGATCCGGCCATACTGCTCTGCGAACTGCTCGCTCACCAGACCATGCACGGTTTGCACGATGCCTTCGGCGACGTCGGCGAACGCAACACTGGCCTGCTGCGCGGAGACCGTGCCCGAAAGAATGCGCGTGCCGATCAGGAACAGGCTTTCGCGGCCAAACAATCGCAACCGGTCGAGAAACTCTTCGTAGGAATGCGCGTCCTCCAACGTCGTCGCCAGCCGAACCGACAGTTCGCGCCGGTCTGGCATCGCGCCAAAGAACCGCGGGTCGATCAGCCCGTCCATGATCTGCGGCTGTCGTGCCAGCATATCGCCAAGACGCGGCGCCGCTCCCAGGATCAGCGCGACCAGCGCAACGAGATCGCGGTTCTGGCTGAGCAGTGCGAACAATCTTCCCCCCCGTTGCAGCGCCTGCAGGAAACGATCGAACACGACCACCGCATTGTCGGGATCCTCCGCCTTGGCGAGTCCTGCGATCAAGGCAGGAAGAAACTCGACAAAGGCGCTACGCGTGGCTTCACCCCTGAGCACGCGATAGTTGCCTTCGAGCCTTTGCCGCACGGTCCCTGCCACCGCGACCGGCTTCTTGAAACCGAGCGAGGCGAGGTAATCGATCAGGCGACGATCGTCGGGGCCAGCCGCATAGTTGACATCCGGCAATTTCGCCGTACCGGCTGGATCGCCTTCGAACAGCTTGGCATAGTGTCCCTGCACCACGTTAAGATGAAAGAGCAGATCGGCTGCGAAAGAAGCTCTGCTCTCATAGCCAAGAAACCGGGCAAACCGCTCCACGGCTTCACGATCGTCAGGCAGTGCGTGGGTCTGCTCGTCCAATATCATCTGCAAGCGGTGTTCGACCCGCCGCAGGAACTCGTACGCCGCGGTCAGTTCGTCGCGTGCCTCGAATGTGATCCAGTTGCGCGTCGCCAGGACATTGAGCGCTTCCAGCGTCGGTCGGACCCGCAATTCGGGATGACGGCCGCCGGCAATCAATTGCTGGGTCTGTGCAAAAAATTCGATTTCGCGAATGCCGCCGAGGCCGACCTTGACGTTGTGGCCTTCGACGGCAATGTCGGTTTGCGCGCGATAGGTCTGCATCTGCCGCTTCATGTCGTGTACGTCGGTAAGGGCGGCAAAATCCAGATGCTTGCGCCAGACGAAGGGAGAAAGCTCTGCGATCAACGCTTCTCCGGCCCTCAGGTCCCCGGCGCAGGGCCGCGCCTTGATCATGGCGGCACGTTCCCAGGTTCTCCCTTCCCGCTCGTAGTAATGCAGCGCCGAAGCGGTCGATATCGCCAGCGGGGTCGAGGCCGGATCCGGCCGCAACCGCAAATCGACGCGGAACACGTAACCCTCGCCGCTGCGCTGTTGCAAAATTCGTGACAAGGCTTGTGTCACGCGCACAAAAAATGGTTGCGGCTCGATGTCAGGCGCGAGCGACGACGCGGCCGTGTCGTAAAAGACGATCAGGTCGATATCGCTGGAAAAATTCAGTTCGCCCGCGCCCATTTTTCCCATCGCCAGCACGATCAGTCCGCTGCCATCCTCAGGTCGATCCGGGTTGGGCGGCACGATTTTGCGGCGGTTGGCTTCCTCTCGCAGCAGAAACCGCACGGCCGATTGCACGCAGGTGACCGCGAACTCCGTCAGTGCCGCCGACACCTGCAACACCGGCCAGACGCCGCCAATGTCGCACAGCGCGATCAACAAGGCTGCTTCTGACTTGGCGCGCCGGAGCGACTGCATCACTTCGGCTTCGCTTTGTGCTGCGAGGACGTCGCGCCCGGTCTTTTCGATCAGTAGCGCCAGATGCCGTTCGGGCTCGCACAGCAACAAGCGGATCGCCCGCGCAGCATCGGTGCAGACGAGATCGAAGAGATACGGCGATGCGTCCGCCAGGCCCAGAAAGATCTTCCTCGCCGTTGGAAATCGTTGAAGTAGGCGATCGATTTCCCCGGCTTGTTCCGGCACCAACTCAGCGAGCCATTCGTTCAGCCGCCCCTTCGCTTGATCAGCGGCGCAGATATGCGGACCGCCCACGAACCGTGCCGCGAGCACGGTCGATTTGACATTCCCATCGATGCTTCCGCGAATCGTCATGGCGAATGTCTAACCCAGAAACCGCTTCAAGATACGGAACCGCGTCAATATGCATCGCGGGATGATTTCAAGCCGCTTTCTGTGACACATCATGCGTTTGAGCCGCAAGTGTGTCGCTGGCGCCGGAGCGCGCCGGAATGGCCAGGGTCGCGACAAGGCCGGGATGAGCGTCGTCGAGCCGAAGCTCGCCCCCATGCAGGGTCGCCACCGCCGATGCCAGGCTCAATCCAAGACCGGAACCGGGCTGGGTTCGGCTGGCCTCGAGGCGAACAAATCGCTCCACCGCATGCTTGCGATCGGCAAGCGGAATTCCGGGGCCATGATCGGTGACACTGAGCAGAACCTTGTCGCCTTCTCGTCTCGCCTCGATCAAAATGTCGTCGCGGCCAGCATCGGTCGCGTGCACCGGGGACAGCGTCGCGGGAACCGGCTTGCCGTATTTGATTGCGTTTTCGACCAGATTGGCTAACGCCTGGCTGATCAGCTCACGGTTGCCGTGCAGCGGGACCGACTCGGTCTTTACGTGCAGGCTCATGCCGCCGTCTTCGGCGAGCGGCTCGTAGAGTTCGTGAATTCCCCGGGCGACATCGGCGGCGTCAAAATTATCCATGTTGCCGCGCGCCTGACCGGATTCGGCGCGCGCAATCATCAATAGGGCATTGAAGGTCCGGATCAGGCCATCGGATTCCTCGATGGTTTGTTCGAGCGCGTTGCGATATTCGATCTCGGTCCTCGATTTCGCCAACGCTTCCTCGGCGCGATTACGCAACCGTGTCAGCGGCGTCTTCAGGTCATGCGCGATATTGTCCGAGACCTCCTTCAGGCCCATCATCAACGCTTCGATGCGCTCCAGCATGGCGTTGAGATTTTCTGCCAGACGGTCGAGTTCATCGCCGCTGCGACCAACCGGCAGTCGCCCGCTCAAGTCGCCCGTCATGATGCGCTGGGTGGTGCCGGTCATGGCGTCGATTCGCCGCAGCACGCGCCGTGCGACGAAAATGCCGCCACCAAGGCCTAGCACCACCACGATCAACACCGACCATTGCGCGGCTTTGGCGACAATGCCGATCAGTCGACGGCGCTCTTCCAGATCGCGCCCGATCAGGAGTCTGAAACCGCCGGACAATTCGCTGACCCGCACCAGCGCGAAATGATCTGCCGCGTCCTGCTCATCAAGCCGCCGATAGGCGGTCTCCGACCAGCCAGTGGTCGCCATCACGCCCGGCGCAAGTGAGCCGACATTGCCGGCGATCGCCTGACCGGCCGGAGTGGTGACGAGATAGAGATTGGCGCCGGGCCGCAATGCGCGGTTCTCGATGGTGTTAACCAGGCCGCGCAGGCCGCGGCGTCCGAAGATGTCGCTGATCTCGCCGGTTTCGGCGTTCACCGTGGTCGTGATTTGCTCAGTGATGAGACGGCGCGTGTTCCAGGCGAAATAAACCAGAAGCGACGCCGCAAACAGCGCAAAGATGAACAGGTAGACCAGCGTCAATCGGAACGCCGTGGTTCGGATCAGCTTACCGAATGCCGTCACGGATCATGTAGGGGTTCGAAGGGTTTTACAGGCTATCATGCGTTGTCACCTCTTTCTGATAAGCCTCGATAAAAACAGGGATTTCTTATCATGGCCAGTCATAGTCTCTCAGGGAGCATAAAACAGAAGTGGTAAGGAAACGGTAAGCTTGGGTCTTTCGTCCTTGAAAAGCATCCGTGACGGCACTAAAAACGACCATTGATCCGTGATGGCAAGTGGTAAGGGCCAAAAGGACCCTAAAATGCCCCTTAATTCGAGCCAAGTTAAATCCCTGAAACATGGCGTATACGCCGATGGCGACGGCCTCTATCTCCTGGTCCGCGATAGCGGCGAACGGGTCTGGGCCTTCCGCTTCACCTCCCCGGACGGCAAGCGCGCGCAAATGGAGTTCGCCAAAGCAGGCGAGCGCGACAGCGCCGACAAGGCCACACTGACGCTTGCAACCGCACGCGGCATCGCCCGTGACTACAAGGTCGCCTTGAAGCGCCATGGCACCGACCCGCGCGTCAAGAGACAGATCAGCGCGAATAGCGACCTCACCTTCAAGCAATTCGCCGACGAGCAATACCCGGAATGGTGCAAGGGCCTTTCCCCGGAAGAAGAGAAAGCATGGAAACGTTCCATCGCCGACGTTGAAAGCCTGCACGCGATGAAACTGCACGAGATTGATACGCCCCATGTGCTGGCGGCGCTGAAGCCGATCTGGACGGTCAAGCCTACCACGGCATCGCGGACTCGGCAGCGCATTGAGCGGGTGCTCGATGCTGCGAAGGCGCTAAAACTTCGGAGCGGCGACAACCCGGCCATCTGGCGCGGCAACCTCAAGCACCTGCTGCCATCCCCGCGCAAGCTGCACCACAAACAAGGCCACGCCTCGCTGGCTTACAGCAAAGCGCCCGCGCTGATGCAGGGGCTCGCCCTCGACGGAGCTGTCGTCGCCCGCTGCGTTGAGGTCGGCATCCTCACCGTGGCGCGCAGCCAAGAAATCCGCACTATGGAGTGGAAGGAAATCGATTTCGAAGCCAAGACTTGGCGCTGCCCGGCCCGCAAGATGAAAATGAAAAAGGATCATCTTGTGCCGCTATCGGAGCAGGCCGTCGAGATCATCAGATCGATGCCGCGCAAGGGGCGCTTTGTGTTCCCGTCCGACCATGCCGAGGAGCATGCGACGTTCCTGCCGAACGCGCTGACTGAATGCATCAAGCGGGACGGCTTCAACGTGACCATGCACGGCATGCGAACGACCTTCCGTAATTGGGGCGGTGAAAGTGTCGAACATAATTTCCGCCGTGAAGTCGTCGAGCATTGCCTTGCTCATCGCGAAGGCGATGAAACAGAAAAGAGCTATTGGACGGGCGAGATGATTGAGCGGCGGCGTGTCGTGTTGCAGGCGTGGGCCGACTACGTCAAGCCTTACACCAAAGCCGCAAAATCTAAGAAACCGTCCCTCACCTTGGTTGCCTGACAACGGCTGGCCTTTCACGCACGCGAATCCCGTCACCGCCCCACCACTCGCGTCATGGCGCAATCGTCCCGCTCGACCTTGGCAATGCCTGCGTGGCGCACGGTGCATGTGACCGGCTTCGTCGAACCTTCGGTTTTCTGAAACTGTGCGGCGCCTTCACCAATTGGCCCGTGTATAGGTCAGGTATCGGATCATTGCGTCCGTTGCGCTAAATTCCCCAGAATTCTCAACGCCTCCGCTTCACTCCCGGCAAATCGGCGCGACATGAGGCGCAACACGCGATGTGGATTGCGCGGATAGTGACGAACGTGAAGTGCGCGCTCAGGTCGTTGTGCAACTATCCGGCGACTGATTCGGTCGAGCACAACGGGAAAGCCGAAATGTCCAATTTGATTGCGGACTGGAAAATCCATTGCGACGATATCGAGAATTGCGCACTGGCGATTTTTGAGACTGCCAATGTGCCAATCACGGAAAAAGGGTTCGCGGATCCCAAATACCTTGCTCTAACGTTGCTCGCTCGCACCGTCTCGAATTTGAAAGGCGCAAAGATATTGCTAGATGCGAAGCGCATCATCGAAGCCCGCACGATCACACGATGCTGTTTGGAGAATTTTTATTGGACTATCGGCCTCACCGAACAGGGCGAGGCGTTCGTGCAGCAAATGCGCGATGACGAATTCAGCCGCAGGAAGGCCATCGGTCAGGAAATATTCGACAGCGCGACGCTAGATCAAGAGGTACAAGAACGGTTTCGCACATTCATGCGTAACGTCAACAAAGACGCGTTTGGGAAAAAGACCTTGAACCCTAAGGCCGTGGCACAAATACGAAACGATTTTAGCCGCACGTATATGTTCTATTCGCAGCTTTCGTCCGACTCGGCTCACCCTTCGGTGATAGCCCTCAACCGCTATGTCGTGGTCAACCCTATTGATGGGCACGGTTTCGATACGGAGCCGCTGGTGAAGACACCAGAAATCGTCCAAACGTATGAATACCTTTCCATGGCATGTTTGGGCGTTTGCATTGGCGTCAATCAAGTGATCGGCTGGACTGAGGGCGGGAAACGTCTGAATGCCACAGCGGACCGGCACAATGCGCTTTCGAATGCGTCGAAGGCAGAAGAAAGCGGCGCGTAAATAATCACGAGAGAACCGCAATGATTTACGATCCCGGACGCGAGCACAACGTCACAGTGTGGGGCGAGACCTTCACCGTAACCGTCTACCAAAAATCGAAGAGCGTTTGGATCGCCGTCGGCACCTATCTGGGCGAGCGGATCGAAACGAAAGATGCGAGTGCAGGTAGCGCGCTCAAGCGCTGGACCGAGGCAGCGCGCTACAATGGTGGATGACCGAAAGGACTTTGCAATGAATCACAGACCACTTGCGGACATCCACGGCTATCGCGGCGTCTTGTACGACGTGTTGAGCGCGGTCCCGGCGATTGGGAATGGACATACTATCCCAAAGCGGGAGTCGGCGTGAAAACGCAAGGCTCCGTCAAGGGCGACCGGGAATCAGCCGTTGCAGCGTGCAAAGCCGCGATTGATGCTTGGCTTGGGCCGAAGTGGTAGCCATCTCTTGGGGCAGAGCATGTCGTGGATGCTAGTAGCAAGCCTTATTCTCGGAGCCGTTGCGCTACTGTTTGTACATTTGTACCGGACCGCTCTCCGAGAAAATCGGGCGTTGGCAAACTACGCGCTCCTGATCTTGCTGGACGATGGAGTTTGCGGCGTGCAGCGAAAGGGGCTGGCCGACGTAGTGAAATCGATTGACGCAAAGAATGCCGGCGAACTTGGAATAAAGGTCGGCGTAGCGGCCGTTGCGGTTCGCTATTTCTTCGAGGGCGCAGCCGGCAGCGACCGCGGCGATATTGTTCGGGAGATCATTGAAATTGTGAAAGAGGTAGTGCGCAGGGACGATGAATTGCCCGACCCATTCGACGATGCACCAGGCGGGTAGGAAATGCGGGATCGAAAACCCTGGATAGTCCCTGCCCGACTCTAGGAAGGCCGCTGGTGAGTCCAGAGCCGCGCGGGCAGGTGTGCCGTCAGTCGATCGATTTTGCGGGCCGTTTGGAGTCCCTAGGGCGTTTGGGGTGACTTGTCGTTCGCATTTCCCGGCCTCGGCTTAGAGTGCTCATGCTCAGCAATCCACCTAACCGCGTCATATTCCGTAATAAAGCCCTTGACTACTTCCGTTTCGCCATCGGGCCACAGAATATCGACCCCCCAGCCAGAACCGGGATTTTTCCGCGCCACGAAAACTGGTCGCTGCTCGGACATCCCACGAATATGGGCGTGTGGCGGCCCGGTTCAAGCCAGTTATCTACCCTGGAGATG
>Ga0307474_10003159_pt1 | contig 11877 bp, 8 predicted proteins | sample atmos_gasesECM1C_2_FD_203312 | JGI IMG/M metagenome (GOLD analysis project Ga0307474, IMG submission 203312) | Hardwood forest soil microbial communities from Morgan-Monroe State Forest, Indiana, United States - atmos_gasesECM1C_05 | ecosystem: Environmental > Terrestrial > Soil > Temperate... | reverse complement strand
AAAAGGAATAGCCAACCTACAAGAAATCGCGGCTCGCCTCCACAAACGAGGCATTAAAATCATTCGCGAAACCACCACCCAACTACCCGAAAACCTCAAACAAGCCGATAAAGTCCACCTAAACACAGCCGGCCACCAAGAACTCGCCAAACAACTCCTCCCCTCCGTCATCCAAGACCTCACCACGAGCTAACCCCTCCGATTGTCCCCGCCACCAAGTCCACTAAGTCCACTAAGTCCACTAGGGTCCGCGCTCCTCACTTCCTCACTTCTCACGCCGCCCCCATGCCTTACGACGTCTTCATCAGCCATTCCAGTAAGGACAGACTAACCGCGAACGCGGTTTGTAACCGGCTGGAGTCGGCCGGAATCCGATGCTGGATCGCTCCCAGAGACATCATCCCGGGCGAAGGCTGGTCTGCTTCCATTATGCGAGGGATTGACGCCTCCAAGGTGATGGTGCTGATCTTCTCCGAAAACGCCAATGTCTCGGCTCATGTCCGCAGAGAAGTCGCTCACGCTTGCGACCATGAAGTCACCGTGATCCCGATGCGAATCCGGGACGTAACTCCAAAAGAAGGTCTGAAATACTATCTGGATGAACTCCATTGGCTCGATGCGTTAACCCCGCCTTTGGCGAGCCATCTGGAAACGCTAACCAATCGAGTCGCCAATATCGTCTCTGGCGAACAGAACGCCGAAGCCCGCCCTCTGCTGGATAAGAGCACTGTGCCGCTATCACCCTCCAAACGGCCTCTGGTTTCTGCCAGGTTGGGGATTGTCGCCGGCGCACTTGCCTTGTTGATCGCAGCGGCTGCTATCATTGTCTGGCTCCAATCAAGGAACGGCCAAAAAGCCCCGGCATCGGATCAAATCGCCTCGCTTACTAACCCGGTTCCCTCGGTCGTCACCTTGTCTGATGGGCTTCAGGTTAAGCTAGAAGAACCACAAACTCTGCTCAACGATCAAGACCTCGGCCTCCGCGACATCGCCGGGAAAGGAGTGGCTATGATCGAGAACGGACCCACTCAGGTCCGACTCTTGTTTCAGGCTCTGAACGAATCCTATTTGGTTACCGGCGCTGACCTCAAACACCTAACATCCGCCAGCAAAGTCTTAGGTGCAGGCGACCGCGGTGATTTCGATAACTCCGGCGCCGGCATCGACACCGTCGTCCGACTCGACCACCATTTGTACGCTTTTTACGAGGGGCGCGATAACGAAGGCGACCTACCCGAGAACAGTCAAGCCGCTTTTAAAGGGATGTACTGCGGTATTGGCCTCGCCGAATCCACCAATGATGGGACTACCTGGACCAAGAAAGGCGAGATCATCAGTAGCGCTAAACCCAAAGATTGGAGTGATTGGTCAGGTCAAAGTATCCGCGGCGCCGGCTGTCCCTCCGGCCTGATCGACGCCACTAACACCTACGTTTATCTCTACTATGTCGAGTTCTCCGGTTTCAAAAACGGCCTTCCGGGCATTTGCCTTGCTCGTGCCCCCTTAAGCAAAGGAGCGCCCTTGCCCGGCAACTGGCAAAAATTTTATCTAGACGATTTCACTGAACCCGGACTCGGCGGCAAGGAGACACCGGTGCTGGATGGTTCCGCCGTTAAAGCCGGCGCCATGTATCCTCATGTCACTTTTTCTAAAGCACTCAAGAAATACATTCTGACGTTCAACTTCAATCGCGTCGCCGAGGCCAGACAAGAAATGATGCTAGGCAAGAGCGGGATCTACATCGCCCTTTCTGATGACGGCATCCACTGGGCAGCGCCGGTGAAACTGATCAGCACTTACTCTCAACGGGTCCTCGGCCTTTCCATCGCCATCGAACCCACACTGGTTCTTGATTCCCCAGACGCCCTACGCGGCTGGCTCCTATACGCCTACACTCCCAAATACACCAGCAACGCATCGGTCCCGGGCATCGCCCTTCATCTGGTCGGTCGCCGCATCAGCTTCGCAAAAGCCAATAGCCAATAGCCGGACGCACTTCGAGGTCGTCCTCGTCCTCGATTCGAGCGTTCGCCACGCCCATTCGCCGTTTCGTCACCTCAGCCGTCCTCTTGGCTATCGGCTATCGGCGAAGCGCTGTAAGCGCTAAGCTTTCACCGCCCCAAACGACAATCCTCGGGCTAAATACCGCTGCACGAACAGCGACAACAATACCGGCGGGGATATGCCGATTATCGTATTCACCGCAGCAAAATTGAACCGGATCCCCTGCGTATCCCGAGAAGCTAAAATGAACGCCGGCATTGTAACCGCATCCTGTGTCGTCACTGCTGACGCGAACAAGGCTTCGTTCCAGCAAAACGCAAACACGATGAACGCCGTAACAATCAAACCATCGAGCGAAAGCGGTAACGCAACCATCCAAAAAACCTGCCACAACGATGCCCCTTCCATTCGAGCAGCTTCTTCCACCTCCTTGCTAACATCGCGGAAAATGTCCCGCATAATGATCACACAAAAATTCAGATTGAAAGTGATATAGAGCAGGATCAGCCCGAACCGGGTGTCTATTAGGCCGGTCGTAGCCAATAGAATGTAAAACGGCGACAGCACCACCACCGGCGGCAAGACCCGTTGCGATAAGAACCAAAGAGCGAGATCTTTACTGCTCACTCGCTTAAAATCGAACCGCGCGAGACTGTACGCAGCCGGCGTTCCGATCAATAATACCAGCACAGTTGAAATCAATCCCACCACCGCGCTATTGCCCAAGCATTTCTGCAGCTGCGGATCCGAGATCACCTTACTCCACATATCCAGCCTCGGAGTAAACTGCAGAAACGGAATAATCGCTCCCGGCTTGAATATATCGGCGTCCGACTTGATGGAGTTATCGACGGCCCACAGAAACGGCATCGCCACCCAGACTAGAGCCAAACCGGCGATCGTCATCGCAATGGTTTTGGATACCCACTTCGAATTGCGCCACAGCACGTTTTCCATAACGATTATCTCCTATCTGCCACCAACCCGGCTCCTCGAATTCCTTTCCTCCCTATTTCTCATTTGTCGTCTGTCCCGCGTTCCGTATTCGTCCGCGCGCGAATACGATAAAAACCAAGTTAGCTCCAAATAAAATCACTAAAAAAGCACCGACAAACCACCACAACAAACTCTGGAAAGCAGCTTCCGCTAACTGTAACGGAACGGCTAATGGTACCGAAACAATCTGCGCTCCGATAATATCATCCAGTTTCCAACCGAATCCGTTGGCCGTGCCATAAAGCTTAATCATTTCCACCGGCGCCTTGTCCGCTGTGCTATGACACTCCAGACAACTAACGTTGTTGACTTTGATCGGCCTAGCTAAGAAGAGTGATATCCCATTCGGCGTGTCGCGAGAAGCCGATACCTCGCTATGTTCGGCATCTCCGCGGAATTGGTTTATAATGTCCGTTTCCCAATCGGTTGCCCGGTTCCGCGGGTTAGTCGGATTTAATGTCGCTTCCTTATAAAAATAGTTAGGAAATTTCTCCCGCAGATAAGCAAAGATTTCCGTCGCGGCAAACGCCGGTACCGATTGCGGATGGAACTCGGTGTCCAGCAATTCATCGGACTTTCCTTTGATCGAGTTCAAGAAATCTTCCAAAGCGGAAAGAGCGTGCTGCTGTCCAAGCAGGAACCCTCGCTTCACGCTGGTGCGAAGATCGTTCGGAACATTTTGATCGACCGATTTCGGCACTTCTTCGATTGTCTTACGGAGTTCAGCTACCGCCGTCTGCAGCTTGAAATTCTTTTGTAAAAGCAGCGGAGCCACCTGTTTGGTTGTGTAGGTCCGGCTGGAAAGCGCAGCCTCCATTATAATCCGAGCATTCTGCTCCACGTGCTGCCGCGCGGACTCCAGCAACGCTTTTTGAGTAACGTAACCGATCCCCCCAAAACCGAGTGCCAAAATGGGGATAAAAAGGAGATTAAACTTAAGCAATTTCATTCATGTTCTCCGTCCGACGCGATCACGCATCTAAAACCGACATCATCACTGCGAAAGTAAGGATCGTACCCCCGGCGATAAGACGAAAGTGTCTCTTCTGCTCGCGATGTCGCCCATGAACCACCTCTCAGGGTTCGCCAATTCAGACCGTTTTGGTATTTATCCTGGCACCATTCCCACACGTTCCCACCCAGGCTAGAAACTCCATTTTGGTTAGGCGCGAACGCGCTAACCGGTCCAGTACGAGGATAAGCATCATGGTAATCGGCGATCACCTGCCAGTTCTGCGGAGCATCCGTTCGTGATTCGATGCCGGCATAGTTACCAAAATCGTTCGGCGGAGGAAATCGGTTTCCCCAGGGGTAAACATTCTTCACACCTCCACTTCGCTCCTTCGGAGTAGCCCCGCTTTCGCGCGTCAAGCCAATTGCTAAACTCCACTCCGCATCGGTGGGTAATCGATACCGTTGAAAGGCAGATAAGATCCCTTCTGCCCTTTCCTTTCGAGTTAACCAATCACAAAATTGCCCCGCATCTTCCCAGCTAATTCCGACCACGGGGTCATCCAAAGTCTGCACAAATCCAGGCTGTTTCCAACTGAGCGAATTCAGCTTAAACCCGTTCTGCGTCACCACCGATGACATTCCTCCGGCGGCGTCATAGCCGGTTTCCTGAACAAACTCTGCAAAATCGCGTGCCCGCGTCTGCCAAACGGCGAAATGGATCTGCCCGATCGGCACGAATTTCATCTCGAGACTGTTCGACCAAGGTTTCCCGGCCACCAGTGGCGCCAGATTTCGGAGAGCCGCTTTCGCCTTTGCCGTCACCGCAGGCGCCGCTTTGGTGATGGCGTGCTGGAACGGTGGCGTGAGCCAATTGGAAACCAACCACCAACCGGCCACCGCACACACTATCATCGGTAAAAGAAAATAGACCCACCGGTATGACCCTTTCTTGTGGTCCTCCGAGCCGGGCGCCGTTCTGCCGCTCGCCGGGACGTCATTTGCAATCGGCTGCACTAGAGTCTGCGCCGGGCGATCCGGTTCCGGATTCGACGGCTGAATAGATGCTCGCTTTGCTTCAAAAGGCCGATTCTCGGAAAGAGCGCTTAACGTCTCGTAAAATTCGACCGCCGTCGCAAAACCGTGACCCGGGGTCAAACTCCTGCGCAACACGCGGTTTCCCTCCTCGGACGCGTTGGGAAGAGGGGTGACTCCACCCGGTTTTCCTCCGAGAAGTTCATAAACCAACAGGCCGACCCGGATTACCCCCTGCTCAATCCGTGTCCCTTCGCCCATTACCGGCTGATCGCCCGTTATCGTATCACCTGGCTCATTGGCCCGACCCAGCGCGTCTAGCTTGATCACGAACGCTGGCCATTCATCCAATGGGCATCGAAGGATAAGATCCTCCGATGGCTCGCCGAATCCGTCCGGAAAATGGACCATGATCCGGCTAAGATTTATTTCCAGGCCAAGATCGGCGGCCAACGCCGCATCCACGGCCAGCGCAATCTGCTTCAGCAATAAACAAGTCTCCCTCAACGTCAACGTTCGTCGTACTCGCAGCAGATCGGATAGACGAAATCCGTCCAGCCATTCGAACACCGCGAAACAGTAAGATCCCTCTCGTTCAACCGTAAACACCCTGAGGAAATTAGGATGAGAGACCGCCTGGATCCGTTTCGCTTCCTCTTGTAGCTGCGTAAGAACCGCGTCCGGCAGCCGAAAGAGCCGAAGTCCGACCCGGGTCCGAGTATGATCGTCTTGCCCGTAAAAAGAGTGCCGGGGATGCTCGGGATCCAGATCCTCGATCAGGCGGTAGCGGCCCTTGATTAATTCACCAGGCGCCGGCAAAGCAGCTGATCGCGCGGTCGCGCTCAATGCGATCGTCTCGAAATTAACCTCCCCTAGGATTGATGATTCTTCCGGTGTTTGCCCGCTCCGGAGCCGTTCCATACAAGCTTTCAATTCTCCCCGCAACGCGACTGCCGTCTGGATCCGGATTTCTCGATCTTTCTCCAACATTCGTCGCAAGACGGCAACGACCTCGGACGGCAGGATAGCCAGGTCATCGAACGGCGGCATACGATCCAGGTGCTGTGCAATGACACTGGCGACCGAGCCGATGAACGTCGGTTTGCCAGTGAGCATGAACCAGAGTGTCACACCGAGAGAGTAAATGTCCGATCGAATGTCTTCCGCTTGCCGGTCCAATTGTTCAGGACTCGCGAAATAGGGAGTACCGACAAAACCGCTCGAAGTAATCGCCGCACTGGATTGCATCAGGATCGATTTGGCGAGACCGAAATCGATAACCTTGACAATCATCTCGCCGTCCCCCTCCAGAACCAGCATCAAGTTGGAGGGTTTGATATCGCGATGGACCAGGTGTTGCCCTTCCGCCGCGATCAGAGCAGAAGCCACCTGCTGGGCGATATCAAGCGCCACGAGACAGGAGAGCGGTCCCTCCCGTTTCACCCTCGCGGTAACCGTTTCGCCATCGATGAATTCCATGGCGTAGAAATAACTCGAGGCATGTTGACCTAGGTGATAGATGGAAGCGACGTTCCGGTGCCGTAATTTGGCCGCGCTTCGCGCCTCTCGGAGAAAACGTCCGGCTGCCTGCGAATCCTCTAATAACCGATCCGAGATAACCTTGAGAGCAACATCACACCGCAAATTCTTATCGAATGCCTTATAAGTGATACCCATCGCGCCCCGCCCGAGTTCGACGAGAGAGCCGTCTTCATTTTGCAAAAGCCGATAATGCTCGAATTCAATCGATTCTGCCATCTGGGCAAAGTGCGCCTCCTTGGGAATATTGACCGGCAACTCCGAGCCGGCGCAGAATACAACGCGTTTATTCCACCGAATTGGCTTATAATCATGGCGTTAGCCCCTGCGCGCAAGCGGTTCGCGAGCCATAATCCTTCCGCAGCTAGTCCATCGGAATTATCCTCTCTTGGAGTCTGTGCCGCCTTGGCCGACGTAGTCCGGCGACTGCCGGAGGGAAGATGGGCGACTTGTCCTCCAGCATCCCCAACCCGCTAGGCGGGTGCAATCCTGGGAAGCGCTTCCAATTCGGTTGAGACGCCTTTTCTGCAGGCGACAACGTTCGAGCACGAGCACGAGCACGAGCGCCGAACGCCAAACGCCAAACGCCTGGTGAGGGTTTCTTCTTGTCCCTCCGTGATTCTTTTTTTTCGCGTTTTTTGCCCCTTTTTGTGGCTATCCTCCGGTAATTGAGAATGAACCAGCCACCCCCAGAAAACGACAACCCTCTCGCTCCATATCCGGCAGCCATCGGCCGGCTCATTAAACCTTGGTTCTCTTTCGCGGTCGTCGGCCTGTTCGTCTTTGCCTGCTTCTACACTTTAAAGCTTGCCGAGGGCTTGTTCCTTCCCATCGTGCTCGCTGGTTTTCTCGGATTTCTGCTAACTCCGGTTACCAGATGGTTGAAAAAAATTGGGCTATCAGAGTTTTGGGCGCCGCTTGTCGGTACCCTCGGTTTCCTCACTGTCTTACTCTGTTTGTTCGGCGCACTCTGGTTCTCGTTAGCCCAGTTCCAACCGGATTTCCCCCAGTACCTCGATCATATTCAAGAACGCCTGGCGCCAATCATCGATTCCGTCCAGAAAAGCTCCTTATCAATTGATCGCCTCAGCGCTTGGCTAAATCCTGGCAGCGGTCACCAGGTCAGCATTCGCGGACCAAGCATTTTAGAAATCGCGCTTAGCAATTCCCCGAATTTTTTGGCGCTCTTGATCGTGGTTCACGTCCTCGCTTTCTTTTTACTCCTTTACGGAGCGCGTCTGCTCAAAAAACTCGTCGACATTATCCCCGGTGTATCCGAGAAAAAAAACGTCGTGGAGATCGCAGCCGAGATCGAACAGACAGCAGCCCGTTACTTTACCTCGGTCACTTTGATCAATGCCGGCCTTGGCGTGACTGTTTGGATCTCAGTCGGCTTACTAGGATTACCGCACCCGATCCTCTGGGGCGTCGCCGCATTTTTGCTCCACTACATTCCCTTCGTTGGCGCGACCGGCGGTATCATCGCCATGACCCTGGTCTCTCTGATTCATTTCGACTCCGTCTGGTACGCATTCCTCCCACCGCTTGCCTATCTTCTATGCGCCGCCTTAGAGGGCAACGTCGCCGCCCCCCTCTTTCTGGGCCGTTGGTTAATCTTGAACCCGATCGCGATCATCCTGTCCTTTCTCCTATGGTCTTACCTCTGGGGCGTCGCTGGTACCCTCCTCGCCGTCCCCATCCTCGCCACCTTCAAAATCTTCTGCGACCGCATCGACCCCTTGAAAAAAGTCGGCTCATTCCTAGGCAACCCCTAGCGCGCTGCGCTTACAGCGCCGCGCGATGGTCAATAGCCGATAGCCAATAGCCGACACACTTCGTCCTCGTTCTCGTAAACGTTGTTGCCACCAATCGCTGCGTCGCGCCCACTCGCGAGCCCCATCTGTCATGTGCGTCGCTCGGCTATCGGCTATTGGCTATTGGCTATTGGCTATTGGCTATGCGCGTAGCGCGCGCTGCCGCTGCGATCGCTTCTCGGCCCAGCCCCGATTTAACAATCCGAATCAGTTCTTCTTCGCTGGTCTCAGAAGTCGACGCATCCAGCGCGATCTCACCCGAATGCAAAAAGTTAATACGATCACACACCTCAAACACCTGATTGTAACTGTGCACGATCAGAATAATCGAGACCTGGCGTTCCCGGCGCAGACTCTGGAGCAGGCCCAGCACATTCGCACCCTCGCGCACACCAAGCGCAGCTAACGGTTCATCCAGAACCAATACCTTCGGCGATGAATAAATTGAGCGCGCCACCGCCACCGATTGGCGTTGGCCGCCGGAAAGCAATTCGACCTTACTATTCACGCTCGGAATGTTGATCCCTAACGTATCGAGATAGTTTTTGGCCAAGTCCCGCATCTTGCGGTTATCCAACAGTTTTAACCCGAGAATGCGCTTGTGATACTCGCGCCCCATAAACATGTTATGATAAACAGTGAGATCACCGATCAGCGCGAGATCCTGATAAACCGTCTCAATCCCGTGTGCCCGCGCCTCCCGCGGCGACCTGAAATGCACTTCCTGACCATTTAACACGATGGACCCGGCATCCGGTCGATGAAACCCGGATAAAATCTTGATCAGAGTCGATTTACCCGCCCCATTGTCACCCACTAACGCCAGGACTTCTCCTTGCCGGAGCTGAATACTGACGTCCACCAACGCCGTCACTGCACCAAACGTCTTGCTGATATGACGCATCTCCAGAAGCAACGGCGTTTCCGGAGCAAGCGGTGGAATAACGAGAGCACTCATATCCGTTTCCGGCTACGCAGCCGATCTACCTGCACATTCAAAATCATGGCCGCCAGTATCCCAGCGCCCAGATAAATGTCCGATACCGTCGCTTGGGCGCCCAGCATCACTAACCCATTGTTCAGCGACGCAACCACGAACGCTCCGATTAAAGCACCAACCGCTGTCCCTGATCCTCCTAGCAAAGACGTACCTCCTATTACCGCCGCGGCAATCGCCTGCAACGTGAGAAACGGTCCACCCGCCGCCGGATCAGCCGATGAGAATTGGCAGGTATTCAAGATTCCCGCGAACCCGGCGCATGCTCCGGCAATCATAAAGTTATAAACCTTGATTCGATCGGTGCGTACACCGATCTCGCGCGCTCCTATAATATTGCTTCCGGTTGCAATAGTGTGGAGACCAAATGTGGTTCGATGTAATACGACCGTCATCGCCGCGATCACCAGCACCGTCCACAACAGCGGCGTGAACGCAGTCACGCCGTGCCAAGAGAAAAGCGAATCCCCGCGCGGATCGAAAAGACTCTCACCAAAAATGGCATTAAACGGTTCTTGTACCGGGATCACAATCGGCTGGCTGTTATAAATCGAAACCACCAGCCCTTGCAGCAGGAAAAGGGTTCCTACCGTGGTGATCAAAGACGGAACCCGAAACCGCACGGTAATCAGGCCGTTAAGCGCACCCACCAAAACCGAAAGCACAACTCCAACTAACGCCCCCAACGCTAAAGGTGTGCCCCAGACCGCTGACATCAACGCCATTATATACGGGGCCAGCGCAAAAGTGCCGCTCACCGAGAGATCGATCTCTCCGGTGATCATCAACATCACTTCCGCCACCGCTATCAACCCCAACCGGCTCGTGTCCCGCAGTACTACCCCCATGAACTGAACCGTCAGAAACCCGCCATTACTGCCGACCTGAAAATAAATGACGAGAATAACCGCGATAGCCGCAATACTCGCCTCGCGATGACGCGAGAGCAGAAACAACACCCTCTCCAAAAAAGTAGTCGGCCCCTTAACCCCGACCGCCCTGTTCCCAGCACCGACTCTATTCGTATCCACGTTCTACTTTTCTCGGCCCGGCCCGCCAAGACAAGCAGGACTCCGTTTCTCTTAAGGCGAGGAAGCTCTTCTCTTTGCGCCTTTTACGTCTTTGCGCCTTTGCGTGAGATTTTCCTCTCAGTGTTTTCGCGGCTTTGTCTGAGATTTTATTCGCGTCTTTTCGTGTCCATTCGCGGTTGTCGGATTAGGTCGGTTCCGCATTCGTCGAGCCCTCAAACCGCGTCTTACCCAGATAATGCTCAACATTATCCTTCGTCACGAAAGCATGACTCGTATCGGAGTCAGTCGGTCCCACCAACCCGCTCGAAACCTTATATAAGTACATCTGGAGCAACGGTAAAAACCCCTGCAGATAGGCTTGTTGATCAACCGTAAACGCCACGTCGCCGGTCTTGATAAAGCCCAATGTCTGCGGAAACAGATCGAACCCGGCAACCACCACCCCGGATTTAGCCAACCCATATTTATTGGCCACGAATCCGCAGGCATACGTGTCAGAACCGCCGGTCGCGAAAAGGCCGGCCACATCCTTGTGACTCAGATAATAGCTTTCAATTCGCGAGATCTCAGTCGCCGGATCAGGCCCGGCATTCACCACATCGTAAGTAATGCCATTCCCATGATCTTTGATCGCTTGAATGTAGCCGTCCAATCGCGGCTGAGTATTCAAAGACCCCGGGACACCGATCTCCAGCATCACATGCTTTCCCCCTGCCTTCTGCACCATGGGCAGCCACTTCAAAGCGGCGTTGTAACCGGATTGAAACAGCGGTTGACCCACGTATGCCAGACGTTGATTCGGACTTCCTGCCGGCACATCCGCGTTGAAAGCGATCACCGGAATTCCAGCATCGCTGGCCATGCCCACCGCGGCATCAAACGCCTTTGGATCAACCAGACAAACTGCGATTCCATCCGCTTTCTCAGCGATAGCGGTCTGCACCGCGTTCACCATTTCCGATACCACATTTTTCTGTGAACCAGTCCATTGATACTGGCACCCGAGCAAAGCGCACGCATCCTGAATCCCGTAGATCGTCGGAGTAAAAAACTGGTCCAGCGTAACATGACAGACGAAAAAGAATTTGTACGGTTTCTTAGGCAAGCCTCCGGATGGCGCTGTGTCCGCTGCTAGCGCGGTACTCAGTCCGCTTCCCAGGGCTGCACTTCCCAATCCTAACTTTGTCGCCAAAGCAAAAGCCCGGCGCCGGCTGATTGCGACCATGTCAGCATGGTCTGGGGCTGTGTTGTCCATTTGGTACTTTTCTAAATCGGGGGGATTTTTGGAGATGCTGCCGGCCAGACTAGGCGATCCAGACGACCGACAACAGGGAGGATCCTAACATAAACAGGGGGTTGAACTAATGACGTAGCTTTACTACGTGAACCCTCCCGGTGTCAAAGGGAATCCAACCCATAACGCGTCGAATCAGGCGCTCTCGCTGTAGTCAAACTACGCCATCGACACCCCGGAAGCCCCATGACAAATGACAGATGACAAATACCGGAA
>Ga0307474_10003157_pt1 | contig 11878 bp, 5 predicted proteins | sample atmos_gasesECM1C_2_FD_203312 | JGI IMG/M metagenome (GOLD analysis project Ga0307474, IMG submission 203312) | Hardwood forest soil microbial communities from Morgan-Monroe State Forest, Indiana, United States - atmos_gasesECM1C_05 | ecosystem: Environmental > Terrestrial > Soil > Temperate... | reverse complement strand
CGGCGGCAAGAAGCACGCTCTCCGTCAGCAGTTGCGAAATTACGCGGTACGTCCCGGCACCAAGCGCGGAACGTATGGCAAACTCCCGGCTACGACTCATGGACCGAGCCAGCGAAAGATTGGCGACGTTCACACACGCTATCAACAGAACAAATCCCACCGCCCCCATTAGAACCAGAAGGAAGGGCCTGATCTCCCGCACCATGCTTTCCTTAAGGGACATCACGGTCACGCCGGAGTCCTTGTCCTCGACTGGATAGGCCTCCGCGAGATGGTTCGCAACCGAAACCATATCCGCGCGCGCCTGTTCCACGGTAACGCCAGCCTTAAGTCGGCCAATTGCCTTCGTTCCCAAACCTGCTGAGCGATCACGGAAGATCACGTCCGTCCATTGGCCAATCGGTACGTAAACCTCGTTATTTTCCGGGAAATTCTGCATCCGCAGAGAAAAAGTAGCTGGCAGAACGCCGACAATCGTGTATTCCGTGCCGTTGAGAGTCATTTTTCCATTGACGATATCTGGCGCCGAACCGAATTTGCGCTTCCACAAATCGGCGCTGATGACCACCACAGGCGCACCACCGAGACGGTCCTCTTCGGAGGTAAACCAGCGTCCGATGGCGGGCCTGATGCCCAGCGTCGGAAAGAAATCGGCCGAGACCATCTCACCGCGCACATGTTCAGCTTCGCCCGCCCCGGTCAGATTGAAATCATCAGGTCGAAACGCTGCCATAGAGGCAAAAGTATGGTTCTCCCGCTGCCAATCCAGGAAATTCGGATAGGAAATCGAGGCCCGCTCGAAATGAATTCTATTCGTGAACAGCGCGACCAGGCCGTCAGGCGCAGGGAAAGGAAGCGCATTGAGGAGAACACCATTGACGACGGAGAAAAGCACCGTATTCGCGCCGATGCCCAGTGCCAGCGTCAGTACCGCGATCGCCGTAAAGCTCGGCGACTTCGCCAGCATTCTCAATCCGTAGCGGAGGTCCTGCAGCAGTGTTTGCATGGCATTCATAGGGGTCGTAAGGGCAGATTACCTTCCGAACTTATCCTAAGCTAAATGCTTGATCCCTATGGGCTTGTCTGTTCTCTAACCAAGAGAGACGCGTGGGCCTTTGTTCGGTTACGGGAGGAACCGTCCGGAATCGAACACCAGGTTGCAGCGTGATCGCGCCGGAGACCAGGAACTCTCTGATCGCCTCTGCTGGCATCAGACCCGGCACTTCTTAGACGCACCAGGGTCGCCTGATGACTTGGACGCGCGCTTTGTGCGATGCTGCTTGCTCGAAAAGGTCGTGGGAAGGGCCTGATGAAAAAGGCGTTCAAGGATTTGACGGAGAAGGAGATTGTGGCGCTGGCCATTAGCTCCGAAGAAGAGGACGGCCGAATCTACGGGGAGTTCGCGGATGCGCTGCGCGAATCGTATCCGGCGACGGCAACGATGTTCGAGGAGATGCGCGAAGAAGAGGTGGTGCACCGCGACCGGCTGCTGGCCATGTTCCGGCAGCGCTTCGGCGATCACATTCCGCTGATTCGCAGAGAAAACGTGAAAGGCTTTTTGACGCGGCGGCCCAACTGGCTTGTTCGGCCTCTAGGCGTGAACGTCGCGAGGCGTCAAGCAGAAGTGATGGAGCTGGAAGCGCAGCGCTTTTACCAGCGAGCCATCGCGCGAACGACGGATGCTTCCACCCGAGAATTGCTGAACAAGCTGGCGGACGAAGAGCGCAAACACACGCAGACAGCCGGAAATCTTGAAGAAAAACATTTGACGCAAAGCGCGAAGATGCAAGAGGACGAATCGCATCGGAAATTGTTTTTGCTGCAAATCGTGCAGCCGGGGCTTGCAGGGTTGATGGACGGATCGGTCTCGACGCTGGCGCCGTTGTTTGCCGCGGCGTTCGCCACCCACAAGAGCTGGGATGCGTTTTTAGTGGGGCTGGCGGCTTCGGTTGGCGCAGGGATTTCGATGGGATTTGCGGAGGCGCTTTCGGATGATGGGTCGCTGACGGGACGCGGGTCGCCGTGGATCCGTGGAGCGGCGACGGGATTGATGACGACCGCGGGAGGACTTGGGCACACCCTGCCATTTATGATTCCGAGTTTTCATCTGGCGACGACGATTGCGATCTTCGTTGTAGTCGTGGAACTCGGGGTGATCGCTTACATTCGGCACCGCTATATGGACACGCCGTTTTTGCAGGCCGCGTTTCAGGTGATTGTTGGCGGATTGCTGGTATTTTTTACCGGGTACTTGATTGGGAGTTCGTGAGACGCCTAGAAAATGAGCCGGCCAGCCAGCCCGCTAGCGCCGCCTTGTAGGGGAGGGGCTTGCCCCTCCCGCCGTGACAACCAAAAGTTCAGCCGGGTCAATCCGCCTTACTTGATGGAACTTGATAAGATTTTGACCAGATCGTAAAGGAACGCTTGGCCCTCGTAGAAGGATTGCACGCTCATGCGTTCGTCGCGCCCGTGGAAGCGGATGTCATTGCGGTCAAAGAAGAATCCTTGAACGCCGTAAGTTGGTATGCCGGCGATCCGCAGGTACTTGCCGTCGGTCGCACCCATGACCATGATGGGCACTGTGGGGACTCCGGGCCAGATCTTATCCGTTGCCTGATTGATGGCACCGAGAAGGTCAGGTCGCATGGGCGACGCCGGTCCGGCGGACGTATCGCCTAGGATCTTGATGCTTACCTGATCGTCTCCTACGACTTTTTGCAGCGTGCCTTGAACGTAGTCGACGGAATCTTCCGGCAAGACGCGGCAGTTCACCGTGGCAGCGGCGAGCTGCGGCAGCGCGTTGACGGCGTGGCCGCCCTCCAATTGCGTGGCGACGCACGTTGTGCGCAGCGTGGCGTTCCATGCAGGACTCGCGGCGGCAAGGCGGCTCATCGCTTCTTGCGAGCCCGCCGCGGCCTGCGCCAGATCTTCCCGGTGAGAACCACCTTCAATTTTTGCCATCTGCCGGAAATAGGCTGCCGTGACTTCGTTGGTCTTCAACGGGAAGCCGAAATTCGAGAGGCGCTCCAGCGCGACGGCCAGACGATATATGGCATTGTCCGGGACCGGCAGTGAGCTGTGCCCGCCCTTATTGTGAACCTCGAAGCGGAAGTTGATGACGTACTTTTCGCTCACCTGGACATCGTTTGAGATTTTCTTGCCGTCGAGCGACTCGCCCCAGCCGCCTTCGTTCAACGCATACTCGGAATCGATCAGCTCGCGGTGATTCTTGAGGAGCCATTGGATGCCGCTATATGGGCCGCCTCCTTCTTCATCGGCGGTTAGCGCGACGATAATGTCGCGATCGGGCTTGAAACCCTCCTGCTTGTAGCGAATCAGGTTGGCAATCCAGACGGCGGCTTGCGCCTTGTCGTCACCCGTGCCGCGACCGTAGAAGAAGCCGTCCTTCTCGATGAGTTGAAACGGCTCCATTGTCCAGTCTTCCCGCTTCGCTTCGACCACGTCGGTGTGCGCAAGAAGCAGGATAGGTTTGCGCGCGCCCGTGCCGTGGTAACGAACGACGAGATTACCTTTCTTCGGAATGGCGCCGCCGGCAAAGATGTCGGAATCGGGAAAACCCGCAGCTTTCAAACGAGCCGCCGCGGCTTCGGCGACCGGCGTGGTCGCGCCGGTGGTATAGCCGGACTGGATTTCGATGAATTGCTTGTAGATGTCGTGCGCGAGTCGCTTTTCGGCGTCAGGACGCGTCGTCTGGGCACGAACACTTGTCGCGCAGAGTAGGACGACGATCAGTGCGAGAGAGCGAACGATTTTTGGGATCAGCATGGGCGGGGATTGTTTCACGATGGACGCTTTGCGCGCAACAGGGATGGCTCGCAGCTTGCGCACCCCCGGCGTCAAAACTAAAGCGAGCTCGAGCCTTAGTTCGAATCAGCTTTGGGCATCAGTTGCGAGACCGAAGATGAGGTCGTCTCGGACGAGAAGCGGTTGGTTTGGGGGCGATACCCGTTTCGTGTGCGGACGTGATATTTCTTCGAGTGTTCGCCGACGAGTTTTACGTTGATGGCGCGCCAGCCGCGGTTGGGATTCGGCTCTGGGTAGTAGCTGAAGGAATAGAGGTGGCCCAAGTCGTCGCGTATCGAGGCGAAAGCCTTGCGTTCGTCGCGCCAGCTGTTAGCGAAATAAGCTTTGCCCCCGGTGGCTGCGGTCATGCGCTCGAAGACTACCGTGGAGACCGGCTCGAGCTTCGCTTCACGAGTACTGATCATGTAGATAGGGATGCCGGTCGATTGCGCTAGTTCAGCGACGTCTTCGGGCGGGACCATGCTGGCATTGTCGGGACCGTTCGAAAATACCACCACGACCTTCCTTCCGGTGAAGCTGGAGGCATCTTTCAGCGTCAGCAAAAGCGAGTTGTACAGCGCGGCGTCATCGCCCGCGACTGTGGTGCGCACGCCCTTAACGACCTCGGAACGATCGGCAGTGAGGGGCGCGGAGCGGTACAGGTCGCGGCTGTAGGAATAGAAGGCCACCTTGTCGGCGGTCTCCAAAGAGCGCACGAAATCGGAAATGGCATCCTGCGCGAACACGAAGCCGCGATACATATAGTTGCTGGTATCGAAGAGGATGAACACGTTGGCGCCGGCGATGGCTTCGCCCAGCGTTTCATTCGGATTTTGCGACGAGGAACCATCTCCCTGGCCGGCACTTCCAGAGATGGCCTTCGCCGTTTCAGGGGGAGCATCCACTAACCGGCGCGTCGGTCCGTTGCCTTCTTCAAACGTCGCGACTTTTTCGGTGATGCCGTCCTCGGAAATGATGAAATCCGTCGGCTTAAGGCCCGTAATGTAATTCCCTTTTGCATCTGTGACCGCGACGTTTAACTGTACCAGGTCAACAGAAACGCGAAAGCGGGTTCCGTCCTGTTGAGCGGCGATGCGCGTTCCGGATCCAGAGAGTAATCCGATAACCAATGCGAGAACCACGAAGTATCGTTTAACCATGGCGTCTTATCCCCATTTAACGCATGTCATCGTGCCGGCTTCCGCCAACAGCGAAAAGCATTGCCTTGCAAGATCGACGGGTGCTCGTGGCTACCCAAAAACCAACCCTCAGCAGGTAAAGCAGCCAGGAACGGCCATTTCGCGCACGACTAAGGCCATGTCCTCCCGCTAACGCACGAACCCGATCTACGGCTGGGAAATCACCGTCGTATTTGCGACCGCAGCGTTCTTTCCCAACCGAAACTCGTCACCCGTCTCGCGTGCCGCGCGCAAAAGCGCAGGCCAATCTTCCAGGTCGGTGGCAAATATTTTCTCGACCATGCGACGTGTAAGTTCAGGAACCAGCCGATTCAGCAGGACCGGTGAATATCCTTTTTCATCCGCCAGCCGAGCCCAGTACAAATTATTGGAATCCCAGGATTCGGCCAGGAACCGGCTGGAGTACCCCATGAACGCGGGAAATGGCTGCACGTTCAAGAGTTGCCGCGCATAACTCTGCTCCAGTGCGGGATGCGGCACGCCGAAATCCCGCGACAGACGGTCCAGGCTGACCTCGTCGGGATTGCTTTGAGACAAACCTATCAGTTCGGCCCCTGCCGCACCAAAGGAATCCTTGCGATCGGAAAATCTTCGGCGATACTCGGCCGTAAGATAAAAGGTGTCAGCGGGCATTAATTCAAGAGAGAGCTGCGACGCATGCCCGGCGTGGAGCGTTATTTCGACGAACTCCATGCGCTGCGAAGACATGCGATCGGAAAGAATATTCAACACCTGATTGCGCAGCTCGTCATTCTGCTGGGCGGCATCCAAAAGTTCTTCGCCGGCCCGCTGGTAAAGCGCGACGGCGTGCAGTTCGGTCTGGCTGATTCCCCACCACCGAGGTACCACCGCGCTGGTCAACAAACCCGGCACCACCTGGCGCCAGATGAGAGCCTGGACATTTTCAGGGGCGATGAAGTCCTGCTCCGCGTCCGCCAAGACATACGGGAGATCGGCCAATGATCCGACGAGGCGCGCTCCGCCACCAGCGGGCGAGCCCGCGCCAAACAATTGCGGTGCCTGCCAGGCTTGCTTTTCAACGCCGGTTACGGTGTCTCCAGCAAAGTCGTGAGAGCGCACAAAGAGCGGATTGTTGTGGAGGATCTGCGCGCCGGGTGGTTCGTAGTAAGCATAGTTAAGCCCCACCAGCGTATCTCGCAGCAACGAAGCAAGTTCGCCGCGCGCCGTCGCCAGTTGTTCGGCGGAATTCGGCGACTTGACGACCTTGGTCAAATCCGTGCGCATCTGCAATTCCGTGTGATGATTGTTGTAGATGCCGGCGGCCCACTGATCTCTCTCGCTATTCTTGAAAATAGGTTGCGGCATCTCAAATTCGCGAAGCTCTGCGGCTAGCGGCAGCAGCGTATTGGTTTCCGCCTTCACCTGCGCGACATCGTGCAAACCATCGCCGAGCGATACCAGAGTGTCCAGCGAAACCAGTCGCTGCGCATCCATGACCGAGCGCATGCGATTCGCCAGCGCCTCATGCATCCGCTGGCCTTCCGCGCTTACTTGCACCGGACCCGCGAGCAAGTCGATGATCTGGGCCTGAGAAGTTTGCGGTTTGCCGGTCGCCACCAGCGCCACTTCGCGCAGCGAATTCCGGCCCGCGTCGAATAGTTGCGTTGGAGAACCAACCTTGCCAAACGGCTTGATGATTTTTTGGAAGGAACTGTTCAGATCCTCTCGACGTATTTCCCCTTGCCGCGCCAGTATCTGCCAGATGCCGACCGTGGCCTGAAACGTCCCCATGGTGTTGCCACGCAGGCTCTGATTGTGGATGCCGTCCAGCGTCGAGGCCACGGTAATGAAATTAGCGATCGAGGTGTCGTCCAAATCAGGAAACTCAGAAAAGAGCAGGTACTGGTCGCTGAACTGCGAAAATTTGGTCGCCAACAGAACTACGGTATCGGGACTCAAGCGGTGATCGCTCGGGCGGCTGCTGTCGAGGTCACACATCATTAAGTAGGCTTGCAGCGGGCCAGATTCCGTCTGCACGCGGGAGAGCGCGAACATACCCTCGAGGAGTTGCTCCGGGTTGTCCCAGTGTCTGGAACGCCGGCCCCATTCACGCACAATGTTCGAATCGCTCTTCTCGCTCAGGATTTTCTTCCACGCCTCAATGTTTCCCGGGACGTGCGGTTGGCCGTTGGGATCCCACTGAAGACGAGTCAGCAGAAGTAACAGGCGCGGGTCCGCACGGAAGACCCCACGCGTGGCGTCTGAGGAATTTTCTTTTCCGCGGAGCGCTTCGTAATCCCGCCGCAACCTGTGTGCTTCCGTAAAATGGGCTTGCTGCACCTGATTGACACGCGACAAGGAGTCAAAGTACGCGGCGAGCCACCCATTGTCTTTGGACAGCAACTTGAAGACAAAGTCGCCCGGCGAGTCCGCGCTAGCGCCAACCAAGTCTTTCCAGCTGGCTTCGGCTTGCGTTCCTCCGGGGACCTGGACCCGTCCCGAGCGAATGCGAATGTGACTTCCGTAGAAATCCAGAACGGCGGCGACAGGGTAGAGCTTCTTGAGCCCCGGCGATTGGTGCAAAGAAGCTTGAGTCTCGCGGTCGATTCGCCCCATGCCCCAATAGAGGCGCGCCAAAACGGGATCGTGGATCAGCGTGTCGATTAGATCTTTGGATTCGTTGGTTTTCGCTTTTCTTGCCGCCGCAGTCCAATCCGCTTCGGCGAAAAGCAGGGGGACGCGGGAAGTTGGGACGGAGTAGGCAAATGATTTGCCCTCCTGAAGGACCTTTTCCAGCTCCGGCAAGGGGAATCCCGAATCGATGGTCAAAAATGCCCGCTGAGGATCTACTGTTTCGACGTAGGTACTTTTTTGTCCGCAATCGGGCCGCGCCCGGTACCCCAATATCTGCAACAGAGGTTTGGCATCCTCGCAATTCGATACGTGAATCACGCCGGTGGGCCCGGCCAGCACCACCAATTCCCTGGCTTGCTGCACGTAGCGATTCAACAGGATCAGATACTCGGTTTCGCGAGCTTGGTTCTGTGCTCCTTCATAGCCCAGCAAAAAGATGTTGCGCGCCAGCAGGGGCGCGATCTCCTCGGGGGAAACCTTCTGGCTGATCGCAGCCATGCGTAGGAACGAACGAATCGGACCGGGAATCGCAATAGTCGTGCTCGGCGCCGGTAATGATTGAACCACTGCACCTTGTGACGAGGAAGGACTAGGAGGCGCTGCGTCTTGAGCACGAACTTCCAGATAAGGTCCCAAACAAAAAGAAAGAACCAAAACCATGGGCAGGCAAAGAAGAGATTTCATAGCCGGAACCCCCGTACCTCTAACGCATCCCACAAGATATTTGTACTGATGATGCCAAAACCAAGAAAGTTTGCAACACACCGCACAGCTTCAGCGAACCGACCGCCGAGACCCGCAGAATTTATCAAACTTCGCGGAAATCGGCGTCGCACCGGACTTCTCCCGAGTCATCTCACGTCCAGGGCATGGGACGGCGCCAAACGATAGATCATCGTTCGACTGAAGCCAAGTCCTTTTATGTCCCAACGCGGTCACGGAATTGTCTCAGCCGGGGGCGGGGAGTCCTGGAGACCCATTTCGGGAGTTCGCGACGGCTAGGGCCTGCCCGGTACCTTTCCGTGCCTCCATATAACCGCTAACACCCCTTGCTGTCTAGTGGATTAAAGTACAGGACCCGAATGAACAAATTTCGCTAGTCGGTTTGGGCTACAGCAGGCGAAGTAGCTGCGTGAGCGCGGGAGCGCTGAATCCAAGTCTGCAGGCGATCCATGTAAAGATAAACGACGGGCGTGGTGAACAGCGTGAGCATCTGGCTGAAAATAAGCCCGCCCACGATGGTGATGCCGAGCGGCCGGCGAAGCTCGGAACCCATACCGGTGCCCAGCGCCAACGGAAGAGCGCCCAGCAACGCAGCCATGGTGGTCATCATGATGGGCCGGAAGCGCAGCAGGCACGCCTGATAAATCGCCTCGACGCTCGACTTCCCTTCCTCGCGCTCCGTCTGAACGGCGAAGTCGATCATCAGGATCGCGTTCTTCTTCACCAGACCGATCAAGAGAATGATGCCGATCAGCGCGATGATGCTCAGATCGGCGTTGATGAAGCGAATGGCCAGCAGCGCGCCAACACCCGCGGAAGGCAGAGTCGAGAGAATCGTGATCGGGTGAATATAGCTCTCATACAAAATGCCGAGAACGATGTAAACCGCGGCAAGCGCCGATACGATCAGCAGCGGCTCTGAAGAGAGAGAATCCTGGAACGCCTGCGCGGTGCCTTGAAACGTTCCGTGCACGCTGGGCGGCATGTTCATTTCACGCTGTACCGCCTCAATCTGTTCGACAGCCGGACCAAGAGAGCCGCCCGGCGCGAGGTTAAAAGAAAGCGTGATCGCCGGAAAAATGCCCTGATGATTGATGGTGAGCGCGCTGTTGGACGGCTCGAAGTGAGCGAAGGAGCTAACCGGAACAAGCTTGCCAGTGTTGGATGCGGCGTAGATGTTGGCAAGCGTTTCGGGATTGCGCTGAAACTCCGGAAGAACTTCCAGGACCACGTGATATTGGTTGATGCCTTTGTAGATGTTGGAGACCTGCCGCTGGCCAAAGGCGTCGTTGAGGGTGTTGTCGATTTCGGCGACGGAAACGCCGAGGCGTCCGGCGGTGTCGCGATCAATCACGAGTGAAGCTTCAAGTCCTTTCAACTGCTGATCGGTGTTGACGTCGCGCAGATCCGGGATCTTGGACATGCGCTCCATCAGGCGCGGCGCCCACTCCACCAAGTCGCCGATGCGGTCGGCCTGCAAAGTGTATTGATATTGCGCCCCGGCAAAGCGCCCGCCGACGTTGATGTCTTGTACCGCCTGCAAGAAAAGCGAAGCGCCCGGAATCGCATCGAGCTTCGGGCGAAGTCGCTCGATGACCCTGTCGGCGCTGATCTTGCGCTCGCCAAGAGGCTTGAGCTGCGCGAAAAACCGCCCGCTGTTGTTTCCGCCGCCTCCGCCGGTGAACGCTGTGAGTGTGTCGATCGCGGGATCCTGACGTACGATCTCCGTGAAGCTCCTCACCTTTTCGCGCATGGTGTTGAACGAGACGTCTTGGTCGGCTTGGATAAAGCCCATGATGCGGCCGACGTCCTGCTGCGGGAAAAATCCCTTGGGAGTGAAGATATACAAAGCCACGCTGACGAACATGGTGAGAATCGTCACGCAAAGCATGAGGAACTGGTGGCGCAGAACCCAGCGCAGGCCAACGTCGTAACTTCGCAACAAGCGTTCGAAGGCGGCTTCCGCAAAATGGTAGAGCCGGCCGTGATGTTCAGTGTCGCGTCGGAGAAAAAGCGCGCACATCATCGGCGTGGTCGTCAGCGAAACCAGCAGTGAGATACCCACCGCAACACTCAGCGTGATCGCAAATTCGCGGAACAGCCGGCCGACGATGCCGCCCATCAGCAGAATGGGGATGAACACCGCGACCAGCGAAGTGCTCATGGATACAACCGTAAAACCGATCTCGCGCGCGCCTTGCATCGCCGCGGCGAACGGTTTCATTCCCGCCTCCAGGTGGCGAGTAATGTTTTCGATGACCACGATGGCATCGTCCACCACGAAACCCGTGGAAACCGTGAGCGCCATTAGCGACAGATTGTCCAGGCTGTAGCCGCAGACATACATCACACCGAATGTGCCCACCAGTGAGAGTGGCACCGCGACGCTGGGAATCAGCGTCGCCCAATAATTTCGCAGGAAAACGAAGACAACCAGGATGACCAGGATCACGGAAATGATCAGGGTGATCTCGACCTCATGAATTGAAGCGCGAATGGTGGTAGTGCGGTCAATGATCACGCTGAGGTGTATCGAAGGATTGATCGACGCCTGCAACCTTGGCATCATCGCTTTCACGCGATCAACCGTTTCAATCATGTTGGCGCCGGGCTGGCGAAAGATCACCAGAACAATGCCCGGGCCGCCGTTGATGAAGCCTGCGTTGTGAACATCTTCCAGCGAGTCCGTCACGTTAGCGACATCGGAAAGGCGCACCGGCGATCCGTTATGCCAGGCGACAATGAGCGGGCGATACTCGTTCGCCTTGAATAGTTGGTCGCTGTCTGCCACTCCCCAGGCGCGCCCCGCATTACTCAGCTGGCCCTTCGGCCGGTTTGAATTGGCCGAGCTCAGTACCGAGCGTACAGTTTCCAGGCTGATGCCGTAGTTGTTGATCTGGCCAGGATTCACCTGCACGCGCACTGCGGGACGCGCTCCACCGCCCACAAAGATCTCGCCAATGCCGGAAACCTGGCGGAGTTTCTGCGCGATCACGGAATCTGCGGCGTCATAGATTTCCGGCAGCGTAATGTTCTCCGACGTCATCGCCAGCAACATGATCGGCGCGTCCGCGGGATTGACCTTCCAATATCCGGGCTGGCCGGGCAAATCCACCGGAAGCTGGCCGCGAGCCGCGTTGATTGCCGCCTGCACATCGCGAGCCGCCGCGTCGATGTTGCGATTCAGGTCGAACTGCAGAGTGATGTTGGTGTTACCGAGCTGACTGGTCGAGACCATCTGGCTGACGCTGGCGATGTGGCCGAACTGCCGCTCCAGCGGCGTGGCCACCGCGGACGCCATCGTCTCAGGACTCGCTCCCGGCAAATTTGCGTAGACGCTGATCGTGGGAAAATCGACCTGCGGCAGCGGCGCCACCGCAAGAAATCGGAAGGCCACTGCTCCCGCAAGCAAGATCGCAAACGAGATCAATGAGGTCGCGACCGGTCGCCGGATGAATGGCGCCGAGAAATTGGACGAGAATTTCACAGTGTGCCCGTCACAGCCTTAGTCCGTATCCGCCACTTGCTCAACCGGATTCGTGACGTGGAATCGCCGC
>Ga0307474_10003156_pt1 | contig 11880 bp, 12 predicted proteins | sample atmos_gasesECM1C_2_FD_203312 | JGI IMG/M metagenome (GOLD analysis project Ga0307474, IMG submission 203312) | Hardwood forest soil microbial communities from Morgan-Monroe State Forest, Indiana, United States - atmos_gasesECM1C_05 | ecosystem: Environmental > Terrestrial > Soil > Temperate... | reverse complement strand
GCCGGGAAAAATTCACGGCAATGAGGCTTTTCGTTTTGGCGAATCGAGCCGGTGGCTTTAAAGGTTAAGTCCCATGGCGCGGTACATCTTCATCACCGGCGGCGTGGTCTCCTCGCTCGGAAAAGGTCTGGCATCAGCAGCTCTCGGCGCGCTGTTGCAGGCCCGTGGCTACAAGGTTCGGCTCAGAAAGCTCGATCCCTATCTCAATCTCGATCCCGGAACGATGTCGCCCTATCAGCATGGCGAAGTGTTCGTGACCGACGATGGCGCGGAGACCGACCTCGATCTCGGTCACTACGAACGCTTCACAGGCCGGCCTGCCACCAAGGCCGACAGCATCACCACGGGGCGGATCTATCAGGACATCATCACCAAGGAACGGCGCGGCGACTATCTCGGCGCGACGATCCAGGTGGTTCCGCATGTCACCAACGCGATCAAGGATTTCATCCGCGACAGCAACGACGAGTTCGACTTCGTGCTGTGCGAGATCGGTGGCACCGTCGGCGACATCGAGGGCTTGCCGTTCTTCGAGGCGATCCGGCAGGTCAAGAACGATTTGCCGCGCGATCACGCCATCTACATTCACCTCACGCTGCTGCCGTTTATCCCGAGTGCCGGTGAGTTGAAGACCAAACCGACCCAGCATTCTGTCAAGGAGCTGCGCTCGATCGGCATTCAGCCGGATATCCTGTTGTGCCGCACCGATCGACCGATCCCGAAGGAAGAGCGCCGCAAGCTCGGTCTGTTCTGCAATGTGCGCGAGAGCGCCGTGATCGAGGCGCGCGACGTCGACAATATCTACGCCGTGCCGGAGGCCTATCATGCCGCGGGCCTCGATGACGAGGTATTGGCCGCGTTCGGCGTCACGGCGAAAATTCCGCCGAGCCTGCAGAGCTGGAACGTCATCAACGAGCGGGTGCGAAATCCCGAAGGCCAGGTGACCATTGCCATTGTCGGCAAGTACACCGGCATGAAGGACGCCTACAAATCCTTGATCGAGGCGCTGTCGCATGGCGGCATCGCCAACAAGGTGAAGGTCAATCTCGACTGGATCGAGAGCGAAGTCTTCGAAAACGAGGACCCGGCGCCGTTCCTCGAACACGTCAACGGCATCCTGGTGCCCGGCGGGTTCGGCCAGCGCGGCGCCGAGGGGAAAATTCGCGCTGCGCAATTCGCGCGCGAGCGCGATGTGCCGTATTTCGGGATCTGCTTCGGCATGCAGATGGCTGTGATCGAAGCCGCGCGCAATCTCGTCGGCATCGCCGAGGCCAACTCCACCGAGTTCGGACCGACGAAGGAACCGGTGGTTGGCCTGATGACCGAATGGTTGCGAGGCAACGAGCTCGAGCGGCGATCGCAAAGCGGCGATCTCGGCGGCACGATGCGGCTTGGCGCCTATCCGGCTGCACTCCGGCGCGGCAGCCGGGTCTCGGCGGTCTATGGCGGCGCGACCGAGATTTCCGAGCGTCACCGCCATCGTTACGAGGTCAATACCGCCTACAAGGACCGGCTGGAGCAGCAGGGTTTGCGTTTCTCAGGCCTTTCGCCCGACGGCATCCTGCCGGAGATCGTCGAATATGCGGACCATCCCTGGTTTATCGGCGTGCAATTCCATCCCGAATTGAAGTCGCGGCCGTTCGAACCGCACCCGCTGTTCGCTTCGTTTATCGAGGCTGCGATGGTGCAGTCGCGGCTGGTGTGACACCTGGCACAGGTGGTCGAGCGGATTTGACATCCGCTCTCCGCGGCGGCTTTGACGCGCGCGCCGATTGTTGCGAAAAGACGCTCCCCGCCGTGACAAAAACAAAGTCAAAGGGAGTCCTCGATGATCTATGAATCCCGCGTCTATCGCTGTGTGCCGGGCCGGCTGCCGGCGCTATTGAAGCGTTTTGAAACCATCACGCTGAAACTCTTCGAAAAGCACGGCATCCGGCAGGCCGGCTTCTTTACGACGTTGATCGGCGAATCCAACCAGGAACTGACCTATTTTCTGGCTTGGGAATCGCTGGCTGACCGCGAGAAGAAGTGGTCCGCGTTCCAGGCGGACCCGGAGTGGATCGAGGCGCGGGCCAAGACGGAGGCTGATGGCCAGATCGTTGGCAATATCGTCAGTCAGTTGCTGGTGCCGACCTCGTTCTCGTCGGTGAAGTAAGATTCTGCAATGCCTCATGGTCTCGACCATATCGTGCATGCCGTGCGCGACCTTGATGCCGTCGGCGCGATGTACTCGCGCCTCGGCTTCATGGTTGGCACGCGCAATCGCCATTCATGGGGCACGCACAACCGTATCGTGCAGTTGAAGAATTGTTACATCGAACTTCTCGAAGTTGGCGAACCGGAGAAGATCGTGCCGCATGGGCCGCGATCTTTCTCGTTCGGCGCCTTCAATCGCGATTATGTGGCCGCGCATCAGGGGCTTTCGATGCTGTTGCTCAACAGCAGCGATGCCGTCGCCGACGCGCGTGCGTACGAAGCCGCGGGCATATCCGACTATGAGGTGTTCAACTTCGCACGCGAGGGCAAGAAGCCGGACGGAACTGCGGTGAAGCTCGCCTTCTCGCTGGTCTTCACCCGCGATCCAACGTCACCCGATCTCGGTCTTGCTCTGTGCCAGCATCATTTTCCGGAAAATTTCTGGAATCCGGCGTTTCAGGCTCATGCCAACGGCGTGCAGCGCGTCGCTGGCGTGGTGATGGTCGCCAATGATCCGGCGAGCCATCGGGATTTCATCAAGGCCTGTATTGGCGCGGGCGAGGTGCGTTCCAGCGCAGCCCGCGTGACCGCGCGCACCGAAAACGGCGATATCGAAATCCTGGAGCCATCGGCGGCGCGTGATCGTCTCGGCTTTCCCGCAAAGGCGAGCGGCGCGGGCATGACCATGAACGCGATACGCTTCACGGTTGCCGATCTGGCGCATACGGAAGCGCTGCATCGGCAGAACGGTGTGGCTGCTCGGCGCCATGACGACAGGTTGATCGTGCCGCCAGAGGAAGCCTTCGGCGCAACCCTGATATTCGAGGCCTCAAAGCCCTAAAAGTGGGTTGATCCGATCCCCTTCGCCCGGCATGGTCGCGCGCAAAGAGGAACCATCTGTGAGCGTTAACACTTTGGCCGCATCAGTCGTCGACGTCGGGCCGGTCAAATTCGGCAACGACTTGCCGATGTCGATCATCGTAGGCCCGTGCCAGCTCGAGAGCCGCGCGCATGGGCTCGAGGTGGCATCCGCGCTGAAAGAGATTTCGGCGCGGCTGAAGATCGGGCTCGTCTACAAGACATCTTTCGACAAGGCCAATCGCACCAGCGCCTCGGCGGCGCGGGGCATCGGCCTGGCGCAAGCCTTGCCGATCTTTGCCGAGATACGCTCGTCGCTCGGGTTGCCCGTGCTCACGGACGTGCATGAGGCCGCCCAATGCGCGGTGGTCGCACAAGCGGTCGACGTCCTGCAGATCCCGGCCTTCTTGTGCCGGCAGACCGATCTGCTGCTCGCGGCGGCCGCGACCGGCAAGGTCGTCAACGTCAAGAAAGGACAATTCCTGGCGCCGTGGGACATGGCCAATGTCGTGGCCAAGATCACGGGCGCCGGTAACGCGAAGGTTCTTGTCACCGAGCGCGGCGCCTCGTTTGGCTACAACACGCTGGTGTCTGACATGCGGGCGCTGCCGATCCTGGCGCGCACGACAGGCGCGCCCGTCGTCTTCGATGCGACCCATTCGGTGCAGCAGCCTGGCGGCAAGGGCACGTCCTCCGGCGGCGAGCGCGAATTTGTGCCGGTGCTGGCGCGCGCGGCAGTCGCGGTCGGTGTTGCCGGCGTCTTCATCGAAACGCATCCCGATCCGGACCACGCACCGTCCGATGGGCCCAACATGGTGCCGCTGTCCGATTTCGAGAGCCTGATCCGAACGCTGATGGCGTTCGACACGGTCGCCAAGACCACAAAGCCGAAAACGTGAAGCGCTGATGCCGCAGACTTTGCCGCGGCCGCCTGATCGCATGCCGCCTGCGATCAACATCATCGCGATTGCGACCTTTGCGGCGAGCCTCTCGGCCCGCGCGCTCGATCCGGTTCTGCCGCACGTCGCCGACGAATTTGGCATCAGCATCGCAACCGCGGCCAGTTTTGCAGCGGTGTTTGCCTTCACCTTCGCCGTGGTTCAGCCGGTGCTGGGCGCGGCGGCCGATCTCTTCGGCAAGGTCCGCCTGATGATTGCATGTCTGGTGATCCTGGGCGTCGCAAACATGCTCGGCTCGATCACCACATCCTTTCCGCTGCTGTTTGCGACGCGAATTCTCGCCGGCATCGGCTCCGGCGGCGTGTTTCCGGTCGCACTCAGCCTGACCAGCGATCTCGTCGGGCCCGAAAAGCGTCAGGTCGCGATCGGGCGCACGCTGGCGGGTTCGATGACCGGCAATCTTCTGGGCGCATCGTTCTCCGGCGTGATCGGCGACTTCCTCGGCTGGCGCGGCGTGCTCGCGATCCTCGGCCTTCTGGTGGTCGCGGCGTCGGTTGCGGTCGCCGCCGGCTTTCGCGGCAAGGCGATGACCGGCCCACCGAAAACCAGTCTGACGGCTCTGCGCCACGGTTATCGCACCATCTTCGCCAATCCGAATGCGCTGTGTTACGCAGCCGTGTTTATCGAAGGCTGCTGCGTACTCGGACTGTTTCCCTATCTCGCATCGTTTCTGTTCGAGCTTGGCGTGACCTCGCTCTCGATCGCGGGCGTCGTGATTGCAGGCTTTGCCGTCGGCGGATTGTTCTACACCATGACCGTCTCGCGGTTCCTGCCGCGGCTTGGCGTCAACGGCATGATGATCACGGGTGCGGCGCTGGTCGGCTTGCAGCTCGCGGCGATTGCCTTTGGCCCCGGCTGGAAGGTTCAGGTCGCCTGCCTGCTTTTGATGGGGTGGGGCTTTTACATGATCCATGGCTGCTTGCAGGTGTTTGCGAGCGAGTTGTCGGTCGAGGCGCGGGCCACGGCGCTGGCGCTGCATTCGTTTTTCTTTTTCATGGGCCAGACTGTTGGCCCCATCGCCTATGGCTTCGGCCTTCAGAACTTTGGCAAGATGACGACCCTGCTGACGAGCGCGGTCATCATCACCGCGCTCGGTTTTGCCTGCGCACGATTGCTGCGGCAGCGGCCGCCGGCAGACGCTGCGGCGACTTAGTGTCGCGCCGTTATCGCAAAGCCCCGCGAAAAAACGCAATCACCTCGTCCACCGCCGCGCGGGTCGGCTGGCCCTGCGCATCGATAAGATCGCCGGTGAAGACCGAGTGCGGAGGTTTTCCCTTGGCTTTGAAGCCTGCGGGATTGCCGGCGCTGTCGGGCAGTTCAGTGCCTGAGAACGCTTCGCCGAAGGTCTGGTGCAAGGTCGAAAAGCGCTGCGCCTTGCACAGTTCGTCGCCTTCGAAACGATAGCCACGCAGCTTCAATCCCTGCCGCGTTCGCGCCACGACGTGCTTCAGATCATCAGGCGCGATATCAAGCGCGGCAGACGACAACGCCGGCACGCCGGGCTGAGCGAGAACCGGGGCCAGCACGACCGGCTCGATCGCCATCGAAAGTGCAAAGCCGCCGGTGACGCACATGCCGATAGCTCCGACGCCCGGTCCGCCGCATTCTTGATGCGCGAGACGCGCCAGTGCGCGCAGCCAATCTGTCACCGGGCTCGATTTGTTGGCGAAGAGGATCGTGAATTCGCGGGAGATGCAGAGTGAAACTTGCCGTGCGATCGTCAGCTTCTCGGCGTTTTCCGCAGTGGGTTCGCCAAACAGAATGGGCGCGTAAACACGGAAGCCAGCATCGCGCACCCAGCGGCAGAAGCGTGCCACGGTCGGCGTGAAGCCGTAGATCTCATGCATAACGATGACCGCAGGGCCTGTGCTCCCCGTCACCAGAACCGGCTTGGTCTTCCCGTTGAGCTCAATGTCGCGTCGCGTGAAATCGGCGATGTCGGTCGTCAATTCCATCTCGCCACCCCCTTGGACCTTCACCAGACAATCAAATCACCGTTCATCCCCGGCCGCGATAGGGCGCGACTCCCTGGTCGGGAATCCAAAGTCCTTTTGGCACCTTCCCCGTTTGCCAGAACACGTCGATCGGAATGCCGCCACGCGGATACCAGTACCCGCCGATCCGAAGCCATTTCGGCTTGATCGCGGCGGTAATCCGTTTGCCGATGGCGACGGTGCAGTCCTCATGGAAGGCGCCGTGGTTGCGGAAGCTCGCGACATAAAGCTTGAGGGATTTCGACTCGAGCAGCCATTGGCCGGGAACGTAGTCGATCACGATATGCGCGAAGTCTGGCTGGCCGGTGACCGGGAACAGCGAGGTGAATTCAGGCGCGGTAAACCGCACCACATAATTGGTATTTTTTTGCGGATTCGGCACGCGGTCGATCTGGGCGGCCTCAGGCGTTGCCGGCCATTCGACAGCGCGGCCGAGTTGCAAGCCGTCGGGCAATGCGGTGGATTGTTGGGCCTTTCGGGGCTTCGTAGGCATATCGGGTCTCCGTTGCCGCGTTCTTAGCCAATCCATTCTGCTGCGTCACGGGCTACGCAACCTTTTCCGCCCCATAGGCTTGCTGTAGAAGCAGCCCCATCCTTTCAGACCACACTTTCCAAAGAGGCCCTCATGACCGCCATCGTCGACATCATCGGCCGCGAAATCCTCGATAGCCGCGGCAATCCCACGGTTGAAGTCGATGTCGTGCTGGAAGACGGTTCCATCGGCCGCGCCGCGGTGCCGTCCGGCGCCTCGACCGGCGCGCATGAGGCAGTCGAGCTGCGCGACGGCGACAAGTCGCGTTATCTCGGCAAGGGCGTGCAGAAGGCGGTCGCAGCCGTCAATGGCGAAATCTTCGATGCGTTGAGCGATATCTCGGTCGAGCAGCAGGTGCAGATCGACCAGATCATGATCGATCTCGACGGCACCGCCAACAAGAGCAGGCTGGGCGCCAACGCCATTCTCGGCGTCTCGCTCGCGTGCGCCAAGGCGGCGTCGGTGTCCTTCGACATGTCGCTTTATCGCTATGTCGGCGGCACTTCGGCACGGACGCTGCCGGTGCCGATGATGAACATCATCAATGGCGGCGTGCATGCCGACAACCCGATCGATTTCCAGGAATTCATGATCATGCCGGTGGGGGCTCCGACCTTCGCCGAGGCCTTGCGTTGCGGCTCGGAGATCTTCCACACGCTGCGATCCGAGCTCAAGAAGGCCGGCCACAACACCAACGTCGGCGACGAAGGCGGCTTCGCGCCGAATCTGCCGTCGGCGGATGCCGCGCTCGACTTCGTCATGGGAGCGATCGGCAAGGCCGGCTACAAGGCCGGCCAGGATGTCATGCTGGCGCTCGACTGCGCGGCGACCGAATTCTTCAAGGAGGGCGCCTACGTCTATGGCGGCGAGAACAAGACCCGCTCGCGCTCGGAGCAGGCCAAGTACCTCGCCGATCTGGTCGCACGCTATCCGATCGTCTCCATCGAGGACGGCATGTCGGAAGACGACATGGACGGCTGGAAGGAATTGACGGATATCGTCGGCCGCAAGTGTCAACTCGTCGGCGACGACCTGTTCGTCACCAACGTGAACCGGCTGTCGGACGGCATCAAAAACGGACGCGCCAATTCCATCCTGATCAAGGTCAACCAGATCGGCACGCTGACCGAGACGCTGTCCGCGGTCGAGATGGCCTTCAAGGCCGGCTACACCGCCGTGATGTCGCACCGGTCCGGCGAGACCGAGGATTCCACCATTGCCGACCTCGCGGTGGCCACCAATTGCGGGCAGATCAAGACCGGCTCGCTGGCGCGCTCGGACCGCACCGCCAAGTACAATCAATTGCTGCGGATTGAGCAGGAATTGGGCGGTCAGGCGAAATATGCCGGACGGGCGGCGTTGAAGGCGCTCGCCTGACGCGATCGAAATAACCCCGTCGCATGGCCGGGGAGACTTGCGTTTCCTGGCCAGTGCGAGACCATCGATGCAATAAAAGTTGAATGGGAGGACGTGATGGGCGCCGATGGCAAAAGCGGGCTGCAGCTTCGCTCGATCATCAAGAAGAGTGGCGAGCTGGAAATATCGCTGCTCGAAGTCGTGACCCCCGAACCGTCCGCCGACGAGGTGGTGGTCCGTGTCGAGGCCACGCCGATCAACCCCTCCGACCTCGGTCTTCTGGTCGGTGCCGCCGACATGAGCACGGCGAAAGCGTCCGGCAGCAAGGATGCGCCTGTCGTCACCGCGCGTGTGCCTGAGGGGGCGATGCGGGCGATGGCGGGACGGCTCGACGAATCCATGCCGGTCGGCAACGAGGGTGCGGGCGTCGTGATCAGGGCCGGATCGTCGGACGCGGCAAAAGCGCTGATGGGAAAGACCGTCGCGATGATCGGCGGCGCGATGTACGCGCAATTCCGCACGATCAGGGCGGGCGACTGCCTGGTGCTGCCGGAAGGTACGACGCCTGCGGAGGGCGCGTCCTGCTTCGTCAATCCACTGACGGCGCTTGGCATGGTCGAGACCATGCGGCGTGAGGGCCACAAGGCGCTGGTGCATACGGCTGCCGCCTCCAACCTTGGCCAGATGCTCAACAAGATTTGCCTCAAGGACGGCATTGCGCTGGTGAATATCGTGCGCAGCGCGGAGCAAGCCGACATCCTGCGCAAGATCGGCGCCAAACATGTCGTCGATTCCAAATCGCCGGCATTCCAGAACGATCTGACAGAAGCGCTCATTGAGACCGGCGCGACGATTGCTTTCGATGCGATCGGCGGCGGCAAGCTTGCCGGACAAATCCTCACGGGTATGGAAATCGCGGCGAACAAGACTGCCAAGTTCTATAGCCGCTACGGCTCCAGTGTGCACAAGCAGGTCTATATCTACGGCATGCTCGATCCCGGACCGACCGAACTCTATCGCAGCTTCGGCATGGCCTGGGGCATTGGCGGCTGGCTGCTGTTTCCGTTCATGCAGAAGATTGGCCTGGCCGACGCGATGAAGCTGCGGGCGCGTGTCATCGCTGAACTCAAGACCACATTTGCGAGCCACTACACCAGGGTGGTTTCGTTGCAGGAGGCGCTCGAGCTCTCGCAACTCGCGGTCTACGCCAAGCGCTCGACCGGCGAAAAGTACCTGATCAACCCCAGCAAGGGCTGAGGGCAACACGAACGAATTCAAGCAAATATCAAGGAGTTATCTGGGAAGACTAGCAAAAAGGGGGAGGCGTTCATGTCTACGGATCTGAAATATCTGGCTTTTACGGCCATCCTGACCGCGTCGTTGTGGATTCCCTACATCGTCTGTCAGGTCATGACGAACGGCAATTTGAAGCCGCAAAACTATATCGATCCGACGCCGCGGCCGGTGCCGTTATGGGGCGCTCGCGCGAACCGGGCACACCTGAACGCAGTTGAAGCCTTCGCGCCGTTCGCAGCGCTGGTGATCGCGATTCACCTTGTCGGCAAGGCCAACGCGACGACGGCCTTCTGGGCGATCTTCTTCTTCTGGATGCGCCTGGCTCACGCCGTCATCTATATTTCCGGCGTTCCTTACCTGAGGACGCTGACTTACACGCTCGGCTATGTCGCTGTCCTGGGGCTGTTCTGGGAATTGATAAAGTAGCCGCCGTTAAGGGACCGCCTGGCGCCGCCTTTGGCGGCCCATGGCCGTGCCTTCCGAATAGCAAAATGACTTGCCTTTGCAGGGCGGGGAGAGAACATTCGCGCCTGCAATCACTGCCGAAAATCACAAAACTGCATTTCAAAGGGGAGGACCTTGTCATGACTGATCTGAACCGCCGTGACCTGTTAGCAGCGGCAGCCGCCATCGGCGCCGCGTCTGCCATTTCGCCGCTCGTCCCGCTGGAGGCCCATGCCGCCGCGCCGACGGCCACGGCGCAAGCACCGGGCTTCTATCGCTACAAGATCGGCACGATCGAATGCACGTCGCTCAACGACGGGGTGTTCTTGCGACCCATCGATGACTTCGTCAGCAATGTCCCAAAGCAGCAGGTGCAGGCTGAGGCTGAAGCGGCTTACATGCCGAAGGGTATGGTCGCCGTGCCGTTCAATCCGCAGCTCGTCAACACCGGGTCCAAGCTCGTCCTCATCGACTCAGGGCTGGGGATTGGCATGTTGGAGCCGAGCAAGGGCCACGTCGGCCGCTTGATGACAAATCTCGCCGCCGCGGGCGTCGATCCGAAGAGCATCGACGCCGTGGTCATGTCCCACTTGCATCCGGACCACACCAACGGCATCCGTGCAGCCGACGGCTCGATGGCATTTCCGAACGCCGAAATCATGGTGCCAGCGAAAGAATGGGAATTCTGGATGAGCGAGGAGAACGCCGCCAAGGCCCAGTCGAACGAAATGATGAAGGGCTATTTTGCCAACGTGAAGAAAATCTACACCGGCATCGAATCCAAGGTGACGAAATACGATTGGGGCAAGGAAGTCGCACCCGGCATCACCTCGGTCGCGTCGCCCGGCCATACGCCGGGGCATACCACTTTTGCCATCGCATCGGGCGGTTCAACGGTCCTGATCCAGTCCGACGTCACCAACATCCCCGAACTGTTCTTGCGTAATCCTGATTGGCACGTCGCCTACGACACCGATCCGGCCGCAGCGCAGGAAACCCGGCATAAATTTTATGATATGGCCGCGGCGGAGAAGGCGACAGTCGTTGGTTTCCATTTTGCGTTCCCGTCGATCGGCCATGTCGAGAAGGATGGCAAGGGTTACCGGCTGGTTCCGGTCGCGTTCAATCCGGTTCTCTAGGCGAGAGCGTTCCAGGCTAGACAGGCCGCCCTCTAGTGGTCCGATTCTAACATTCGCATCCCTTTGCAGCAGGCACTTTTGCGAATGTTAGAATCGTAGGACCACTAGTAAATTTAAGTTTCTAGTGTGGCGACTCTGACGTTCCTTTCAGTGTTGCCCGGAGTTCTTCGAAGGAACGTCAGAGTCAAAGCCACACTAGAATCATATGGTTGCTAGTGTCCCTTTGGTTCTGACATTCGTAAAAGTGCCGGCAGCGATAGGGTACGAATGTCAGAACCGGGACACTAGTGGAGTTTAGGATTTGACATTCGCTCAACGAATCCGCGGCCAGGCGGGTCGCGAATGTCAAATCCACTCCACTAAGGGCGGCCTGCTTTGTTCAGGCGTTCTTGAACGGCATGTCGCGCAATTCCCGTTTCATGCACTTGCATCTTTCGTGAACGCCGCTAGGGTGGCGTGGAAATGTCGTCCCCACCTCCCGCACTCAGCAGGAAACCCCCATGTCCAGCCCGCATCATGTTCTCGTCATCGTCGGCAGCCTCCGCAAGGAGAGCTTCTCGCTCAAGGTCGCGCATGCGCTTGCAAAACTAGCGCCATCGACACTGAAGCTTGAGGTCGTGACACCGCACGGCATTTCCTTTTTCAACCAGGATCTGGAAGCCAATCCGCCGGCCGACTGGCTCGCCTTCCGCGAGAAAATCCAGACGTCGGATGGCGTGCTCTTCGTCACGCCGGAGTACAACCGCGCCATTCCCGGCGTGCTCAAGAACGCGATCGACGTGGCCTCGCGGCCCTATGGCAAGAGTTCATTCATCGGCAAGCCGACCGGCATCGTCAGCAATTCCCCGGGCCCTCTGGGCGGCGTCAACGCCGCCAAGAGCTTGCAAAACATCCTTCCCGGTATTTCCGGTACGATCATGGGGCAGCCGGAGACCTACCTGAATGCGATTGGAGACGCCTTCGACGAGAAGGGTAACCTGATCAAGGAATCGCTGCAAAAGGTGCTGCAGCAATATATCGACGCCTTCGCTGCCTTCGTCGCAAAGCAGAGTGCGTAGACGAGGCTCTCGCCGGTTCGGGATTTCGTGCGTTAAAGGGGGTGTTTA